>Ga0049085_10000847_pt1 | contig 12088 bp, 15 predicted proteins | sample GreLakmeSU08MSRF_FD_66721 | JGI IMG/M metagenome (GOLD analysis project Ga0049085, IMG submission 66721) | Freshwater lentic microbial communities from great Laurentian Lakes, MI, USA - Great Lakes metaG SU08MSRF | ecosystem: Environmental > Aquatic > Freshwater > Lake | place: Great Lakes... | reverse complement strand
TTGTAGAAATCACCCGCCGAAGTGAAAGAGGCAGAGAGGGGGGTATAGAAGGGAAGGGTAATACCCACCAACTGAGGAGCGTCCAGCACAAGAGAATTAACCAAGACGGTCTTGACCGTGTAAGTGCCGTTCAACAGACCACCGTTGTTGATGAAGATTTTGTCCCCAGCGATAAAGAGACTGATAAGACTGAAAGGGTTGGAGGCAGGGGTGATGTCAATTGTCAGTTCCTTTGTCGCAGGGACAAAGGCATAGGCAAGAATGTCAAGGTTCGCATACTCCACATACTGCGTTCCACCATCTACGCTGAAAGCGGGGGTGCTTCCACCAATGTAGTTGGTTGGAACGGCAACAGTAACTGGGTTGTCGTTGCGAACAGTAAGTTCCGTGAAACCCGCCAAGTTAGTGGCGGTGGATATAACACGATAGTAGTTGTTGCCCGTAGCGACATCTGCTCCCTGATTCGTCAAGAATCCGCCTGAGTAGCCCACATAGATGACCGCACCCGCCACCACGGGGATAGGAGTGTAGAGGTTGATTTGGAAGTTCGTTGCTGAGTTAGAAGCACCGTTCATAGACTGAATCGGGTAAGTTCCACCGAAGTTGCCGTTGGTATTCAGATTGATTTGGGGAATGAAACAGGGGAGTGTCGGAGTTTGTAGATAGAAGCGGACAATAGACATGTAGTAGTCTTGCGGACTTTGGAGATAGTAGTTGGAACGAGTCTCCTTGTATTGAAACCGCACAGGCAGAGCGGGAAAACTACTGTCATTGTTGATGAGGTTCATGTCGTAGTAGATATGCGTCGGTTGCTGGTCGGCATTACTCTTTTGGAATCTCTGAACGGACATTCTTTATTATATAGGGGGTAAATTAATTTAATTCTTTTTAATTGAATCACCCTACCGTAGAATCTGACTTTACCAGTAAAGATATGAGATGATTCCCACATATTTACCACATTCTTACCACAATTAATCAAAAAGATACTTACAACACATGATTACTGGGAACTATATGGGAATAATTTTAAAATTATTCCGATTAAGTATGTGGTAAGTATCTTTTCTGATGTTTTTATGTAATTATCTATATGTAAGTATATGGGAAACATCAAAAAAGATATAGTAAGTATCTTTTTCTCTTCTTTTAGATTAATTGTGGTAATGATTGTGTGTTTCGTAGAGTTTTTAAGTTAATTATTCGTCCTTGACGATGACCGTCTTCCACTCAGGCTTGTCCTCCATCGGCTTGGGGACTGCGTCCTTGTAGGACACAACGGTGAGTTCGTAGATGACGCTCTTCCCCACCTCCTTGGAACACCAGAGGCGAACGGACGCATTGTGTGGGGTGTGGGGAAAGTTGATGCGTCCGCACTTCGGAATCACACCACCACCCTGGAAGAACTCCGCAGGAATGTCGTAGAACTGAGTGAGACAGATGATTATCATCTTGTAGGTCATCTTTTCGTCCTTGGGAGCGACGCAGGAGCGAATGGCGAACTTGATGTGCTTCTGGAAGGTAGGATAGGTGATGGTCTTGTTCTCAATGATGGGAAGGCACTTCATCTCGTGTCCGCCCGATTCCTTCTTGGCGTTCTGGAAGAAGGACATCGTCTCAAAGGAGGCTTCAAGCGAACGGAAGTTGAGGGCTTCACGAACTTCATTGGAGACGGAGACGGGCATCGTATGGGGGTTGGAGACAGACTTGGGGGCAGACATTGTATTCAGGAACTGGTTGTCTTTTTATTATCAAAAAACGGCAATCAATTTTTATTAAAAAAGTGGAGGTATGGAGGATATGGTGGATTAATCGTCGGTTCGCCAGATGGCGAGATGAGGTCGGACAGAGTATGATTTGGCTGGAAAGTCTCAGAAACCCTCCATATGTTCCAATCCTCCATTCTTACTTCTTGATATACTCCCGACCCATCTCTACCGAGTGTCCCATTGCCTCTGCGTCTTTCTTCTGTTCTTCATTGACCTCACCATACTTGGAACTGAGATACACATGGCGTAGCATGGACGACCCCACCTTCTTGCCGAAGACCTTGTTGAGAATGCGAGTGATGCTATTGACTTGGTCTAACGGCTTCCCATCATCAAACACCAGGAAGGGGACAGGGACGAACTTCTTTGTCATCTTGCCTTTGATGAGCGGGTGGTGCTTGATGTAGATGGAGAGAACGGCTTGGAGCGTCTCAGGGAGAGGGACAACCTTCTGACCTTCCTTCTTCTGCGTCTTGTAGCGGTTCATAATCATTCGGCGACCGTCCCAGTCCAGGTAGTTGATGTCGGTAGGCGACTGCTCGGTGGCGGTCTTCGCAATCACCATCTTCTGATACTCGTTGCGTCGTGGGGGGAGGCACACATAGAGCGAGAGGACAACAAAGGAGAGGAGAGTGTTGTATTGCGACTCGGAGAGTTCCTTAGCGGACTTGAAAGAATCCACCTTCTCTTTCAACTCGTTCCAGTGCTTCTCCACCTCGTCCCACTTCAACCAGTTCTCCTCCTGAGCCTCTGACTTGGTGTTGGTGGATTCCTCCGCCTTCAACTCCTTGTTCTTCTCCATCATCAACTTGAAGTATTCATCATAGAGTTTCTGCTTGGGCTTGGTGGTCTTATCCAGGGCGAGGACAGAGGTAATGCTAATCAAGTAGCCCCGCTTGGTGTTCTCTTTGTAGGGGGCGAGTTTCTCCGTAATCTTTCCGACCTCTTTCAGGAAGTTCAGATTCTTCAGGGGCTGGTTGTCATTCAGTTTCTCCAAGTTTCGGAGGTAGAGTTTAACAGAGGACTCGGCAAGTTTCTTTTCGGTCAGGAGGCGGTGTTCCAATTCTTTCTTGAACGGAGTATCCATCTTTTTATTACTTGTAAAGATTAAAAAATCAACTAAAAATATTTGTAAGAATAAATGAATAACTATCTCGCAGACGACGAGCAATACTTCTTCCATCAGACACCCGATGAATTAGCCCTTGCCCTCATTCATACTGTTCCCATTGAACCTACCGACAGAGTCTATGAGCCGTTCCGAGGCGAGGGGTCGTTCTACCGCCAGTTCCCAGAATGCGTGAAGCACTGGTCGGAGATTCGGGAAGGACGGGACTACAAGGACTACACGGAGGAAGTGGATTGGGTCATCACCAATCCTCCCTACAAGATAGACGGCAAAAACGGCTTCTTCCCATTGGTAAAGGAGTTTGCCCCACGAGTCAAGAAGGGAATCTGTTTTCTCGCTTCTGGGGTATGTCTTCAGAGCCTCACTCCGCTCCGTCTCAAAGAGTTGGAGGACATGGGGTGGTATGTCAAGTCGCAAATCGTGGTGAATGTGAAGAAGTGGCGTGGTCGGTATTACTTCATTACCTTCACCAAGGAACGCAACCCGTCATTCTCGTATCTCATCAATAATTGGAAATGAGGAGGTCGGATACAAAGGAATCCGACCAACGGGACTGACGGGCGTAGGGCTTCGTTGTCTTGATGTTGAACTCCTTGAAGAGTTCTCTCGTTGTATCACTATCGTTAAGGGATAAGAGGAAATAGCCTTCTATGTCAGCGAGAATGTCCGCCAGTTCTTCCAGGGAGACATCGTCGGATTCGTATTCCGTGGTGTTGTTGTTGGGGACGATTCCTTCGTAGGGAGGGTCTAAGTAAAAGAAGGTCTGAGGAGAATCGTATTCCTTCACCACCTTCTTGTAGTCTTCGCATAGAAGGGTGGTGTCTTTCAGTCGCTCCGAATAAGGGACATAGTCCTTGTCTATCTTGCGATACAGTTCCACATAGGAAGTCCCGAATCCGAGGTAAGATACTTTTTTGAGAATAATGTCCCTCACGGCTTGTCCCAACAAGTTCTTGGGGTGAGTCCCTTGTAGTTCTTCAAAGTCCTTCTTCGTATATACACCATTCACCTTCTTCGCCATCAACAGTGGGTCTTCTTTCACGGTTTCATACACGGTCATCAAGACGGGGTCTTTGTCATTCAGCACTTCGCTCTTGGATTCCTTCTTGTTAAAGAAGACCGAACCACCTCCCACGAATGGCTCTACATAGTTCAAGTCCTCATACCGTGTGGGGAACGCATCTATGACTTGCTTATAACTTCGGTATTTACCACCTTGTCGTTTGACGAGCGGTCGCATTTATTTATTACGAATATAATTATCTTGCGGTATATAAATGCCCGACATTGACACCATCGCCACCATCAAGAATGAAGTTGTTGTTCCAACCGGTCCGACCGGTTATATCACCATACATGATTATATCAATCTCAATGGTTGCTATGTATCCCCCACCAAACCAATATTGGAAAAGAATTAATTATATTGCTTCCTAATAAATGGATAAGTATGCTCTCCAAAAAGTAGAGATTCGGAATACGATTCCTCTGGCGGAAGCGGAGAAACACTACAAGAGTATTACCAAGAAGAAACCGAGGAAGGTTCGTGAGTCCGCCAACTTCTATCAGTTCCGTTATTTACCGCCCACCAAGTTTGAGAGCAGGTCATTCCGAACCAAAGTGGTGAATGATGACATTCGCATGGTGTTCGGTAAGTTGAAAGAAGGGCATCAGAAGTTGGAGGGAGCGGGTCTCTTTGACTACTTTACCAAAGCGTATGACTATGTGAAGAATAAAGTGTCTGATGCGTTTGACTATGTGAAGGACGCTATTAGCATTACGGACTTTTCAGAGAAGACCAAGAAGAACCTGAACTTTTTTGGGGACAGTCCCATCACCGCCATTCAGTTGCGTCGTGTCCCCATCAACTTTGCCCTTGACCTCGCCCTCCAAGGGTTTTCTGCGGGGAAGTGGGAGCAGTTGAAAGAGAAGTATGGGTTTGATAAGTTTTTCCATCTGAGTATGGTGGTGACGCTCCAACAGAAGACTACGATAAGCGTTGATGGTCGCCCCAAGCGTGTTCCTAAGCAACTGGCGATTGAGAAGTTGGAAGTCATTTCGGTGAATGACAATATTGAGGTAGGCGAAGGCATGGAGACGCAAGATGTTCCATTGGCGGGTGCGTCCTTCAACATCAAGGACATGTTCCAGAAGACCCGTGCGAAGGTGGGTGATACTCGTTTCTTCTCGTATTCGGCACTGGGAGGCAACAACTGTCAGGACTTCATCAAAATGATTCTGGAATCCGAGGGGCTATATCGTGAGCCAGAGGCACAATTCGTGTATCAGGATTTGACCCAGTTGGTGAAGGAGTTGCCCCAGACCACACAAAACATCTCACAGGGCATCACGAACATTGGAGCGTTGGCGAATAAGTATCTTGGTATTGGTGGAGGAATGGAGGGAGAAATGGAGGGTGGAACACGCCGAGAGAATGTATTAAAACGCTACAAACTGGAAGACAAGGGATACAGCCTCAAAGAACTCGCATCTATCACAAGTGTCCCTGAGAAGACACTACAAGAAGTGTATAACAGAGGCATTGGTGCTTACAAGACTCAGCCCAAGAGCGTACGCTTGAAAGGTTCATTCGTGAAGAATGTAGATGCTCCGATGAAGAAGAAGTTAAGCAAGGAACAATGGGCGATGGCGAGAGTCTATTCCTTCTTAGATGGAAACCCCAAGCACGATGATGATTTACGGAGTAATGGGAGTTCTGGTTCTGGTTCTGCTACTGCTCCTACTGGTGGTAAAGTTAATCTCACTGCTCTTTATAAGATGTATGGAAGTGATGTGGAAGGTGGTAATCAAAAGTCTGGTTTCATTCGTGCGATGATGGCGAGAGATGAGGCATCTCCCGAGGAGAAGCGTGAGTATGTAAGTTCCAAGACAAACCAAACGAATGCGGAGAAGTTTGAGGGATTAGACCGCAGGGGCTTCAAACTCCAAGAGATGACGAAAACAACACACGACCTGGCTCGTAAGAAAAAGACTCTGACACGCAATGAGGCAATTAAGCGATTCTACGACTATGTCATTGCTAATGCCCCACAGCATCAGCCTCTTTCTTCTTCTAATCCAAAGAGAAATTATCGTGAAGCGTATGACTTAGACAATATGTTTGACCGTTGGCGGGAGGAGCAAGGGGTAGAGATACGGGAACAACGAAGACAACGGCGGGAAGCACCGCAAGAGGTAGTTTCACCTGTAATGCCTCCTCGTTATATCAGTCCAGAGGAGAGACGGGCGAATATTCACAGATTCATGGCGAGTATTGGGGCAGAAGAAAGACAGGCACAACCCGCTCAGGCACAACCCGCTCAGGCACAACCCGCTCCTCGTGTTCTTGCCCGTCGTCCTCAGGTTGCCGTCGTCCCCGACCCACCCCATTCTGACACGGTCTTCACATTCCTAAGGGACAATGGTATGGCGGAACTCAAACGCCGTCTCCGTGCGAAGACAGCACAAGAACTCATCACCTTTTACCGAAGACAAGGTGGAAAGACTCGTGAGAATCTGAGAGACATTGCGACTGCCGTGGGAGCAACTCACCGTCGTCCTCCTAATGCTAGTGGTCCTGGGGCAATCACAAGCGAAGGTGTCGCTCAGAACATCGTTGAGAAAGTCGCAAATTAAAATATTGCTTCCTATAAAATGGATACAGCATATCAGCAAGACCCATATTACGCCCAATACAATGACCCTCGTGATTTGTTCCAGGCACACTTCAATCTCAGTCAGGTGAGACAACAACAGCGACTCAGCGGTGGTTCGTGGTCGCAACCCACATGGTGCGGTTGGAAGCCCATCATCGGTGCGGGTAGTTCCCACAACTTCTTACAGCGATACGCCCAAGACGGCGACAGCGGGTTCTTTTACGGCGGTTCTCTTCATGGCTGTGGCGAACCTGTCGGCATGTCGCCCCTCGCTCCCAATGCCTTTACGACAGAGGAACGCTTTGACCCCGACTTCCAAGCCCCAGGCATCAGCACTATCCAACCGGTCGTCGTCCAGCCCCGTTCCACTCCCAACGACACGGATTTGGAAGTAGAGACGAGTTTCACCGCAGAACCCGAGCAACGGGCAACCTATGTCCCTCCCTACTCCCAGTCGTTGTATCAGGGCATGGGTCGCACCAAGGACGAGAATGATGTGCTGTATGAAGAACCCCTGGAAATCCCGCTCTACCGAGGCGGTTTCCACAAGAAGGAGAACTTGATTAAGCGTAAGAAATAATCTTGCTTCTACATAAATGTATCACATTACGGACTACACTAAGAAGAAGGCAAAGGAGATAGGTGTAGAGGTTAGACCGTCTCAGAATCCAAAGAAAAAGTTAGATGTTTATAAAGACGGCGAACTCGTCGCCAGTATCGGAGCAGTGGGGTATGGGGACTACTCCACTTTCTTACAGACAGAAGGAAAGGAGTATGCGGACAAGAGGCGGTCGCTGTATCACAAACGGCACACCAAGGATTCATTGGGGGAGTATCTGGCTCTCTGGCTACTATGGTAAAGTAAAAACAAGGGTTGCCCCTTTGTTTTTAGTTTTTAGTTTTTATTCGTGGAGTGTTGTGGAGAATTACTTCTTCCAGACGGGCATCATCTTGTCTGACACATAGCGTTCAAGCATCTGGAAGCATATCTCAATCTTACAGTAGCGTTTTCCTCGGTAAGCATAGACCAGATGCTCTGAGTCGGGTTCATAGAAGAGTTCTTTCAGGACCTTCCGCACCTCCTTGATGCCCCGCTTCCACACGAAGTAGCGGAAGAGCAGTTCGCACTTGTCTCCGTCCCAGAGTTCCTCTCTCGCATCACCCCGTGTTCCGTCGTAGAGAATGTCGCTCAACACGCAGGACGGGTTGGTGTTCCAGTCCGAGTCAATCGCAACTCCGAAGGCGTGTCGCATGAGTTTGGAGAACACCTGGGACGCTTGTTCCTGCTCGTCGGCTTTCCCCATCTCATAGGACATCTTGACAATCTCCTTGAAGACGGCGTGTCCGATGGGCTTCTTGGCTCTGGCGATGGTGGGACGGCGGATAGGCTTTCGTGGGACAATAGACATCTTGTATTCGTTCGTTGGTTGGCTTTCAATTAGCAGTTTTTCGCAATCAATTTTTATTCGTGGTTTGTTGTATTCGTTAGGTTTTTCCCTTATTCGTGCTATGTTGCTTGTGTCATGTTAGAACTCCATCTCCGCAGACCCCGCCTCCCAGTAGTCTGACGCTTTCATCTTGAAGAGGAGCATACGCACCTCCAACTTCTTCTTCATGATGTTGAGGAGTTCCAACTCCGACTGAATCATCGCCTTTTCCAGTTGGAGTTGGTGGAGCGGGTCGTCCTGCGGTTCAGGGACAGGCTCTTCCTGCGGGATAGGCTCTTCCTTGGGGAGAATCCAGACAGAGGGAACGGGTGCGGGGGGCGGGGCATGGACCTTCGGCTCGTAGTGAATGTGGAACTTCATACCGTGGAATCTCGCATAGCGAATCTTGTCGGCAAGAGAGCCGTCGTGGATTCGGCAACAGGTCGTCTCCTTATACCAGCAGTTCGTCCCGTTCTGACACAACATGGAGGGGTGCTTGGGATTCCACGCATGAATGGAGTGGGCGAACCCGCAGTCGGCTTCGGTCTTGAAGCACATACCACGGCAAGGGGAGGCTTTGTGAAGGTAGTGAGTCGCCATGGGTGAATTGGTATGCCTTCAATTGTCAAAAAAAGTCAATCAATTTTTATTGCGTGTCGGTTGCTGTATCCATATTCAGTAAAAATTGGGTCGCCCCATACTTTTTACTTTTTTACTTCTTATGCGTGGTAGAGTTTTTTACTGTTTGTTCTGCTTGAAGAGAGCGAGTGCTTCTTCCGTCTCCTGGCTGGTGATGAGAAGGCACTTGCCGTCGTGGGCGTTCATGTCAGGGATAGGGACGAGTTTGATGGTAGGCATCTCTCCATGGAGCGACTCGTAGAACTCGGCACGATTCGCCACCCACTGCTTGAACTCCGAGCCAGTGATGAACTCATGGGGCTTCTTCATTCCCACCGCCAACTCGTTGTAGTCGCCCTCTGACATCACGCCAGACGCCACCTGTTCTTCCATCTGCTCCAACATGAACGCCTCTCCTTGCTTGTAGGAAGCAACGACATCGTCAAAGTTCTCGTTGATTTCTTGGAGAACCCCAAGGACGAGGTTGATGTGGTCGGGCTTCACCCAGTCCCAGTAGGTAGAGCGACGCATGGTGCGAACGGTGATGTGAAAGCGGTCAATGACGGGTTTGAACTTCTTGTCAAGGTTTTTCATCTGGAAGAGAAGGGCGAGGTTGTGTAAGATGCCGACATCACCGCAAGTGAGCGTCGTTCCCAGGACATCGCCGAAGGAGTAGATGATGCTCTTGTGCTTGGGGGGTTGCTTGGAACGCAAGGCTTGGAGGTTGGAACGGGAGAAGCAATCTGACATTGTCTTGGATACTTGGTTGTCTATTAATTATCAAAAAAAAGCAATCAATTTTTATTCTGTGTTGGTTGCTGTATCCATATAACAAAAACAAGGGCGGGTTGCCCCTTGTTTTTGTTTTTTGTTTTTTGTTTGTTCGTGGAGGTTGTTTTACTTGGGATAGACGATGACGGCGACGCACACCATCAGTAGGCTCTTGGGGTCAGCGGAATGAACGACTTGAGGCGACACCACAACATTGTCATTGGTGTGCTTTCGGCACTCCGCCATCACCTTCTTGTAGAAGTCGCCATCATCGTTCCACCGAGCCATGTAGGCTTCCTTCTCCTCCACAGTGGGGTGGGGAGCAGTGAAGGAGCATGGGATAAGAGCCACTCGGACATCGTCCGCAACATGCTTCTTGAACTGGGCGAAGTTGTGGGGAAGACGCTCAAGGATAAACCGGTTTGACTCTTTCACCACGCCCTTCCACGAGCCGAGTGCGATAGGCTTACGCTCACCACGCTTGACCTCATTCACGAGCCGTTGGTAGTAGTCCTGGATTTGCTGGAGAATACCGTCCATTCCAGCATAGGTGGAAGCCTTCACACGGAAGTCTCCCTTCTTCTCTCCCGCAAGGCAACGGGCTTCGGCTTGGACGGCATCACCCGCAATAGCAACACGATGAATGGCTGACATCTTATCTTCGTTCGTTTGGCTTTCAATTAGCAAAAAAAAGCAATCAATTTTTATTGGGTGTGGTTGCTGTATCCATATTCCTGATAAAAAAAGGGTTGCCCCTGTTTTTATTCGTTTTTTGTTCTTGTTCGTGGAGTGGAGTGTTTATTCCTTGGGAGAGCAGACTTTCTTGTGTTCCGCCCAGTGCTTCTTCTGACACTCAGGAGAGCAGTATTGAGCGTCGTCGCAACGAGAGCATTTCTTGAACCACTTGGAGGTCTCGTCGCACCCGTCGCACTTGACGACCTCACGCTCTTCGCAGGTGAAGGACAACACATAGTGCTTGTCGTTGATTCGCTTCTTGTAATACGCCACACGGACGGTCAGTGCGTTGCGTTGGCTCTCATAGTCAAACCAGACTGAGCCGAAGCACCCCACTTTGAACTCGTGCTTTCCGTTGAGGAATCCCTTGATTCCCTTATCAACGGTCTTGGCGATACGCTCACGGCGGAACTCAGGGAGCGTGAAGAAGGGACGCTCCACGCCATGGACGAAATACTTGAAGCGGACTTCGGTGATGGCTTGGAAGAGGTCGGGCTTTCCACTGACGCAGTCGGTATAGTTCTTGATTTCTTGGTGTTTCTTGGAGAGTTGCTCCTCTTCAAGGAAGGGGTTCTCGTTAGACGCTTGGACGGTGAAGGACATTCTTGGATTGTTTGCTTGTTTGGTTGCCCTTTAATTATCGTTTTTTGTCAATCAATTTTTATTCTGTTTTCTCTGTGCTTCGGTTTTTACTGGTGTCCGCTCACCTTGTGGTAGAGGGCTTCCAGTCCGATGAGGACACGGCAGAGTTCTTTGGTAGAGACTTCGCCCTCACTGTCGCTCACATGCTCGTTGTAGAGTTGGTGGGCGAGTTCCCAGCCGACTTGGGCGAGGAGTTCATCACGGGATTCCGAGTCCAAGTAGTCCGTCGCCATACACAACGCACTCTCCCACACGGTGGCGATGATGGTGTCCTCAGTAGCCTCCTGGACGACCTGGTCGTTATACACCTCCTGTGCGTAGCCGACAATGAGGGGAGTGGGGGACATGCCTGGAAAGTGGGGGGGTGATGGGGGTGTTTTGGTTGATGAAAAGTGGGGGTTTTTTTCCTTCAATTTTTATTCATCGTTTCCTTGCTGTATATAGAATCCAGGAAAAAACAGGGGGGGGTCGCCCCTCCCGTTTTTGTCCTGGTTTTTTTAGTGTTTCGTCGGTTTTCTGTGTGGTAGTTTTTTCATGTTTATATCTTCATCAACGCACTCAGCAGTGCCTTCTTGTCGCCAGTGGCTTTGATGCCGTTCGCCTTACAGGCTTCTTTGAGTTCTTTGACCGTGATACGGCACTTGGTGGAGTAGGTGCTTCCCGTCGCATTCGGCTGAGCGGAGAGAATCTCAATTCCACACTTGACGGTGTTCGCCCAGATGTGGGGGCGTCTCTCTGCGAATACCCAGCCATCGTTGAACTCGCCGAAGACAGAGGAGATACAGGAACAAGCCGTGCCTTCGTTCGCTCTATACTTCGTGTATCTCGGCAGGTATTGGAAGATGCGAGAGGAAAACGGCTCAATCACGGCGTATGTGGAGCAGAGTTCTCGGGCTTTCGCCTTGCGGACGGTGAGGTCGTTGAGGCTCAGCAGTTCATGGAGGAAGGGCAGGTGGTGTCCGACGACAGGCTTCTTGGATTGCTTCTTAATTGCGGGGGCAGACATGTTGTAGCAGGGCGATTGGTTGGCTTTCAATTAGCAAAAAAAGTCAATCAATTTTTATTCTGAGTTTAAAACTTTGTCGCTTTTTCCTAATCAATGTCCTACTACCAAAGGAACAAAGAGATGATTATCGCACGACAGATGGCGTATCACAGGGAACACAGGGAGAAATACCTGGCTTACATGAGTGCCTACAACAAGCAGTATTACTTGAAGAACAAGCCCCCACCAAAACCCAAGAAGGAGGTTGCTGTCAAGGTCAAGAAGGTGCGTGTTCCTAAGGAGAAGGTGGTGAAGGAGAAGAAGGTGCGTGTTCCTAAGGAGAAGCCCTCCTATGA
>Ga0049085_10000844_pt1 | contig 12108 bp, 11 predicted proteins | sample GreLakmeSU08MSRF_FD_66721 | JGI IMG/M metagenome (GOLD analysis project Ga0049085, IMG submission 66721) | Freshwater lentic microbial communities from great Laurentian Lakes, MI, USA - Great Lakes metaG SU08MSRF | ecosystem: Environmental > Aquatic > Freshwater > Lake | place: Great Lakes... | reverse complement strand
TCGGGGACAATGGTGGCGTCGAGCGTAGTGAGGGGCTGCGAGTCCTGGCTCAGGCCGGGTGATGCGCAGAGCAGAGAGACGCCTGCTGCGAGCGCGCCAGCAAGGAGGAGAGCACGGGGGTGGTGTTTCGGGAAAAACACCCCGAAAACGTACCGCAACGGTAGGGCGGCCGCCCCGGGGCTACGCGGTCATCTCCTCCGCGCGCGTCACCATGCGCTCCATCTCCGCGAATCCGGGCTCCCAGCACGCGGGGTCGTCCAGATCCACTCCGAGCGGGCGAAGCAGGTCGGCGGGTGACGCCGAACCGCCGGCGGCGAGGAAGTCGAGGTACTTCGGCACGAAGTCCTCTCCCTGCAGGCGGTACTGCGCGTAGAGCGCGAGTGTGACGAGGTGCGCGAACACATAGGCATAGGTGTAAAAGCGCGTGGAGATGAAGTGCGGGATGTACGACCAGCCCAGGCGGTACCCCTCGGGCATCTCCACTGCGTCGCCGTAGTAGGCCGCGTTCTGGTCCCACCAGATGGTGGACAGCCGGTCGTCGGTGAGCGTGGTGCCCTCACCGCGCTGGCGGTAGGCCTCCTGCTCGTACCGCGCCAGCACCGTCTGGCGGAACACCGTCGCGAACGATCCCTCAACCCGTTCGCACACAAGCGCCGTGCGGGTTGCTTCGTCGGCCTCGTTGGCCAGCAGGTGATCAAACGCGATCATCTCGGCGAATGTCGACGGCACCTCGGCCAAGGCGAGCCCCGTGTGAAACGACAAGGCCGTTTGACGCTCAGCGGCGAGGGTGAAGTGCATCCCGTGCCCGAGCTCGTGCGCCAGGGTCATCACGTCATCCATGCGGTCGGTGAAGTTCATCAGCATGAATGGCTGGGCATCCTGAGCCACAGACGCGCAGAACGCGCCACCGCGCTTGCCAGTGCGCGGCTCCGCGTCAATGCGCTGCTCGGCGAAGAAGCCATCGGCAATGTCGCCGATGCGCGGGGAGAAGGCGCGGAATGACGAGTCGATGATGGTGCGGGCCTCAGGCCACAGCACCTCCCGGGCCTCGCCCAATGGGGCGTACTGGTCGGCGAGGTGCAGGCGGTCGAGCCCCAGCAGGCGGGCCTTTACCCGAAACCAGCGGTGTGCGAGCCCGTAGTGGCCTTCGACGGTACTCATCATGGTCTCGATGGCGGGTCCCGGTACCTCATTGCGCAGGTGCGTGGGGTCCATGGGATCGTCGTAGTTGCGAAGGCGGTCCATTGCCAGGCGGTCACCCACCAGGGTGTCGTAGCAGTGGGCGAGGGTGGGCGTGTTGGGGCCCAGGGTGGCGTACAGCGTCTCCAGCGCACGCATGCGAAGGTCCCGATCGGGGTTGCGTACGCATGCCAGCAGGCGGTCGATGGTGTGGGGCTCTGTGCCGTCGCCCGAGTCGAAATCGGTCTCGAGCGTGGAGGTGATACGCCCGAACAGGCTCTGCCACGCGCTGGCGGCAGCGGGGCTGCGCTCGCCCAGCATGCGCTCCTCGGGCTCGCTCAGCATGTGCCGCTTGAATCGGCGCTCGGCCAGCAGGTGGTGGCGGTCGCCAGCGACCTCAGGGGCGTTCGCCAGCTCATCGGCCAGCGCGTCGTCGAGCTCGAGCCATTCCAGCTCGAAGAACCGCAGCGCATTGGCGGCCTCCACCATCGAGCGGTCCATCAGGGCGTCGAGGTCTTGGTTCTCGGGGTCCGACACATCCACGGATTCGCGCAGAGAGGTGTACGAGTGCAGGCGGCCGAGTTCATTCTCGATGCGGCACAACTCGGCAAGCGCGTCGGCGAGCGTTGCGCCATCGAATGCGGCAATCTGCCCGCGGTAACGCGATTCGAATGCTCGGCAGTCGTCAATCGCAGCGGCAAGTCGCGTGCGGCAGTCGTCGGCGGAAGTGGCAAGAGGGGAGAGGTCCCAGTGGACGCCCTCGGCACGCGGAGCGGAATCAGTCGTCGTCATGCGAGCGACGTTACCGCAGCACCGCAGCCAGCAGACGGTCAGCGGTATCGGCCGGCAGGGGCGGATCGCCAGTCGCCCCTGCATGGTGTGGGCTTGTGGGGCGGTGGTAGTCGGAGCCCCCCGACGCGATGAGGTCCCACCGGCGCGCCAGGGCGCCGAACCGTGCGAACTGATCGGGGGTGTGCTCGGGGCGGTGCACCTCAATCCCGATCAGCCCGGCTCGGGCGAGTCGGCCGACAAATGGATCGAGGTGGGCGTCGTTGAGCTTCAGGGTCTCGGGGTGCGCCAGTACCGGTGCACCGCCAGACTCAAGAACCAGACGCACACCCTCCTCCGCATCAAGGCCGTCAGAGCCCGGGTATGCCGGCCCCCCGTCGGCGAGGTACAGGTCAAAGGCTTCTTTGCGGGTGCTCACGTGGCCGGCGCGGACGAGCGCCTCGGCGATGTGGGGACGCCCGAGGGGCGCACCGGCTGCGCCATCCAGCACGTCCTGCCAGTCGAGCGGCACGCCGAGGCCACGGAGGCGCTCCACCATTTCCTCCGCGCGCTCAGTGCGGGTTGCGGCGAAGCCGGCGATCATCCCTGCGAGGGGCATGGGGACGGGGTCGGTGAAATATCCGAGCAGATGCATGCTGCCGTGGGGCACTCTGATGGAGAGCTCGATGCCCGGAATCACCCGGACGCCCGTCGCGCGTCCGCGCGCCAAAGCCTCGTCCACCCCGGCAAGGGTGTCGTGGTCGGTGACGGCCAGCACAGCCACTTCGCGCGCTGCCGCGATGTCCACCAATTCGGCTGGCGGGTGTGATCCATCGGACCTGTTGGTGTGGGCATGGAGGTCGGTGACCACGTCCATCGAGGGTACCATCGGCCCCATGGCGCGCATCAGGCGATCGGGCGGCGACACATCCTCCACGGTGTTCTCTACCGAGGGTGGCCGAATGCAGCCCGCTGCAACTCCCAGGTCGTCGGCGGGTGCGTCAGACGGCATCGTGCGGGTGTCCCGTACCAAGGCGGGGCGCAAGGGCAAAACCGTGACCCTCGTCACGGGTATTCCACCCGCTGATCTGGCGGACGTCGGCAAGGAACTACGACGACTCGTGGGTTCCGGGGGGTCCGTCAAAGAAGGCATCGTCGAGATCCAAGGAGATCACCGCGATCGCATCGCCGACCATCTCCGCACCCGGTTTCAGGTGAAGGTGGCTGGCGGGTAGATGTCGTGTCCGCTGGGGTCTGAGTACCAGCAGGGGAGAGGGCTTCCCGTTTGGACGACGACCCGTTCTTCGCTGAGTCGATACCCCGAGCGTTTCCGGTTGAGGTCATCATGGCGCGCGTGATGGCACCCGATACCAACTAGCGGGTGCGGGGTGGGCATGGGTCTTATAACGCAGCAGAGAGGCACGTCTGTGCCGGGCGCGTGAGCCGGCGCCCCGTCAGGGGTCTAGGATTATTCATACCCTGAAGTCGCTTTCATCCGCAGTGTGGTTTCCACTGCTTGATTCCAGAGAAGGTCGTCTCCCTATGAACCTCCGTCCCGCCATCGGTTGTGTGTGCAGTGCTCTTGTGTTGTGCGTCGGGGTTCAGGCTCTGAGTGCTTCGCCTCCACCAGCGGTGAGTTGGGCCACCCAGGCCGGTGGCACGGGGGGTGCCCAGAGCTCCGCCATTTCCGCCCTACCTGATGGCTCATCCATCGTGACCGGGTACTTCACGGGCACCGCAACCTTCGGAAGCACCACACTTCCCAGTAGTGGGAATACCTGTGGCACTGCGCCGTACACCCACCCATGCAACGAGATGTTCACCGCAAAGATGAACGCAGATGGCACTTGGGGGTGGGCCAACGCGGTCGGCGGTAATGGGAATAACCTCGGCGCGGCCGTTTCCGCCCTGTCTGACGGCTCATCCATCGTGACCGGATATCTCCAGGGCACAGCGACCTTTGGAATTACCACCCTCACGAGAAGTCCGGATAGTTACCAAGATGTCTTCGTCGCAAAGATGAACACAGATGGCACCTGGGCCTGGGCCACAAGTGCTGGCGGAGTGGGCGATGGATCCTCTGGCTCGGGTATCTCCGCCCTGCCTGATGGCTCCTCCCTCGTGTTCGGGTCCTTCAGTGGCACCGCAACATTTGGAAGCACCACCCTTGCCAGCGGGGGGAGCAGCGTGTTCATCGCAAAGATGAACGCAGACGGCACCTGGGGCTGGGCTACCAAGGCGCACGGGACTGGGCTGCTCGACGCCTCGGCTATCTCCGCCCTACCTGATGGCTCTTCAATCGTGACCGGGTTCTTCGGTGACACCGCAACCTTTGGACGCACCACCCTCACCGGTGAGGACAAATATGACGTGTTCGTCGCAAAGATGAACGCAGATGGCACGTGGGCCTGGGCCAATAAGGCCGGTGGTGAGGGGTATGGGGCCTACGGTGCGGGTATCTCCACCCTGCCTGATGGCTCATCCATCGTCACGGGCTCCTTTCAGGGCACCGTCGCCTTTGGGCGCACCACCCTCACCACGAACGGCCGTTATTTCGATGACCTATTCGTCGCAAAGATGAATGCAAATGGCACGTGGGCCTGGGCAACCCAGGCGAAGGGCGGTAATTCCGGTAGTGATGGTGGCAGCGGCATCGCCACGCTGCCTGATGGCTCATCCATTGTGACTGGCCGCTTCGATGACACCGCAACCTTTGGAACCACCACCCTCACCAGCGCGGGAAGCAACAATGAAATATTCACCGCAAAGGTGAATGCAGATGGCACTTGGGCTTGGGCCACCCAGTCTGGTGGCACGGGGGATGACGTGGGCTACGGCGTCTCCACCCTGCCTGATGGCTCTTTCGTCACGACCGGGCAGTTCCAGAACACCGCAAGCTTTGGGAATACCACCCTCACCAGCGCGGGGAGCAATGACATATTCGTCGCCCGCTACCTGACGACCCCGCAGGCCACTGCTGCCATCACGGGCAAGACCCGTTGCGTGGCAACCACGTGTGTCACCACCGGATCTGTTCCGCCGCGCGCCACACGCATTACCCAGCGGGCAACCACACGCCCTGCGGGCCGCACTGCCCCGGGCAAATGCACCATCCGGCGCGCCAGCACCAGACGCACCTACTCATGCACCGTGCATGTGACCGCTGGTACCTGGGTCATCACCACTACGTCCCGTCGGCAGTCAATGGCGCTTGCACACTTCAGCAAGCGTGTGCGGGTGGCACGGCAGACGGCACCCGACACCGAGTAGCGGGCGTGCAGCGGCCGACACGAGGGCCCGCACCCATGACGAGGTAGGGACCGATTGACCGTAGGGATTCCGCGGTAATCCCACGACGGGGTGCATTCGCACGACGACGCGGATCGTGAGGAGGCGGTTGGAGTGGCCAGCGCACGTACCGGGCCCGAGTCCTCCAACGTCGGCTCCACTGGCGCCGCACGCGCAGCCCACGCTCAATGCGTGCTTGAACCACTCCGATCAGACGGTTGCGTTCGGGACCTCTGGGGGCGGAGAGTCTCGCATTTGCCCGCGCTGTTCTTACGCGTCAGGCGCTCCTGATGGCGAGCCGGTGTCCCGTGGCGCGCTCAAACACCTGTGCCTCCTGCTCTGCCGACCAGATGGCCACGTCCACATCCCCCTCTGCCCGCACGTGCAACGTCACCAGATCGCCTGAGCGCTCGCAGTCGATGCCCTCAATTGCCCGCTCGCGCCCAACCTCAAGTTGCTCCGCAATGCGCAGGAGCGCCGCGAGCCGGAGGATGCGGTCCTCATCGCCACGCTTCAGCACGCGCGAGAGGTTCCCGGGGGACTGCATGGACTTGCGGTGTCCGCGCACCAGTTGGGCGATGATCACCAACTCCCGGTGCAGGAACCCCGCGAGCCCTGCGTGCAACACCAGGTAGTGACCGTGCTTATGGTGGTCGTTGTAGTCCACGAGGGTTCCGACGTCGTGGAGGATGCCGGCGGCGTGGAGCCACTCCCGCTCGCGCGGGTCGCCGTCGTGGAGCCCGAGCCGGCCGAGGCCGTCGAACATTTCAAGCGCGAGACGGGCCACCTGCTCCGCATGGGGACGGTCGTACCCATATACCTGCGCGAGGTCACGAACGCTCGTTGCACGCACGTCTTGGATGATGGGTGGATCGTCAGGGGCGAGGAACTCCTCCCAGAACACACCCCAGCGCAAACCTTGGGCGCAGATCTCGATGCGGTCCACGCCCGCGGCGTGCATGAGGGCGTCCACCACCACGGCGCCCGCCAGCATGATGTCGGCGCGGTCGGCCTTGAGCCCGGCGATCCGCCTGCGCTCCGGTGCCGGCAGGGTGACCATCCGGTCGATCAGGTCGCGCAGCGCGTCCCCGGTGAGCTGGTACCCATGCACCTCTCCAAGCGGATAATCGGACGCTTTCTGCGCCATGGCGGCCAACGTGCGAAGCGCCCCGCCCATGGCCACGATGCGACCGCCGTCGGTGATCCACGGGTCGCGCCGGAAGACATCGAGCGCATGGCGGCGAAGCCGCAGCACGTCGTCGCGCGTGGCCACTGGCCCCGGCATGAACGCATCAGTCATCCGCACAGCCCCGAGCGGCTGGCTCACCGATTCGGTGAGCAGACGACCTCTCACCCGGCCCACCTGGATGCTGCCACCGCCGAGTTCGGCGATGAGGCCATCACACAGCGTGGTGCCATTGATCGCCCCGATGTAGCCGTATCTGGCTTCCTCATCGCCGGAGATGACCCGTGCGGGAAGCCCTCCGTCGGTGATGGCGGCGAGCACCTCCGCACCATTCGGGGCATCGCGGATGGCGCTGGTGGCGACCGCGCGCACCTCGTCGATATTCGAGTTCCGGCAGAAGCCGGCGAAGAGGCGCGCCACGCGAGACGCGCGCGCGATGGCGGCATCCGAGATTGGCGCCCCGGGTGGGGTCCCCTCAGTAAGACGCACGACTTCCCGGATCTCGTCCACCAGGCGGAACGGGCCGTCGGGCAGCGTGTACTCAAAGACCACAAGGCGGAAGGTGTTTGATCCGAGATCCGCCACGGCCAACCGGACGTCCTTGCTGATGGTGCCGGTCGGGCGCGATACCCTAGGTCCCATGAGCACCGGCCCACTCAGACCGCCTGGAGTCGGCGAGTCGGGTGAGGCACTGGCCCCGATCGCCCCGCTTCGTCTTGCATGGCCAGGGAAGTTCGATCGCACGGACGATGTGGAGGAGGCCTGGGGACTGGCGCTCTCGGCACGACCGACAGCCGATCGAAGGACCCTCGAGCGCGCCGACGCGTTCGGCCGCGCCCGGCATGCAGACCAGACCCGACGTGGAAGCGATACGCCGTACTGGGTGCACCCGGTGCGAGTGGCGATGACCCTCATGCAGTGGGGCGTGACTGACCGCGACATTCTCGTCGCGGCGCTGCTTCACGACACCGTGGAGGACACGCTCACGACACCCGCAGACATCAGGGCGCGCTTCGGACTGCGCCCGGCAGACCTCGTGACCTGGCTCACCGCGCCCGAAGGGAAAATGCGCGAGGCAACCCGGGACTACTACCGGCGTCTCCTCGAGCAAGGCCCCTCCGATTCTCACCTCCTCAAGATCGCAGATCGCTCGGACAACCTCCGCAGCATTCAGGCGCTCGTGATGCGCACCGGCAATGCGCATCGGGGATGGGCAGGCCGGTACCTCGAGCGGACGCGTTGGCAGGTGCTACCGCTGACCGCCGCCGCGCCCTCGGCGGCGCGCGTGGGTCTGGTCACCGCAATGGCCGATCTGGCGCCGCTGGTTGAGCCATTCGCCGGCCCCCCGGAGGCCGATTGGGGCTTCACCGAGCCATAACGTGACGGACACGGGGTCGCCACCCTCGGGGCGTTTGATGCACCGCAGATGAGGTGGGTCAGGCACTGCGAACTCAAGGAGGAGACCATGGGCACCGTCATCGAGTTGAGGAGTGGGGAGGTCGTCGATCCAGACCGGATCAACGAAATTCTCAGCCGGATGGAGTGGAGGCTCGACGAGCCCTGCACCGTGCCGGGTTGCTCCCACGGTGGGGTGTGCTGCGGGGCTCACGGCGAGATCGTCGTCGCGATGGCCGCGTAGGCCTCCCAGAGGCGCGATTGCGTCGCGGTCCGGGGCAGGGCTCCGCCCGACATACGTGACGCAGTCGTGATCAGTCGGGCCCGGTGGTTGGGGAACCACCGGGCCCGACGTCGTTTTCAGTCGCTCACGCGGATCTCACGCAGGAACGGTGATTCGGCCAGCGGAGCGATACCCAGACGGCCGGATGCGAGATCCACCAGCGCGTCGCCGGCGACCTCGCGTCGCCACCCGTGACCGAGCGCTTCGTCGGCGCCATCGCCGCCAGTGAGGACTGCGACGAGGAACGATTCGACCTCGTCGCGTGTGGCGACCAGCGTGGGGGCAAGGTCAACCGCCGCCGCGCGTGCCCCGAGCAGCACTTGGGCGAGCGGCACGAGCGTGTCGAGTCGCGCTTGCACCGCGGCAGGCGGGGGCGGGCCGAGCGTAATGGGGGCGTCGTCGGCTGACATCTCCATCGCCTCGATCAGCCCGGCTGCCTCGCGTTCTTTGAGTGCCGCCGGCACCCCGCGCTCGGCGAGCAGCTTCGCGGGGGTGGACGGGCGTCGCCGGGCCACCTCAATAAGGGTGCGGTCGGGGATGAGCCAGCCCACTGGGCGGTCACGCCGCCGGGCCTCCTCTTCGCGCCATGCCGCAGCCCGCCGTAGCGCAGCCCGCTCTGGCGGTGTGAGGCGTCCCTGACCCTTCACCTTGCGCCAGGCGAGCCACGGGTCCTGAGCGATGCGGGCATCGGGTCCGAAGCGGCGCTCGTGCTCCTCGCGCACCCATTCGGCGCGCCCCATTTCGGTGGCGCGCTTCATGAGCTCGTCAACCATTGCGAACAGATGGGCAACGTCTGCGGCCGCGTATTCGAGCTGGGCATCAGTAAGTGGCCGGCGCGACCAGTCGGAGTAGCCCTCCGTCTTCGCGACCTTCACGCCGAGAACACGGCTGAGAAGCGCACCGAGGCTCTGACCTGACCCGAGCCCCACGAAGCCGCCGATGAGCTGGGAGTCGAGGAGGTTGGTGGGGCGGGCATTGAACCCCAGCGCAAACAGGATGAGGTCGGCGCTCGGCGCGTGCATGATGATCTCGACGGACGGATCCTCGAGCACGTCGGCAATGGGCTGCAGGGATGCACCCTCGATTGGATCGATGAGCGCGATCTCATCGCCAACCGCGACTTGCGCGAGGCAGGGGATGGGCGCATACGTGCGTTCCCACAGGAATTCGACGTCGAGGGCCATACGACCGGTCGCCCGCGCGCGATCGGCGAGGGCCGAAACGTCATCAGTTGCTGTGTACGTGTGTGTCGTGGTCGTCATCAGGGCTAAGGTTAGAGGTCGTGCAAGTTTCCGGGCTCACGAAGGCATTTGGCCCCCGCACGCTGTTTTCCGGCGCCTCCTTCAGGATTGGCCCCGGCGATCGCCTGGCGATCGTTGGACGGAACGGCGCGGGGAAAACGACCCTGCTCCGGATTCTCGCGGGGTTGGAGGTGGCCGACAGCGGATCGGTGTCGATTCCGCGGGGTGAGCGGGTCGCGCTGCATGATCAGCGGCCCGACGCCACATCGGCAGGCACGGTGCGCGAGTACGTGGAACAGGGGCTCGCGCACGCTCGCGATGCTGAGGATCGCCTCGCGTCCATCGAGGCGCGTATGGGTGCGGGGGATCATGGCCCCGAGACCATGGCTGAGTACGAGCGGGCCCATTCCGACCTGGACGCCGCCGGTGGATATCACTGGCGCGCATGGGTGGAGCGGGTCACGCGCGGCCTCGGCCTCTCGGACGATCAGCTGGATCGCCCACTTACGAGCCTGTCCGGCGGGGAGCTGACGCGCGCATCACTTGCGCGGGCGATTGCGGGGCGTCCCCAGGTGCTGCTGCTCGATGAGCCCACCAACCACCTCGACCTCGAGGCGATGGAGTGGCTGGAGCGCGCGATCACCGAACTCGCCGCCGCAGTGGTGATCGTGTCGCACGATCGCTGGTTTCTTGAGTCGACGGCAACGGCCGTGCTGGATCTGTCGCGCGAGAAGGCCCGTCTATGGCCAATGGGGTATTCGGCATTCCGCCGCGCCCGCGCTGAGGATGATGCGCAGCTGGCGGTGCAGGCCGAACGCCGCGACGAAGAGATCGCGCGCCTTGAGCGGTTCGTCACCCGCTGGCGGGCCGGTACCCGGGCACGCCAGGCGAAGTCGCGTGCCAAGCGGCTGGAGCGCACCGAGCGCATCGAGCCGCCAAGCCGTGAGCGATCGCTCTCGTTCGGGTTCCCAAAGACCGAGCGCCCCGGGCGTGTGGTGATGGAGGCGGACGGGCTACGGGTGGACATTGCCGATCGTGTGCTTGTGGACGATGCCGGGTTCACCATTGAGCGGGGCCAGCGTGTGGCTGTTGTGGGGCCGAACGGGGCTGGGAAGACCACGACCATCGAGACCCTGCTCGGGCGGCGCGAGGCGGCTGCAGGCCGGGTGAGCATCGGGCACAAGGTCATTCCCTCGTACTTCAGCCAGCACGCGCGTGAGTACGTGGAGACGCGCACGATCGTGGAGACGGTGAAAGCCGGGACGTCGCTCACCGAGACTGAGGCGCGTCGCCTGCTCGGGCGGTTTCTGTTTCGCGGCGAGCTGGCCGACCGCACCATTGAGGGGCTGTCGGGTGGCGAGCGCCGGCGCCTGAGCCTGGTGCAGTTGGTGGCCGAGGGTGGAAACCTTCTGGTGCTGGACGAGCCCACCAACCATCTCGATGTCGAAAGTCGCGAGGCACTTGAGGATGCTCTGGGCGCCTACGACGGCACGATCATCATGATTTCGCATGACCGTGCGCTCATTGATGCCGTGGCCACGCACACCCTGTCGCTGGAGGATGGCACCGTCGTGATGCGTCCGGGCGGGTATGCGGACCTTCTTGCCATGCGCGAGGAGGATGCCGATGACGCGGCCATGTCCCTCCCGACGCCGGTGCAGAAAGAGGTCGCGCCGAAGCCCGTCAGAAAGGGAGGTAATGGTCGGATCTCGCGCGAGGTCTCAAAGATTGAGACGCGCATCGCGTCCATTGAGTCCGATCTGCGTGAGGTCGAGGGGCAGGTTGAGGCCGCCGGGGTCGCGGGCGACGTGGACCGCGTGATGGAACTCAGTGAGCGCCACCGCGCGCTGCAGGAAGACCTCGCATACGCCCTTGCCGAATGGGAGCAGCGCGCTGCGCTGCTGGCCGACGCCTGATTGACGCCCCAGCCGGCGTCGGGATTGCCGAGGGCCTGATCGTTGGGTTGCTGCGCCAGCGTGTGTTCGAGCGGCGCCAGTTGGGAACACCCCGGGACAGGTGACGCCAGGGGGGTGACGCTCAACCTCAGGGTGACCCCTTCTTCACCTCGCCGACATCGTGGGCGCAGCACGGGAGTCGGCGACCGCTGCCGTCGGGCCCCTGCAGAGGTGGGGCGAGATCGAGGTGCGTCAGCGAATGGTGAGCATCCGCCAGATGGACGATCAGTCTTTGACGGCCACCGAGATTGCGTAGCGGCCGAGGGCGTCTTCGTCCCAGGTCGTAAGCCGCAGTCCGGCGTCTGCATAGAGCGCGGCGACGCCCTCGAGGGTGAACTTGCAGGAGATCTCAGTCCGGATGCTTCGCCCCTCTGGAACGTGAAGCCGGAGATCGAGGCCCGGCAGGTCCCAGTCGATTGGGCGGCTGGCGCGCAGGTGCATCTCGATGCGCGATGCACGGGTGTTCCATATCGCCTCGTGAACGAAAGCATCGGGGTCGGCGTCGCCCTCAAATGCCCGGTTGATATGCCGGATGATGTTGCGGTTGAACTCGGCGGTGACGCCCGGGGCGTCGTCGTACGCCCGCATCAGCACTGCCGGGTCGTGAGCGAGGTCGGTACCCATGAGCAGGGCATCGCCAGGGGCGAGCAGCCGGGCAAGGCGCCGCACCATCGAACGCCGCTGCGCGGGCTCTAAGTTGCCGAGCGTGCTTCCGAGGAATGCCACCAACCGCGTGCCGCCTGCCTGCCGACGCGGGATCTTGCCCAGATGCCGCGAGAAGTCGCCGGCGATCCCGTGCACTCGCAGTCCGGG
>Ga0049085_10000842_pt1 | contig 12126 bp, 27 predicted proteins | sample GreLakmeSU08MSRF_FD_66721 | JGI IMG/M metagenome (GOLD analysis project Ga0049085, IMG submission 66721) | Freshwater lentic microbial communities from great Laurentian Lakes, MI, USA - Great Lakes metaG SU08MSRF | ecosystem: Environmental > Aquatic > Freshwater > Lake | place: Great Lakes... | reverse complement strand
CTAAAGAAAGAACCAATCACCCCCGCGGGGACCGGCGGGTTTCCTACATTTGCCGAATTTATGCAGGCGAAGAAGGTGGGTGAATAATTCCGTATTTATCCGCCCCGTTGTCCCAATCATTGTATAGGTCTTCCTTGGTAGCCTCTACAATGATTTCAACACTTTCAGGTGCAGCACGCTTGTAAGCAACTCGCCTATAATCAAAACCACCATCAGCACCCACAGACATACAGGAACACCAACGGAAATCGTGTTGTGCTCGGCTGAAGATTACATCTTTGCAATCGGGGCATTTGATAGCGTCAATTTTCATAGTGTATTAATTTGTCGATGCTAGATGACTTTGATCTCTATACCATCATTCAAAAGCTGTATAGAATCAACCCCATACGATCCCTTTATGAATGTTTTTTCTTCTTCAGTTAAGTTTTGAACTGTAGTGACATACAACTGCTTGGTGCTGTTTATGCGAGAACCTAACCTACATCCGCAACCGATGTGGATAGCATCGAACGAATACATATATGCTTTTAACAGTATGAACGCATCTATATTCTTACCTCTTAAGAAGGTGCCGAAAACGTTATAATCAGTGATTGTCATAGGATGAAATCAACTTGAATGCGAATATACTTAATATGTAGTATGCGGGGAGGTAAATGACAGATGTAAATAAACTAGCTATCAGACAGATCCAAAAATTCAAACAGTATTCGCATATCAGAATTTTTATTATAAACGAAGTTCTATTATTGATGCCTAGATAAGTTAAGAGTGTTAACTCTGGTCTCGCGTCTCTATCCTGGAAGAACTTAACGAAGAATTTAATGCGAAGCAGATTACCATATTCGGCTAATGCGTCGGTCTTAAACCATATTAGCAGTATGAAAATTATTGTACTTATGATTACTAAATGATTTGCAAAGTCCATATGCAAGTATTTAGGTATCAAGATATTTTATATCACCATTTTTATCTGAGTAGCTTACCGATCGAACATTTATCTGTTTGAGAATACTAGTACACCCCGGGCACGGCTTGCTGTTGGCTAATTTGTTGTTGCGGTCTACTCGGAGGACGGTGATGTCCATACCACTCAGGTCTTCCTTGTCAGCCTTCAAGATTACATCTAACTCGGCGTGCACCCCAACTTCACCTAAGTGATATGGGTGCTTTAGCGTCTCTGGGTGGGTCTTGCGCTTATTCCAACCAATGTGAACAACCTTGCCCTTCTTAAGCAAGAACGCCACATGCGATGTCCTCAATTCGCGATTTGTCGGACACATGGCAAAAGCTATTTTTTTGACAACGGTTTCTACGTTACGATTCATATCAAGACTTGAGGTCTACGTCGTGCTCGGTTTTGAACTTGACTTTGTCAATGAAAAGTTCAATATCGTCAACCTTATAACCAAAATCATCGGCAATTTGTCTCGTTAAGCCTGCATCTTCTCTAACCAGAGTTAGAATTTCTTGAATAATTTCGTCACTCTCATCCTTGTAAATTGTTTTCATTTAAACCTATTTACAAAAAAAAGAGCGAGAGTGTGAAAACTCTCGCTCTTTTTTGATTTTACTAGCTTAGGCTTTGACCTTACGATTGCGATTGACCGCAGCAGCAATCACCGCCGCGTCGACATTATCGAGGCACGAGGAATTGAGCCCGGCGCGCACCTCGGCGAGGGTCTTACCCTTACGGAGAAGCTTAACCGCCCCCCGGCTGATGTAGGAGCTGCAGAACTGATCCACCGACATACCCAACGCAGCTGCACGCTGGCGGGGATACGACGGGTGAGTCGGGCGTTCAACGCCGGAGACGCAGCAACGAAGTGTAGTGGTTGTTCCGCGCGCAGTGCCGCGGACCGTTGTTTTTGTGGTGTTTTCCATAAATTTGTACTGGTTACTAACTGACTATACTATAACTACTAAACTTACTTTTGTCAACTACTTTTTTTACTACTGACGTAACTCTTTTGACTTACATCATTGCTACATTATAAAGTATTAGTATAAAAAGTCAACTACGAAGTAAATATTTCAGTAATGACTGTTCCAGAATACATTGCCGCCGGCACCGCGGCTATCACCTGTATCGGGTTTATATTGAAGGCTCACGCCGCTGGCTCTAAGCACCTAAGACGGCTAGATGTATTGATTGAAGATGTGGGGTGCATTAAAGCAGAAATGCATTCAAACGGCGGCAGTTCATTGCGCGATGTAGTTGTCGGCATACAAAAAGAAGTAGAACGCAACACTAATTTAACTAAAATTATAGTTGGTAGGCAACGTTGGATATTAGATAATAGAGACGAGCCCATATTTGAAGCCGATAAAGAAGGCAAAGTTGTTTGGACTAATCAATCTTATCTCCGCACATTCACCGTCACACCCCGCGAGGTCCTCAATAATGGTTGGAAAAACCTAATTCATCAAAGTGACCGAGAAAATGTAATCCTTGAATGGGAAAGCGCTATCGCAGACAGCCGAGACTTTGAGCGTGAATTTAAAATGTATCGGGGTGAGAATTCGACTAACATATCATGTGTGGCGACGATGACCGAAGACGGTTCTTACATCGGATCTATTAAAATTTTGTAGTGGACTTTTAACTCCTATCGTAATATATTATTACGATATGAGTTACAACTTATTCCTCGATGACGTGAGGATGCCCCAAGACGTCAAATGGGTAAATCTCCCGTCCGTAGAATGGACTATTGTAAGAAATTACGAAGCATTCTGCAATATAATCATCCAGCGCGGCCTCCCTCGTTTTATAGCGTTTGACCATGACTTGGCGGACGAGCACTACGGCAATGCACCGGTTGATAAATATGGTGAAAATGATTACACGAAATATAAAGAAATGACGGGTTATGACTGCGCAAAGTGGTTGTGCAACTATTGTATTGATAGCACCCTTCACATCCCTGATTATATTATACACAGCCTGAATCCTATCGGTGCTGCTAATATTGATTCGATTATTCAATCTGCTAAAAAATCACAACTATGAACCTACTAATTACAGGTGCTGCCGGGTTTATCGGTAGCAATTTCGTAACTCAATTTATAAACGATACTAAACTGAATAAGGTGATCGCTTTAGATAATTTAGATGTAGGCAGCGATCGACGATATATGGATTGCTACACCAATGAACCAGGATTTCTATTTATCAAAGGTGATATATGTGAACCCCATCTAATTCGTAGTATACTCCGAGACCATGAAATTACTCACGTAGTTCACTTCGCTGCCCAATCTCATGTAGACCGCAGCATCAGTGGGCCTCTAGCGTTCCTTAAGACTAACGTGGAGGGCACGGTTAATCTACTAGAGAGCTGCCGTCACGAGTGGAAAGACTTTGCCGGTAAGAAGTTTGTTTATGTTAGTACGGATGAAGTGTACGGAAGTATTGATAAGGGGCAATTCACGGAAGAATCCAACTATGCCCCCAACTCCCCCTATTCAGCTAGTAAGGCTGCAGGAGATATGTTTTGCCGAGCTTACTATGAAACGTATAAAATGCCAGTCGTCATAACCCACTGTTCAAACAACTACGGACCGCGTCAGCACATGGAAAAGCTGATACCTACGGTGATGAACTCATTGTGCACGAGAAAGGATATACCCGTCTACGGTTCGGGTAAGAATATCCGCAATTGGATATACGTAGATGATCACAATACTGCCGTCATGGCGGCATTGGTTCGCGGTAACCCCGGTGAGACTTACAATATCGGCGGCGATGTAGAAATATCTAACATTGATCTAGTTAAGAAGATTTGCAAAGCATACGACAAAATAAAAGCTCATTACCGGGAGTATCAGCTTTTCCATGTAAACTCTGAGAAATTAATTAAATTCGTGCAAGATCGTAAGGGTCATGACTTTAGGTATTCAGTTAATAGCGACAAGATAAAGAAGCAATTGAAGTGGAGACCCACTACTAATTTCAATGATGGTCTCGCGAAAACCGTAGAATATTATGCAAATCGGTTGATTATTCCAAATACCCCACTATAATACTATTGTATGAACATTAAAATACCCACAAAGGTCGCGCGTAAGCTTGTTGCTAACAGCAAGATTACAGCCGGTCTTATGTACGACTGGAATCGCAACAACAATCCGCAGTGCAAGTTTCTGCCGGGTGATGCTGTGATTGTTAAGAACAAGAACAACTACAACGAGTCAGCTATTAAGCGCAAGCTTAATAAGACGACTGGTCGCGTCATCGCCGTTTCTACGGTAGATGGTATCCGCATGAATAACGAGACACGTCACTGGACCCGTTATTATATCGCTGATGACGACGGCCGCGTCAACGGCCTCTACAGCTTCAGCCTGATCAAGGCCTGAACAAGCTTAACACAAAAGCCAGTAGATATATTCTACTGGCTTTTTTTCTTTTCCTATAGTATGATACAGCATATGGAAAATAAAGACAAACAAAAATTCTTTGTATGTGATTGTCACTCCGAAGGCGTGCTAGTTTATAAATTTGCAAATGAAGAAACGATTTATTTTTCGATCTACACTGAGGGAACCGGTGGAACGTATTCCAATTGGAAGACCAAACTCAGGTCTATATGGAAAATTCTCAAAACTGGTCATCCATACGCAGATCAGTTTGTCTTCAGTCGACGTAAGGCGGATGAATTTGCGAACTACATAAAACAATTACATGACTAAGGAACAAAAATTCTTAAACGCGGCTTTGGATCGAATGTTTAAAGCTGTCGGCTTTGAAAAGTACGACAAATCGTTTACCGAGAATAGCCATTGTTGGTACACATTGCGAACCTGGACAATTGAAGAGGAGTGTGAGTACAAACAATGGTTCACCACGGAGTACTTAAAAAAGTTTAAGGGGAGTAAGAAGTATGCGGCATCCGAAGCAAGCTGGTTTCTGCTCAGCTATGGATGGAAAGTTGATTACGGTGATTTGTAATCATTTCGGTTTGTCCTTCTTGAGGTATTTATTAATTTCAGTCGCCATTGCCGTCGCAGAATCATACAGTCCAGCATTAGCTAATATAACGTCAGCCCGCATATAACTACTGAAACCGTCATCACTTTCAGCAGAAACTAGCAACCCTATTTTGAAATTAGTTTTCTTTGATATGAGCATCTCCATGGCACGCGTTGCCGCTTCGACTGGATCTAAGCTGTCAGCGGTTTGCACGGAAATTCTTAGTTTACCAATTCCTATTTTCCATTCCATGGTGATATAATAATTTAATCACGACAGCTCAAAAATCTAAAAATAAACAGTGACCACAAACCTCAGTTGCACTACACTATGTGTATGGAATTAGAACATATCGAAAGCACAACGTTCAAACAGGTGAGTGAAATTGTCGTTCCTGACATTTTTGCCCATCGTCGCAAATCCGGTCTCGACAAAGTTGATGAATTCTTTAACGGTGGTTTGCTGCCTGGTAGCACATTCACTCTCACGGCACCTGCTGGAGGTGGTAAGACCACCTTCGCGCTCCAGCTGTTGGAGTCTATGGCTAATCTCAATTATCGTGTTGGTGTTGTCAGCTGCGAAGAGAGCATCTTCCAAATTGCTTACACCAGCAATCGCCTTTGTGTTAGTAAAGTAAAGGTCGCCAACATGAGCGATGTGGATAACATTGTTGCCTGTATGAAGGATTTTGATGTCCTCATCATTGACTCGTTTCAGGGCCTTCATTCCAAGGAAGATGGATATCGCGACAACGAACGATATTGTATCCAGAAGATTGTGTCGACCGCGAAGCAAACTGGCTGCACGGTTGGCATCATCTGTCATTTGACTAAGATGGGAATCCTCAAGGGAAGCACGGTTATCCCTCACGCGGTTGATATGAATCTCAAGATTGTGCTGTCTGATGAAGAAGGAACTAGTAGTCAGCGCACGTTCGTCATTGAAAAGAACCGCTTTGGACCCTGTAACGAGCTTCAATGCGATCTGACGGACACCGGATATGCATTCGGCATTGTTGCAGAAGCTACCAATGTGAAAGTACCTAAGCCTAAAGTGACACGTCGTATGGAGACTATTACCGCCGTACTTGAAATTGAAGGTCCTATCACTCTCAAGAAGGTGATGGATATCGTCCACGGTGATATGCATAAGGCCCACAATGTGCTGCGAGAGATGGTCCTTAACGATAAACTAGCTAAGCGCGGTCATGGTAAAGGATCGAAATACGTTTTGGTTCACTAAATATCTATATGAAGACTAGTGTACGCATTCGAACACCTAAGGTCCGTGAAAAGAAATTAGGGCGGGAACATGCAGCTGGTCAGTGCTGGCAAGATACGGGTGAGATACAGATAGATCCACGTCAAGATTCGCGGAACTATATGGATACACTAATACATGAAATGCTTCACTGTTTCTTCCCTGATCTAGAGGAAGAGGCGGTACTATCATTGAGTAGTAAATTCACAAAAGAGCTGTGGAAGCGAGGATATAGACGGATACAAGAATAAATATTTTAGTTGCAACCTTTAAACAAATCAGTATAATATAAACTACAATATGAACTACAACACAAAACTAAATGAAATCACACACCAAGTATTCAGCGAGATGGCTTACGGTGCTGCGCCGACAGCTACGCCCATTACTAAGGATGAATTGCTGACCAAGATTCGTGAGATCGTTGCGGCTAATGCGCCTATCAAGTTTACATCGGTTACCGATGCGACCTACAAGAAGAAGAACCCGCTAGGCACCATCTACAAGGTGTCTATGGTCGATGGTCAGCTCAACGCTGATTATGGTCAGGAGAAGGAAGCAAAGATGCAGGCCATAGACCCAGCGGCTGAGTATAGTGGCGGCAAGTCCTACGGTCAGCATGTCACTGGATCCGTCGTCGAACACAACGGTAAGACCTATATCCAGGTTAAGCCGATTGGTGCACTTGCTCCTAAGTTTGTTGTGCGTGATAACATCGGTCGCTTTGCTTCTAAAGAGAAGGAAGAGGTTAAAGACTATCTGGCGCCTAAGCGCCCGGCAGGCCCTACTGACGTGGCGGTCCGCCGTTACCAGATGGACAGCATCGTCGCAGTGGAGCTTGATGGTCAAGACTACAAGGTCTCCGACGTTGAGGCGATTCGTAAGCAGGTTCTCGACACGGTTAACTTCTAAAATAAATACTCGTTAGATCTTGATTTTTGGTTTAGCGAGTATTATTTTATCCATATGCACTTATTCGGAAGCATCCCTACTACTCAATATGCCTGGGAATGCTCATTCGTAACTAAGATTCGAGATTTCTCAGATGGTGTGGCGTTCTTAGACTTTGCAATTGATTTTGATAAATTCATTGGGGATCACAACCCCAAGTTCAAGATCAACCTGGTTGTGATGAACATTAACATAATAGACTTTACCGTGTATAACATTAACCACGTCGACGAATGATAACATTTACACGCAGTGATGGACGCGATATGGCGTTAAAGGTTGGTGATCGTGTAGATTTTCTAGGCCGCAGCCTAAGCTACAAGACTCCGTGGCACATCAAGTTGTGGAATAAGTTTTACTATACATTCATTTCGCGTTTTGTATGGGCTGACCGCAAGTACAAGATAATGGCCTGGTACCAAGTTCATACTCAGGGATATGCCAACCGAGAAGTTTACGATTTTTATTCGTATCATTCTGATTATGTAATATTAAGGCTTAAAGAGTTTAAGAAATACGCAAACTCCCATCCTTCTGATTTAGTATCTATCGAAGCTTGGCATAAAATCATTGATGAAATCATTTGGGCATTCGAATTCACTAAGAAAGATATATGGGATTACATTCCTGATGAAACCGTAGACCACACGTATATTGTTCACTCCATTATCAACGATGAAATAACGATTGAACCTGCCCAAAATTTATCACCGATAATAAATAAGGGGACAGAGCTATACGAGAAGGATAAAGTACGTTACCTTGAAGGTATGAAACTATTCGCAATACACTATAACTCATTATGGGACTAACCTATGAGTAATGGAAAGGGCGATAATCCCCGCAACTGCCTTTCAAAGCAGTTCAAAAGTAATTACGAAGAAATCAATTGGGGTAAAAAAGTAGTTGATCTGAAGCTAGAAGTATCTGATAATTTTACACATGCAAATGACATCGATAGAGTATCTGACGAAGGCCGCACAGCCCCACCCACTACTGAGTGTCGATGATGAGAAGAAGCTAGGTGCAGACATCCGTCGGTGGAAAGACTCAACTGAGCCCTCGTTGGAAATGATTCAAATTGGGGAGCGCGCCCAAGAAAAGCTTATCTGTTCCAACATCCGGCTAGCGATCAAGATTGCGAAAGATGTGTCGGTCACTTGTCCTAACCTCTTCGCTGACTTAACATCAGCAGCGAGTCGTGGGTTAGTGATCGCGTCTAGCCGATTTGATCCTAATGGAGGTGCCAAGTTCAGTTACTACGCTAGCTTCTGGATCAAACAGAGTATCTTCACGTTCCTGAATAACAACGATACGATCCGCGTCCCTAACCGTATTTATAAGCTCAGGAAGCAGATCTTCGCATTTGTAACCGAGTTCATCGAGAAGAGTGGTACCGCACCGTCTAATCACGAAATATCTACACACACGAAGATTGCCGAGAAGGATGTAAATGCCATCATGGAGATCAGCAAGACTGTATCCCTTAATGCGACATTTGAATCGGGTGAGGGTGACGCTGAGGAGTTTGGCAATATAATTGAAGACACCAAACAACAGACGCCATATACTGAAGTGTCTATGAAGGATGAGTTTCGTTTATTGAGTGAATATATTGCTCAATTGACTTCTCGCGAGAAGTATATACTGACTCGTCGCTTCGGGCTAGATGGCGACGATTGTGAAACGCTTGAGGATATTGGTGGTAAGTTCAAACTCACGCGTGAGCGTATTCGCCAAATCGAAGAGGGCGCGCTGAAGAAGCTGAAGAGTCTAGTGGAGACTAGCGATAGTAAGATGTTAGCTATCTTTGCATAAATATTTATATGCGCCAAGATGGTATAAACAACATCTACGAGAGTGCTATCTCTAAAACGACAAAGACAGCTTTAAATGAAGGTCTTGGGGGTAGTGATAAGTTTCAATCTAAGGTCAAGGTCGTAGTCGATGGACCCAATATTGCAGGTATCAACCAAGACATCAACGCGAATGATACATTCATTACATTTGAAATAGATCTAGAGTTCCGAAGCTGGGGACTTAAGGATATCAATGTATATATAACAGATGACATTAGGGTATCTGGTCAAATTGTCACTTGGGGTGATGATCGAGACACAGAGGAGGACTTTAACATCGTTATCAAAGCCTCTGACGTGGAGATATCATACGACTCAGATGGTAGCGGCATCGTCCCTCACGAGCTAGAGTTTACCTTGCAGGATGGTAAAGCAGTAGACGTGATAGCTCACTTCTATTTTCCATCGGTTTAATCAATTGCCCTAAAATCCGGAATTTTGTCATAACACGCCTTGCAGAAAGTCATGCCTGCAAGGCGTCTTTCTTCTTCAACTTTCTCGATAGTCTTCTTGCACACTTCGCAATGGACTATCTTCTTATCTGGTGTTTCCATATCAATAATACTTAACAAAATATCGTGACTACCGTTTCAATTTATATTATAGTAAACACAGTATGAATGAATTATTACTAATTATCGCGGCTGTAGCTAGTACCGTGATGGGATTGCTGTGGCTAGATTTAGCTTACGATATTATCAAAATATGGAGAGGGAGAGATTAATATGAAAACAAAAACATGGTCGGATAAGACTGCTAACGATGGTAAGCATTACCAGAAGATTGGTAAACGGTATCACCCCGTTAGTGATATTTGTGCCTACAACGGATTGACTAAAGGCGCGTGGCTGGTGGTGGTGGCTGATAACTGCACCAGCGTTAGGAAGTGTATCGATCCAGACAACGCGGCTGTAGAGGCGGCGTTTAAGATTACCGAGGATAAGTTGGTTACCATTATTGCCAAAGCTTGCGAGGCCCGTCCTAAGTCGACGCCTCTCACTCCGCTAGAGCAAAAGGCTATTAAGGCTTATTACGCGGTGATGGGCAAGGAGAAGATGCTTATGTTTAATTATACGAGTATGCAGGACATGGCCCAGCAGATCTTAGCTACTGTTAAGGGCGTATGACTAAAGGCGATCTCCGTCACGCTCAGACTCAGTTGTATATCGCAGATCCGCAGTACTGTCAGCTATTACTGGACTGTAGGGATATCTGCAATCAAATCTATATCGCTAGAAATATCTCCCTCAATGAGGATTCTATCCTTGACGCTTTAAAGAAAATAGATACAATCATGCGTGACAAAGAAAGTAATAACTAATATGAGAACCAAAACGCTAACTCCTCTGTACTCTCGTACTAACACTGGCGCGGTGCAGACGTGGTCGATTGAGACGGAACATAATAAGTACCGCACACATTATGGTCAAATAGACGGCGCTATCCAGACGACAGAGTGGACAGTGTGCCACGGTAAGAATAAAGGTAAGGCTAATGGTACTACAGACGACGAACAGGCTGAGGTGGAAGCCTTCGCAATGTGGGAAAAGAAGATTGCAAGTGGGTACTTTGAGGATACTAACTGCATCGACAACGAGACCTTCACCGAGCCAATGCTGGCTAAGAAGTACGAGGACTATCAGGATGACATAAAGTTTCCGGTATACTCACAGCCTAAACTGGATGGCATCCGTTGTATTGTTAAGCGAACCGGCATGTGGAGTCGTGCAGGCAAGCCTATTGTTAGTGCGCCACATATCCTTAAACACCTCAAGTATTTCTTTGAACGGTACCCAGATGTTACTCTCGACGGTGAGCTCTACTGTGATAAGTTAAACGACGACTTCAACAAGATCTGCAGCTTGGTCAAGAAGACTAAGCCTACTATGGATGATCTCAATGAGTCCGAGAAGACTATTCAGTACTGGATTTATGATTGTATCGATAGTGTGAAGTATCCGGCAATGGGTGAGAAGTTCAGCGATCGATACGACTTTATCTTTCGACAGGTTGTATCCACGGACTCAATTAAGATAGTAGTCACCGCGGCGGTGAGTAATTACAATTTGCTAGACTCCTTGTACGGTGGTTATATCGAACAAGGGTTTGAAGGTCAGATGGTGCGCCTCAACGGTAAGTACGAGAATAAGCGTTCTAAGAATCTTCTCAAGCGTAAGGAGTTTAAGGATGACGAGTATACTATTCTAGGGGTGGTAGAGGGCGATGGAAATCGCACAGGAATGGCTGGAGCTATGCTCTTTAAGAATCCAAAAGGACTAGACTTTCGATCTAACATCAAAGGCAATCGAGACTGGCTCAAGCAGCTGTGGAAAGAGAAGGCTAGCTTGATCGGCAAGCAAGCAACAATCAAATACTTCAACCTTACTCCGGATAAAATCCCCCGCTTCCCCTACGTAACTTCTATCCGCGATTACGAATGAGAGTTTGCTTTAAAAAGAATTGCAAGGTAGATAACCGATACTTCGACAAGCATGAAGAGGGTTCGGCTAAGGGTATAAAATGGTCAGAGGATGGAATATTCTACTATCTAGTTGAATTTGCTGATGGTAAGTCTTATTACATAGACAGCAGTCACATAGATGTATTGCGATGCTAACTGCTTACTAAATTAGTTGCTTTCGAATTAAAACCCCTCCATTATACTTATATGAAAATAAATCGCATCATTGGTGACTTCGCACCGTCGCTCGAGGAGGCTAATGATATCCTCGCAAAGTTCGGTTGGTCCGAACAAGGTGATGATACAAAGTTAATAACTACTATCATTATTGCCTCGTTCGCGGTCGGTCTGTTCCTGCTATCAATCGCGATAGCAGTCACGGTATCAGCAGCTCATATCGTCCATCGCTTCATGTCTATATGAAACTGTTCGCACGCGTAACTGGCTACCTACTCGGGGCTCTAATTTTTCTTGCTCTAGTCACTGGCACCATTGCTTTGGTAATCAAATATGTCTGGAGTCTAAGCCTTATTCGTTAATCTCTTATTATGCGTGAAATAAAATTTAGAGTTTGGGACGAGAAATACAATCAATGGGATACTTCACCCCTCACCATC
>Ga0049085_10000840_pt1 | contig 12140 bp, 16 predicted proteins | sample GreLakmeSU08MSRF_FD_66721 | JGI IMG/M metagenome (GOLD analysis project Ga0049085, IMG submission 66721) | Freshwater lentic microbial communities from great Laurentian Lakes, MI, USA - Great Lakes metaG SU08MSRF | ecosystem: Environmental > Aquatic > Freshwater > Lake | place: Great Lakes... | reverse complement strand
CGCTACAGAGGATAGTAACTAGCTTGGCAGCATGAGTCAATCGAATCTGCGAATGCAGCAATCGTGTTTATGCAATCAAAAATAGCTAGCTCTGAGTGGTCTGCCGACAACTACCAAGAATTAAAGACGGAAAAAATTCAAACATCTTTTGAGCCAAAAACGCGAGCAATACCGATACCATTAAAAAGAAAATTTGAAATTTACCCCGCAAAGCGCGCAGCCATAGGGATAAGATCAATAGATGTATATAATAATATGTATCAATCAAATGGAGAGATTGTGTCTAAACCATTTGTATTTCCTTACGATGTAAAAAATTTGACTATGTCCGCAGATGTAAAATTAGATTCGCGTTCTCTAAATAATACTAGCCAGTATGTAAAATATTCTGTTTCATTAGATGATGGTAAAACGTGGATTTTAATTTCCCCAATTGAAAACCCATTTTCTGGTGTCCCAGAAATTCTTTCATTCAACGAGAACATATCGTCTCTGGGACAAGTAAAGGGAGTCTCCTACTTTAACTATCCAGATATTCCAAAAGAAACAAAAAACATAAGGGTAAAAATTGAACTCACAAAACCAAGAAACTACAACATATCTCCGATAGTTTATTCTTACCAGATAGCAGGAAGGGTTGAGCAAGTATGAGTATCAGCGATATACAAAAAGGTAAATTCTTGAATGTTCTATACAAGAATCTTTATTCAGCTGGGAATAGACCTACTGAGACTGAAGTCCTGCAGTTTTTTTCTGAGTATTTTTCAGCTCATGAGCCAGGACAACCCCTTGCAATCAATGCCCAGATTTTTAGACAGATGGGGTTTAGCAACGTAGAAATATTTAATCAACGAATGCTACATACCCTATTCAACACAGAGACACTTTATGATTCAATTTTTGAAAATTCCAGCGCAATGCTAGCCGCAACTACCGCATTAAATAAAAGATTAGAAACATTAAAGGCTAAGAGAATTGCACTAGAGGCAAAGGTTGATGATTTAATATTCTCTAATCAAAATTCAGAAGGATATTTTTCATCATATTCAGATAGATTTTCTAATTTAGATGGAACTGATTTACAATATACAACAGCTTTTGTAGATACTACAATTGGCAGAGTATCTCTTCCAACTTTAAACTCTTCAGTATTTGATCTCCTCTCTACTAATTCTGTAATATCTTCTAATCCAACATATTCGTTAAGTTTTAATAGAAGCCAAATTGATTTAAATAAATCTTTTTCAGATGAATCATTTTTTTCTTCTGTTTTTGATGGTCTAGAAAATACTGAATGGAATAAAACATTTTCATTTGATTCTATTGGAATTGTTAGCTTCTCCGTAAATCTACCTATAGCTAAAAACGTAACTCTTTCTAAAATAGAAGGAAGATTAAATACTATTTCTCCAACTGAAATTTATATTAAAATAAATTATGCAGATGCAAGTATACAACCAGAAATACTGTCTAAAAAATCTACAAAAGATTATGATAGATTTTCTTTTACTTTTAATCCAGGCAATATAGGTTCGATAGATCTATTTATGGTAAAGACTCAGCCAGATTTAATAGAAGAAAGTAAATTAAATAAATATTCTTATAGATACGGGATTAGAGACATTAGTATTAGCGGTCAATATTATGATCGATCAGCAGTTTTTGTTTCAAAACCAATATCACTAAAAGAATCCGATAATACAGCACTGGTTATAGATGCTGTTTCCATCGATGCATCGGAGTCTAGCATACAAAATGGTTCAGTGTCATATTTTGTATGTCAGGATAATGAATCCGCTGATTCGATCTCAGATTTTTTTTGGCAGCCCATATCAAAAAATTATGACCCAACTAATGCATACCCAACAGTAATAAATTTTAATGGTTCAAGTTTAAAGTCTAAAAAAATATTATCTACTACTACGGCAGTCGGTAACGAGATACAGAAAATACCACTGCTATCTAAAAGAGATTCTAAAAATCTTAATGAACAAAATCCAACCGTCGATCTGTATCCGGATCAGTCTATCTATAGAATCGGTAAAATCGATATTTCAGATAACCCAATTAGTTCTTATATACTAGAAGGTATTAATCTCGTTAATGGAAACTATGTTAACTACGCTGGATCATTATACGATGAAAAAAATGGTTTATCTACTTGGAGTAATATATTATCTAGTAAAACTAATACTAGACAATTATATAAATTTCCAACTTACGAGATAACTAATAACTCATTATTTTTTACCGGTCCAAATTTATCAGGCATAAGCTTACTATTAGAGGCTAAAATTTTCTGCGCAAATGATATTACCGTAAGACATCTTTTTGTTAAAAATGATAGTACTTCAAAACAATGGGGCGTTGGAATATACCTAAATAATGAGGTATCGATTATCCCAGCTGGAGTTTCTTCTCAAACTGTACAGTGGAATTTTAAAGCAGGTATTAACACCATAAAGATAGCAGTAGATATTACTGGAAGCGCTAACGGATCCATATCACTGATGGATGCAAAATCACTACTGGATTATGGACTGGTGTATACTCAGTACTATGGGTATGTAGATCCATTGGAGTTTAAAAGCAATAGATCAGTATACGATAAGGTCTTTACTATAGAAAACTTCTTTGGCAATAAGGAGATCTTTAGCCGAAGTAATATAAGGGATAAGTCAAGAATATTCTATTATACAAATAACCCCGATTCGGTTAAGAAGATACGATTTAGGGCTGATTTTTCTAGAGGCAAAAACCCGTTAAGTACTCCAGCTATTGATTCTTTTAAGGTAAAATTTAAAAACTCACAGCAATTCTCAGACCTATCTAATCAATTATCCATAGATAATTCTTCTACATCTAACCTATAGTATACTTATTCTAAGCAAAGGAGTAACACAATGCCAATGTCATATAGGGATCCAGCAGAAAAAGCTATTTTAAAAGAACCAATTCTAAAAAGAATTAGATCTTTTTATAGATCTCCTAGAAAAAGTAGTATAGAAAATATATATAATCAACAGATTTTGATGGATATTAAAAGGCTATATTTATCTTTTGAGTTATTAGATATTCAAATCTTGAATAAAGTAAAAATATTTTTAGGCCAAGAAAAGGATGACACCCACATTGTGGGTTCTCATCAGACGGTAAATAAACCAGCGGATAATGATGATGTTTACAAGTATTCAAGATACTATGATATAAGTCAAGATTCATTATCCTTTTACGATTACAGTAATGAAGATAGCGTAACGGAGTTGGATACTACAGATTCCATTGGTGGACAATTATCTAATTTAATTTATAAAATTAATAAATTAGAAAAAACTATTTAAGAGAAATGAAGTTGGAGATATGTCAGATTTTTTAAACACAGAAAATAAAACTATTCAATATAACGGTCCAGTTAACAGCAGCGATTTTAATGCCAGAGCTGAGCAGAACTACTACGACTTAATACAACTGTATAACAGATCTGGTATTATTGACCAAAAATTAGCAGAGGCATTTGAAAGAGTCCTAAAAGACCATATCTTTATTGGAAAAGCTGTAAATGATCTTGAAGACAGAGTAAGGGCCATTGAGTATACCGCCTCATCTTTATATAAAAAACTTTCTATTTTTAATTACTCTCAAATAGACGTGGCAAGCTTTGTAGCTGATGCATATTTTGCGTTAGCCAGCACTGAAGCCCTTAGTTTTGACCATGTATATAATATAATAACCCTACCAAAGGTCGATGGATCTTCGTATTCAAAGTTAAAATTCTTTAACTCAGGAAATGATCAAGTCGTTCCCGACTTTGTGGAAACTAAAATAAGCAATTCTTTCCTAGGGGTAGATGGTCCTGGAGCGTTAGTGGACACGAGTCCGATTTATCACGCACTACTGGACAGATCAGATAGATTTTGGAAGAGAAATATAATTTCCGAAACTGCGTCAGCTGCAGGAGCGCAAACATATGTATATTTTAAGATACCTAATGCTTACTCTGGGTCAGACGTATCTAACTTTATATCATTAGTCCCATACCCACTTTTTGGCGTAGACGTAATGTCGATTGAGTGGACAGCTGCTGCAGACCCAACGCTTGCTGACTCAGATGGTTGGACACCGCTTAACTACAATAGGTTATATAATAATGATACAGAGGCGGTAGGGAAAGTACCACCTGGTGGTTGGTCGAACGCCGGAACTGATGCCATACTCAATGCTGGACCAATAGGGTTTTACTTTCCCCCTACTAAGATTACCGGCATTAGACTCAGAATCAGACAAAGAAACTATATTAGAGAAAATGGTAAATATGTATATACCTATGGTTTATCAGATATAGACGTAAAGTCTCAGAGATTCTTAGACACAGGTAGGACTATTATTAAATTTACACCTCCAGATGGAACCTTAATTTATACAGTTGAAGAGGTAATCCCTAGGATGTATAACGTTCCAGAGGAGTTAACCTCAACAGCATTTAGCTATAGGATAATCTATAGGGACAGCGGTGTATACACCCTTACAAACCCCGGTAGCTCTTCTTCCATATGGATAGAAGTTACCCTAAACCAGCTAGGGGATGGAACGGCGCCAGTATTGTCAGACCTTGTAATCAATTATAGCTAATAAGATTCGTTAATAACTGGCCAATTCTTTTTACTATATGGGTACAAATATTTATAAAAGGAGAATATAAAATGACGACTTATTACGTTGGCCCAAGACCAGTACTGAAGGGGCGCACAACTGCTGATATGATCGGCCCAAAGGGCGTCGTCGGCACGTACTCCTACTACCCCCTTAAGGGTGGTAGTCATGTATTAGACGGAGCTCCAGATAATCATCATACTCCAGGAACCGGCCACCATCCGGGTAACGTTCTTCTTTCTCAGCTTTTTAATGGCTCTACTCTCTACTCGGGGACCACTCCATTAGCTGGAACATTCGCAGATGGAACTACGACATTCGGTGGAATGAGATTCCGCCCAAGTGAATACAAGGGTCTCACAACAGCTAAGGCGCTAGCTGGCGGTCACGTAAAGCGTACAACCGATTACAGCCTCTACAGCAACTATATCTTTGACGGTGTAACCTCAGCAGAAGCATTTGCGGGTATGGGTCATGCTAAGAGAGTAACTGCATACAGTCTCTATAACAACTACATCTTTGACGGTGTAACTTCAACATCAGTAATGCCAGCTGGTTATGGACAAGCAAATACTGCTAGTGAATACGGTCGCAATAAAGTTGGCGAGTACAAAGGTGTACCGTCAGCAAAAGCTCTATAAAAAAAGGAGATATATAATAATGTTATCAGCATCAAATAAAGCAATGGCAGCTTCTTGGGCAAGATCTTTCTTGGCCGCAGCAGTAGCCGTATATATGTCAGGTAATCAAGACCCAAAAGCAATCGCAGGTGCCGGTGTTGCCGCTATCTTGCCTGTTGTACTTCGCTTCTTGAATCCAAACGACCTTGCATTTGGTCGTACTAAGTAATCGGTAAAGGATTTAACAACAGCATTGAAATAATCGCACTAAGCACTACACTAAACACTCCGAACTGATATACTTATCAGCACGGAAACCGACGCTCCTCATCGAGTGTGAGATAGTTATCCCGCCCCTTTAAAGGGCGGGATAACTATTTTAACGGGTAGTTTTATATAAGTTTTGGTACATTTGTCTAGAGTTAAAGAGGGTTATATAAATGTTTTTAGATGATCTTAATAAAGTGGTGCAAGAAAAAACACTATCGGTTGATGTAGCTGAAAAATATTTAAACTTGTACATAGGCGAAGCTGACTGGAAGACGCATATTTCCAAGCTGTGGAATAATTTTGAAAATAAAAACAAAAACGCAGAGCTAAGCAAAGAAGAAGTAAAGCGCGCCATTGCATGCGCAGTGCTGCTTCCGACTATAGAGAAAACTAATATTCCAGATCCAGTTCACCTCATTCTTTTTTGGTGTCCAACTTGGACTCAATTCAAAGAGAAAGATTGGTTTTCGTTATTTTTAGATGTTATTAAGAAAGATTTATTGATACAAAATAATCATAATGAGCTACTATCATTAGGCGTCATAGACCCAATAGATTATTCACCATTAACTAGACAAGCTTTCAACTGGCTGTATACGCACGCTGAACAAAGCAATGACATAACAGAAAAGAACAAAACAGCTGTGATCAAAAAGATGCAGAATTTAGTAAGGATATATGGAGGAGCTGTTATCTCTAATATCTTCACAAATCATAAATATGTTTTAAGCAAGGTGTATAATTGGAGAAGCGGATATTTTTTCGAGAGAGAGATATATACAATTTATACATATGATCAGATCAAAAAAATTAAAAAAACAGAAATAGAAAAATTAAACCCCAGGTACGTAAAAACATTAGTACTAAACAAATAATCAGGAGATAATAAATGTCAGAAGAAATTGAAAACGGGAACCCAGACCTTACACCTATGGCTCCAAAAAACTTATCTATGTTTTCTTTTAAACTAACCGATGAGTTTATTCAGTCTTATAGGGATACACCTGCACCATTTGGCTATAAGGACGCTGGTGGTAATTCCGTTGGAGAGATAACTTTTCTTCGTACATATTCTCGCCTAAAAGAAGATGGCACTAAAGAGTCATGGGTAGATGTATGTGAACGCGTTATTAATGGTATGTATTCATTGCAAAAAGATCACTGCAAGAAAAGCCGCCTTCCATGGAATGACGCAAGAGCACAAGCAAGTGCTAAGGAAGCGTTTGATAGACTGTTCAATCTAAAGTGGACACCACCAGGCCGTGGACTTTGGGCAATGGGTACAAATATAGTTAACATCCAAAAGAATTCCGCCGCTCTGCAGAACTGCGCTTTTGTTTCCACTTCAGAGATGAACAAGTTTAATCCAGCAAAACCATTTGCATTTTTGATGGAAGCATCGATGCTTGGTGTTGGTGTTGGATTTGACGATAAGGGAGCTGATAAAGATTTCACTATTTACGAACCAAAAGAACCTACTACATATGTTATCCCCGACACTCGTGAGGGTTGGGTAGAATCATTGTCGTTCATTCTTAATTCATATCTAAAAGAAAACCAACCATCATATGAATTTGATTACTCCCAAATAAGACCATCGGGAACTCCGATCAAAACATTTGGTGGCGTTGCAGCTGGTCATGAACCATTAGAAAGACTTCATGATCACATACGCAATATGTTTAAGGATCGTAAGGGTGATAAGTTAACTAGAGTTGATATTGCAGATGTGGGAAATGTTATTGGCGTGTGCGTAGTGTCTGGTAACGTTCGTCGTTCAGCCGAGTTATTAATTGGGCGTTTAGAAGATGACAATTTCCTTAACCTTAAAAATGCTGCTGCTTTTCCTGAAAGAAATTCTTACGACAGAAAGAATCCAGGCTGGGCTTGGATGTCCAATAACTCAATAGAAACATCTGTTGGTACGGATCTTTCTAAGATAGTTGAAGGAATTTCCCTCAATGGAGAACCAGGCGTTATATGGATGGATATGTCTAGAAAGTATGGAAGATTAGCTGATCCACCGAATAACAAGGATCATAGAGTAGCTGGGTATAATCCATGCGCAGAGCAATCTCTAGAGTCCTACGAGTGCTGTACGCTTGTGGAGACCTATCTAAATAGGCATGACAACTTAGAGGACTATAAGCGCACTCTAAAGTTTGCCTATCTCTACGCCAAGACTGTTACACTACTTCCTACTCATTGGGAAGAGACCAATGCCATCATGCAACGAAATCGTCGCATTGGAGCATCTATGTCAGGCGTAGCAAACTTTGCTGATCGTGTTGGCGTTCCCGCACTGCGTGAATGGATGGACCAAGGTTACAAAACCATACAACGCTATGACAATGTATACTCTGAGTGGTTGGGTATCCGTGAGTCTATAAAAATGACTACGATTAAACCATCTGGTACAGTGTCTATCTTAGCTGGAGAGTCTCCAGGAGTTCACTGGACTCCGGGTGGTAAGTTCTTCTATAGAACTATTAGATTCTCTAACGATGATCCAATGTTACCGCTATTTAGAATGGCCAACTACACGGTAGAACCAGCAGCAGAATCGCCAGATACAACCTCAGTTGTATACTTTCCGATTAAATCAGATGCCGCAAGAGCAGAACGTGATGTAACTATTTTTGAAAAAATGTCACTAGCAGCTACAGCTCAGCGTTACTGGTCTGATAATTCTGTTTCCGTGACTATATCTTTTAATAAAGACACGGAATCAGATCACGTGGGCACAGTACTGCACATGTACGATGGCCAATTAAAGACTGTATCGTTCCTTCCAAGCGGCAACGATACCTATCTTCAAATGCCGTATACGCAAATAACAGAAGAGGAATATAACGATAGTAAGAATAAACTATTCCCAATAGACCTAGCGGGAGTTTATGCAGGAATGGCTTCTGATGCTATCGGTGAACGCTATTGCACAACGGATTCATGCGAGATTAAATTCATTAAAGACAATACTAAGTAAAGGGAGTAATTACAAAATGGGTAATGAAGAAAATTTTGATAAAATATTCTCTGAAATAACTTCTCCGGAAAACATAGGGGCAATGCCAGATATTGTTAAAGCACTGTCTTTGAATTCTGCTAGAGATTATTCATTATTTATGTCAGAACTGCTTAATGCTGTTCAGGAAGTTAATTTAATCATACTTAATTTAACCGAGCCAGGAGATGAGGCGTTTGTTATACCAGTTGAAGCTGTAAAAATTTTGGAATCTTTGTACGCTAACACCAAGGATCTGAATAATTTTATGGTAAACTTAGACGAAGAAGATAGTAGTTATTTTCTATACATAGATGAAGAAGAAAACAACGGCAACAACGATGATGATAACAGAGAATGAAGAAAATTACATTCAAGTACTAGACAAAGGGTACGTTAGATTAGTCGACACGATGGGCGACGACCTCTCTATCGTTAATGCTGCGAGAGCTTCTTTCGCCAAAGAAGCAAAAGAACTAAGCGTGCACGATGCTAGGTTAATAGATTTTCTAGCAAGAGAAAATCATATGTCCCCCTTTAGACACGCCTTTATGACTTTTGAATTTAAAGCACCTTTGATGGTTGCTCGTCAACATTGGAAGTATGTAGTTGGTTCTGATCATACAATGGATTCATGGAACGAATCTTCCAGAAGATATATTACAATGAATCCAGAATTTTACATTCCTAATTCAGAACAATGGAGACTAGCTCCGGAGAATAAAAAACAAGGGTCAGCAGGATTAGCTGGACCATGGATAGGCTCTACTCTAAGCGTAGAGTTAAAAAATTTAATAGATAAATGTGAATCCATATACAATATGGCCTTGGAACAAGGAATCGCACCAGAACAAGCTAGATTGTTTCTTCCGGCATACGGTATGTACGTTTCATATAGATGGTCTTGTAGTTTACAATCACTATGTCTTTTCTTAAACCAAAGACTAAGAGAAGACTCTCAAGTAGAGATACAGGAATACGCTAAAGCTGTTTATGAATTTGCCAAACAAAAGTTCCCAGTTTCTATTAATAGATTGGTGGATCAAAATGATTAAATTGATTTTTATTCCGATTATATTTTCACTACTGCTTAATTGGGTAATCAGTCTGCAAATGCTGAATCGATTAACGCAAGAAAAAAATACAAAGAAAGTATCTCTTGCATTATCTATTGCTATAGGTGTTATAATGGGACTATTAATCTTTATCCATCCCTAATTCTGTAAGGGCAATACAAAATGGCAGCTTCTAAATTAAATTATATTGTTATATACAAGAACCATAGTCAGGTTTATGGGTGTTCTTCTAAAAAAATTGCTGTAGAATCTACACCACCAGAGGGCTATACCAATGAGGACAAGCGAATATTATTTGCTACTTTTGAGCCAGATAGTAGTTCTTTTTGTGTCTATCCTGTATCATCAGATGATGAGATCACTGAAGAAGTAAAGGTAAAGAAAGTAAGAAAAAAAGATGTCTAAAAAACAAATCAATACACAGGAGATATATACGATGAAAAACAAAACTTGGTTTAGCTTAATCATTACTGCAACCTGCATAGCTATTGGAGTATACGTAGCATATGGTCAGAAGCAAAAAAAAGCTATACAGACAAACTTTTTTACTGACGAAAAACTTTTTAAAGCAACCGAAATGTATAACCCAAAAAGTACTTTTATAGAATTTTTTGATAAAAAAAATATAGAAGAAGCCTATAATAGATATGAAAAATATATCGATCTTGGCCTAAACAAAGACGACGCATTCAAAGCTGTAGTGGAGGATGACAGAAACGTATGATAGATTTATGCGTTGTTAATTACAACACTAGGCCACTTCTACAAAGACTATTAGATAACTTACACGAGGGTGTGAGTGTGGATAATAAGTTTTGGAATCTATACATAGCTGATAACGATTCTAGTGACGATACAATCGAATGGTTAAAGGGGAATGATGATAGGTATCAAATAGATAGAATAGATTTAAATAAAAATATTGGATACTCAGCAGCTGTTAATAAGCTAGCGTCTAGGGGTAACAATAGTGTTATTGGTATTCTCAATGCAGACGTATGGTTTTCAAATGAGGACATCAGGAAAATATGTCAAATTTTTAATCAAGAACCAGACGTTCATATTCTTGGCCCAAAGCAAAGAGATGAGTACGGCAATATTAAGCACGCCGGCATAGTCGGTACGAATACAGCTCCTCGTCATAGGGGTTGGAATGAAGTTGATCGAGAAGATAATCTATATAGAGATAGGATTAATTGCGTAACGGTTTCGGGATCTGCATACTTCATCAGAAGAAATGTATGGAATGCCATGACCAATAATGAGAAGTACCAAGAGATGTTCCCTGGTATCAAAGGCGCCTTTTTGCCAACACCACATTATTATGAAGAGACTTGGTGTTCTTATTTTGCTCGTCACTTAGGGTACAATGTAGTGTATGATGGTAGCGTATCAATTGGTCACAGTTGGCATGCGTCATCCCCAAAACCAGGAGAGGGCTACAGTCATGCTGATGCCCAATTTAACGTAAGTCAATCAATATTTCGCAAAGCTTGCGATTACATAGGAATAGAAAGAGACTAAAATGTCAGATCAATTTAATGTTTATCTTTATAACGCAGAAGTAGTTAAGGTGGTAGATGGAGATACTTTTAAGATCAAGATAGATCTTGGTTTTGAAGTTCACATTGGCCCAAAGAGTGTGAGACTGTATGGCGTTAACACACCAGAAAGCCGTACTAAAAACCTTGAAGAAAAGAAGATGGGACTCGCCGCAAAAGAGTTCACTGATCAATGGATTAAAAAAGCCGGTAACTACGTAAAAATTGAAACCATATTAGATAAGAATGAAAAGTATGGTAGAATTCTCGCTAGAGTATGGAACGAAGCTGGCGAATGCCTTAACACGGAAATTGTTAAAGCTGGATTAGCTAGAGAATACTTTGGCGTAGGTGACAAAACTTTTGAGGAATTTAAGAAGGCATAATGCAAACGTTCTTACCGTATCCAGATCTTAAAAAGTCAGTTCGGGTATTAGATTATCGTAGACTTGGAAAGCAACGCGTAGAAACTTTCCAAGTCTTGAATATCTTGCTTGATCGTACCCCAACAAAAGGTTGGCGTAATCATCCGGTTACGGTTATGTGGACTGGTTATGAACCAGCCTTACAGTTATACCAGAACTACACTATTCAAGAGTGGATTAGCAGAGGTTATAAAAATACAATGCAGCTAGAAATTCTTAATTCAGATTCCGTAGTAATGCCACGTTGGTTTGGCTTAGACCAATTTCATAGATCACATAGGTCTAATTTACTTCGTAAAGATTATGAATACTATTCACAGTATTTTGACGAACCATCTGATTTAGAATATTATTGGCCACCTAAAGAGGTATTTAATGCAAACTAGGGTATTTTTATCTGGAGCAATAGAAGATGTAGGGGATATTAAATACACTTGGAGAAATGATGCAGTAGATCTTTTGTCTAAAAGAGGTTTTAAGGCCATTAATCCAATGGAATTTTCTTTAGAAGAAGAAGATTCTGATCCCAAAGAAATAGTAAGCAAAAATCTATT
>Ga0049085_10000838_pt1 | contig 12143 bp, 7 predicted proteins | sample GreLakmeSU08MSRF_FD_66721 | JGI IMG/M metagenome (GOLD analysis project Ga0049085, IMG submission 66721) | Freshwater lentic microbial communities from great Laurentian Lakes, MI, USA - Great Lakes metaG SU08MSRF | ecosystem: Environmental > Aquatic > Freshwater > Lake | place: Great Lakes... | reverse complement strand
CGGCCGAACCAAAGGCCGAGACCGATAATGCCGACCAGATAGCCGACGATAATCAACCAGTCGCTAGCATTAAGATGAGCGTTCATCAGGGTAACTCATCGAGTTAAAAGACTGTCGGGATGGCGAGTAAAATTCAGCCCTCACACTTTGCTTATGGCCAGAGTTGGGCGCGAGGATGGCTGGACAGTTGCGCGGCGGTGGGTGAAATAGGCGGATGCGAATCATCCTTTGGCTAGCAGGATTATTAAGTTTTTGGTCGCTGACGTGGGCGGAAGAGTTCGATCTGATTATTCGTCACGGCCAAGTCATCGATGGTAACGGCAATCCCGCCTTTCATGCGGATATTGCGATCAAGAATGGCCGCATCGCACGGATTGGTCGCGTCGCGGGTGGGGCGAAGACTGAGATTGATGCGACGGGACTGATCGTCGCGCCCGGCTTTATCGATGTGCACACGCATGCGGATGAAATCGCCGATCAGCCGCGGGCGGAGAATTTCCTGCGCATGGGCGTCACTTCCCTCGTGGTGGGAAATTGCGGGGGCTCGGCCTTGGATGTCGGTAAATTTTTCCGTGCGGTGGAGCACAACGGAATTTCGCTGAACGTTGCGACGCTCATCGGGCACAATACGGTGCGCACCGCGGCGATGGGCGGAAATTTTAATCGGGCTCCGACGTCCGCCGAAGCGGCGCAGATGAAATTATTGGTCACGCAGGCGATGCAAGCCGGGGCCGTGGGTTTATCCACGGGCTTGATTTATCTGCCCGGTGTTTTTTCCACCACCGACGAAATTGTGGCCTTAGCCAAAGCCGTCACCCCGTACGATGGCATCTATGCCAGTCACATGCGGCATGAGGACACACGTATTTTTACGGCCTTGGACGAAGTGTTTCGCGTCGCGCGTGAAGCGCAGGTGCGGGCAGAGATATCGCATTTGAAGCTTTCGGGGGAAAGAGCGTGGGGTCGAGCCGAGGAAGTGTTGGCCTACATCGAAACCGCCCGCGCCGGTGGACTTGATCTGACGCACGATCAGTATGCCTACACCGCTTCGAGCACGACGATGCGGCAGTTAATTCCAAATGATGCGCTCGCGGGTGATCACCAGAGCTTTCTGGCTTTGCTGGCAGATCCCGTAAAAAAAGCGGAACTCGTCGCGCGCATGAAGCGCAATATTTTGACGCGCGGCCGGCAGGATTATGCGTATGCAGTGGTCGCTTCGTTTCGGCACGATACTTCGCTGAATGGTTTAAATATTTTGGAGGCGGCCAAGAAATTGCGCGGCTCGGATTCACTCGATGATCAAATCGAAGTGATCTTGGATATCGAAAAAAATGGTAGCGCCTCGGGGGTCTTTCACGGGATGAATGAAGCTGATTTGCAGAAATTTATGCGTCATCCCCATACGATGATCGCCTCAGACAGTGGGCTGCGGGAATTTGGCAAAGATGTGCCGCACCCGCGCGGTTATGGCAATAATGCTCGGGTGTTGGGTCGTTACGTGCGGGATTTGCACGTGCTGAGTTTGGAAGATGCGATTCGCAAGATGACGAGTTTGCCCGCCGCCACATTCCGTTTTGCGGAGCGCGGCTCCCTGCGGGAGGGCTATTGGGCGGATATCGTAATTTTTGATGCTAAAAAAATTGGCGATCCCGCGATCTACGCTGATCCGCATCATTACGCGGTGGGGGTGCCTTATGTCTTGGTCAATGGCGTACCCGTGATCAATCACGGTGAACATACGGGCGCCAAACCTGGCCAAGCCTGTCGCGCGGTGGTTCCCGCGGCCTTGGCTTCAGCGCCCGTCGAGCTCAAGGCTCAACTGAGTGCCCTCGTTGCTCGGCCTGAATTCGCCGAGGCGATTTGGGGCGTGCAGGTTAAAGCGCTCACGAGTGGGCGGGTATTATTTGAGCATCAGCCGGATCGGCGCATGAGTCCGGCGTCCAATTGCAAACTCTACGTGGGTGCGCTGGCGCTCGATCAATTAGGCGGTGATTATCGTATCCGTACTCCCATCCAAGCGACGGCAGCGCCGGATCATGCCGGTGTTTTAGCGGGTGATGTCATTATCGCAGGTCGGGGCGATCCCAGTTGGCAGCATCGCTCTACGCAAAAAGATTTCTGGACGCTCTTTGATCCTTTCATCGCCGCTCTGCGGCAGGCCGAGGTGAAGCAGATTACGGGCGATATTGTGGCCGACGCGACTTACTTGCGGGTGCCACCGCAAGGGGCGAGTTGGACCGCCGATGACATGGACTATGAATATGGCGCGGAAATTTCTGCTATTTCGCTCGCGGATAATTACGTCGACCTGCGCATCGCCCCAGCGACCGCGGTTGGTCAGACCAGTGTACTCACGGTACTCCAACCGGAGAGCGGACTGGAGTTTGATAATCGAATTGTCACTGGCTCAGCCGAAAGTGCGCGCGAGGTTCGCGTGCAACGTCTGCCGGGAGAAAATGTCGTGCACTTAACTGGTAGCCTGCCGCTCGGGGGCAAAGAGGAACTGACCGAAGCTGCCGTGCCGCGCCCGGCCGCGTGGTTTGCCACGAGCTTGCGCGCCGCCCTCCAGCAGGCGGGTATCAAAGTCGATGGGCAGGCCCGCAGTCGGCGCTGGCCTGATGCCGCCGCGCCCGGCGCAGTGCAGCTCGGTGAGATCGTGTCCCCTCCGCTGCGCGAATTAGTCGCAGGGTTCATGCTGCCTTCGCAGAATCTCGAGACCGATCTTATTTTTGCCTATCTGGGTGAGCAAACGCGTACGGCGACGATGCCGGCTTGGCTGCGTTCCGATGAATTAGCGGTGACGGCGTTAGAAAAATTCCTCGCTCGTATCGGCACTCCGCCATCAGCCGTGCTGTTTGATGAAGGCTCCGGTCTTTCGCGTAACAATCTGGCGTCGGCCTCCGCTACGGTAAATTTACTTACGGCGATGGCGACGCATCGTGAAGCCGCCGCATTTTTGGCGGCCTTGCCGACCGCGGGTGTGGACGGCTCTTTGGCCCAGCGGATGCAAGGGACCGCGGCGGAGGGAAACGTCCATGCGAAAACCGGCGGGCTCCGTTGGGTGAATGCCTTGTCAGGCTATGTGACGACTGCCGCCGGCGAACGGCTGGTTTTTAGTTTGCTGCTCAACCGTTATCTGGCCTCGCCCGGTCATAAAGGCACCGCCGCCCTTGATGAAATCGCGGTGCGGCTCGCTTCGGAGGGAGCCGAGTAACGAGGCCGCCTCGTTTCCCCGCGGCGTGACTAGGCCCAGAATTTGGGCTCCGTTCTTGCTGCAATTTATTTAGCCACTAACTTTCGCAAACTGTGACTCAGGGCCCAAGCCATCGGCTGATTTCATTAGATGCTTTTCGCGGCGCTACCATTGCTGCGATGTTGCTGGTTAATAACCCAGGCGCTTGGAGTGATGTGTATGCTCCGCTGCGGCATGCCGCGTGGCACGGCTGGACGCCGACGGATCTGGTTTTTCCGTTTTTCCTCTGGATCATGGGCGTTGCGATTACCTTTGCCTTCGCGCAACGCGTCGCGGCGGGGGCGGATCACCGTCATCTCATGGCTCATGTCTGGCGCCGCGCCGGGATTATTTTTTTGCTGGGGTTGTTGCTCAATGCTTTCCCCTTCGGGCTGCTTTCAGCGCAGCACTTTTCCTTAGCGACGCTGCGCCTCCCCGGTGTGCTGCAGCGCATCGCGCTTTGTTATTTGGCGGCGAGTGCGATTTTTCTGCGCAGTACTTGGCGCGGTCAGGTTGCGTGGACCGGTGGGTTGCTGGTAGTTTACTCGGCGCTGCTGATGCTGGTGCCCGTACCGGGTTATGGGGCGGGCCAACTGAACGCGCCGGGAAGTCTGCCGTGGTGGATCGACTCGCATCTCCTCGCGGGACATACTTGGTCTGGGGCGCCGGCGCCGGGGTTTGATCCGGAGGGTCTGTTGTCCACGCTGCCTGCGATCGCGACCACGTTACTGGGGGTGCTCGCCGGCCAGATTCTTCGCACTGGAGCAACTGATTCAGTTAAGGCTCTTCGGCTCGGTGGCTTGGGGGTGACGCTCCTGATCAGTGGTCTCGGGCTGGTCCCTTGGATGCCGATTAATAAAAATCTGTGGACCAGTTCATTTACGCTTTTTACCGCGGGGGCGGCGGCGCTGATCTGCGCGGGATTTTACTGGCTGATCGAAGTGCGCGGCTGCCGGCGCTGGGCCACGCCGTTGATTATCTATGGTTCAAATGCGATTGTGATTTTTGTGCTCGCCGGACTCCTCGGCCGCTTGCTCGGGGTGATTTCTTGGGTCGGTCCCACGGGTGCCGCTGTCACGCTGAAGGGCTGGATTTACGCGACTGCTTTCTCGCCTTATGCGACTCCGGTTAATGCGTCGCTACTCTTTGCCATCGCCTTCGTGCTACTCCATCTGTTGATCGCCGGGCTTTTGTGGCGCCGGCAATGGTTCGTGCGGATCTGAGGCCCAGCGTTTTTGGTTCGGGCTTTTCCGCTGACGAGCAGGCGGAGGGTCGATGAGTTAGAACGCTTTCGACGCAGAAAATTCTACGGGATCGTAGCGCTTGAAGGCTTCGATCGCTTCATATTCGGCGAGCCCCAGGGCGTTGTAAGCGTGGGCCAAGTTGCGACTGCGATCTTCGGTGCGTTGCCAGAATTCTCGGCGATCCTCTCCGAGGAAAAGCGCCTGGTCTTTTTGGGTTTCGTGTCGGAAAATAGCGCGGCGGCGGCGCAGTACCTCTTGTGGGCTGAGCGGGACGGCGAGATCGATTTCATCGAGCGGCCATTCCGCCCAGGCTCCCCGATAGAGCCAGAGTTCGGCCTGAGCCAGCCAAGCAACTTTGGCTGTGGCCGCTTGGGCCAGCGCGTCGCGCAGGACATGCAGACACAGGCGATGCGTGCCGTGGGGATCATCTAAATCGCCGGCGGCATAAATCAGCTGCGGTTTAAATTTATTAAGGAGCTTCGCCATGGCGGCTACATCGGCGGCCCCATAGGTGCGGCCGCGGGTTTCCCCGGTATAGAAAGGAAGGTCGAGGAAATGTAACTGACGCTCGGGCACGCCGCAGACGCGCGCCGCCGCGATCGCTTCGTGCCGGCGAATGAGTCCTTTCCATTTAAGCATTTCCGCCGTGGAGGCAGGCGCTTGGTCGCTGCTGAGGCTGGCGCACAATGTGGTGAGCCGATTGGCTTCGGCCGGATTGGCGAGTCCGCTGTCGCGCACAAAGGCTAATAAATTCCACGCCGCCTGATGGGATACGGCGCTGGCGCCGGAAACTTCATAGGCGATATGCACCTCGTGACCTTGATCGACTAAGCGACAGAGTGTGCCGCCCATGGATATGACGTCATCATCTGGATGCGGCGAAAGCACGAGCACGCGCTTGGGGAAAATTCCGGCGCCCGCCGCGCGCAGGGGGCGGACGGGGGCATCACCGGGTTTGGCCTTCGCGGGATCGCGACCGCCCGGCCAGCCGGTGATCGTGTGTTGCATCTGATAAAAGCCGGCGAGGTTGGTTTCGTAAGCGGAACCGTGGGCTCGGCTGAGATCCTGCAACCCCGCCTCGTTATAGTCGTCGTCGGTCAGCTTGAGAATGGGTTTTTGTTTTAATTGAGAGAGCCACAAAATAGCGCGCCGCGTCATGCGCTCATCCCACGCGAGTCCTTGTTCAGCTAACGGGCCGATGAGCCACGGCGTGCGGTAACGGGTCAGGGAACTCGCGGCGGCGGCATCGAGCACATATAAAGCGTTCGCGTGTTCCTGGAGGAAGGAGGCGGTGACCTGTGAGTTAACTTCGCCTTCGATGGCTTGCCGCGCGATATCCGCTTTATGCTGGCCCCAGGCGATTAGAATGACGCGCCGAGCGTCTAAGATCGAGCGCACGCCCATGGTCAAGGCGTGCCGCGGGGTCGCCATATCTCCGCCAAAATCTGCCGCGGCATCGCGTCGCGTTAACGGATCCAAGGTTACTAAGCGGGTGAGGGAGTGACGGGGGCTGCCGGGTTCGTTGAAACCAATATGGCCGGTGCGGCCGATCCCGAGGAGTTGTAAATCAATGCCGCCCGCCGTGCGAATGGCTTCCTCGTAGGCAGCGCAATGGCCATCGACCTCCGACTTGGTGACCGTGCCTGAGGGCAGGTGAGTACGTGCTGGATCGATATCCACCCGATCGAAGAGATGGGTGCGCATGAAGTGCCGATAACTCTGGGGCTGTTCGGCGCCGAGGGGGTAGTATTCGTCGAGGTTGAAGGTCGTGACGTTAGCAAAACTCAGACCCTCTTCGCGGTGCAGACGCACGAGTTCCGCGTATAAGCTGACGGGGGTCGAGCCAGTCGCGAGACCCAGCACGCAGGCGCGGCCTTCGCGATTGCGCGCCCGAATGAGGGCGGCAATTTCTTGGGCCACGGCGCGAGCAGCCGCTAAACTGCCCGCAAATACGGCGACGGGCGAATGTTCGTGATGGTTGCGCTCGAGAAGGGAGGAGGAAATCATGGCGTGGGGGCAGGAGGGAATTAAATCGCCCCAGATAATAAGGCTCGCCTCGTTTAGAACCAATAGCAGAAATGACGATGTTTTTAACATAAATGCTAACTCCCGTTTCACCCCCGCTGAAAGAACTCGTCGCGCGATTGCCGCAACCCCTGCATCCGTTGGTGGGGCGGTCGGCGGCGAAACTTCCGCTGCCGGACAATGTGGTTTGTTTCCAGCGCAGCACCGCTACCGATCTGAATAAACCTCGGCGGGGGCGCTCACTGCATCATCGTTTCGTTTTAATCTTCGCGCTGCGCACGGCGGCGACGGTCTGCGTCGATGATCAGGCCATTCGGTTGCGCGCCGGGGAGGGGTTATTGGTTTTTCCCTTTCAGTTTCACCATTACACCAAGGTCGCTCACGAAACACTCGCTTGGCTGTTTGTGACCTTTGAATCGACGGAGATCGTCGAGTTGGCGGCACTGCGCTATCAGCCATTTGGATTAACGCCGCAGTTACGTTCCTTGGCGGCGGAGCTCGTGGAGGCTTATGAAACCGAACGCACCGCGGATTTACCCATTCTGATTCTGTCAATTTTACTCGCGCGGCTGCGGCGCCTTAAGTTAGCGGCGCCCACGACTGCTTCCTCCGTGACCACCCAACCCGATCTTTTGTCGCGCGTGAATCAATTGGCGCAGCGGAGCCATGAGCCGCCGAGTCTGCAAGATATGGCCCGCGCTTTGGGCATTAGCCCCAGCCACTTGCGCGCGCGGTTTCGGGCTTCGTGCGGCGTTAGCATTGGCCGGCATTTGCGTCATCTACGACTGGAGCAAGCTTGCGGTCATCTTCGGCTCGGGCCGCAACGGGTGTCGGAGATCGCCGAGCTTTGTGGCTTTAGTTCTATTTATAGCTTTAGCCGTGCATTTCGTGTGGCCTATGGCGTTTCCCCATTGGCCTATCGACATAGTGGCCGTTCAGTTCCGCGTGCCCGTCGAGACTCGCCCGGTCGCCACCGATAGGGGGTAAGTTTTTTAAATAACCGGTCGGGATATTCGTCTAATGCAGTCAAATAGCAGATCTTGAAACCTGCCGGTTATTTTGTCTTGGAGTTAGCTCGATTTCGCTTCTGATTTTAGCCGCTTTACAGCTATGATTTAATCCGGAACCAACTTCCAATAACCTACTACACTTATGAGCCAACCTAACCTACCTCGCCAGACTTCATTGCAGGCTGTGCTGTTGCGGATCGCCGCCAGCCTGTTCCTGTTCACTGCCAGCTTCACTTTGCAGGCGGCTGATGCCCCTGCCAGCCTCGCGACCCCTAAAGGCCCGGCCGAGCGCATTGTTTTGGAGAAGGTCGTTGTCACCGGTTCGATGATCAAGCGGATCGCTAACGAAGGCGCTTTGCCGATGGAGACCATCACGCGTCTGGATATGGATCAACAAGGCATCGCCAGCGCGGAGCAGTTGATCTCTCAAATTAATATCAATGGTAACGGCCTTGATAATTTGGCGAGTAACGCCGATGTGGTCGCCGGAGCCCAGCGGGGCAATAACGGCGCCACTTCCGCCAATCTTCGCGGCCAAGGTTCCAACGCTACTTTGGTGCTCCTCAACGGTCGTCGCGTTGCCTCCCACGGCCTCAACGGCGGCGTCGTCGATCTCAACTCGATTCCTTTCCCAGCCATTGAGCGCGTCGAAATCCTCAAGGATGGTGCGTCCGCCATTTACGGTACCGATGCCGTCGGCGGGGTTATTAATTTTATCACGCGGACCGATTTTCGCGGGGTTCGCGCGAATGCTTCCAACGATATCACCCAAGAGGGTGGTGGCCGCATCAATCGTTATTCGGTGGTCGGCGGCTGGGGTGATTTAAACCAAGACAAGTGGAACCTCATGGCTTCCCTCGCGCTTTCGGATCATAAGGTCCTCCGAGGCGACCAACGTGATTTCATTAATACCTTCCAGCCCGATCGCGGCATTTCGCCCGATACGCGCGGTACCCCGATCGCCACGATTTTTGCGATCAGCTCCCTCTATAACGTCCTGAGCGCTGGTAGCACGACGACTACCCTGCGCGGCACCGGTCCGCTTGATCCCGTCAACGCGGCGCTGCGGGTCAACGGCATCAATATTATTGATCTCCCCACCAACACGGCTGGCTACGCCGGTTATGATGGCATGGGGCCTTACGCTGAATTGCTCTGGAATAGCCCAGCATCCAAATACGGCTCCGCTTGGGATACTGGCCGCGCCGCCGTACTGCAGCAGCCGGTTAAAAATACCAACTTCGTTGGCCGGGGTTCGTTCAAACTCGGCGACCATCTGCTTACGGTCGAGGCCGTCATCGGCCGCTCGGAGTCAACCAAGAGCTTCTCGGCGAATCAGATTTCGAGCTCCACCGCGACGACCAATGCTTTCTATAATCTGGCTTACCCAAGCACCGGTTCTGACTACAATCGCGTCTTCAACGCCTTGGTCGCCTTCTTCCCTGCCTTGGAGGTTAACCGCGGCCAGCCCATCCCATTCCGTTGGCGCGCGCAACCGGCCGGCAATCGTGAGATTTCCACCGTCAGCGACACCCGCCGCTTTCTCCTCAGCTCTGAGGGGCCGCTGTCCTTCCTGCAAGGGTGGGAGTATCGCGCCGGCCTCGCCCAAGCTCAGAGCCAAGGCAAGTCGCGCTTGAACCGCGGCTACTTCTACGCCTATCCGTTCGCGGCCTTGATCAATAACGGCACGCTTAACCCGTTCTCTTACACCCAGAGTTCGGCCGCCCTGACGGCCCTTGACGCTGTTCGTGCTGATGGGGCTCAGCTCTACGGTGGCAAGTTCACCACCACGACGGCTGACTTCACGGCCTCAGGTCCAGTCTGGCGTCTGCCCGCTGGTGAAATGCAGGGCGCCGTGGGTCTCGATATTCGCAAAGAGGAATATTCCTTCGCGGGCGATCCACGTTCTGACTCAACTTCGGTGCAGAACTTTATCTTCAACGCTCCCTTCGATAATACCTTGGCCACAGCGGGTACGCTCAGTCGCGATATCAAGGCGGTTTTCGCCGAATTGCAGATTCCTCTGCTCAAGACCCTCGATTTGAATGTTGCCGCTCGTCGCGACGACTACACCGGCTTCGGCAGCAGCACTAATCCGAAGCTGACGCTTCGTTTCGCCCCCAGCGAAAAAGTGCTCTTCCGCACGGCTTACAGCACCGGTTTCCGCGTGCCGACCTTTAAGCAACAGTTCGACCCACGCACCGAGAGTATCTACGCCGGTCTCGATTTAGTTAATCCTTACACCAACCTGCCCATCCCAGCTAATAGCATCCTGACCTATTCGGGCGGTAAGGCCACTTTGGATCCGGAGAACGCCAAGATGTACTCGGCTGGTATTGTGATCTCACCGATCAAGAACATCACGCTAAGCGCTGACTGGTGGTCGATCAATCGCGATGGCACCATCCTGACTCTCGGCGCGTCAGATATTTTGAAAAATTATCAACTCTTCAGCAACGCCATCATTCGCGACAGCGCCAACTTGATTTCTGCGATCGACAGTCGCTGGCTCAATGCCGGTGAAACTTCCACCAAAGGCATTGAGTACAATGCCCGTGGAGATTTCGAAGTCTACGGTGGTAAGTTGGTCGCTGATCTTAATGTCACTCAGCTCATCGAGAAAAAATCTCGCCTGCTGGCCAGTGCCCCTTGGGGTAAAAGCGAAATCGGCCGCTTCACCCGCGCGAGCGACATCGGCTTGAAGTGGAAGTACTCCGCTTCGACTTCCTACCGTAAGGGCAAGTGGACGGGCCGCGTCAGCCAGCTTTATCGCGCCGGCTACATGGACTATGTCGCCCCTGGCGTGCTCGCTGGTTTGGTGACACCGGCTAACTGGAAACCGAAGGTCGGTGAATATATTACCTACAACGCGAGTCTGACTTACCGTTGGAGCAAAGACCTCACCGTGATTGCCGGTCTGAAGAACCTCTTCAACACCGAGCCGCCCTTCTCGGTCGCCTACGACACCAACACGGGTGCCGGCAGCAGCTGGGAGCCCCGGATCGCCGATCCTCGTGGTCGCGCCTTCACGCTCTCTGTCGATTACAAACTGCGTTGACCAACCAGATCGCTCGCTCGGCTTGAGCGGGCGCGCTGATATTTTACTGGGGCGGTCCAATCGGATCGCCTCTTTTTTTACCCATTTTGCTCATCATCTGTTCACGCTGGAGCTGGATCCTTGGCCTGCGGTTGCCTGCAATTAAGCTTGGCGGCGCTTCGACAAGATTTTGATTCACCTCACGGCTAAATTTAGCCAACAGAAAGTATCCGGGAATATAATTACCCACGAACATCATCCTTCATGTCTCTGCCTCCTGCCATTGCTGCCTTGCCTGCCCGTACCGCCGAATTGGGTGCGCTGCTCGAACGTTGGGCCAATATTAATTCGGGTTCCGGTCACGCGGCCGGGCTCGCGCGCATGAGTGCGGCGTTGCGGCTCGAGTTTGCCGCCGCTTTTCCGGCTGCCACTATTACCGAGTTGGCGGCTGATGCGCTGGGTTTTAATCCGGCCGGCGTTACCGCCCTTAGTATTCGTCAGCGCCCCTCCGCTCCTGTGCAGGTCATGCTGTGCGGTCATTATGATACGGTGTACGAGGCTGATGATGCTTTCCAGCAATGTCGCTGGCTTGATAAAAATACCCTCAACGGTCCAGGCGTCGCAGATATGAAGGGCGGTCTCGTCACTTTGCTCGCGGCGCTGCAGGCTTTTGAGCAAACTCCGCCCGCCGCGCAAGTGGGCTGGGAAGTATTGCTCACGCCGGATGAGGAGACGGGTTCTCACGGCACGGTTCAACTTTTCCAGCAAGCCGGCGCGCAGCATTGTTTTGGTTTTGTTTTCGAACCCGCGCGGCCTTCGGGTAACATTATTCATTCGCGCAAGGGCACGGGCGTCTTCACCGCTACGTGTCATGGCCGGGCGGCGCATGCGGCGAAAGTCCCCCATGATGGTCGCAATGCCGTGCTCGCCCTCGCGGAATTTCTGCTCGAGATCGTAAAAATTCCGGCCGCACTGCCCGAAGTGATGGTTAACGTCGGCAATATACGCGGTGGTACCGCGGCCACCAATGTGGTGCCGCACTTCGCCTTAGCAGAAATTGATGTCCGCATTACTCGGCTCGCGGATCGGGCCCCGCTACTCGCTCGCCTGCGGGAGCAAGCCGACCGGATCAGTGCCCGCGAGGGTTACCGACTCGAATTAACCGGCGGGTTTAATCGGCCGCCAAAAGAATGTCTCCCCGCAGAAGAAGCCGCCTTTAGCGAATGGCAACGGGCCGCGGCTGACGTGGGCGTTGCTCCCTTCACGTGGGTTCATGGTGCCGGAGCCTCGGATGGGAATTTCCTGACGGCCGGCGGTTTGCCGAATCTTGATGGGCTGGGGCCCCTCGGCGATGCCTTGCACAGCGATCGAGAGATTTGCCGCGTCGAGACGATTGCCCCCCGTGCGCAGATTGTGGCCTTGTTTTTGCACCGCGTGGCCAAGGGCGAGATTAAGCTCCCCGCGCGGCCCGCTCGAGTTTAGCTGATTTTTTTCCGCCTAACCCGGCAGCCATAATCCCCCGAGCACCGCCGCCCGCGTGGCTCCGGTGACTACCGGGCAATTACCGGGTTGGGCCTGCCAACGTTGGCGGGCTA
>Ga0049085_10000837_pt1 | contig 12145 bp, 11 predicted proteins | sample GreLakmeSU08MSRF_FD_66721 | JGI IMG/M metagenome (GOLD analysis project Ga0049085, IMG submission 66721) | Freshwater lentic microbial communities from great Laurentian Lakes, MI, USA - Great Lakes metaG SU08MSRF | ecosystem: Environmental > Aquatic > Freshwater > Lake | place: Great Lakes... | reverse complement strand
GTATCCAATCCACAGCGGCGCGCCCACACGGCGACGTTGGCCGCACTGCCGCCAGGGTGCAGCAACACCTCACCGAATGAATCGCCACCTTTCAGCACCTCATTGTTGGTGCGGATGAGCACATCCCACGCAAAGTCACCAACGACGCACAGGCTCACGCCGTGAACGCTATCTAGCGCTTGATGTCTGACGTAATGAGGTTGACGATGCGTTGCGGGAGCCCCACCAGAACCGGATAGAGCTTGGCGCGTTTTGGCAGGCACACGTTCGTCGTGCCGTTTTCGATCGCATCACACACTGCCCTTGCCACGCGTTCACGTGGCACCTCGGGCAACAACTGCAAACGACGCAGCCGGGTGAACATCCGTTCAGCGGCCCGCACGTTCTTCACGCTCTCAAGCATGTCGGTGGGAATCGGGCCGATCTCGACCAACGTCAGACCGATCGGTGAGCCCTTGAGTTCGTGATGCAGCACACGATGAAATCCCGAGAGCCCTGCTTTCGATGATGCGTACAACGTCATGCCGGCGAATCCGCCGGCGGCAGCGAGTGACGAGATGTTCACCACATGTCCGACGCCCCGCGCCCGCATGAGTGGAATGGCCTGGCGCATGAGTTCGATCGGCACCACTTGATTGAGGGTGACCACACGCTGCACATCGGGTGCCGAAACCTCGGCAAACATCTTGGTGTCATCGACACCGGCATTGTTGACCACCACGTCAATCGGGCCATGAATGGCTTCGAGACGACCGATCAGATTGGTGCGCTCCAACTCCACCGACAAGTCGCAGGGGAATGCGACCCCGTTGACCGACTGCATCACGGCGTTGAGTGCCGCTGCACTGCGCGCCACGCCGACGACCTTGGCACCCCGACGCCCCGCCTCGCGCGCAATCGCCTCGCCGATACCCCGCGATGCACCCGTGACGAGCACTCGTGCGCCGCGCAGGTCCACGCCCCGACAGTAGCCGCCGCTCGCTACGGTGGCAGTCGTGGCGACACCCGTTATCAGACGCGTCGGGGACGTGCAACAACAGGAATGGAACAGCGCGTCGCGGGGCAGCGTGCGCTGGTGGGAGTTGGTCGGGGGCGACACGCTGCCGACGAAAGAACTGGTGGTCGGTATCGCCGAGGTGCCGGTCGGTGCGGCTCGACCGCCGCGCGGCCACACCCATGAACCAGCCGAGGTGTACTACATCATCTCGGGCAGGGGCGAGGTACTGGTCGATGGCCTCACGTATCCACTCGCCGCCGGCGATGCCGTGTGGATTCCGGCCAACGCCGAGCATGTGGCGTACAACGTCGGTGACGAACCGCTGAAACTGCTGTACGTATTCGCCAAAGACAAATTCAGCGACATCACGTACTGTTTTCCGAGTGAAACATAACGATTACGCCTTGTTCGTGTGCTTGCGCACACCCGCGGAATGCCCGGGGGTAGCCTGAGGGTTCTCGGATGCCTTCGCATCCGCTGTCTGTAAGGAACCCCAACTCGTGAGTCGCATTCTCGTCGTCGGCGCCGGCGGAGTTGGCTCAAGTATGGCCTCGATCGCCGAGTCACGCACGTTCTTTGACGCCTTCGTGCTCGCCGACATCAGTGAACAGCGGGCGATCGACGCGCTGAAAAACCTGGATAATGCCGACCGTTTCCACACCGCTCAGGTTGACGCGAGCAAGAAAGCCGACCTCGTGGCCCTCGCCCAGACCCACAAAATCGACATCATTGTCAATGCGTGCGACCCGCGCTTGAATACCCCGATCTTTGATGCCGCCTTCGAGGCTGGCTGCACCTATGTCGACTTGGCGATGAACTTGTCCAAGCCGCACCCATCCAACCGGTACAACGAGGTTGGCGAACCGCTGGGGGCGGCCCAACTCGCCGCTGACCCGCAGTGGCGCGATCGCGGGCTGCTCGCCCTCGTGGGGATGGGTGTTGAGCCCGGCCTTTCCAACGTGTTCGCCCGCTACGCCGCCGACCACCTGTTCGACACCATCGACGAGATTGGTGTGCGTGACGGCTCAAACTTGTCGATTGACGGGTTCGATTTTGCGCCAACGTTCTCCATCTGGACGACCATCGAGGAGTGTCTCAATCCACCCATCGTGTGGGAGAAGTCGCGCGGCCTGTTCACGACCGAGATCTTCAGCGAACCTGAGGTGTTCCACTTTCCGGCGGGCATCGGCGCCTACGAATGTGTGAACGTCGAGCACGAAGAAGTGCTGCTCATCCCGCGGGAAATCGATTGCAATCGAGTGACCTTCAAGTATTCACTCGGGGCCGAGTTCATCGACTTTTTGAAGACGTTTGCCTACCTGGGTTTGGACAGCACCGAAAAAATTCGTGTTGGTGACGCTTTGGTGGCACCCCGCGACATGTTGGCTGCTGTGTTGCCCAACCCGGCCAAACTCGGCCACCTCATGCATGGGCGCACGTGTGCGGGCACCTGGGTGAAGGGCACGAACAATGGTGAGTCGCGTGAGGTGTACCTGTACCACGTGGCCGACAACGAGACCACGATGCGCGAATTCGGTTCGCAAGCCGTGTTGTGGCAAACCGCCATTTGCCCGGTGGTCGCCCTCGAGTTGCTCGCGACCGGTGCCTGGAAGGGTGTGGGTGTGCGCGGCGCGGATGCGTTTGACGCCGTGCCGTTCCTCAATTTGCTCGGCGACTACAACACCCATCACGGCATGGTGGAAATGGGCCCACGTTTGTGGCCGAGCCCGAAATCGACGGGTCAGCGCGGTTGGGACCGTCCGCTGCGTCGCGCGATTATTCCCGGCGCGTAACTATTTGCCGGCGAGCGCCGCGACCACGGGTGCAAATGTGTCGACGTCGTCGCCGCCGACGATCACATACGACAAACCGTATTGCTCGCGTCGTGCCAGCAACGTGTCGATCAATTCGTTCGGTGGGCCGATGAGCGCAAACGGCGAATCCTGGATGAAGGTTGCGTCGACACCCATGCCCTTGGCCAATGATTCCCGTGCGGCGCGGCCGTCGTTGGTGACATTCACGAGGAACGTGCGGATGTTGAGTTCGATGTTGGCGAACCGGGCCCCTGCCTTGTCGCGCACGATCGCAATTTTCTCGGCAACGGCCTGCGCCGACATCTCGGCGATGACCTCGGGGCCAACGGCACCCGGGGCCAGTGATGGATTGACACCCACGATGTCGGCTTCGCGAGCGGCGATGCCGAGCATGCGCTTGCCGCCTGCACCGATGAGCACCGGTGGGCAGGGACGTTGCAGTGGTTTGGGCAAACTGTTGTAGTTGGTGATCGTGTAGTGCGTGCCTTGGAAAGAAAACGGGCCATCGGCCATGCAGCCACGAATTACCTTGAGGCCCTCCACGAAACGGTCGATGCGCACACCAGGGGAGTCGTACTGCATTCCGGCCTGGTCATAGTCGGTGCGCATCCAGCCCGCGCCAATGCCGATGTCCACGCGGCCGTCGGACAACACGTCCATGGTGGCGAGTTCTTTGGCGAGCACGACCGGATGTTTGTAGTCATTGTCGAACACGAGTGCACACACGCGCAGGGTTGATGTGACTTGGGCCGCCACCGTCATCGCCGGTACCGGCGCAAGTTGATCGGTGAAGTGATCGGGCATCGTGAGCACTGCGTAGCCAAGATCTTCGGTGCGTCGCGCGAGGTCGGCCCACGCCTTGCCCGATGGTGCGGTGGATGCTTGCACGCCGAAGCGGAACGGTCGATGTGTGGTCACCCGCAGCAGATTAGCAAGTAGCGTTCTAGCCACGTGCGTCTAGCAATGTGGTCGTTGCGACTCGTCGTCGCCGTGCTGTTGTCGGCCCTGCTCATCTCGGCTGTGGTCGTCGGCATGGCACCGCGGGTATGGGGGATGTTGAACGCCCACGCAGAGACCCCGATTTCGCTGTACGAAGTCGGTGGGTTCACCGGTCTGGCCGAACGCAGCGTGGTCTTCGACGCCAAAGGACGCCAGGTAGGGGTGTTTCAGGCGGAGAACAGCCAGCAGGCACTCATTTCTGAGATTCCCACCCACGTGGTTGACGCATTGCTGGCGATCGAGGACCGCACCTTCATGCAGCATCGTGGTGTCGACCTGCGTGCCGTCGGGCGTCAGGTGCTCACCAATATCAACGATGGTGCAGCAGGTGGCGCGTCAACGATCACCCAACAAGTAGTCAAGAACGAACTACTCGCCACGCTGCCGCGCGACGGGCGGTACAAATTGCTGCAGATTCGTTATGCGATTTTGCTGGAGCGTCAACTCACCAAGGAGCAGATTCTCGAGCGGTGGTTCAACACCAACTTCTACGGCTACAACTCGTATGGGATCAAGGCGGCGGCCGAGGTGTACTTCGGTAAGAACGTCGCCGACTTGACCATCGAGGAGGGCACGTTCCTCGTCGGTCTGGTGCGTGCACCGTCGTCGTACGACCCGATCAACAATCGTTCGCTGTCACTTTCCCGATTCGTGACCGCCCTGCAACGCGTGCGTGCGGAAGGGCATATTGCGTTGACCGACGACGAAATCATCCGTCGTGCCGCTGAAGTGTTGCCGACCGGGGTGCGTAGTCGCCCCGATGAACCCGTGCGGCGCACCCACTTCACGGAATTGGTGAAGGACTACCTGCTCAACCAGACCACGATTTTGGGTGTCACGTATCAGGAGCGGTACGCCAAATTGTTCCGGGGTGGATTGCGGATCTACACCACGTTGGACCGCGATGTGCAGGCCTCCGCCGACGAGGCTGTCGCGCTGCTGCCCGACAACAGCGTGAACGCTCAGGCTGCACTCGTGACAGTCGACAACGCAACCGGTGCGATTCGGGCGATGGTTGGTGGCAAACCGTTCAAGGCGGGCGAGAACGAGGTCAACCTGGCGATGCGTCGCCGGCAAACTGGGTCGAGCGTTAAGATGTTCATTCTGGCCGCCGCAATGGAGGCTGGCATCGAGCCCGATGACTTCATCGATGGCCGCTTGCCGTGCACACTGCCGAACCCGGAAAATCTGACGGAACCCTTCGTCATCGCAGACGGCGTGAGCGAGCCCGTTGGTCCGCTGCGGCGCATGACGTGGCTGTCCATCAACTGTGCGTACGCGAAGTTGTCGCAGATCGTCGGCTTGAACCGCGTGGTGGATCGCATGTATCAAATGTCGTCCAGTGAGTGGTTGACGCCTGAGAAGTATCCGTTGTACCCGTATGCGTCGCTGGCCACCGGGGCCAACGAAATGAGTGTCGTCGACATGGTGGCTGGTGCCCAGAGCATCGCCAACCTCGGCGTTCATCACGAACCGTATTTCCTGGAAAATATCCTCGAGCGTGACGGCGCCACCGTGGTGTGGGAGCGTGCGGTCAACGTCGAGGGTGTGGAGGCACTCACCACGTCGTCGGCAGCCAAGACGGTGGACATCATGCAGGGTGTGTTGCGCGGTGGCACCGCGCGCCGCACGGCACTCGCCGACGATCGCCCGGCTGGCGGCAAAACCGGCACGCAGGCCAAGAACACCAACGCCTGGTTCGTCGGGTTCACTCCGCAATATTCGACGGTGGTCTGGGTGGGCGATCCGCGCGGTTACACACCAATGCGCGGGGTGCCCGAGTTTCGCGATCAGATTGTCGGGCAGTGGAAGTTTGCCCGCAACACGGTGACGGGCGCGACGTATCCCGCGCACATCTGGAAGCAACACATGGACACCATCCACGCGGGGCTCGCAGTCGCCGACTGGGGTGACAAGCAAGCTGACGAAGTGTGGCAGAAACTCCTGGCCCCGTCGCGACCAGCGGCACGGCTGTACCTTCCCGGTGTGGAATGCGTGGCACAAATCATTTCTGGAACTCCACCCCCGCCATCCACCACACTCGCCCCCGGTCGCACCACGACCACATCCGTGAGTCAACCCGTGCCGACAACGGTGCCCGGCGCAGTGGTCGTTGCGGTGTTGCCCACCGCAACGACGATCGACCCGACCGAGAAGAACCCGTATGCGCCGGTGCCGTCGATACCCGTGGCCGGCCACATCGTGTACGACTGTGACAAGGGTGTGCCGAGTTGGGCACAGACCACGGTCGTGGGAGGCTGAGACCAATGAACTTTCGCGCATTGCTGCAGGTGCAGGCGACGGATCACCGCATCGTGCAACTTGAATACCGCAGACAGCAATTGCCGGAGCGTGCGGCTGCTGATGTCGCAAAAAAGGCACTCGACTTTGCCCGTGCGCAGGTCAAAAAGAACGAGAAACGTCAGGGTGACATCACGGGTGAGATCAATCGGCTCGAGTTGCGGGGCAAGGAACTCGACACCAAAAAAATGAAGTACGAGGCCCAGCTCAAGTCGGTGATTGCCATGCGTGAAGTCGAGGCCCTGCAACATGAAATCGCCGGGGTGAATGCCGAGCACTCGTCGCTCGACGACGCTGAATTGTTGCTACTCGATGAGAACGAAACGCTCGATACCGCACTCGCCACCTCGCGCGACGGTATGCCACATGTTGAGTCGGCCGCCAACACGGCGGTCGCTGCATTGGGCAGCGCAATCGCCGTGCTTGATGCAGACATCGCCGCGGCCCACGCCGAACGCAGCTCGCTGGCCGCGCTGGCGGATGCAGATTCAATGGCGTTGTACGAAAGCGTGCGGGCGCGGATGTCGAGTGCCGCCGTTGCCGAGATCACGAAAGGTTCGTGCGGTGGCTGCCACACGTCGATGTCGCCGAAAGAACAAGCAGAATTGAAGAAGGTTGCCGATACCCCCGATGCCGTCTGCCCGTACTGCGGCTGTCTCCTCGCGGTCTAAATGTTCTTCTGGTTCATCGCCACTGCGATTCTGACGATTGCCTGGGTGTTCAAAGATCCGCGTTTCGACTATCGATTGTTGGCGGTCGGCGCCGTGCTGCCCGACATCATCGACTGGCCGACGGGCTGGCGCGTGATGCATTCGGTCGTCACCAGCATGGCGTTGCTCGCGCTGGTGATGCTGGTGTCGCTCGGTCGCAAGCCGTATCGCAAACTGCTGCTCGGCCTGCCGATCGGCACGTTTTTGCATCTGGTATTCGACGGCGCGTTCACTTCTGCTGAAATGTTTTGGTGGCCGATTGGCGGCTGGGAGTTCTCCACCGAGGTGTTGCCCGTCGTCGCGCGCGGCTGGTGGAACGTTCCGCTCGAGATTGCGGGTGTCGTTGCACTGTGGCTGTGGTGGCGCCAGCGCCAGCAACAACGGTTGTAAGTGACGGCGAGTCGGTCTATAAGCGGAATTCTGTACCGCCGACCCTTACGAATCGGCGGCGATGACCATCCATCTTGGCGATCTACCCGAAGGTTGCCTTGCGGCGAGCGGACCACTCATGCCTTCTGTTCGATCTTGCTTCGAGTGCCGTGCCACCGACCGACGTCGCCGCCGACCGTGGTGCGCTCTTACCGCACCGTTTCACCCTTGCCTGATCGCAACCGAAGTTGCGCCATCGGCGGTGTGTTCTCTGTTGCACGGGATGTCAGGTTCCCCCGACCTGGCTCGCGCCAGCACTCTGTCCTGCGAAGTCCCGACTTTCCTCAACCACGCGCAAAGCGCGCAACTGCGGTCACCCGACTGACTCGCCGTCGCCTCTCAGGCTACGGCCTCTAACACGACTAGGCGCAGAACACGACTAGGCGCACAGCATGCTGTCGTACGCCAGTGAGTTGAGGCTCGGGGTTTCCAAGGTCAACGACGAACGCGTGCCGTCGGCGTTGACCGGCCCGACGGTGACAAGGATCGGTGTGAGCGGCCCGAATGCGCCGGGCACCGCGGCGATGTTCGGCTTGCCGGTGTCGGCATTGATACTCGGCAAAATGAATTGCACACCTGGCTGCAAGGCTCGGGCCAGCACGGCGGCATGTCGCGCTTCGTCCTGACCGATCGTCATCGCCGCTTCGCGCAGTGCCTTATCGGAGAGCAACGTGACGACGCTCTGGTAGGTCTGGGCGGCCAGGTTTTCGAGGGCGTGCGCGAGCACCAACACATCACGGGCTGGGTCTTCGGTGTCGGTATCGGTGATGAGGGCAAGCGCAGGGGAGATGTAGATCTCATCGAGCCGCGGGTTGCTGCAGGTGAACGGTTGGCCACCAAGTTTGGTGACGAGCCCGTTGATTGCATCGGCGTGGCCGCGATGATCGTCGCGTAGGCGCTTGGCGATATCGCCGGCGGCGGCGAACGCGCCGCTGAACACACCGAGGCCGAGTGCTGCGTCGTAGGTGTCGATGGCGTTGTACTCGAGTGATGCAGCCGTGCGCAGCAACACGATGTCGGTGACCTCAACGCTGGCAAGACCATCCGTCTCGGGCAGGACGCCGACCGATTTGACGTTCTTGCTTTCTTCGACGCCTGCTTGTTTGCCGCACGCAGCCAGTAACACACCGGCCGCTCCCAGCCCGCTCAGGCGCAACACGTGACGTCGCGAGTAGCGATTCATGTTCCGGTTCCGATGGTGAGTGGTGCAGCACCATTGGTGAGTGCTTCGGCAAACGGGCGGCCGGCCAGCAGTGCCAAAGTCGCGGCTTGGCGGGCCTGCACATTCAGAATCGAGGCAACGAGTGCAGCAGCACCGGTGCCTTCCAGCCTGCCGACCAGTGACAGGTGGGTGGAGGCCAAGGTATTTTCCAGTTCGCGCAACGCGTCGTAGATGGCACTTTTGTCGTTGCCCACGACCCGACCACGAAAAGCATTGAAGACGGCATCGGAGCGTTCGTTTGTCGCAGCCGAACCAGCCATGCCGGCAAGCGCCTGTGCCGCGGCGCGGTGATGATCGTGGAAACCAACCAGCACCACCTGTTCTTCTGTGCCGAATGCCGACACTGAAGCAGCAACCTCGTACACGTCGCGGGCGGCGAATTCAGCCGCGTTGGCGAAAGCGAGCAATGCCCGATCGGCTTTGGTGGTTGGGGTGATGGCGGCAGGAAGAGTCATACGAATGTTGCGACGGCGAACCGTGAAGAGATTAGTCGCTAAAAATCCAACGCTGAGAGTTCTGGTATCCAGCCCCGTGCACGTCGCACCGCTTCGTGCCATTGTGCTCGGGGTGCCGTAGCCATGGGCTCAACCGTGCGCAACGGGCGCACCAAGGTGGCGGTGTCCGCAAGGCTCTGCCACACGCCGGCGGTGACGCCAGCCAAGAATGCCGCACCGAGGGTGGTGGCCTCGGTATCACGACACACTTCGACGGGTCGCCCGATTGCATCGGCGAGTGCCTGCACAAAAACACCGTTGCGGCTCATACCGCCGTCGACGCGCAGTCGTTCGACATGCAAGCCCGTATCGGTTTCGCTGGCAGCCAACAAATCAGCACCGCGATGGGCGATACCTTCCAGCACCGCCCGCACGACGTGCGCCTTGGTCGTGCCCCGCGTGAGGCCGAGCAACGTGCCACGTGCGCCGTAATCCCAATGTGGAGTGCCGAGGCCGATGAGGGCGGGCACGTACACCACACCTTCACTCGATGCGACCGATGCCGCCAACGCGTCGCTCGATGGTGCGTCGGGAATCATCCCCATGTCGGTGACCAGCCACTCCACGTTGCTGCCGGCGGTGAGCATGATGGCTTCCGAACCCCAGTGCAGGGTGGTGCCCTGCGAGAACACCACGATCGGGAATGTGCCATTCGTGGTGCGTGCCAAATGTTCGGGTAGGTCGGTACCTGCGTACATGTCCAACATGCCACCCGTGCCGAACGTGGCCTTTGCGGCGCCCGCCACGATGCCACCCTGCCCGACGAGTGAGGCCTGTTGGTCGCCAACCATCGCCATGATCGGTGGTGCGCCGGGCAGCGCTCTTGCTTCTCCAATCACACTCATCGTTGGCACGATGCGCGGCAGCAATGTCGGGTCGATGCCGAGCGTGTCAAGCACGCCCGCCGACCACTCGTGTTTGGTGAGCGAGTGGTGATCGGCAAGCCCCGTGACTGCTGCATTCGATGAATCGGTGGCGTGCACGGTGAAGTTGCTGAGTACGGCTGCCACCCACGCGTCAACGGTGCCGGCGCGGGCGTGTGGTGAGCGTGCCGCCTCGACATTGGCGGTCAGCCACGTGAGTTTGGTCGCCGTTTGGTTCGGGGCGAACACCAGACCTTTTTCACCACGCAGGCGAATGCAGTCTCCGACGGTGCGCAAATCCTGCCAACCAAGGCCAGGGCCAAGTGGAACACCCGTGCGTGCGTTCCACATGATGGTGGATGCCCGTTGCGCCGTGATGCCAACCGCGCGCACGGGGCCAGCAGCAGCGAGTGCTGCATGCGCAACTCGTAGCACGGCATCGCGCATGGCAGCGCCGTCGAATTCGACGAGACCGGCAAACGGGCTCGACGGTGGCAGCGCTTCGTAGGTGAAGCCGGCGACGCTCGCATCGTCGCGCACCACTGCAGCACGCAGACCGGTGGTGCCGACGTCGACGACGAGCACGCTCATGCGTGCACCAGCAGTGTCATGCGAATGGTACGGGGCCGCGTTGCGTGGGGAAACCCAACTTGCCGGGGTTCAACAGGTCGTGCGGGTCGAGTGTGCGCTTCATTGCCACGAGCACCTCAAACGCCTCACCCATGGCCTCGCGCATGAAACGGCTGCGGTTGAGCCCTACGCCGTGATGGTGGGAGAGATTGCCGCCAGCAGCGAGGGCGGCGCGCTGCCCGGCATTCCAGATGGCCAGGTACAACGCCTGATGTTCGTCGGTCGAGGCCTCGTTGATTTCGCGCGACGAAGTCGTGCCAACCAAGGTGAAGTAGATGCAGGCACCGTCGAGGTAACTGTGCGACACGTGTGCACTCACACTGCGCGCACCGTTGATGGCCATGACGGCTTCGCACACGCCCGAGTACACCGCCGCCATCTGCGACCAGGGGGCGGCAACTTCCATCGTGTCAATCACGAAGCCTTTTTTCGTGAGTGCCTGCAGGCCACTCGTGTCGTTGCGGTGGGCGAGCCAATGATCGACCCGCTCCTCGGTGGTGCGCGTGGCACCGTGCGCGAGCGCATATCGGTCGACGACGGCGAGCGTCGCGTCGACGATTTCTTGTTCGCCGTCATCCAACACGATCAACGTGCTGTTGGTGCCGTCACCGCCGTGGCTGCGCTGGCTTTCCACGGCGTCGTACAGCCGCAGCACCGCCGGTGTGGCATCGGCGCGAATCGCCCCGCGCATCGCCAGCATCCCGGCGGTGAAAGTAGGAAAAAAGTAGGCAGCCTTGCGGCGCACGGGGGCAATGTCGTGGGCCCGCAGCCAGACGCGGGTAACGATGCCGAGGGTGCCTTCGCTGCCAATGAACATTGCGGTGACGTTGGGGCCGTGTGCCGCAGCGGGTGCACCACCCGTGCGGATGACCGAGCCATCGGCCAGCACCACCTCGAGACCCACGACCATGTCGCTGATCTTCCCGTAGCGAGTCGAAAATTGTCCGGCACCGAGGCACGCCACCCAGCCGCCGACGGTGGAGATGTCGAATGACTGCGGAAAGTGTCCGACGGTGAGTCCGGATTTGGCGGCCTCACGCTCAAGGTCGGGCCCGAATGTTCCGGCCAACACCTCGATGACACCCGAGTGGCGATCGACCGACACCACGCCCTGCAATTCGTTGATGTTCAACACCACACCGCCGAACACCGGCACCGATGCACCGCTCACACCGCTGCGACCGGCAGTGACGGTGACGGGCAGATCGTGCGTCGCACACACACGCATGACCCGCTGCACCTCGTCGGTGTTGCGGGGTGAAACTACGACAAGGGGAAGTTGCGGTACCTGCGACAACAACGCCCAGCGCATGGCCAACGGCCACCAGTCACGAGCATGTTCGGCCAGGTCAGTGTTGCGGGTGCTCGTTGGGCAGATGGCGGCGAGCTCGCGCAGCACGACATCACCGTTGTGTGTGATGTTCGGGGTGACCCAGCGTGGGCGAACGGTGTCGCCACCAAACTCAATCGGTGCGGTGGGCTTCGTCATGCCCGTGAGCCTGTCACGAAACGGCGGCTTCTACTTCGCGTGCGCAGATATCGGTGAAACGTTTGACCTCGTCGTCGATCCGTGATTCGTCCCAGCCCAATTCGTCGGCGATCAGCCGCGCGGTATCACGGGCTGCGGCTGTGGTTGCCTGCCGGTCATAGAGCAGCCCGCGCAGGCGTCGGGACAGCATGTCTTCG
>Ga0049085_10000835_pt1 | contig 12155 bp, 10 predicted proteins | sample GreLakmeSU08MSRF_FD_66721 | JGI IMG/M metagenome (GOLD analysis project Ga0049085, IMG submission 66721) | Freshwater lentic microbial communities from great Laurentian Lakes, MI, USA - Great Lakes metaG SU08MSRF | ecosystem: Environmental > Aquatic > Freshwater > Lake | place: Great Lakes... | reverse complement strand
GCAAATGTTGGTTTTTCAGTTAATTTTATTGAAAAATTATCTTTGTCGAGAATTAAATAGGAAGGCACATCTCTTTCCATTTTTTGTAAGGCGTCGATCACCACAGTTAATTTGCGTGATTTTTCGCGGATTTGTACAACATCACCAACTTTCAAGCGGTAAGAAGGAATATTAACGGCTTTACCATTAACGAGAACATGTTTGTGGTTGACAAATTGACGAGCTGCGAAAACTGTTGGAACGAAATTGGCGCGATAAACAATGGCATCAAGTCTGCTTTCGAGGGCTCCGATGAAGTTTTCACTCACATCACCTTTCATTTTTGAAGCAAGTTTGAATGTATTATGGAATTGTTTTTCAGAAATATTGCCGTAATAGAATTTCATTCTTTGCTTAGCGCGAAGCTGAACTCCGTAGTCGCTGATACGACCTTTTGAGGAAGCGCCATGTTGTCCAGGGCGATAATTGCGTTTTGCAAAAGAGTCTTTAGCTTGACCCCAAAGGCTTCCACCTAATTTTCTACTAAGTTTTTTCTTAGCGTTAATACGTTTAGTCATGATTTTAAAGATTTTTAACGCCTTATATCCAGTGTTTTTTTAGGATTTTTAACAATATTATTTAGTTAAAAATTGCCTCAAAAATTTTTTAAAAACTTGACGCTTTTAAAAAGGATAAAGCTTTGTTAAGTGTCGCTATTTTAAATGAAAACATCTTTGGAAGTCAAGTAAACTTTTTTTAATGAATTTATTTAATTTATTAAATCAAAATAGTTTGCGCAAAATGACCTAAAACTTTGACGTAAGGTTTAATTTTTGACTGAGAAAATTTTTTAAAAACTAAATCATTTTCTAAATAAAAACCTTTTAATTCGATTAGATGAAATTTTATTCCATCAAACTGTATTATTTGTGCAGATTTTAGAATTTTACCATCAAGTTCAGCTTCTTTAAGCGCTGACATGATGCCGGATTTAGTGACTTCTCTGCTTGTTTCAATGGTTATTATGGTGTTATCAGAATTTGATTGTTCCGGTTCTTTTATTGCAGTCGCAACGAGTTGAATTGAGTTAGAATTTTTGTCTTTTTGCTCAAATTCAACAAAAGGAATTTTAGCAAAAATTTTTAGCCCGATACGATTATTGGCGAGGGAAATCCACCAATTTTCTTTGGTATCTTCTTTTTTATCACCTTCATCATTTGAGCTGGGTAAGGCAAATATTCCGATTTGCGCATTGTTATTTTCTAGATCGGAAACCACGCTATTGGCGCTATCATAATTGATAATAGGCACATCATTATTATAATATTCTCTGGTTAAATAAGTGTAATCCGAAATGTTTTTGGGGTTGTGAATAGCAATTCTAAGTTCTTGCTCGCTCATGTTGGCGGTGGTTATAATTTTACGCCAAATATTAATAATCGCAGATTTAGGGAATTTATTTTCAGTAAGATTGGCAAGATTTTTAATCATGTCGGCCTCACGATTGGAGCGAATATAAAATTTTTCATTATAAGATTTTTTTAAATCACCAACATCTTTAATTATCGCCATTCGATCTTTGAGTAAGTTAAGAATTTTTAAATCTATTTCGTCGATTTGTTCGCGAAACAAAGCTAGAGTTTTATTTTGTTGATTTTCGCTCATTGGTTTTTAATAATTAGTTTTAATAATAATTCTATTTATAAAATTTAATGAAAGTTAAGTCAAGATTTGGTCATTTGAATCAAGAATTTGAAGTTGGTAATATTATTTATATTGCACAAAATTCAAAATTAAAATTATCATCGGGTTTGGAAATTGAAAATTTTCCGATTGCTTATCAAACCTACGGAAACCTTAATTCTGATAAATCAAATGCTATTTTAATTTGTCACGCTTTGACGGGAGATCAATATGTTGCGAGTACAAATCCCGTTATTCAAAAGGATGGTTGGTGGGATTTTATGGTTGGCAAAGGAAAGGCGATTGATACCGATAAATTTTTCGTAATTTGTGCGAATGTCATCGGCGGATGTATGGGTTCGCTTGGTCCAAAAGAGATCGATCCAAAAACTAATAAGCCGTTTGGAAGTAGTTTTCCATTTTTGACTATTCAAGATATGGTGCGTGCGCAAAAATTATTAATTGAATATTTTGGAATAAATAAATTGCATGCGGTGATTGGTGGCTCAACGGGTGGAATGCAAGTTTTAGCTTGGGGGGTTTTGTTTCCAAACAAGGTAAAAATTTTAATCCCGATGTCAACTTCTTATCGACATTCGCCACAAAATATTGCTTTTCATGAAGTTGGGAGACAAGCGATTATGAGCGATCCAAATTGGTGTGAAGGAGATTATTTGGCGCAAGAAAAATTCCCTAAAAGTGGCTTAGCTCTTGCTCGAATGACGGCTCACATTACTTATCTTTCCGAGAGTTCTTTGCAAAAAAAATTTGGACGAGATTTAAATAATAAATCAGGTTTTTCTTTTAGCGCCGAAAGAGATTTTGAAGTTGAAAATTATTTACATTATCAAGGCAGTCGCTTTGTCGAAAGATTCGATCCGAATTCATATTTAATAATCACTCGGGCAGTTGATTATTTTGATTTAGAAAGCGATTTTAATGGAAAATTAAGTGGTGCTTTTGTTGAGTTAGCTAAAAATAAATCTTGTAAAATTTGCGTTATTTCTTTCTCGGATGATTGGCTTTTCCCACCTAGCGAATCTAAAAAATTAACGCATGCTTTAAGCGCTTGCGATGTCAATGTTAGCTCGGTTGTCATTGAAAGTAACGGCGGACACGACTCTTTCTTGTTAAAAAACGATATTTTTGAAAAGACAATAAGTGGCTTATTAATTGAAAAATAAATCTTTTAAAGTTTAATTATCAAGCTACTATTTATAAAAAAATTTAATAACAATTTTTTTGCTTAAAATTATGCAAAATAACCAAAATTTTGATGCCCAAAAGATTCGCTTTGACCTTCGCGCCATAGCAAATTTAATCAATAAAAATAGCAAAGTTCTTGATATTGGTTGTGGCGATGGTGAATTATTGCATTTTTTAAAAAGCACCAAAAATATCGATGCACGCGGTCTTGAAATTTCTCATACTCAAGTGAGTAAAGCTTTGATTCGCGGTCTTTCGGTGATTCACGGAAATGCCGAAAATGACTTATCAATTTATCCAGATAAATCATTTGATTATGCCGTTTTAAGCCAAACGATTCAAGCAACACAAAATCCTCCAAAAATTTTAATAGAGATGCTAAGAATTGCTAATTATGCGATTGTTTCATTGCCAAATTTTGCACATATTAAAAATCGCTTTGATTTAATGTTTTCGGGTCGAATGCCCGTCAATAAAACTCTTCCATATCAATGGTATGAAACTCCCAATATTCATTTTTGTTCAATTTTGGATTTTGAAAAACTATGCTTTGATCTTGATTTTAATATTCAAAAAAAGATTTTTTTGACTTCAAATCATCGCTTTCTTGGAGTATTTGGAAATGAATTATTTGCCAATTTATTTGCAAAATATGGCATATTTTTAATCACTAAAAATGAATTTAAGGCTTCTAGCCAAGAAGAGTTTGCTTTTAAAGTCGTGACTAATTTAGGATACAAGCCAGCAATATCAAATTATGACTATAAAAAATAAAGTTAATGAACAAATTATTAAGTCTTTTAATCGCTATGCTGTTCATGGTTTCGTCCTGTGCGTTTGATGATTCAGCTAATTCTGCATACGCAAAAAAGAAGCGCTATTCAAAAAATTTTGAAGGAAAATTTCGCAGTGCTGGTAAAAATTTTGCAAGAAAAATAAAGCCATCAGAGTCAATGCAGGCAGGTTTGCCAAGGCCAAAAACTCCATTAAATTTCTTACCAAGTGATTCGGGCTATAATTATGACAATTATCGTAATTACAAAATTAAAGATAATGAAATTAATAAATTTGCATCGAATAATTTAAGGCACAATTCTGAATTTAAAACCGTTGATGATGAGGATTTTGATGATGAAATTGGTGATTCTAAAGGCGATGTTAATCGCGATAATCTGCTTGAATCGGTAGTTTATTCCGGTCATTTTAAAATAGGAAAACCATATACCGCATTTGGCGTATCATACATTCCACAAGACTATGAAAGCTTTGAAGAAATCGGCACCGCTTCATGGTATGGGGAAGATTTTCATGGCAAAAAAACCGCCAATGGTGAAATTTATAACATGGGAGATTTAACCGCGGCGCACCCAACTCTCCCTCTTCCATCTTTGATTAAAGTTACGAATATCCACAACGGTAAAACTCAAGTTTTAAGGGTTAACGATCGTGGTCCATTTGCCAAAAATCGCGTAATTGATGTTTCGGAGAAAGCTGCCGAACTCCTGGGATTTAAGGGTAGGGGAACTACGGAGGTAAAAGTTGAATTATTAAGAGATGATACCGATCAGCTTTTGCAAAAATTAAAAATTAAAAACTAAATTATCAATTTTAATTTAAAATTAACAAGTTTACCAAGATTATTTAAAGAACTTAGTTATTGCAAAGATCATCTAAAAATCGAATAAAAAGTAATTAATAGAAAACCAATAGTGTTTTTTGAAGCATTTTTTATAAAAATAGTTAAAATATAGTTTTTAAATAGACTCAAGCCGAGGATGATTTATTTTTTTCATATATAAATTCTTTTAAAATTTTGTTAAAAATAAAGCGCTATGAAATTAAATGATGATAAACTTCCAATTGATCTAGATTTTTTTCAAAAAATCATTGGAAATGATGTGGAATTTGAGAAAGAATTGTTCCAAATTTTTGTAGATAATTCGAAATTTAATATTTCTAAAATGGAGAATGCTCTTATATCGAAAGATTCTAATGTTTGGTATATGGGGGCTCATGCCCTAAAGGGATCATCAGCTTCGATTGGTGCATTTTATTTGTCAAAACTTCTTGAAATTGCTCAAAAGAATGCCGATGTTGAAATTGAGGAAAAACAAAAAATTTTCGAGAAAGTTAAGGAAGAATTTAGTAATGTTGAAAACTTTATCTTAGAAAGAATAAAAAATATTAATTTACATACTTAATTTTTTGACACTTCTGATTTAATTCGTTTTTGTAAATTTTTAAATTGTCATCGATAATTTTAACACAAGACGAAATAAAGTTTCTCCTTAGTTTTGAAATTTCGTATTTGGTATAAATATTGCGATTATTATTTTCAATTCTACTTTTAATTTCCTCGATACCAGTATCGATCTGATCTCTCTCGGTCTTCCCAAGAAAATCTTTTTCTTTAATGCCCATCGATTCAAAATTATTTTTATTTTGACTATCTGAATTGTAGTTACGATTTTTTATTTCCAAATCAACTCTTTCGCCATCTTTAATCATGTCATCATTGAATCTAACATAAGCTTGTTTTTGGCAAACCGTTTTCTCCAAGCCTTCTTTTTCAAGGACTTTAATATTTGATTCATCCGCGCAAATTTTATATTCATCTAAGCTTTTGATGCATTTTTCAAAGTCGTCGCTAAAGGTTTTAAAATTTGAACATTCGGGGTATTTATCAAGTTTTTCACGATTTTTTTTGATTGACTCCTTGATTCTTTTATCAATTACGAAAGCGATATTGTAAGATTTATTTTGATATTCCACATATTTTTTATTGCCAAATGGCGGTTCTGCATGATTTAATTCAATGATATTCTTGCGACACAAATAATATTCCTCAATTTTTAATTGGTCCTTAGCATCTGGAAAATAGCCCATTCTCGTGCATTGATTATGATCTTGCTCATCAATTTTGTTGACTTCTCTGCTAATGCTATTTTCTTGATTGCGCGAAATCTTTAGAGAAATTTTAGCAATTAAATCAGAAATTTTTTGATTAAATTCCTGTTGCCTAGGAAATACTGGGTTAATTTCGAGATGATATTTAGAAAATGATAATCTGCAATGCCAATAAAGTTTACTATCGATATTTTGTGATTTATCAAAATTTAGTTTCAAATTCGCGCAAGAAGTATGGTCATATTCTTCAAGTTGTTGAATATCTAAATAATCAGAAATAATATATGGTTGTCGGATTTTTCCAGCGCAAGAAAAAATTATCGATACGGTAAAAAATACTAATGTTTTTAAAAATTTGTAGTTCATTATAACAAACTGAATTAATATTTTAAAATAAATTTAAATCGAAGCATGTACTTATTAGTTGGTCTTGGTAATTATGGTATTGAATACGAAAACACTCGGCACAATTTTGGATTTTTACTAATCGATAAAATTATTGCAAGACACAAATTGATTCCCCAAGGAAAAAAATTTAAAAGTGATTTTTTTGTTGGAGAAATTGCCGAAAATAAAGTTTTAGCTTTAAAGCCCAAAACCTTTATGAATCTTTCAGGATTCGCGGTTTTAGAAGCAATAAAATTTTACAAAATTCCCCTGCAAAATATTATAATTTTTCACGATGATTTAGATTTAGCTTTTGCTAAAATTAAATATAAAATTGGTGGTGGCAATGGTGGTCATAATGGTTTAAAATCAATTGATGAAAATATCGGTAAAGAATATGCCCGAATCCGCTTGGGAATAGGCAGGCCAGAGCATTTAAAATATGAAATTTCTGATTATGTTTTATCAAAATTTACCAAAGAAGAGTTGGAAATAGTTGAAAAAATTAATCAAAAAATTAGCGATAATTTTTTAGAATTATTAAGTGGTAAATCGCAAAATTTTTTAAACAAAATTCATATTTAAATAATATCTTCAATTTTATTTTTTAAAGTTATCTCCCTCTCCTTATTTTTATTTGAGCTTATTGAATCCTTTTTACTTGAATTTTTTTTTGTGTCGGTTTCGATTACTTTAACCTCTCTTTGTGGGAAAGGAATTTCAATATTATTTTCCTTAAATTTATTAAAAATATCAATCATAACATCGCTTTTGGGACCCATTCTGCCCTCAACTACGTCGCTAATCCAAAAATATAATGTCATCGTGATGTCGTAATCGTTAAAGCTGGTGATGAAGCATTCGGATTCGGGATAATTAATACATCTTTTGTGTGAGTTTGCGCAAGAAAGCATAATTTCTTTGGCTTTATTTAAATCGCTTTGATAGGCGATGCCGATTTGAATTTCAATGCGCGCGCGATTATTGGAATATGTCCAATTGGTTACTTTATTGATAATAAATTCTTCATTGGGAATCATGATTTCTTTGCCATCGGTTGCTTCAACTAAGGTGTAGCGACCACCAAAATGACGAACAGTTCCATAAATACTGCCATTGTCGAGCTCAACTATATCGCCAACTTCCACCGATTTTTCAAATAATAAAATTATGCCACTAATAAAATTCGAAGCAATTTTTTGCAAACCAAATCCAATCCCCACACCAATCGCACCTCCGATTACAGCTATTGTGGTTAAATCGACGCCAAAAGTTTTCAAAATAATTAATACGACAATGCTATAAATTAAAATGTCGATGAACTTACTAATGATGCCTTTGGTGCTGGATTTAATGTTTTTATTGTTGTCGACATAAGACTTACTTTTACGACTTACTAAGCTTGAAAACCAAAAAACCAAAAGAAAAACAATAAAAGCTTTTATTAAAATATAAACCGAAATTTTAATTTTACCGATTTTAAAAAAAAGTTCATCAAGATACATTATTGTAGGATCGAGAGCTCCAAAAATATGAAGAATTAATGCGGGAACTAAAAAAAATCCCGTGGCATTTGCGGTGAAGGTGCTATTCGAAGAAATTCGAATCATTCGTAAAAATAAAAATAGTGCGATAAGTTTTATGGTCGTTGAAATCAGAATAGTTTCTTTAAAAAATTGTTTATAAATAAAGTGGCCTAATACTAAAAAAAATAAAGATAAAGTTGGGAATAAAAGAGGTAAAATATATTTTTTAAATAAATTATTTAATTCCCTCGTGCTTGAAGAAGAGTTAAAAATTTTTTGAACTAAATTATGGCGAATTATGCTGTAAAAAAAATAAGATAAAATAAAACACAAAATAAGAGAAAGCGATTGCCAGTAAAGGCTTGGAGTTACTAAAGTTTTGATAATGCTATCAATAAATTTGTCGATATTTATTGTAAATTCCATAATATTTTTTTAGGTTTATTCGCCTTGTCCGGAAGTAAAAGCAACTTTATCGTTGAACAAATAAAGTCCTTCATATTTAACAAAATCAATATTTTTTTCGATTAAATAATTTAATAAAATTGTAATGTCTTTGTGACTAATTGTGATATTGGGATTTAAAATTTCATTACTCGATTTTCCGCAAATGCCCTTGCCAACAAACCTTAGATTTGTAAGGTCGCCGTCATAATTTGGCATCATGTTTTTATCGATTAATGGAAATAGTAAAAGCCCTTTAGCACTTATCATTTTTAACTCAAATTTTTCACTTTCCAATGATTTTAGTAAATTTAAAAGCTCATCAAAATTTTTGTTCCAATCAATGAATAAATCAATTCCTATTAAAGACTTTTTGTCTTTTTGTTGGATTTTTATTGCAGATTTTTGTTGATTATTTTGTAATTCTTCGATGGTTTTATTTTTGAAATTAGCAATAGGGAGTAAAGACGGAAGATTATTTAAATTTTCAATAACCACTTGCGTAAATTCTTTTGTTCCAACTTTTTTTGTGCTAGTTTTTGGATTAAAAATATCGGCGGTGTGAATACCATCTTCGATTGTTTTATAAAGAGCGTTACGAATTTTGTTGGCAAAAAAACTTTCATTTAAATGCGCGAGCATCATAACTGAAGCTTGAATTAAGCCAGTCGGATTAGCGATATTTTGATTTGCAATATCGGGCGCTGAGCCGTGAATTGCTTCAAACATTGCGTAATCATCGCCAATATTTGCCGAGCCAGCGAGTCCAACCGAGCCAGAAATTTCGGCGGCGATGTCGGAAATTATGTCGCCGTAAAGATTCATAGTAACGATCACATCGAATATTTCGGGCCTAGATGCGAGTCTGGCGCAACCAATATCGATTATATAATGATCGGTTTGAATTTGCGGATATTCCTTGGCAATTTCATCGAAAGTTTTGTGAAATAAACCATCGGTCATTTTCATGATATTGTCTTTTGAAAAACATGTAATCTTTTTTCGCGAATTGGCAATTGCGTATTCAAAGGCATAACGAATTATTTTTTCACACCCTTTCTTGGTTACCAACTTAAGGCACTGAAAGGTTTGATCGGTTTGACGATGTTCAATTCCGGCATAGAGATCTTCTTCATTTTCGCGAATAATAACTACATCCATCTTTGGAAAATTACATTCAACAAAAGGATGAAATGATGAAACGGGGCGAACATTCGAGTAGAGTCCAAGTTTTTTACGAATCGTAACATTTAAGCTTTTGTAGCCTCCGCCTTGCGGTGTTGTAATTGGTGCTTTTAGAATAACTTTTGTTTCATTCAAGCTTTCCCATGCAGATGGCATTAGGCCAGAGTTAAAGCCTTTTTCGTAAATTTTTTTACCGACTTCGATAATATTAAATTTTAGATCAACACCTGAAGCTCTAAGAATTTCTAGGGCGCTATCCATTATTTCTGGACCGATTCCATCGCCAAAGGCTACAGTGATTGTTTTAGTCATTAAAATTTGAAAGTTAAAAGTTTATTATCTATGATAAAGTTTTAGCGCAGTTCTAAAAAACAATCAATAAGAAAATTAAATGAAATTTAAGTTTGATGTTTTAAAAATAAGTACAATTATCGAGGAAGGGAGATTAATTTATGGTAAAAAAATTGAAGATTTTTTTGCTAAAAATCTAAGAATCTTTTTAAATTATTCAAAAACACTTTTTAATAATGAGTTTTTCGGATTTTTTTGTTGTTTTTCAATAATTTTATTCAGTTTGTATAAGCGCTCAACGATTGATATTGGGCAAGATTCGGGGCTTTATCTAGAAATTGCACAAAAAATTCTTGATGGCAAAAAATATTATCATGATTTTTTTGAATATAATTTTCCACTAACTTTTTTGTTATTAACACCTCCGGTTTATGTTGCTAATTTGCTCAATTTAACCCCAATAATTATTGCTGATTATTTTATTAATCTATTAGGGATCTTATCGCTAATTTGGGCGTATAAAATTTTAAAAAACTCTAAAAAAATTAAATCACAAACTGAGTTAAGTATTTTAATTATATGTTTTACCGCAGGTTTTTTTATAAGAGGAAAAACTTTAATATTTAACGAATTTTTAACCAAGACATCGTTTTTATTAATTTTTTTCTACCCATTTTTTTCTTATTATTTTTACGGCGTCGAAAAATTAAAAAAAATTCAAAAAATTTATTTAGGAATATTGTCGGGATTAATAATTTCTATAAAGCCAAATTTTATTTTTGTGGTAGCTTTTTTCGAAATTTATAGAGTATTAAAATCGCGTAACATCAAGAGTCTGTATGAAATACATAATTTAGTTTGTGCATTTTTTATATTACTATATGTAACTGTAATTTATATTTTCTTTAAAGGTTTTGTAGAGAACTTTTCTTATATGATGACAATTTATTATGAATATAAATATGGATTTCAAATCAAAGAATTTACTGAAAAATATTTTTTAATTTTTACCAAGTTAAAGGATTATTATATAGTTTATCTAGCGCTAATCTTGGTTTATATAAAGATTTTACGAAAAAATGAACTTAAAAACTATTTAATATTAGCAATAATTTCGGTTTTTTTTATTATTTTTTCAGAGAATTTTTACCTAGATCAAGAGATTATTTTTTCTTCGATAGGATTAAGTTTTGTGATGATAAATTTTGTTAATTTTCTAAAACAAAATAAAATTTCAATTTTACAAAATTGGCTATTATTTTTTTCACTCACTATTTTTTGTTTTATGTCGAGTGATACTTTCTTAATTGTCTCTTCATTGCTTTATTATCTTGGGTTGCCAACTTTACTCTATTTAATTTTTTTCGGTCATTTTGCGAATTCAAAAAGTTTTTTTTATATTAAAATTTTTCTAACAATTTTGATTGTTTCTTTAGTCATTCTTAGATTTTATTTTTTCGAATTATTTGAAATATTTTTAACAATATTTTTATTAATTATCGTCTTTATTAACCTGAATTTATTTATAGAAAAATATCGCGTTAATAAAAATTTTTTTCATGTTATAAATTTTTTAGTTTTTTTTGCTACGATTGGTTTTTTAGGAAATTATTTTAGGGCTGTTTTCGATAATTATTCTTCAAGCGAAATATATTTTAATTTTAAATCTCCTAATTACCAAAATCAAAGCTTGTTTGAAATTGCAAAATCAAATCTTAAAGATGATGATAATTTAATTATTTTTGGAGATTATATTGAGAACTCCTATCCGTTTAGAAATTATGCAAAACTTTACAATGAATCAGAGTTTTCTAAATATGATGTTATCGCAACTTCACTAAAATATTCACAAATCCATAATGCTAATAAAACCTACAACAGCAAAGCTTTTAAAGCTTTTTATAAGCAAATTATTGATCCAAAAAATAAACTAACTATTTTTTATAATGACCGAATATGTACAATAAATAATGTTGAATTTTTAATCAGAAATAATCCGGAAATAAAAAAATATTTTATAGAAAATTTTCAATTTTTAACGCAAAATTATGAACTTACAAAGGATGAATCATTTATTCCAAAATATACTAAAGAATTCTTAAATGATGATGAATTTGCAATCGTTAAAGAAATTGATTTAACTCAACCATCAATAAAAAGACGCAATGTTTTTGAAGCATATATTAGAAAATAAAATTTATAAAAATTTCTCTTCAAAATTGTCTTTGTCAATTTGGTGTGGATTGATTTTTTTGGTTAGTATCTATATTCGCTCGCTCGCTGATATAGGACCTGATAGCTCTATTTATATGGATGTTGGTAAAAAATTGGCACTCGGAAAAGATTATTTTTATGATATTTTTGAAATAAATTTTCCAATATTGATGTGGCTTTATGCATTGCAATATAAAATTGCAATTGCCACGGGAATTAGCCCAATTTTAATGTCAGAAATTTTTGTAAATTTGGGGGGCTTGATGGCGATTTTTATTGCATCAAAAAATCTTAAAAGAGCTGAAATTTATGAAGATAAAATTGTTTTTAATT
>Ga0049085_10000833_pt1 | contig 12157 bp, 9 predicted proteins | sample GreLakmeSU08MSRF_FD_66721 | JGI IMG/M metagenome (GOLD analysis project Ga0049085, IMG submission 66721) | Freshwater lentic microbial communities from great Laurentian Lakes, MI, USA - Great Lakes metaG SU08MSRF | ecosystem: Environmental > Aquatic > Freshwater > Lake | place: Great Lakes... | reverse complement strand
TTTAAATTATTAAGCTTCCATTTTTTGTTGCATAAAATTAACTAATGTCATTTTTCTGTCCCTTTTGCAGTTCACTATCAAATGAAACAATACAAATCAGGATACTTGCATTCTGAAACCTTAATTGAATTGCAATCGCAACAATAAACCAAGCTATATGAACGAACAATTAGAGAAAATTAAAAAGGCAGTTGAGCCATTAAGGCAACAAATAGTCAATCATAAGGTTTATTCAATGATCAATGACCTAGACGACTTGAAAATATTTATGCACTATCATATTTTTGCAGTATGGGACTTTATGTCATTGTTAAAGGCATTGCAAAATAATTTAACCTGCACTTCTATTCCTTGGTTTCCAAAAGGTTCTGCAGACACCAGAAATCTTATTAATGAAATAGTTGTTGGCGAAGAATCGGATGTAGACAGTTTTGGTGTCAGGAAAAGTCATTTTGAACTTTATCTTGATGCTATGCTCCAATGTAATGCAGATACCTCAAAAATTGAAAGATTCATTGAAGAATTACAACAGAGCGGCAACTTTGATGCAGCCTATGCAGCATCTGATGCTCCAAAAGAAGCCCGTGATTTTGTTGACTTTACATTTAAAATTATTGGAAGCAATAAGCCATTTCTGCAATCGGCCATATTCACATTTGGGCGTGAAGACCTAATACCTGGCATGTTTGTTTCGCTGGTAAATGACATTCATAACAACTTCCCTGATAGTATTTCAATTTTCAAATATTATCTGGAAAGGCATATAGAAGTTGACGGAGATCATCATAGTCATCTTGCCTTACAAATGACTGCAAATCTGTGTGGAACAAATGCAGAACTTTGGGAAGAAGCAGAACTTGCAACCATTGAATCATTACAAAGGCGAATCGATCTTTGGGATGGTGTATACAACCAAATTATCAAGAAAAAAGAATTACTCCACACACCCTTATAAACTGTAAAAAAACGAGCTGAATCTGCGATTAAAAATCATTTCACATATATTAGCAGTATATTCCAAGTATTACTAAGCAGATGAAAATATCACGATTTATATTCCTTGCATTTTTTTTGGTACTCAAATCCGGATTCATTTTTGCACAGGATACCATAAGCCTGAACAATCTAATTGATAAATCACAAAAAATTGTCCAAGATTACCCTTATGAGAAGGTATATCTTCATTTTGACAAGCCCTATTATGCCGTTGGAGATACGATATGGTTCAAAGCATATGTTGCTAACGGGCAAGATCAACCATCAGATCTGAGCAAGGTTCTTTATGTAGATCTGATAGCTGAAAATGATACGCTGGTTCGCAGCATGAAACTTCCCATCGTGAATACCTCAGCTTACGGTAGTATCACACTCGAACCACTGGCTTATAAATCAGGCAATTACAGAATTCGCGCATACACCTATTGGATGCTAAACTTTAGTGAAGATCTATTTTTTAGCAAAAACATTCCGATTGGAGATGCCATAAACAGAAAAATCATTACCAATATTTCACTGAATGGTGAAAATAATGGCACATCTCCAACAATAAATACCAGTATTTTATATCAGGACCAGGATGGCAAGGCTTTTGCAAATAAAAAGGTAAGCTGGCGATTGATCTCTAAATTTGAGACCATTGCTCGAGGTCGGGAAACAACAGATGCATCAGGTCAATTATCTTTAAAATTAACCGCTAATGAGAAAGCCGCTTTAGACACCGGAGTTCTTGAAACTATACTTGAGGCAGATCCAAGCAGATTGATCACTTCTGTTTTCCCTCTAAAAAATGCATTTGCAGATACTGATCTTCAATTCTTTCCGGAAGGCGGAGAGCTCATTCAAAATATAAGCAATAAGGTTGCATTTAAGGCCATACAACAAAAAGGATTGGGACTTGGTGTAAAAGGCGAAGTATTGGATAATACTGGAAAAGTGATCAGCAAACTTGAATCTCAGCATCTGGGAATGGGTGTTTTCGCCTTATTACCTGAAGCAGGCAAAACCTATTCAGCAAATCTAACCTTTGCTAATGGGATCAAAAAAACTGTTCCTCTACCTGCTTCTAAGCCCTCCGGACTTACCCTATCTGTTGTCAATTCTACTCCAAGTAGTGTCATGATACAGATCAGTGCAAATCAGGCATTTTACAACACAAATAAAGACAAGAATTTTTACCTAATTGCCCGAAGTAAAGGAGTAATAGCTTTCGCTGCTCAGGCAGCCCTAAATACCATGACTATTGGAGCTTCTATCCCCAAGAATAAATTTCCGGATGGCATTCTACAAATTACTGTTTTTACCACAAAAGGAGAGCCCTTGGCAGAGAGACTGGTATTCATAAAACGTAACATTATTTCTTCTTTGAGCCTCAGTTCAGACAAGAAAGTTTACGGCACAAGGCAGGCAGTGAAAATGAACGTACTGGCCAAGACCAATAATGTACCAGTAGAGGGTAATTTCTCTATTTCTGTCATCAATGAATCAAAAGTGCCGTTTAATGACGACGATGAAACCACCATTTTAAGTTCTTTTCTTATTTCATCTGAGCTACAAGGATTTATAGAAAAACCAAATTACTATTTCCAGCAAATCAATGAGAAAAAAACAGCAGATCTCGACCTTTTGATGATGACTCAGGGATACCGTAAGTTCTCTTACAAAGATATTTTGGCTGGAAATTTACCTGTGATCAGTGTTTTGCCAGAACAGGGTATAGAATTTACAGGAATACTTAGAACATCAAATGGTATGCCAGTTTCAAACGGGAGTTTAAAACTGGTTGTACCTGAAAGCCGTTTCTATGCCGAAACCAAATCAAACCTGAAAGGCGAATTCAAATTCGAAAAAGTAGTTATAACAGATTCTACAGAAGCTACAATCAGCGCCAGAAGCACAACGGCAGCAAAAAACATGATGATTATGCTAAATGGAAGTGGCTTTCCTACAATTGCGAGCAACAAAAATGCTGCTGAAGAAAAGCTAAATATCGACAGTATACTTTCACCCTATCTGGACAATAGTAAAAGACAGTATCGAATGATCACTCAAATGCTACAAGAGGTTGTGGTTAAAGCTACAGTAATCAAGAGATCAAGCCATTTGGATCACCCTTCATTATCCGGATTGGCAACTATACCAGATCATCAGATTAATTCTGACCGCTTTCAAGGCTGTGTAATATTCCTGAGTTGTTTACAATCATCGGCCATTGGTCTTACGTTTGCTGATAATAACTTTTATGTTACCCGAGTTTATAATAGCGGACTAAGAGTTCCGGTACAGATATTTTATGATGGAATGCCAGTGGATATCAACTACCTAAATAACGTACAAACCGCCGATGTTGACAATGTTGAAATTTTCCTTAAAGATGATCTTGGATTGGTCAACCGTACTTATAATACGAATGGAGTTTTGGTCATCAATTCAAAGAAGACTGAGAAAGGTAAGCCAGTTACCGCCGAAGATTTGAAAAAAATATTTCCTCCGAGCAATGTATTAACCTTCAAACCACAGGGCTACATTAAAAAAAGAGAATTCTATACTCCTAAATATCTGACAGCGGCAAGCCGCACGGTTGGGGCTGATTATCGCAGCACGGTATATTGGAACCCAAGGGTATTTACTGATAAAGATGGGACAATGGCACTTGAATTTTATAATGGAGACAATAAAGGAACTTATAAGGCTATAGTAGAAGGAACAGATATAGATGGCAACTTATCCAGATTTATATATCGGTATAAGGTGGAGTAATTACAACAGAAAAATCCAGAATTTGGTTCAGAAAACTAATCCAAAAAACAGATTTAAGCTTCCAATTGGCTCTTTTTTAAAGCCATGAATTATTTGCCTCTATTTCACAATTGTATTTTACCTGTTTAGTGTATCCCACCCAATAACCTAGACCAGCGAATTTTATCAAAAAATGTTCCGTTGGTATTCCAGCTCATCCAAACGAACAATGCCTTACCTACGATATGATCATCAGGCACAAAGCCCCAGTAGCGTGAATCTAGCGAGTTATCTCTGTTATCGCCCATCATCCAGTAATAGTTCATTTTAAAGGTGTAAGAATCAGCCTTTTTACCATTAATGATGATATCATTTCCTTTTCGCTCTAGGGAATTACCCTCATAAATTGAGATTGCGCGTTCATAAAGTGCATAGTTTGTACTATCCAGCTTGACTGTCCAGCCTTGCTTTGGAACAATAAGCGGTCCGAAATTATCAGCATTCCACTTAAACTGCGGATTATGCGGAAAAATTTGCGAGTCATACTCATTAACAGGCCTAATGTAAGGATTAACAGCTTTAACATTTGACCATTTTTTGATGATCTCAGCATCTGATGCAGACATATTAAATATATATTCATCTGCTGTTGATCGTTGAGCCTCGATATTTAGATCCTGTATCGCCTGAGGGTTAAAATCAGTCCCATCAGATTTAACATAATAATACTTTTCACCAAATTGCGGAACTTCCGCAGGCTTACCATTTAAATGAACTCTGGCATTAATAATAGTGATCGTGTCACCTCCAACAGCTATACAACGTTTAATATAGTTTTCGCGTTTATCAACCGGACGCAAAAAAGGCTCATCCGCATCCATCGGATAATTAAACACAACTACATCATTTCTTTTCACTTCGCTTAATCCAGGTAAACGGTGATAATCCCATTTAATGCCTTCCCAATAAGCCTTGGTTCCTATTATTGGCATCGTATGGTGTGCAAACGGAAAAGCAACAGGTGTTAATGGTGTTCTTGCCCCATAATTTACCTTACTTACAAAAAGATAATCACCTACAAGCAGGGTTTTTTCCATTGAACCGGTGGGTATAACATAGGCTTCGATAAACAATCCACGTATCAATGTTGCTGCAACTACAGCAAAAAGAATGGCATCAAACCATTCTCTTCCGGCCGATTTCTTCTTACTCAGCTTTTTATCTTTTGGCATAGTCTTATTAGAACCTTTTAAATTCATGTGTATCTTTCTATTTAAACGCTAAAATCAAACATATCAGTAATAGTATAAAAACCGGTTTTATTTTCCAGCCATTCTGCTGCTAAAACAGCTCCTAATGCAAATCCGGCTCGATTATGAGCCTTATGTTTAAACTCAATATCATCAACTTCCGAACTGTAAATTACTGTATGCGTACCGGGAACATCTTCAATTCTGTGCGACTCGATCAGTAATTGATCAGGCTTTACAATAAATTCTTCAACCGAACCGATTAACTCGTTTACCCACTCATTCTTACGATCAAGCTCACTCAATATCCCCTCAGAAATGGTCATTGCAGTGCCGCTGGGCGAATCAAGTTTTTGTGTATGATGAATTTCTTCAACCTGAACCTCATACTGAGGATACCTGTTCATGATTTTTGCAAGCACTTTATTCACAAAGAAGAATACATTTACCCCTATACTGAAATTAGATGCATATAATAAGGTATTGTTACCTTCTACACATTTATTCTTTACTGTCTGGAGGTGCCCATACCATCCAGTGGTTCCTACAACTACAGGAACTCCAGCATCAAAGCAAAGTTCAATATTACTCAAAGCAGCATCAGGAGTGCTAAAATCAATGGCTACATCTGCCTTTTTCAGGTTGACAAGGGTCAGATCTTCTGTATTATCGACGTTAACCTTCAAAACAATTTCATGTCCTCTTTCAGTTGCAAATTGTTCAATAATACGGCCCATTTTGCCATATCCGAGGATAGCTATTCTCATTTGTAAAAGATCTTATTAAATACTAATCACAAAAGTACGATTTCTGATCATAAAGCAATTTTAAACCTTAGTCCTACAACTGGAGCAAAGGCAGATGCATGAACAGGAACTGGCTGATATATTGTTGGATTGACCTGCAAGGTTAACTTATCTGATATATCAAACCTAAAAAACTTTGCATCAACATAGGCATCAATAATAGTTATTGCATAAAAACCTAATCCGGCAAGCACCGAAAGATCTCTATCACGCCTATAGGAATCTTTAATACTTATTATACCTTCGGTTGTATAAGGAGCAAACAGCAGATTTTCTTTCTTTCCAGGATTTTCCTGCCTGAATTGAGCCTCCTTAAGAAATATCTGATAATAACGCTGATTAAATTCAAAAACGAGTCCGATACCCACAAACCCACCATATACCAATGGAACTTTCCACCAGCGCTTGTTGTAAATCTGACCAAGGCCTGGTAACATTGCCGACTTCAATGCCGCACGGCGAGGCATTGCTTCAATTTCAATACGTGCTGAATCCTTAATTGCAGGAGTTTTTTTGAAAGCAACTTTAGCAGTGTCTTTACGAGAAGAATCACTCTCCTTTTTTTGAGCAAAAGCAAATGAATGCACAAAAAAGCACATCAATATGAGCCCTGTAAGGATTTTAGCGTTCATTACCAGTCTAACATTTCCAGAATACGGGCAAGATCATCGTCAGACATGAAGTTAATTTCGATAGACCCTTTACCCTTATCACCCAGTTTTAACTTAACATGGGTACTAAATTTAGAGGCCAGATCATCCTGTATCTTCATATACTGAAATGATATCGCTCTTCCTTTAGATTTTTTCTTATCCTTACCAATGAGGTGAATCTGGCGGACAAGTTCTTCAACCTTACGAACTGATAACCCATTTTTGATGACCTCTTGATAGATATATAGCTGTTTATCAGAGTCTTCAACAGAAATCAGAGCACGGGCATGACCCATAGAAATCTTTTTATCACGAATAGAAGCCTGAATCACAGGAGGCAGCTTCAAAAGTCGGAGGTAATTGGTAACCGTTGAACGATTCTTGCTCACCCTATCACCAAGTTCTTCCTGCTTTAAATTACACTCATCAATCATCCTCTGAAAACTAAGTGCTACCTCAATAGCATTCAGATCTTCACGCTGAATATTTTCGATAAGAGCCATTTCCAGCATTTGCTGATCATTGGCGGTACGAATATAAGCAGGGATTTCTGTAAGTCCGGCTAATTTGGATGCCCTTAAACGACGCTCACCAGAAATTAATTGATAAGAATTCTGACCAGCCTGTCTCACTGTGATGGGCTGAATTAATCCCTGAAGTTTGATCGAATCTGAAAGATCTTTTAATGACTTGGCATCAAATTCTGTTCTTGGCTGGAATGGATTAACCTCCACCTGATTAATCCGTACAAAGCTTATGGAACCAAGTGACGTGTTATCATTACTTGCCTGATGTTTATTGTTTTCTGGTAGATCCGAATCATCCAGTAGCGCCTTTAATCCTCTTCCTAAGCCGGTTTTCTTTTGGTTGATCATATTATACTAAAGCTTGTTTTGCAGCTTCTTCCTTTGAAACCAATCCGTTTTTCTTAATTATCTCACGTGCCAGATTAAGGTAGTTTATAGCTCCTTTACAATTAGCATCGTGCATAATCACTGAGATGCCATAACTAGGAGCCTCACTTAATCGTGTATTTCTTTGAATGATTGTATCGAAAACAAGATCCTGGAAATGAGTTTTTACTTCCTCAACAACCTGATTGGATAAACGAAGGCGAACATCATACATGGTCAGTAAGATACCTTCTATTTGCAAATTTGGATTTAAACGACTCTGAACTATTTTAATGGTATTTAACAACTTACCCAAGCCTTCTAATGCAAAATACTCACACTGCACAGGAATGATCACTGAATCTGCAGCAGTAAGTGAATTAATTGTAATTAATCCTAATGAAGGTGAGCAGTCAATGATGATAAAATCATAATTGTCCTTGATCTTTGCTAGAACAGCCTTCATTTTATACTCCCTGTCGGCCATATTGATCATTTCAATTTCGGCACCAACAAGATCAATATGTGCTGGTAAAAGATCAAGAAAAGGAGTATCAGTATGTTGAATTGCTTCTGCCGGATCGATTTCATTAATAATACATTCGTAAATACTAACCTTGATTGTACGCGGATCGAATCCTATTCCGGATGTTGAATTTGCCTGCGGGTCTGCATCAACCAATAAAGTACGATATTCAAGTACAGCCAGACTAGCTGCAAGATTTATGGAAGAAGTAGTTTTTCCAACGCCTCCTTTTTGGTTAGCTAATGCAATAATTTTGCCCATTTTATAAAAAATAATTACAAATACATGATATTAAAAAAGCTGAATCATAAGAGCATGGCAGTTCAAAAGACTACTTTTGCATTGTTTTACTAGGCTTTTTATTAAAATCTAAGATACAAACTTAAAACTATTTACATCGCTGGGCGATTTTCGTTTTGCACATCTTATCAACAAAATGACTACAATAATATCCTGTACCAACCGTGAAAGAAGTAATACGCTGAAACTAGCCAACTATTACCTCAAAGAATTAGCAGCAAAAGGATATGAATCAGAACTATTCTCGCTTCAAGATCTGCCAGATAATTTTATAGTTTCAGATTTATATGGAAAACGCAGCGAAGCCTTTCAACGTATTCAGGATAAAATTTCTGCTACAACTAAATTCATTTTTGTAGTTCCAGAATATAATGGAAGTTTTCCAGGTATTTTAAAGCTATTCATTGATGCCTGTGCTTTCCCAGATAGTTTTTATGGTAAAAAAGCTGCTCTGGTAGGTCTCTCAACTGGTCAATATGGCAATGTTCGTGGTATTGAACATTTCACAGGGATCTGTCATTATGTTAATCTTCATGTTCTGCCATTAAGAATTCATATTCCTGCCGTAGGGAAAGAGTTTGATGATAAGGGCAAGCTTTTCAAAGAAGATACAGTGAAATTTGTAAGCCAACAGATCGAGCAGTTCATCGCATTTTAATAGGCATCTCAAAAGATCCGATGTATCAATTCATCGGTTCAGCTCTACGCGTTAAATTGTACCCATCCATTACCCTCATAGCCAAAAATAAATTGCTTAGGATTAATGATTTCTGCCATAATTTCTATACTGTCTGTCATTCTGGGGCCTGACCTGTTAAAGTACTGGTTACCATCAGCAATGTAAACTCTTTGCGTTTTTACAGCCTTGAGATGTGTCCAACCTGGCGTATCAAGCAAAAGTCCTATTTCCTGCAAGGTTCTCTGAATTGAAAACCCGCAAGGCATGATCAAAATAATATCAGGGTCAGCCTGCAAAATGTCTTGAAAATTGATGTAGGATGAATGCTTCCCTGCTACCGTCAGTACAGGTAAACCTCCTCCTATTTCAACGATCTCGGGGGTCCAGTTGCCAGCGATCATCAATGGAGAAAGCCATTCTATACATGCTACCCTTGGCTTTTCAGTAATGAATTTCAGTTTATGACGAATGATATTAATCCTTTCATCAGATAATTCGAGTAGTTCTTCAGCCGCATTTTCTACTCCCAGCTGCTCAGCAATCGTCCTGATATCCCTGTAAACATCATTAAGCCCATTTGGCTGAAGTGAAATTAATTGGCATTCCTTATCTAACAGATCTGATAATGCCAGTTCAACATCCTTTAAACTAACTGCACAAACGTCACATTGAGCTTGCGTAATGATCACCTCAGGTGCAAGACTTTTAATCAGATCTCTATCAATGGTATAAATTGACAGAGATTCAGAAAGTATTTCCTTTACTTGTCTATCAATCTCAGCACTGTCTGAGCCAGGAAGGAATTTAGCAGAAGAACAAATCGGTAAATTTGAGATGCTCAGCGGATAATCACACTCGTGTGACCTTCCAACCAGCTGATGTTCTAAGCCTAAAGCACAGATTATCTCTGTGGCAGCAGGTAATAAGGAAACTATTCTTCGATCAGACATTCTAGTCATTTCTGCAAATGTACAAAATTACAAAAGGCCGGATGCTTTGCATCCAGCCTTTTCAGATGTACAAATACTATTATTGGTTACCTAAATTTTGCTCGCCTTGTTTCAGGTCATCATTTGTAACTCCTCGCTTTTTTCTTGGTGCCTGCATGGTCAGTTTGCCAAATCGGTAACTGAAACTTGTTCCAAATGAACGGAATGGCACGGAGAAATTACTGCTCTGAGTAAAATCTGTTCCAACAATATTTGAACGGAAATTCTTGTTCTCATTAAAAGGATCAATAATTGTTAGTCCGATGCTTCCTTTCTTCTTCATGATCTCTTTCTTCAAGCCCAGATTCCACATATTAAATGATGGATTTCTGCCTTGGGATGTCCGGCGGGGTGAGTTAGTAATCAGAAAGGTTTCAAATGTCAATCCCTTAGGGAACACATAAGATGCCATCAGGAATGCATTATAGATGAGCTGAGTACTTGAATTGGCATTAGCTACTACCACCGTATTATTCGTGTTGATGTCATAAGTAAACACGTTAAAATTACCACGCAAGGTTAATGGTTTAACCGGATTTATCTGCCCAAAGAAATTAAAACCAACTGAATTATTATTTCCTACGTTGCGAAAAGTTGTTCTGGACCCTGTTGCAATAGCACCTGAGTTTGGATCGGTAACCGAAATAGGTAAAACGAAACTTTCAATAATATCGTTTGTACGACGGTAATAAACTGAAGCATTCAAAACAGAGGTTTTTACGAACATAGAGTAATTAAACTCCACATTATGCGAAAGCTCAGGCTTCAGAGACGGATTTCCCTGCGACTGATTATAAATATCTGCACTGTTCAAAAAAGGATTCAGATAAAATAAACTAGGCCTTTGTAAGCGTTGGTTATAACTGAATTTAACCGTTGAGAAATTCTTGAATGTTCTTGAAACAACAAAACTTGGAACCAGGTTATAATAGCTGCTGCTAAATGGAGCTGCTGCTGCTCCTACAGATCTTGCATCTCCTTTGATCTCAGTACCTTCGTAACGAGCACCCGCTCTGATACCGTATTTCTTAGCCAATGTAAAGCCAAAAGTTGCATAGGCAGAATATACATTTTGATTATAGTCATATACATAAGTACGTGAAGAAATCGGTGAAAATACATTCGTAATAGAATTGAAATTACGAGTCTTGTTATCACTCACAATATCTCGAAGAATACCCTTAATACCTGTTTCAAAGGTAACCTTCTTGAAGGGATGGGTGTAATCTGCCTGAATCGTGTTTTCAGTGTTATCTGCATCATTGTTTCCATACTCATCAATCACAGTATTTGAAAAATCAGTAGTATAATCGTTTTTCTGAATACCATTGGTATATTGATAAGCAAAAGATATCTGCTGGTCCTTCTTTTTAAACTTATGCAAGAAATCACTGCTCCAGTCAATCCCATTCATATTCATGGAATTATCACTCAGCCTAGTAAAATTAACAGCAGAACCATTAAATATATTCTGATTCAGGTTACTTCCATCTGCACTGTTACTAAATCCAGTCAAACGTAAATTAGAGCTGATTGAGTTAAAGCTATTGAAATCATAATCAGCACCAATAGAACCATTGGCAGAAAGCCTGTCGGTTTGACTTTCACCATTTTGACTAATGATCTGACTTGCATCGGCATTGGTCCGTTTAAATGAGATGTTACTGATCTGAGGCCATGAATAATATCCACCTCCGTTTGCAGTAACAGCCAAACGTCCTGTCTTTGCATTCAGGTTCAAGTTTCCGCTATTCTGTCTTGTTCCAACTCCCCCATTCACTGACCCACTTATACCCGCAAGATTATTCTTTTTTGTTATGATGTTAATTATGCCAGAGGTTCCTTCAGCATCATATTTTGCAGAAGGAGAAGTGATTACCTCTACGTTTTTGATCTGATCGGCAGGAATTGCTCTTAAAGCATCTGCCATATTATTAGCCATTGACCCTGAGGGCTTACCATTGATCAATACTCTTACATTCTGGCTTCCTCTAAGCGACACATTACCCTCAAAATCAACAGATAGCAAAGGAACCTTACGAAGCACATCCGTAGCATTTCCACCAGCAATGGCAATATCCTGTTCGGCATTATAAATCAGCTTATCAATCTTGTTTTCAATGATCGGGGTTGTTCCTGTAATTACCACTTCATTTAACATTTTTAAATTGGGTGCCAAAAGAATACGGCCCAGATTCAAATCAGGCTTTGCAAGCGTGGTTTTCACTGAATCCAAGATTTTGGTTTCATATCCAATAAAAGCAATGGTGATACGATACAATCCTACAGCAATATTTTCTATTTTGAATGCACCCTTTTCATCTGT
>Ga0049085_10000832_pt1 | contig 12164 bp, 8 predicted proteins | sample GreLakmeSU08MSRF_FD_66721 | JGI IMG/M metagenome (GOLD analysis project Ga0049085, IMG submission 66721) | Freshwater lentic microbial communities from great Laurentian Lakes, MI, USA - Great Lakes metaG SU08MSRF | ecosystem: Environmental > Aquatic > Freshwater > Lake | place: Great Lakes... | reverse complement strand
CATATGGTGTAGGTGATGGTTCAACAACTTTTAATCTTCCCGACCTAAGAGGTCGTGCAGTTGCAGGCTTGGACAACATGGGTGGTACTGATGCTGGTCGTTTAAGCACTGCCAACACTTTAGGTACAACGACTGGTGCGGAAACTGTTACTTTAACTTCTGCACAGTCTGGTGTTCCTGCTCACTCCCACGCCAACACTGTAACAAACAACGCAGTTACAAGCGGTTCTCAATCCGCAGACCACTCACATACTTTTTCAACAGGTGGTATTTCAGCCAATCATACACACGGTTATGGTTATGCTTTTATTGGTTATGCTGGCGGAGGAAACTTTGGTGCTGTTGTAAACAACGGCGGAACTAACGCTACAACTGGAACTGTCAGTTCCGACCACTCTCACTCTGGAACAACTAGCGGAATGAATGTTAGCCACACGCACTCTGTCACCAGTAATGTGTCTATTAGCAACGCAAATAACACTGCTGCTAACGCCGCTTCAGCAACCAACATTATGCAACCAACAATGACAATCAACTACATTATATTAGCAGGAGCATAACAATGAAAATCTATCTACATAATCGTTTGATTGAAACAGGAAGTGGTATAGTAACCGCAGATACACCATTAGAACACTTTTTAGTCATGAAACAGATACGCAATGAATTGCTGTCATTTTCTGATTGGACTCAAATACCCGATTGTCGGCTTGACGAAGATACGAAAAGAGATTGGCGAGAGTGGAGACAGTATCTTAGAGACATAACTACATTGCCTGTAGATGATTTTACCGAGGAGTTCTACGAACTAAATGAGCCACCACTTGTCGGGAAACCGAGTTGGTGGATTCTGGCGTACGGAGTTGCAATTCTTCCGCAAGAAATAGGACATGAGCATGGACCCAACGAAGAACCGCACTCACACTGATATGACCGAAGCAATAGATGAAGCAGTCTGGTGGATGGATGATTTAGAATACGCAATCTGGCTAAATGAACAACTAGGAGAATAATATGGCAAAGACATCAAAACACTACCTACCAAGCGGAAAAGAATACACGGGAGCAACGCACAAGATGAACGGTCAAGTTCACACTGGTGCTAAGCACTCTGCTTCAAGCAAGGTTCTCAAACACACCAAGCCAAAGAAACCGTAATGGCTGAACCATACACTAACCCTGCTTTACGCAATAGAATTAAAGCCCGTATTACCGCAGGCACCAAGGGTGGTGCTTCGGGTCAATGGTCAGCCCGTAAAGCCCAGATGGTTTCACAGGCGTACAAGGCTGCGGGTGGTGGCTACACGGGTAGCAAAACTGCGGCACAATCAAGTCTAAAAAAATGGGGCAAAGAAGATTGGGGAACTAAGTCGGGTAAACCATCTACTGTTGGACCTAAGGCCACTGGAGAGCGATACCTACCCAAGAAAGCTAGGGCAGCATTGTCATCAAAAGAGTACGCAGCAACTAGCAAAACAAAGCGTGAGGGTACAGCAGCAGGAAAACAATTTGTTGCACAACCTAAAAAAATTGCACAAAAAACCAAGAGGTATCGATAATGGCAAAGTCAGCCGCATGGCAACGAAAAGAAGGCAAGAACCCCAAGGGCGGATTAAACGCCAAGGGTCGTGCGTCATACAAGAAGCAAACGGGTGGCACATTAAAACCACCTGTCTCAGCGAAACAAGCATCTAAATCCCCCAAGTCCGCAGCTCGACGTAAGTCGTTCTGCGCTCGCATGGGGGGTATGCCAGGACCAGCAAAGAAGCCCAATGGGAAGCCAACCCGCAAAACACTGGCATTGCGCAAGTGGGACTGCTAAGACGGAACAAAGTGACTGTATATAGATGAGTAATTACAATTTTGCTACTGCCGCTGGGAAAAGGCGTAACGCCGCGTCCCAATACGGAGCTTCAGCGGCGTCCTCCGCCTATAGTAGATTCTTGTCTCAGCAACGTGGAACACGCCAAGTACAAGACATGACGGATGCTCAAAACAAATATATTCCACAGATGGCCAATAGTTACTCACAACGAAACTTGGCTGGCCCAGGAATCAATAGCGGCATATACCGTCAAGCATTGACGGATTATGCCACAAAACAAAACCGAGCCTTCGGAGAGCAAACAGCGGCGTACAACGCTGAACAGAGTCAATTTGACACCACGGAGGCGGGTCTATATGCGGACTACAAAAACCAAATGAATGACATCGAGGACGAATACCAAACTGGCCAAACCCACACCGCTGCGACATTGGCGCAGTTTAAGAAATACCTAACCTAGGAACAGAAGCATGTCACACAATCCTATATGGCATAAAGAAAAAAAACTTGGCATCAAAGTTGGCACAGTAGCCAACCCTGCCCCCAGCGCTAACGAAGCCGCTTTTGCTAGACGCCCCGTTGATGGACAAGCAGGTGTTCCATCAATGAACGCTGCCGTAGATTCATCTACGTCACAAAAGAAAGACACAACAGATAGAGCAACTGCAGATTTTTATAAGTGGCTTGCATCTCAGGGTAATAGTCCAACTAGTGGCAGTGGCAGTGGTGGTGGTAGCGCAGCTACACCACAGAACACGTATTTAGAGGAGATTGCTCGCAGAAACGCTGCAGCTTTACAGAGTGGTTCTTACATGAACCCATACAACAACATACAAGGCGACTACGACAAGCAATACGCTACACAAGGTTCAATGGCTCAGAGCAATTACGACACTAACTTGGCCACATCAAATAAAATGTATGACGATTTAACAGCCATACTTGGTGGTCAAAACACAACTGCACAAGGGTCAATCAATAGCGACTACGACAAGCTTGACGCTTTCTTTGCGGCAAACTCTGTAAATCCATACGCAAATTTACAAGCAACAAATACTGTTGCCCCTGACCAACTGATTTCTTTTTTGCAAAACAATGGAGCAAATACACAAAGTGTTAATGATGAAATAAACGCCAATACAGCAAACAACACCCAAGCCGCAGCACGCATGCAAGACATCATGAAGATACTAAGCGCTAGTCAAGCAGCTTCAAACACTGGATATCGCACTGATGCCGCTTCTAGAAGAACAGAAGATTTAGGCACACTCGCAGAAAATAATGCTTTATACGGAAGTGAAGTTAGCAAAGGAAAGACTGCCTCAAAAGCTGGACTAGATGAAGCTTTGAGAAAAACAAAAGAGGACTATCTTGCCAAGTATACAGAAAATACGACGGAAAATAAAAAAGCAGGAGAAACCGCCAGACAAAATATTGTTGACCAACAGACAGAACTTGGCATTGGTGGCGTAGATGTTACAAAGGTAGAAAAGACTGTTAAAACAAAGGCAAACGACAAGACGTTCTTGGCCAAGATGAACAAAGATTTTAAACAAAACTGGAAAACACTAGCTGAGTATTACAACGCCAAGGGTGTAAAGGGAATGGCCTCTAAGGAGAAGCGCGTAGAACGTCGCAAGAGTTACAAGGGTTAGGGTTTATGTCACAAGCTAGCATTTTAAAGATGATTCAAGAGGCAACAAAGCCTCAAAAAGCGGCAGCAGCTCCAAAGCTTAGCGCCGCAGATAAGCGAAAGCTGTACTACCTTGGTCTTCTTGACGAAGAAAGTCTGCAACAATATCTTGGTCAATACGACCAAGATAATGGCATGGAAGACAATCTTAATTTGCGCAAGGCAAAATTAAAAGGTGGAGACACGGCCATTGTAATCGACGATTTTTTAAAAAAAATTGACGAGGGCGTAGGTTATGAAGAAGCCAGCGCACGTATACAAGAAGAAATGGACAAAGGCACCTATACCTTAAGCATAGACGAAAAGGAAGAACTTGACAAAGTTTTGTTGGATGTTGTTGCCAAGCAACAACAGTTTGACATTCAGGCTCCACAGAGAAGAACAGATGCCTATAAGTCGTTGGGCCTTCCAGAGCTTGGTCTTCTTGAACAATACATGGGAAGGTCAACGTTGGATAGTCTTCCACAACGAAACGCTGGTATTTCTCCAGAGATGCAAAAACTAGAACAGTTAAAGCAACAGTACACAAACTCTCAGCAGTCTTATGAAAAACAAAAGCCCTCACAGAATCAAAAAATGGGTATTAACATGGGAATTTATAGCGCTTTAGTTGCAGCAGGTTTAGTTGCTGCCGCGCCCATAACTGGTGGTGCATCATTGAGCGGACTTGCAACATTGGGGGCAGTAATACCATCCGCCATTGCATCTGGTTTTATGGGAAACAATGTTGGAAATAATATTTCCGAAGGCAAGTACCTAAGGTCGGATAAGTACAAGAATTGGTTAACGCAAAACAACGCAAACAAGCAAAAGGTTCTTGATGTTGGTGGACAGATGAAAGATGAAACAACCAGACAAGGCAAGCTTGACGATTTGTACAACAAAACAATGATGGACCTTCTTAAGAAAAACAAAGTACCCAACGTGTCTCAGTATGAGATTCAACGTCAAATGTTAATGAACCGCATTAGGAATCAATAATGGCCGAGTTACCTCCACGTCAAAACCCCCTTGATAGACCAGAGGGGTATAGCGCTATAAAGCCAAAGAAGCAACAGCAGCAGCAAGCTGCACCAACTAACTTTATTGGCAAAGTTGCCACTAGTGGTCCTGGAAAGATTCTTCTTAGTGGTCTTGCAAAGCTTGAACCGCTGATGGTACCAAAGAATATAGTTCAATCAACATTGAAAGAAGTGTCAGACCTTGCAAGCGGCAAAGGTTTTTCTACACAAGATTGGAACAAACAAAGAGCACATGGTACTGGTCCAATATTTAAAACTGGCAATAAGTGGGTAGATAGACTCGGCGGTCTTACGGTTGACGTTGGACTTGACCCGCTTATGTTTTTACACCTTGGTAAAGTACATAGCATTAGCGCTCTTGAAAGAGCAGCAAGTGGTGCCCGCTTTGTCGCAGCGGGTGGAGATGTTGCAAAGGGAGCAAAGATAGCACAAAGAGGTTCTTACTTTTTAACTGATGCAGAACGCGCTCTTGCTGGATACAGCAAGGCGGGTGTTTATTTTATGGGTGCCAGAATCGCTGGGACAGCAAAGGTTGGTAGGGCTGGAGAACAGACTTTTGCTGGCCTAAGAATGCTGATGGGGCGAGGAAAACTTGGAGAGATGGCTAAAGCTGCCTTTAGCCCCGAGCAGGTCAAGGCGGCAAGAACCGCCTTGCGCTTAGGTAAATTTCCAAACGACGAGGCTGCTGCACATGCTTTAGCAGTAATGAATTCGCCCGCCAAAGGACGTGCTGTTGAAAAAATAAACGTAGATTTGACTAGACAAGAATTTGACGGAATTAGAAACCAACAAGGGGAAGCGTTAAAAAACTTTGATGGAACAGTGCACAGAGTATTGGAAAATCCAGAGCTTGTTGTTTCCCCACAAGAACAAGGTCTTGCCAACGTTCTTAGAAATCAACTTAAATCAATGCATGAACGTCTTGCGGCTGCAGGTGAACAACTATACGCAACGTTTAAGCTTGGAGAAATTCAGAACTACTTTCCCCATGTTCCAACCAGAGAAGGTTTTAAAGAAATACGAACAAACGCAAAACTAACAAAAATTCTTAAAATTACTGACAACGATTGGAAAACTCCAGGGTCATTTCTTCCACGACAATTAAAAAAAGATGAAACTTTTTTTGATTACGTATTAAAAGAAACAGATTTAACTGTTGAAAGATTAAATCAAATAGCACGTGATGGTGGATTTAAGGGAGACTTTTTTGAGACATCTGTAACAAAAGTATTAGATACTTATGCGGGAAACTACTCAAAACAAATGGGCAAATTTGCACAATTTGATTACTTGAAAAAAACGGGTGCAGTTGACTACATTACGAGTGCTTTTGCTCCATCTAATGCGGCAATAAAAATTGGGAAAGACCGTTTCAATGCTGCTGCTACTTCTGTAAAAGAACGTGAAAATGCAGTTTCAGCTGTAAATGCCCAAATTTCGGAACTTACAGCAAGAAATATTGACGCAGAAATTGCAAATACAGTGGGCGAAATTGGCAGAATTGATGCACGCGCTGCTGGCGATGCACTACTATTAAAAAAAGTTGAAGAAGCAAGAGCCGCTCTTGTAAAAGAAAATGAACATTTTTCTGGACTGTTTGATGTTGATGGCTCTCCAAGAGATGCAGAGTTGCTTCAGCTTTATGATGTGAGGGCGCAATTGGGTCAAAAATTGCAAGCAGTACAAGACGACCTAGACCAAATGGCAGAGCTTATTGGCAATTCAATGAATGAGTCACATGTTGCAACTGCTGAGTTAGGTGCTAGAGAAAACTTTTTAAAGACCTTGGAAGATTTAAACGCAGGGCTCGAGACAAAATCTGCCGAGTTAAACTCTTTCATAGATACAGCAACTGCTGGAAAAGAACTTTTTGATGCCCATTTAATAAATATATTAAATGGCGAAACTTTGATAAATGTTCCAGAGGAGCTTCGACAAGCAGTAAGGGATATAAAAACTGGACAAAAAACAGTTGGGGCACAAACAAAAGCATTAACCAAAAAAGAGACAGCAGCATTAAACGCTGAAAGAAAAAAGAACAATATGCTTTCTATTTGGTGGCAAGGCATAACAAAGGAATTTCCACTTAGTCAAACGCGCGTTACCAACATGACAACCGTAGAGATGCAAGCCAGAATGGCCGTAGCAGCACAGGGACACTCTACCCTCATAGACCTTCAAACTACTTCAGCTGCACTGCTTCATCGAATTGATATGTCATACACCATGACTTCTGCTGAAGGCGTTGCAACAAAGTTGGCCATGCCTAAAGAAATTCAATCTCTCTATGACCAATTGGTTGTAGAAATGGAAAAAACATATAAGATTAAAAAAAACCTAAATAAGCATTTGACCGCTAGACAACGAACTAATCTTACAAATAAGACCGCAAGAAAACAATCAGTCATAGAGGCCATGGAGATAGGGTTGTATGGCGAAAAAGATTCGGTGGCAGTTTACAGCAAAAGAATAGAAGAAATAGACATACAGCTTGACCGCTTTAATCAAAGCGGTGGAGTAAAAAACAGAAAGCAACAGCTGCTAAGTTCTAAAGAGACAAACCAAGAGTATTATAATCAATTATTAAGTGAAAAAAAAGACTTACTTGATAAAATTGACGAAATAGAAACACGAAGATTCCATTTTGGTTCGGGTGCTGCTGAAGAAGTTTTTAGCATTCGTGGCGGCAATACGCTTCCTAGTTCAAAATCAACAAGACACTTACTTGCAAAAACAAAAGGGAACAACCCAAGAGCAGTTGGTTCTCTTGAAGACTTAAAAGCTTCATTAGAAGAAAACATAGTAAAACTTGCGTACAAAGAAGAAGGAACGGTTGGGTCGACCAACGCCAAACTAAAAGAAATGGGCCTGTATGTTCAAGTAACAAAAGAACAAGCCAGAAAACAATCAGAGGTTATTGAAAGACTATTTGTTATTTCTGAAACCTTTAGAAGAGCAACCCAAGTACAAGATGTTCTTTTAGAAAAAGGCATTGTGATGGACGAGAAAGCGTTTAATTATATTTTTTCTTACATTGTTGGACAACGACATGCTGTTTGGAATGGAAGAAAGGCAACCATTGAAGCTGCAAATGAACAGTTTGGTTCATTGGTAGCCTCCTTTAACGCGGCTGTTGAGGCTGGGACAGACGAGTCATGGAAGGCTTTTGCAAACGTTAGAAAAACTTTGCTGGAAAGTTCTGACACTGACTTAACAAAGGTGGTTGGCAGAGGAGCTTCTGTCAATACTCAAAACGAAGGACAGGTATTCCTTAAAGAGTTTGAAGATATACAAAGCGTAAGACAACAAGCAAGCCGAAGAAATCGTCCTACAGAAGCTTATGGAAGACTAGCAGGGGCAGAAGCGGGCGAAAAGGTTGCACCTACAAATGCTCGGGCATTTGAAGAAACTGCAGCTAACTATGACGTCATGATATCTGGTCCAGGTGGTGACCAAGCGGTATTGACTAGCACTAGGGAACTGCGCCTCAGATACGAACAAGCAAACAAAGATTTAGTTGAATGGTACAACGACGTTGCTGGAAAACTGCCTGGACAAAAAGTTGGAGAAACAGGGAAACTTTCTCCTATAAAAATACAAAAACCACAACTAGATGCAATAAAAAAACTTTTGTCAAAGGGTAGCTATTATACAGAACTTCCAACACAGCAGACGGCACAAAACTTAATTAACATTTTGGGAGATGCATTAAAATCAGAAAAAGAACTTGCAAGTAAAATGTCAAGATTTTTTACAGACGCTCTTGATACACAGGCAAGCGCTCGCGGTGTTATGCGGGGAGAAGCACAAGATACTCCACTTTCTCATTCTTGGTTCATGCAAAGTTACGCAGAAAAAATGGACGCTCTTATGATGGGGAAAGAAGGACGACCCGTAATTACTGCAAACAATGCAGACCTTGAACCTAAAAGAGCCGACTATGAAGACACCGTAGATGGCTGGATTGCATACAAAAACGACCGCAATGATTGGATAACAAATCCAGAAACAAGTACTTCGCGCGACATTGGAGCTCTTGAATTAAAAGAAAGAGTTAAAAGTGCCCCCTCAAGAACAGTGGATGCAGAAAATCGGGCAGACCAACTTCTAATAGAACTAGAAGCTTCACGTGGAAATAAGCCGTTAAAAAAGGGAGAGAAAAGAATCCCCGAAGGACTTGACCAAAAAGTTATCAAGGAAAGACAAGCCGCCAATAGAGCCCTTAGAAAATTTGAGAGCAACCCCGAATATGATATGGCTGTCGCAGCGGCAAAGAAGAAAGAAGCACTGGCAAAGTATGCTGATTATTCACTTGATGATGTTAACCAAGTAATACAAGAAGCTAATTTTCCTGTCAATCCATTTAGTCCAGAAGAGTGGGACTCTATGTTTATTGGACAAGTTTCAATTAGGAAAATAAAAATTGTTAAAGACGAGCTGGCTGTTCTTGATGAAGAAATTAGGGCACTGCAAATTAAAAAAGCTGGGTATAAACAAGCCGCACGACAAAGTCAAATTGAAGAACAGATTGCGGTAAAGCTTAATTTCCGTACAGAGCGAGCTCGCATGCTTGAGTCTATGCAAAAAATATACTCTAATGAAAAAATAAAATCATCGGCAAGCGACAAGTTTGCCAAAACATTAGAGATTCTTAAAGAAACTGAACAAATTGCAACGCCAGTTTTAAGTAAACGAAGAGTGATAAAGCCCAATTCTTCTAAAGTTCAGACTGAGCAAAGACTTCAATCTCTTGAGTTTAACTGGTCACAAAGTGCAGAAAAAAGATTACTGGATGAGCACGCTATATTGTGGAACAACACGCCCGCTACCAACACTAGAGGATTGGCTGAAAGATACGCGTCAGCGCGTAAAGAAATACTAGACATTGCTACACAAAAAGAAAAAGACCTTACAAATATCGCAACAAAGACTGAGCAAGCGCAGTCTTTGTTCCAAGATGTAACAAATAGAATCGATGAAAGTGCAGTCGCTGGGACAGGTGGAATGCCAAAGGCTGGAGCAAGCATTCCGTCAACTCCTGAAGATTTGCAAGACGCCGCACTAGGACTTTCAAGAGCAGCTAACAGAATCAATACCATAGAGGACCAACGACTTGCAAGCGTGGTGACAAATAATTCTCTTTCTGAAGAAGTTAAGCTGGCGCGTCAAGAATTAAGAAGAGTAAAGAAAAGTCTTAATAATAATCCACAAGCAATTGCCGCAGCCAAAGAAAGAGTTGCAGAAGCTACCGCTAAAGTAGAGTTGGCAAAGAAACAAGGTGAGCGTCTGTTAAAGGGTGCGCAGATGCTTGATGATATTAAAAATGGCAAGCTAGAAAAGATATCTGTAAATGGAAAAGACCTTAGAGGTTCTTTAGAAAAAAATCTTGAATCCGTTGAAAAGAAGATACGACTTAAAACCGAAGCAAATGCCAAGCCAGTAGATAAGGCACAAAAAAGATTAGATGAGGCCATAGAAACGTATGGACCAAATTTTGCAGATTCTTATTATGCGCAATACGACCAATTTGCCAACAAGCCAATTCTGGAAGAAAAACTTCTTGTTCTTAAAGAATTAAAAACTGGTCTTGGGCCAAGAAATGCCGAGACAAAAGCGCAAGTAGACAAACTCATTAAAGATATTGAAGAGTTAATTACAACAACTGGCAGAACCGACTCTTCAGATGCGGGGGCAATGTTGCTTAGGTCCCTTGAGACACAAAGAATTGGTGCAGAATATCATCTTGCCTTCTCAAAAGGAAATCTATTCAGAGAAGAAGCTACACTCAAGGCAATCAAAGAGGGCGTTGGCGGAGATATGGTTGGAGTTTTGAAAGAAGGTTGGGTTCGACTAGGGTACCCACCTGATGAAGAAATGGAAGCGCTTAAACAGCTGACAGACAAACAGCGAAAAGCCTTGGGGGTCATGAAACCCAAAAAAACAACCAGTAATGATAGAATGGCTGACCTTGGGCTTCCTGGACTGCAGGCCCCACAAGATGTTGTTGACTCGTTTCAAAGTGTTCTCCGAAACTTCTCAACAAAGCAAGGAACCAATGATGTCTTTGACTTCTTGGGTGGTTACACACGCTTCTTCAAAGCTTATGCAACCTTAACCCCTGGATTCCACGTTCGCAACGCAATGTCAAACGGCTTTGCAATGTTAAGCGCTGATGCAAATATTAAAAACCTAAAAGATGGTTTGGTCTTGTGGAAGAGATACAGAGACAACCCAAAGACGTGGTTAGAGGGACTAAGTCCTAAGCAGGCCAGAGACGCGCAAGCAGCCCTAGAGGCTTCATTCTCTACGGGTAGTGGACGGACTAAGGACATGTTGGCGGGGGTTGGACAAGGCAAACTGACAGATAACAGAGCACTTCGTTTCAGTCAACGAGTGGGAGAACGAGTAGAGGGTTCCTCTAGATTTATGTTGTCTTATGATGGTATTATTAAGGGCATGGACTCTGGCCAAGCTGGCGCAAGAGTAACAAAGTATCTGTTTGACTACTCCAATCCAAGCATGATTGACGAAAAGTTAAGAAACATTGTTCCGTTCTGGACGTGGATGAGCCGCAACTTGCCGTTGCAGTTGGTTAACAGATGGACAAATCCAAGAGCGTACGTTGCATACGAGAACTTCGTAAAGAGCGTATCGCAAGACTCTAGCAACGACGCGGTTCCACAGTACATGCGTGAAGCTGGCGCATTTAAAATAGCTAATGGACTGTTCTTACAGCCAGACTTGGGATTCAACCGAGTTCAACAAACCGTTACTGAGGCGGGCGACCCTACCAGACTTCTAAGTTACGTTAACCCAGCGCTTAGATTGATTCCAGAGTTGGCAGGCAATAGAAAGTACTACAACAATCAGCCTTTCTCACAGAAGCCACAAGAGTTAAAAGGGGTTAACGCCTTGTTGGCTCCTTTCTTGCAGATGGCTGGCATGACAAGTACTGGAGCCAACGGCTCGCAGTACGTACCAGACAAGACACAGTACGCAATAAGAAACTTGCTACCAACGTTTGCACAAGGAGAAAGACTGTTCCCAAGCACTGAGGGCGGGAACCAAAAGAGGGCTTCAAGCTGGGCCACATGGATGGGACTCCCAATAAAGGAATTGACTCCTGCCATGGAAAAGTCCGAGAATCTTCGGCGTAAGCAACTAGACTCTGACATTAGAGCACGCAGAAAGAACCTAGGATATTAGGGAACGAAAGGTATATACAGTATGAAGATTACCCCACAAATCAAAGCAATGGCCGCATCATACGCCCGCACCGCTGTCTCAGCGGCGCTTGCCGTATGGATGACGGGCAATCATGACGTGAGCGCAATTGGTGTAGCGGCAGCTACGGCAGTTCTGGGCCCACTCCTTAGGTACCTAAACAAGAACGACAGCGCGTTCGGCCTAACAAATGGCTAGGAAGTACACTGGGACAACGGACGGCATCTCGGACGGAAGACGAGGCGGCCTCGAGGCGATGCAAAAGACCTTGATGTATCTGTTCAACGCAAAGGACTTGGGGACTTGGGTTGTGCGCAACGTGCGCAACAACGCCAATCCACCACAGCTGAGCGTTCACGCAACGGGACGTGCGGCGGATATTCAACCAAAGACTGACGCT
>Ga0049085_10000827_pt1 | contig 12222 bp, 9 predicted proteins | sample GreLakmeSU08MSRF_FD_66721 | JGI IMG/M metagenome (GOLD analysis project Ga0049085, IMG submission 66721) | Freshwater lentic microbial communities from great Laurentian Lakes, MI, USA - Great Lakes metaG SU08MSRF | ecosystem: Environmental > Aquatic > Freshwater > Lake | place: Great Lakes... | reverse complement strand
GTCCTCACGAATACCGATCGCACCTTACTCCACGAACAAACGGCCTTAGGTCGTGTGCGCATCGAACAACCTGACACGCTCATCGTCGAACGCCGAGCCGTGCTCCAACACAGCGGGGCGCCGATCGTTTATCTAGAACAAGCCAACCATCGTTATATTGCGCGGGCGATTCAGCTCGGACGAATTGGGGACGAATTCGCCGAGGTACTCGCGGGCCTAGCCGAGGGCGATCGCGTCGTCACCGAAGCGGCGCTGCTACTGGATAGCCAAGCTCAACTCGCTCATGCCGCGACGAGCGCTCCCGCGAACGAAGTTATCGCAACGCCATCACGCGTGCGCGACGCCACTCCCCGCAAAGCCTCCGCGGCTAGCTCAGCGCATTTAATCACCTTGGCCTTAGCGAGCGCCGATGGGGCCGCCGCACTGGCTACTGATAATCTCGGGGCTTACCAGAAAAGTCTCCCCATCATGCGTAGCGCGCTGACCAGCTACCTGGCAAATTCCGGTGAGGACAAACGTAGTCCGCTCGCCGACCTGGCCTTGCCCGACCAAGCTGACCTGCGCCTGGCGCGGCGCGACTTCGAATCTTTTAGTACCGCGCTCGCCGATCTTGTCCGTGAGCAACGTTTACCGACCCATGAAAAAATCTGGATCTTTGAGTGCCCGATGTCGCCCGTCTTAGGCACTGGGCGGTGGCTGCAGCGTACCGCCGAGCTAAAAAATCCTTTTTTTGGGTCGGCGATGCTGCGCTGCGGCGAAGAGGTAAAATAAATTTATCCGTCCATGATTAACGGGATTATTCGTTGGTCGCTGCAAAATCGTTTTATTGTGCTGGCGGCATTTCTTGCCCTCTGCGCGTGGGGCGTAGTGGCTCTGCAGCGGGTCCCCATCGATGCGATCCCTGATTTGTCAGAGAATCAGGTCATCGTCTACGCCGACTGGCCAGGCCGTTCGCCCCAGGAAGTGGAAGATCAAATCACTTATCGACTTTCGGTTACGCTGCAGGGTCTCGCCGGAGTTAAGGTGGTGCGGGCGACGTCGATGTTTGGCTTCTCTTTTCTCACGGTAATCTTTGAAGACAAGATCGACCCCTACTTCGCTCGCTCGCGCGTGTTGGAACGCCTCAATGCCATTGGTGATATGCTTCCTACCGGGGTAGTCGCTCGGCTGGGACCCGATGCCACTGGGCTGGGCTGGGTTTATCAATATTACCTCGAAGACGCTTCGGGTACGCAGAATCTCGGCACCCTCCGCACGCTGCAGGATAATTTTATCCGCTACCAACTGGCCGGCGTATCCGGCGTCGCCGAGGTCGCCAGTATCGGGGGCTTCGTTCGCCAATATCAAATCGAAGTCTCGGCCTTAAAATTAAAGCAATTCGACCTTATGCTCGGGGACATCATTGCCGCCGTGAGCCAAAGCAATCTCAACGTGGGCGGCAAAACGGTCGAAGAAAATGGCGCAGAATTTATTGTCCGCGGCATCGGCCTCATTACGAGCAGCGCCGATTTAGAAAAAATCCCCCTCCTAACGCGCGGCGACCAGCCGCTCTACCTCCGGGATGTAGCGACCATCCAGATCGGCGGTGATTTTCGCCGCGGCACCCTCGATGTAAACGGTCGCGAGGTTGTCGGTGGTATCGTGATCATGCGCTACGGTGAAAATGCCTATCGCGTGATTGCAGCCGTCAAAGCCCGCCTCGCCACCATGGCAGCGGGCCTGCCCGCCGGCGTATCGATCGCCTCGTTTTACGACCGCAGCGAACTCATCGATCGAGCGATCAAGACGCTTAAGCATGCCCTCACGGAGGAAATCATCCTCGTGACACTCATGCACATTCTCTTTTTGTTTCATTTCCGCAGCATCCTCGTCGTCACGCTGCCCCTACCAGCCTCCCTGTTGATATCCTTTATCCTCATGGATCGCTTCGGCATTCCGTCCCATATCATGTCGCTCACCGGCATCGCGATTTCCATCGGCGTGCTGGTCGATGCCGGTATTGTGATGACCGAAAATGTTATCCGCCATTGCGAGCTGGCAGAGATAAGACTTCGCCGGCGCCTGACCGGACCCGAGGTATTTCAGGAAACGCTCACCGCCGCCACGCAAGTCGGCCGGCCCATGGTCTTCTCCATGGCGATCATCATATTCGCATTCGTTCCGGTATTTATGCTGACGGGCCAAGAGGGAAAACTTTTCCACCCGCTGGCGTTAACTAAATCTTTCGCCCTGCTCGGCGCTGTTCTGCTGGCCATCACGGCGGTGCCCGTTTTTTGCACCATCCTCGTGCGCGGCCCATTTAAGCCTGAGAGCGAAAATTTGCTGATGAAGTATTTGCTCCGACTTTATGATCCGGTACTCGATTGGGCGCTCACGCATCGTAAAATCGTAATCGGCCTGGCCGCGGCGCTACTCGCCAGCGCCACGCTCGTGGCTTTTGGTTTGCCCCGCTCAATCACCGCTCGGCTTTCTCCCCAAATTGCCCGCCATTTTACCGGCTTCGGGAGCGAATTCATGCCGACGCTCGAGGAAGGCAGCTTGCTATTTATGCCGGTCCTACTCCCGGCGACTTCGCTGAGCGAAGTTAAGCGGATCATGGCCTGGCAAGATCGCGTCATCAGCGCTCACCCGGCCGTCGCCTCCGTCGCCGGTAAATTGGGCCGCGCCGATACCGCCACGGATACCGCTCCCGTCGAGATGATCGAAACCACTATTATGCTGAAGCCCGCGGACCAGTGGCCGCTGGGGACGACCAAGGCTTCTATTATCGCCGATCTCTCCAGTAAACTCATGAACGTGCCGGGCTATGTGCCGGGTTTTCTTCAACCCATTGAAAATCGTATTCTCATGACGAGTACCGGTATTCGCGCCCAAGTCGGGGTCAAAATATTTGGCGATGATCTGGCCGCACTGCAGCGCAAAGCCTTTGAAGTGGAGCGCGTGATAAATCAGGTGCAGGGCGCCGTCGGGGTCGCGCCGTCGCGTGTGCAGGGCAAGCCGTATCTTGAAATCACGATCGATCGTGATCGCATGAGCCGCTACGGACTCCGCGCCCAACAATTGCTTGAATATGTGGAAACCGGCTTCGGCGGCACGACCATCAGCACCACACTCCAGGGCCGCGAACGTTGGCCGTTGCAGGTGAGACTCGAACAAGCCGACCGCGACGACATCGACAAATTCGGTGATCTCCTCATTCCCACTCCCGCTGGACCCCATGTGCCTTTGCGGGAGCTCGCTGAAATTAAACGCGTAGTTGGCCCCAGTGAAATTTCGTCTGAAAATGGCCGCCTCCGGGTATTTGTGCAGGCGAATGTGGGCGATCGGGATTTGGGCGGATTTGTCGAGGAGATCAAAACGCGCGTCACCCAAGACGTTCCCCTCGATCCAGGCATGACCATCGAATACTCCGGTCAATATGAGCATCAGCTGCGAGCCCGGCAGACCTTATTCTATGTTTTCCCCACGGTTCTGCTGATTATTTTTGGGTTACTCATCATGACTTTTAAGTCCATCACGGAAGCAGCGCATGTTATCCTCGCGGTCCCGTTTGCCCTCACCGGCGGTGTCATGCTTCAAGCCATGCTCGGATACAATTTCAGCGTGGCGGTCTGGGTTGGTTACATCGCGCTGTTCGGTACCGCGATCCAGACCGGCATAATCATGGTCATCTATCTCGAGGAAGCCGTGGCCAAAAAACAACTCGAGCTCGGGGGCACCTTGACCCGCGCCGCTTTACTTGAGGCGATCAAAGCGGGAGCCCGTTTGCGTTTGCGCCCCAAGGTCATGACCGTCGCCACCGCCATCGCCTCGCTGCTGCCCATCTTTTGGTTAGACCGCACTGGGGTTGAAGTCATGCGGCCCCTGGCGGCGCCCGTCGTGGGCGGCATGCTGTCGAGCCTCATCCATATTCTCGTCGTCACGCCCGTGCTTTTCGCCTGGTTGCGGGAGCGCAAATTACCCGAAGTAATCTAAGCGAACAGCTAGTCTTGGCCGGCGGGCGATCGAATTTATTGATTAGTCGCCGACGCGCCTAAACCGCGGCTGGCTCTGCCCCGCTAGGAGAATACTCTCGATGAACATGGCGGCGGGCCGCACCCAGAGACCGCGCTCGCCGTAAAGCGCTTGATAAACAACGAGAGGAGCTAGCGTCTCGCAATGTCGCGCCAAGCCGAGCACGCGATAATCGTTGCCCTTGTAATGACGATAAAGTCCCGGGGTCGGTTCAAGGGGGAGCGGAGATAAATCATGCATTGATCGCTAATCTGAGCCCGCGTCCCCATCGAGCAATCCCCCATTTTTTCGCCGAGAGAAGCCGCTTCATAATAAAATTATTTACTCCGCCCCTCTCGCCATTGACGTCTAGCAGGCCCCCATTTATCGGTTCCCCACTGCATGAGTGCATCATCACTGCCGCCCGCCACGCCCCCCGCCCATCCGACTTTTCGGATGGCGCTGCGCTTCTGGCTAAAACTCGGTTGCATCAGCTTTGGCGGACCCACCGGCCAGATTGCGCTCATGCATACGGAGTTGGTTGAAAAAAAACGCTGGATCGGCGAGGCGCGTTTCTTGCATGCGCTCAACTACTGCATGCTGTTGCCCGGTCCCGAAGCCCAACAACTCGCCATCTACTGCGGGTGGCTCCTGCATCGCACTTGGGGCGGACTCGCCGCCGGCCTCCTCTTTGTGCTGCCCTCCGCCTTGCTCCTGTGGGGCCTCAGTTACGTTTATGTCGCCTATGGCAACGTGCCTTGGATCAGCGCAATTTTCTACGGGCTAAAACCGGCGGTCCTCGCCCTCGTCGCTACAGCAGGAATCCGTCTCGGGACTAAGGTGCTGAAAAACTCGATCCTCGTTTCGATCGCGGCCCTCGCTTTTATCGCGCTGTTCTTTTTTCACACGCCCTTCCCGCTCATCATCAGCAGTGCCGCTGTCATCGGCTACTTCGGCGGACTCCGCTGGGAGAAAGTTTTTAATGTGACCGCGGGCCACGGGAGCCCAACGACCGCCACCCCTTCTGCCGTCATCGATGATGCCCAAGCGACGCCGGCCCATACGCGCCCTTCCTGGACCCGCGCCGGCCAAGTTCTCTTGGTGGGCTTGGTCACCTGGTGGACCCCGGTGTTGCTGATCGGGCTCTGGCAAGGGAGGGGGGCCACGCTCACGCAAGAGGGAATTTTTTTTAGCAAAGCCGCCTTAGTCACTTTTGGCGGCGCCTACGCCGTGCTCCCTTATGTGGCGCAACAAGCGGTCGAGCATTTCCACTGGCTCACCGCACCGCAGATGCTCGATGGGCTTGGCCTAGCGGAAACCACGCCCGGACCGCTGATCATGGTGCTCCAATTCGTGGGCTTCCTCGGCGGCTGGCAGCAGCCCGGAAATTTATCCCCGCTCCTCGCCGCCACCCTTGGGGCCGCCCTGACGACGTGGGTAACTTTTGTCCCTTGCTTCATTTGGATTTTACTCGGGGCACCTTTTATCGAGCAATTGCGACGCCAAACGCGCCTGACGTGCGCGCTCACCGCCGTCACCGCCGCCGTGGTGGGCGTAGTGCTCAACCTCGCGCTCTGGTTCGGCCAGCACGTGATTTTCCCCCAGGCGGGCCACCCGGATTGGTTTATTATTATCGTCGCGGGACTGGCCTGGTGGGCGCTGCGGCGTTTCCCATCCGCGCTTTTCCCGGTGATTATCGCCAGCGTCAGCCTCGGCCTACTCCATCATTTACTGGGGTGAAACTCGGGGCTCAGTCCGCGGGCCGGCGAAAAATCAGCCAGCGCTTATTCGCCTAGCCCCATCTCGGGGGTTGCGCTGGCCGAAATGTTGCGCTCATTTGGAGCCCTCTATTATATGTCCGAGAAAATTGAAAATGTCGTGATCGTCGGTACCGGCTGTGCCGGTCTCACCGCTGCCATTTATACTGGCCGCGCTAATCTCCAGCCTCTCGTCATTGAGGGCATTTTGCCCGGCGGCCAACTCACCACGACTTCTGAAGTGGAGAATTTCCCCGGCTTCCCTGAGGGCATCGACGGCTATCAATTGATGCAAAATCTCCGTAAGCAGGCGGAAAAATTTGGGACGCATTACGAAAGTGGCACCGTGCAAGGACTCGATACGGCGCAGTGGCCCTACACTCTTAAACTCGCCGATCGTACGATTAAGGCAAAGATCATCATTGTCGCCACGGGGGCCTCCCCCCGGCTCACCGGCATTCCTGGCGAAGCAGAACTTTACGGCGGCAAAGGCGTAACCACCTGCGCCACTTGCGACGGAGCTTTTTATCGCAACATGGATGTCGTGGTCATCGGCGGCGGCGATAGCGCCGCGGAGGAAGCCCTCTTCCTCACCCGTTTTGCCAGCAAAGTTTACTTGGTGCATCGCCGCGACGCTCTCCGCGCTTCGAAAATTATGGCTGATCGCGCGACGTCGCATCCAAAAATTCAGTGCGTGTGGGACAGCGTGCCCGTCGCCGTGGAAGGGGTTGCCGCCGGCGCCGTCAGTGGTTTGAAAATTAAAAATATTAAAACGGGCGTGGAAAGCGTGCTCCCCGTGAAAGGTGTTTTTGTCGCGATCGGTCACGTGCCCAACACCGCGCCCTTTAAGGATGCGGTCGACACCGATGAGCAGGGCTATTTTGTCCCGACCGGCCACAGCCAAGTGAAGACCAAGACCCCCGGCGTGTACGTGGCCGGAGATTGCGCCGATCACCATTATCGTCAGGCCATCACCGCCGCTGGCATGGGTTGCCAAGCAGCAATCGAAGCAGAACGCTGGTTGGCTGAGAAAGGTGCCTGATTCCCTCCCGACTATTTGGGCGAGCCTCGGGATTCCCGCGGATTACGCTGAAGCGCGCCAGTTGCCGATCCAGCGCGAGGCTCAAGCGTTGATCACGATTGGGCGCACCGTTGACCGACGCTTAATTAAACTCACCCCCAGCGCGGCCGCGGCTTGGCGCCGCCTCCACGCGGCGGCGGCGCGCGCTGACATCGCGCTGCGCCCCATCTCGGGTTTTCGCAGCATCGCGCGGCAAACAGCAATCATTCGGCGGAAATTGGCCGCGAGTATTCCACTGGCCGAGATCTTAAAACTAGTCGCGGCCCCCGGTTGCAGTGAACATCACACCGGCTGCGCGATCGATATCAGCACCCCCGAGGATCCCAGCCTGGAAGAACATTTCGCCCGCACCCCAGCATTCCGCTGGTTAAAAAAGAACGCCGGCCAATTTGGTTTTCATCTCAGTTACCCCCGCCGCAACCGCCACCGCATCGGCTACGAACCCTGGCACTGGTGCTGGCGCCCCACCGGCCGCCAACGCCCTGATCCAGCTTAATAATTTCCGACTGCGGTCCCAACTAGTAGCAGAAACGGTGGACGCTGTGCCTTATCTCATCACATAAACCTCGTGCGAATACTGCAGCCATCACTCTTCCACCCCCTGGTAAAGCTGCGCCCGCTTCTCGTGGAAGACTGGGCAGCGCTCTACGCCGTCGCGAGCGACCCGCTGATCTGGGCCGTCCATCCGGCGCATGATCGCTGGCAGGAACCGGTATTCCGCCGCTTCTTCGACGACGCGTTGGCCAGCGGCGGCGCCTTGGTCGCCATCGATCCCGCGACGAACAATCTCATCGGCTCGTCACGCTTTGATCGCACGCGGGCTGAACCCGGCGAAATCGAGATCGGCTGGACCTTCCTCGCTCGTCGCTATTGGGGTGGCCCGACCAACGCCGCCCTGAAATTCCTGATGGTCGGTCATGCCCTTACCCAGTTCGATCGAGTCATTTTTCTGGTGGGCGAAACCAACCTCCGGTCGAGGCGCGCCATGGAAAAAATCGGCGGCCTACTAACTAACCGCGAACACTTCGCCGACATGGCCGGCACGATGGTCCGCCATGTCATCTACTCGATCGACGGCGCCAGTTTTGCCAGCGGCCCCTTGGCGGTATCAGCTACCGCAACCGACGACGGCACTACTCCACCCTCGGCCGACTGATTCACGGATGGGTTCTGATTAAAGGGGGAACGTCAGTCAGAAGCATAAGCCTGCGCCTCCTCTCATTCGCGAACCCGCTCCCGAGCTCATTCCCGGTCGCACGCCTAGCACGCTGTGCAAACCCAGCGGCGCGAACGGGAACGATGGGCTTTAAAAATGGATCAGTACCCCCGCGACCAATTCATGCCCTTGGGCTAAATGTTAACCAAAAATAGTTAGGTAGTTGAGGTAATTATCTGGCAAAGTTCTTGGAATGGGAGTTAACCGCAGGATTATAAGATAATAATATATTATATAATTAACTGATTGTTAACATTATATAATTATCATGAAAAGAGTTTAGAATTATTCTAAATCCTTGTTGCAATTCAGTCTTATTCCAATTCGTTTTGAAATAATCATCCCATGAATACCCCCAGCGAAAATTCTGCCACCCTTACCAAGCGTCTCATCGACAGCGGCCTTCGGCCTACCGCCCAGCGTGAAGTGGTGTTTAAAGTCATTCTAGAAAAGCGCGACCATCCGACAGCCGATGAGATTTTTGCCCGAGTAAAATCGCAGATGCCGACCATCTCGCTCGCGACGGTCTACAACTGTCTCGAGACCTTGGTGCAGTGCCAGCTGATCCGCCAAGTCAACCTCGAGCGGGCCCCCACCCGCTACTGCCCGAATCTCCATCAGCACGCCCATTTTCATGATGAGACTACGGGGCAAATCCATGACATCGACCTGCCGATCGAACTCATGGCTCAACTGCACGACGTCCTACCGGCGGGTTTTATCGCCTCCAGCGTTGAACTCACTTTCCGCGGCGCCGCCGCCGGCACCGCGCAGCCCACCGTCACCGCAGAATGTGCGCCGACGCTGAACAACCCGCACGGCACCAACTGAGCCCAACTATTTCCCATGAGCCTGCTCGAAATCAAAAACCTGCACATCAGCATTGGGGATAAAGCCATTGTTAAAGGCTTTAATCTGACCATCAAGCCGGGCGAAGTGCATGCCATTATGGGGCCCAACGGCACGGGCAAAAGCACCCTCGCCAAGGCGATCGCCGGCCACCCGAGCTACACCATCACGGAGGGCGATGTGCTCCTCGGCGGCAAGTCGATCTTGGCGATGCAGCCCGACGAACGTGCGCGCAGCGGCTTATTCCTCGCCTTCCAATATCCGAGCGAAATCCCCGGCGTCTCCATCGCCAATTTCCTCCGCGCCGCCGTGCAAGCCCGCATGGCTGAAGGCGAAGAGCTCGATGCCTCCGGCTATTACAAAAAGCTCTACAGCAAAATGGACCTGTTGAAGATCGATCGGAAATTCACTTCGCGGGCCGTCAATGATGGCTTTTCCGGCGGCGAGAAAAAGCGCTGCGAAATTCTCCAAATGGCCATGCTCGAGCCGCACTTTGCGCTGATGGATGAAACGGACTCGGGTCTCGATATCGATGCGCTGCGCATCGTGGCGGACGGCGTCAATACCCTCCGCAGCGGCCCGCTCGGCATCTTGCTCATCACGCATTACCAGCGGTTACTCGACTATATCGTCCCTGATTTTGTTCACGTCATGTACGACGGCCGCATCGTTAAGAGCGGCAACAAATCCCTCGCCCTGGAACTCGAGGCCAAGGGCTATGATTGGGTCAAACAGGAATTCGCCGCCGCGAATGCCTAAATTTAATTCACACCGCTCTGCGTTACGCCACGCCGCCTCCCTTTTTTCCCATGAAACCAATCACTGAAATCGACGGCGCACCCGCCTCCGCCAGCCCCGTCGTCGGCATCGATCAAACCGCCGGCAACTTTAGCTACAAGGTCGACTACGCCTTCGACGCCGGCACCGGCCTGAGCGAAGACACCGTCCGCTACATCAGCTCCGTCAAAAAAGAAGCGCCGTGGATTCTGGAATTCCGCCTCAAGGCCCTCAAAACCTTTTGGGATAAACCCATGCCCACCCATTGGGCGACCAAGGACCTAGAAAATATTGATTTTCAAAAAATCCGTTACTATCTCTCGCAAGGCCAAAAGCCGAAACGCACCTGGGACGAAGTGCCCGACGACATCAAGAAAACCTTCGAGCGCCTCGGCATCCCCGAGCAAGAACGGAAATTTCTAGCGGGTGTCGAAGCGCAATTTGATTCCGAGGCCGCTTACTCCAACATCAAAGACATCGTCGCCAAACAGGGCGTCATCTTTGTTAATTCCACTGAGGGTCTCCGCGAACATCCGGAGATTTTTAAGAAATTTTTCGGCAAAGTTATTCCTACGGGCGATAATAAATTCTCCGCCTTGAACAGCGCGGTGTTCTCCGGTGGTTCCTTCATTTACGTGCCGCCCGGCGTTAAAGTCGCCCAGCCGCTGCAAGCTTACTTCCGCATTAACGCCGAAAATTTCGGCCAATTCGAGCGCACGCTTATCATCGCGGATGAAGGCGCTGAAGTGGTTTATATGGAGGGCTGCACCGCACCCAAATTCTCCACGTCCACTCTGCACAGCGCCGTCGTAGAACTCGTCGCGCTCAAGGGCGCGAAAATCCAATACATCACCGTCCAGAATTGGGCTAATAATGTTTTCAATTTGGTCACCAAACGGGGCGTCGCCCACGAGGATGCTGAAATTAAATGGATCGACTGCAATATTGGTAGTCGGCTCACGATGAAATACCCCGGCGTGGTCCTAAAGGGCGAACGGGCCCGCGGCGAAGTCCTCTCCATCGCTCTCGCCAACGATGGCCAACATCAGGACACCGGCGCCAAAATGGTCCACGCGGCCAACAACACGACGTCGAACATCATCGCCAAATCTATCTCGGTCGGCCAAGGCCGCTCCACCTACCGCGGCGTGGTGCATATTCCTAAGCACCTCAAGGGCTGCAAAAATAATACCGAGTGTGATGCGCTGCTGATTAATACCAATAGCCGGACCGACACTTATCCCGCCATCTCGGTGCGCGGCGATCGCAACGCCACGCAGCATGAGGCGAGCGTTTCGAAGGTCAGCGAAGATATGATCTTCTACATGCAATCGCGCGGCCTGACAGAGGCCCAGGCCATGAGCCTCGCGGTCAATGGTTTCATCAATGACCTCGCCCGCCAATTCCCGATGGAATATTCCGTCGAACTCAAACGCCTCATCGACCTCGAAATGGAGGGCTCCGTCGGTTAACTATCCCGACGAGGAGGAGCCGCTTTACGCCGCCACGATTTTAAGCGCGGCCTAAACCCTCCCCGACCACCAGACAATCTCATGGCCTCTCTCACCTCTCTTTCTGCTACTACCGTCGGCGCCTTCACGGCCGAAGTTTTTGCCGCACATCTGGCACGCGTTCAACACCTGCCCGCTTGGTGGCTGGACCGCAAACGCACCGCCTACGCCCGCTTCGCGGCTCTGCCGTTGCCTAAGCGCACGGATGAGGGCTGGCGCTTCTCTCATTTAAGCGGCCTCTCCCTTGATGGTTATAAATTGGCTGAGCCAATCAATCATCAACAAGTCACTAACCAAGACCTCGGGGCCCCCGGCGCCGGCACTCTGCTGCTCGCCAATCACCAACTTGTCTACGCGGAACCGCTCGCCGCAAAATTCGCCGAGCAGGGAGTCATCTTTACCACGCTCCAAGAAGCTTTGCTCAAACACAGCGATCTCGTGCGGCCGCACCTCCTCGCCCAACCTTCCAAATTAGGGTCCGAAAAATTTGTCGCCCTCCACGAGGCCTTCTTGGAAAACGGCGCCTTCATCTACGTACCCCGCAACGTGACAGTCGACCTACCCTTGGGCGTGTTCCACTATGCCTCCGGCACCGGCACGGCACTTTTCCCTCATACCTTGGTCGTCGCGGAGGAAAATGCGCAGGTCACGATCGCGGACTTCTTTCGCTCCTCGACTGGCGCTGGGGCCCAATTTGCCTGCGGGGGCAATGATCTCTACGCGGGCCACGGCGCCCAAGTCACTTACCTCGCGATGCAAGATTGGAGCCGCGAAACTTTGTCGTTTCAATTTAACGCCACGGTGGCGCGCCGCGACACTCGCGTACTTTCAATCAATCTTCACGCCGGGGCGCGCCAAGCCCGTCACGAAAGTTTTTCCCAACTCCAAGCCCCCGGGGCTCATTCCGAGATGCTCGCCCTAACGATTGCGCACGGCACGCAGGAATTTGATCAACGCACCCTGCAGATTCATCAAGCGCCCAACACCAGCTCCAACCTGCTGTATAAAAATGCGCTGCTCGACCAAGCGAAGACCATC
>Ga0049085_10000826_pt1 | contig 12224 bp, 8 predicted proteins | sample GreLakmeSU08MSRF_FD_66721 | JGI IMG/M metagenome (GOLD analysis project Ga0049085, IMG submission 66721) | Freshwater lentic microbial communities from great Laurentian Lakes, MI, USA - Great Lakes metaG SU08MSRF | ecosystem: Environmental > Aquatic > Freshwater > Lake | place: Great Lakes... | reverse complement strand
ATCTACAGTATCACAGGACACTTTCTTCTCATCACCCTCATTAGAATACAAATATACTGTTCTTTTGAGGGTGTCTACAACGCATCGTGTCAGATACTCTTCTTGCATTTAACTTTTTTTTGATTACCCCTGTATTATAGGGCATTTCAAAAAGAGAGTCAACTATCCACTTCCACTTCAAGAGGTGGCACATCCTTCCGAGTAGCATTAATAGTATAGTAACAATCAATTGTGGTGCCATTATTAGATTTAACAATCACCTTTTGACCCCATTGAATGGTATCCACAATTAGATCTTGAGAATATCCAATTTGTGTAAGAGTAACTGTGATAGATTCCAAATCAACCAATCCAACCCAATAATCTGGAAGTTGAATTACGTTTGATTTTGTCAATCTTCCGCGAATATATACTCCATTTTCTGGTCCTTCAAGACAACCATAAATTAAACGTTTTCCATCTTTTGTTGGGTGAGCAATATTGAAATTTTTTGTGCCAAAACTTCCCACATCACCACTAACAGTTCCCAAAGCAGCACTAATATTTCCACTTGCAGTAATATTTACAACTGCAGTAATATCCTGATTAATTTGCATATTCTCAAACTTCACGTTTCCATGCAACCATGGAGTGCATGTTTGATCATGAAAACCGGAATTTTGTATTTTTTTTACAATATAATCATAAACATATGATAATTGTCCTGTTGGAGAAGCATCTGCACAATTTGCAGGAGCAACTACTCCACCATTTAATCTAAACTCTGCCATAATTACCTCTTGTTGTCATAATTCCATCCTACAATTGAATATTCATCAGAATTTCCTGGATAGTCTCCAGGAGTATCTCCTTCATATTCTACAATTAAATCCTCACCATCCGATCTTGTAGCGTGAATCAAATAAAAACAATCAATATTTGCTCCACACATGGATCTAATTTTTACAGATTCAATATCAAATGTTGATACTACTAGATTTTGCTTATACCCAATTTCAGTTAAAGAAACTGTAATTGAATCTGGATTTACAAAATTTTTCCAATACTCAGGAATATTAATATGATTTGAAGATGTTAATCTTCCACGAAAATAAACATCATTTGCCGGTCCTTCTAAACAAGTATGTCTTAATCTCCACCCATCTTTATTTGGATGAGGAATATCAAAGTTTTTCTTTAAAGATAATTTATGAGCACCACAATAAGCTTCTATATCTCCAACAGCAGTAACATCAACTCCAACATTTAGACTTAGATTTACATCTAAATTATCCATAATTACTGCATCTCCAACTATGGCAAGAGAATATGGAGAATGATTTATTCCATCACACAATCCTCCAGGAATTGGCATTGGTGGAGCATCAGGATTGCTTAATGGTCCAACCATTAATGTTGCAACAAAACCTGGAAAAGTATTATTTTGACCAATTACAATAGGTCCTTGTAAATCTCCAGATCCACGAATTCCAGATAAAAATAATTCTTCGTTAGATCCAAGTTGAAGTTGATTTCCAATACTTACACTATCAAAACCAAATGGCATTTCTACCTCCTATTTAAATGTTGAATTCATTCCGTTTACTGGTTTTTTTACGGCAGATGAATTTGTAAATGCTTTTGCCATACCAGTTTTCATTTCCAAAATGTTTGTAATTTTAAATTCTCCATTTCCAGATGATACTAATTTTAGCATTCTTTTTGCATCAATGTCAACAGTTGGAGCATGAATTGAAACTTTTTCACTTCCTTTGATATGCACAATTCCATTACGATTATCTGTTACATTATGAGTTGCATCAATATGAATATTTCTCGCTTTTAAACGAATGTCACCATTTTCTGCAGTGATTGAAATATCACCATTTTCCCCAATCATTACAATTGAGCAACTATTATCTGGAGTTTTTGCTCCAGATTTAATTGCCCAAGTTCCTGGAGTGCTACACAATGTCCACCCAGAAGCTTCTGGTCCCCGATTTACATCAAAGGAAAGATAGTGTGAAGAGTCATATCCAGATGTAAGTTTATATGCAGAAAAAATTGCTTCATCTTGCCAATATCTACCTTTTTCAATAATTACATCTGGTGTACTATCACCAATATTAAAACGAGCATCAAAATCAGCCATTTGGTTTTCCTACGCAATCGATTACAATTAATAATTCTTCTGGTTTCACTTTTTGAGTTGTTAAATCAATATCACCATATCTCTTCACTCTTAAAATTGGGAATATTTCTGCATTAATTCCAGTTTTACTTTCAATAATAATTTTTGGTCTTGAAGTCACTGGTCTTCCCTTATTTAGTATCTTGATTGAAACTAATCTACCAAAAGGATCAAATAGTGGTTTAAGATTTGCACCATTATCCGGAACAATTTTAATTTTATCATTAGGATCATAGTAAATTCCAGTATCCCGAATATCAGTACCATCAATCTCAACAACTGCACCATAAGGACCGGTGCTAATTCCAGAAGTGTTTTTTCCAGTAGATCCAATACCAATTCCAGTAGATCCAATACCAATTAAAGTTAATTTAGTGGTAGATCCAATTCCTATAGGAGCATTTCCTGGAGGACATGGAATTGTAATTGTAGCTCCAGTTGGAAAACAATATGTGCTACCAGATTTTGTAAAGTTTGTCGGCAATCCGGCAATGGTGGATGCAGCAGTTGACACAACAACACATGCACCAGGAGGAAGTGATACTAAACTTCCACATTTAACTGAAATTGGTGCTGATATTGCAATTGAATTTCCAATTCCAGTTTGATTACTTATAGATCCACTAGGACATCTCACAAAACCACCAACACTAACATTCAATATCATATCATTCCAATCGTCACCACCCTCTTCCACAACTAATTTATTTTTTCCTCCAACTGGAGTTTCATCTCCAATATAAAGTTTTCCATTGGGAGAACTGCATGGACCATAGACTTTTCCACCTTCCAAATTGTATATTTTACTCACAAGATCTTCTTTTATTACATCAACATTAGGTATAGTAATGCTATGGAATATTTGTGAAGATTCTGAAGTTGTAATTTTTACATTTTGCACTCCAGTGTATCCAGATAAATCTAAGTAAATTCCCGGTCCACTAGTTGCAAATTGACATGCTGATACAATTCCTGCTGGATTTATGATGGAAGTGATAATTCCTGTGCTTCCAAATGTAGTTGATCCAATTCCAGTTTTATTGCCATTTGGTAAAATTAATGCATTGCTTGTAGATCCAATACCAACAAGAGTATTTCCATCTCCACCTAAAGATCCATTTGGTGCAGAAAGATATCCATTGCCACCATCAATCACATCAATTGCAACAACTTTTCCATTATCTACAGATACTCTTGCACGAGCTCCATTTCCATTTCCACACTCATCTTGAAATGATACAAAAGGACTCGTTATATAATCAATTCCAGATTTAATTATATCTACTGCCAGTATTTGACCATTAGTGTCAATAACTGCATTTGCAAGTGCTCCTATGCCACCACCACCAAAAATATTTACTTTGGGTGGACCACATTTAACAAGACCAGTATTACATGAAGATGAATTTCCAGAAGATTCACTAGAAGAAAAGAATCCTCCACCAGTAATACTGTTTAACGATGAAGTAATTCCAGAAATTCCTTGTTGAGTTAAATTTGATGGAAATGATCCAATTTTATCCACAACATTTTTAAAATTTGTTATCGATTCTGGTTTTGGTCCATCTAACCACGACCAAGATTCTTGCTCAGGGCAATTATCTTCTTGCTCACATGAAAAGAAACTTGTAATTGAAGAGACAAAATTGAGAGCACTAAAAACTTGACCTGCAATAGAATCAACTGTTCCAAGAAGTTGGTTTACAGAATCCATTGCCTTTTGTATTCCAGATTCAACTTGACCTAAGACATTATCCAACAAAGAAGAAACTAAACTTTCTGCAACACAAAGAGGAGTTGTAATAAATGATTCTACTGCAGAAGATAAAAATTTAGAAATTAATCCACCCAGAGAATCAACAATCTTATTAAAAATACAAGAAATTAAATCAATTGATTTTTGTTGTGCTTCTCCTACAGCAATCTGTTTTTTTATGGGCAACAATCCAACAATCTTTTCAATTCCTTTATTGATTTTATCTAATACAAATCCTCTTATTTTTCCAATAATACTTTTTATAAATCCAGAAATAATACCAGTAACTTTTTTAATTTCGTTTTGAATGTCTTGTATTTTATTTGTAATTGGTGAAATAAAGGCATCATAATATTTTTGAATTGACTTCATGAATTTCATGAAGTTTTTGATTGCTTTCTGTATTCCACTCATTTCTTTTTTGTTGCTTTTGCAAGCATTCCCTAAAGCATATTCTTTATTGTCCTTTTGTTGTGCTTCTTGATGTTGAGTTTTTACATCACCAGGACCTTGACTCCCTTCCGTGTTTGGTGATTGTGTTGGATTTGGTTTATTACTTGAAACGTTTACTTGTGGTGTGCCACCAGAACTTCCTGTTGGCACAGATGGTGCTCCAGCATCTGGAGTTGTTTGACTTTCAATTTGTTTTGATTCTTTTACTGAATGTGGAGGAACTTTTTTGCCATTTGAAGTATATCCAGAAATTGGATTATATCCGGCACCACTTGGAGGAATTGTCTTTGATAAAAGTGTTTGTGCAGAGTTTCCAAGTAATCCAATAATTACTGGTTGTTGTGCATTATCACCATCTAGAAAAAATCCAAATACAAATTCTCCTCCAGCAAATCTTGGAGTTTGACCGTTTCCCCCAGATCCAGATCCTGCTGTGGTGGGCAACATAATCAATGCCCACGGAAGATCATCATCTTTAAGTTGTTTTACATCTGCAGTATGATATCCAATAATTCTAACTTTAACTCGATGTTTAAATCCCGGTAGATCTTTCTCAGAAGATTTTGGTAATTCTGGTATATTTCCTTGCCAAGTTTTTGCATCGGGAACTTGACCAATCCACCAAATGAATCCGTCTCTACCAATAAAATTTTTAGTTAAAAGTCCTGATTGTAACATTATTCAAATATTTTACATTCTGGTTTATGTGGATTTTCGTCACAAAATAATTCCAATGAAGACGGAATATGAGATTCTTCAGAATGTCTAGATTGATACTTTTTCAAACTTATTAACTCAGATTCCAAATGTCTACGACTTTGTTTTGAAATTATTGGATCTTCCAATTGATCCATTATATTATGTATATGCTGTAAAATGGTTTGCATAATTTAATTATGACCGCATGTATATTTAATCAATTTTCTTTCCTACAGAGTCTCTTACTAAATCCAAGTAAGTAAAAAATTCAGTATTTCCAATCGAATGACACAATCCGGAAATCAAATAATATCCACTAGTTTCTTTATTTATGTCACTTGTATTACCCTTAGAAAGTGCAGGAAATTCACAATAAAGTAAATCTCCAGCATGAAGACTTAAATCTCCTGCAACGGTAATAGATATTTTATTTGAAAATAATTGGTTGAATCTCATAATTGATTGTGCCAAAGTATATTCAATTTTATCATTAGTTTCTTCTGGTTTATCTTTCCAGTTTTTTAACTGTTCTTTTGGACTCGATCCTTTTGGCATCGTGCCAACATCTTTAATTACCGACATTAAACGAGTTGGTTTTTCTAAAAATTTAGAAGAAATTGCATCTAGTTTTTTTCCTGCAGTCTTTACATTATCAACTTGTTTTTGGGATGTTGGGAGAGCTTGTTGAGGTCCCTTAGATGTGCTTCCACTCACAGCAGAATTAATAATTGTATCAACCTTAAATGTATATGGACAGAAAACCAAAATTCTAGAGTTGTAAGCTCCAACTTGCATTTTTGCTTGCACATTAGTATTTTGATTTATTGCATAATCAAGAATTCTTGTATAATTTCCTGGCATATTATCTACAACAGATCCAGGAGTATTACTATAGCGATATTTACGAATATTTTTTCCAGATATATCCAGTAAACCATCGACGGATTTGAATTTATATCCTTCAGAAGTTTGAAAAAAGAAAAACCCAGCACCTGTTCCTGGAGTCACATTTGTTGGTATGCATTTTGATGACAACCAATCTAAAATGTATAGTGGTGAATGATCATTTGCAATAAAATTATAAACATTTGAAGTTTCTTCTACATCATATGATTTCGTATCAAAAAATTTTAAAATTTTTGTCACAGAATCAGAAATTTTTCCATCATATCTTGCAACAAGTTTAGTTTGCTCATTAATTAAAAACTCTTTGGGCACAAAATCCAATTTATAACCGGCCATTTGAGTATCCATGACACCAGAATCTGTCATGTTTACATATAATTTTTTATCACCCAAAAATTTTAATTTATTTTTTTTACTGTCTTCAATAGAAATTTCTATCGATTCTCCACCTCTAACTGGAAGACCAGTTAATAAATTTGTTTGAGTTTCATTTTTTTTAATTTTTGAAGTACCAGAATCACCAAAAACTGCATTGGCTGTAATTGTTGCCGAAAGTATATTTTCATAATAATTGAATCCAGCAAGTGCTGGTCTTAAATCTACAGTAGTACCATCTTCACCAGTGATAATAAAAATGGATATTGAAGTATTTTTTGAAGACTCAAAATTTGGAATTCCTGTCATTGTTGCAATAACATATGATTAACACTATTAGTATTTAATGCAGTAGATTGTTGTGATGATGAAACTTGCACTGATGAAGAAGAATCTTTACTTGGAGTAGGAACAAATACTGTGGTATTAATTGGAAGAAGATAAGTTTTATTTCCATAATATTCTGGTTGATATTTCATTGCAGATGATGTTGCTAAAGAAGATGATGTGGGAGAAGATACTCCTGGAACTAATGATGCTGCCATTGTGGAATTTTTTGTCCCTTTACCTATAACATTCATCGGAGTCATTCCACTCTTTACACCATCATCACCACCACCACTTCCAAATTTATATTGATTTAAATAATTAATATGCTTTTGTTGATCACCACTTTTATCACCAGATCTTTCCCAGTTATCAACCCACCACCACGCAGCTGCAGCAGAATTTGAAAATTGTTTTCCCTTATATTGGGGTCCAACATCTTCTATCATTGCATAATCGATTTGCCCCTTCCAATTAGTTTTCCAATTCGGAACATTTTTAACCATTGCATTAAATCTTACACCATTAAATTGAAACAATCCTCCAGATGTTAAACCGTTTGTATCAGTAACAGCAATTCCAGGTCTGAAAGTACTTTCTCGTTGTATATTTGCAACCAATCCCTTTGCTTGATTATCAGAATATCCTTTACTGCGAATATAGTCATACATCATTTTTGCCTTTGATAGGGTATCACCAGACATTGCTGGACTCGAATCAGAAACCCCACCTTTTCCGCCACTACTTTTAGAACCTTTATCTTCTTTTCCCATTATTGATAAATCAAAATCTGGAAATGCTTTTTTAAAAATTTCTGTAAATTTTGGTTTGATTATTTCATATAGTTTTTTTGCCAGAAAATCTCCAATCCAACCACCGATAAATCCACCAAGAGCTGCACCAAGAGCCAATCCAATTACAGTTCCCAATCCAGGAATAATACTTCCCAAAAATCCAAAAACTGCAGCTCCTAAGGGAACTCCAATCCATGCACCAAGCCCTGCACCAAGAGCACCAACAAGAGCTCTATCAAAAGGTTCTCCAAGTGCCAAATCAACTCCAAGTCCAATTATAGATCCAATAAAAGGGATCTTCTTCATAAATCCACTTGCCATTTTTAAACTTTTTGCACCCGATCCAAAAAGTTTAAATGCACCCTTCCTCAATCCAGGTGATGCTGCTTTATATAATCCTGCTTTTGCACCACGAACAAGTTTTGGAATTGCTCTTTGTTTCTTTAAAACTTTTTCAGGAGTAAATCTACGTCTTGCTGCCCTCTTTCCAAATTTTTGTTCATATCTTGCCTTAACTCTAGAGTCATATGTCAATGCACTCCGTCTTGCCAAACTGGAAGCTTCTTCTGCTTTTTCTACTATTTTTGAAACCAATGTCTTTTCCTTTGTACTCAGTCCAGCTTTTGTAAGACCATCCCATCCTTTTTTATTATAAATTCTCTGCACATCTTTCCAACTCAATTTACTTTTACCATAAGTTTTTGCACCTGCTTTTGTTTTTTTGATTACATCATCATATGCATTTTTACTTGCCGCTGTTGGATTTTGTATCTTTGGTTTAGATCTTGGTTGTAGAGATTCTTTGTTACCATCAAGACCATCAGTAAGCACATCAAAAATATCATAAAGAATCATTGATCCCATTATGAAATCTAAAAATCTTAATTTTTTATCTAATTCATTGATAATTACAAAAACATTTTTTTCTTTATCGTCAAGTTTAACTCCAACCAATTTTGCTAATGCTTTCCCACCTTCAGTGATTACAAATTTTAATCCCGAAAAAATTGTATCAGTAATAGGTTTTAAAAATTTTCTAATTCCTTCTACGGTTTGAATAAATTTTTCTACAATTCCTAAGATTTGAGGAATATATTTAAAAAATTTATTAATCAACCACCCAAAAAACAAAAGTCCGACGATTCTTTTAATTCGATCAAAAATACCCAAATTTGGTGCTTCAATTCCACCAGTATCTGATTTGGGTTTTGATTTTTTTTCTTCTAATATTCCTTCTTTTTTTAATTTTTGTTCTTTATCTTCTGTTTGACTTTTTTCAAATTTGGTATCCTTTTTATTTTCTGCCCTTTTTTTCAATAAGTTTCTTATATTTACAATAACACTTTCAATGACTGTAAATTTTTTAGAAGTTTTTGTATCTTCAGTGGGAGTTTCAATTGGTTTTACTTTTTTGGAAAAATCTAATGATAAATTTTCTTTTGTTATTTTTGCAACTGGTGCTTTAATTAATGTAGATTTTGTTGCTGGTAACAACTTTTGTGCAGAGATTGCCATTTTATCTCGTTGCCCCAGTTAATTGACGCTTTGCTGCTGCAGCAATTGGTTGTGGATTGTTTGGATTTGTGGCAGACCCAGAAGGAACTCTTGGTGCTGGATTAATTTGAGGTGGTGGAGGAGAAGATGCTGCAGAAACTCTATCAATTGTTGGTAAAATGTCCAATCCTCTTCCTTGTGGTTGAGTAATATATTGTAAGTAGGCATTTGCCATTTTTGCATCTTCTGGAGATAAAACTAGATCGTTTGTTGTTTCATTATCTTTAGTTTGATCCTCTCCTGCAGGAGTTCCTTCATCTCCAGATAAAGAATCAGCATTAAGATTACTCTTTTTCCCCAATACAAAATCTGACCACACTTCATGAAATCTTTTTGATCCTTCAAGGTGTACGTGAGGTGCAGTAGAACTTCCAGTAGTTCCTTGAATACCTAAAGAAGTTCCAGCCTTAATTTTATCTCCAGTTTTTACAGAAAGACGACTAAAATGCCCAAATAATCCAAGATTTTTTCCATTTGAATCAGCTAACTCTACCATATTTCCATATCCACCACCAGCTCCAGCATATTTGACCACAGCATCAACTGGAGTTGGAACTTTATAATTTGGATAATTGGGTCCATCCATAATATAATCTTTTGTAATTCCAAATGCTCTTACAGAATCTCCAGTTCCATGATGTTGTCTCAATTGAGAAAACTTAACTGGAGCAGATAAAGGAGTAAGTCCACCACCAGAAGTTGAAAGAACTAATCCACCTCCCGCAGCATTCATCTCACCATTTTTCATTTTTGGTTTATTGTCTCCCCCACCCATGGCATTCATTGCCATTAGATTCTCAACACCAATTTTTTTGACTGCAGGAGCAGAAACGACAAATTCACCATCAGTTAAGTTTGCTTTTACTTTATCAATTCCTTTTGGTCCGGATACTTCTCCACCATCTTCAAAATTTTGTCTTTTATCTGATCCAATATCAACTCCCTGTAAAGATCCTGTTGGAGATGGTGACCCCATGTCTCCAACACCCCCTACACCCTGAACAGGAAGTACCTTACCACGATCTTCTTTTGCTTTTCGATCTGCTTGTAAAGGAGCTGCTTTTCTTTGTCCAGTAACTTCATTTGCTAAAGCTGCTGTGCCAGCAATTGCAGCAGTGGCTAATACATATGGATTTGTTGCAACTGCTTTGGCACCTTGCAATAATCCACCACCGCCTTTAAGTAACTTTCCAGCTCGTATTCCCTTTAAAATTCCTTTACCTTTTACAAGGTCTGCGGCCATTCTTACTAAAAATTTAAATAAACTTTTAGTCAACCATCGAGTAATTTTTATAAATGGTGAGTTGAGTAGAAAATATAATAAAACTAATTTACCAATATTTCTACCAAGAAAATCAAAAACAGCATCTACAGTTTTTACATTTTCTGGATTACGAATAAATTTAAAAAGTTTATCAAGTGCCCAACCAAAAAACAATAACTTAAACGTATTGAGTATTCTATCAAAAATACCTTGTACTGGAGCAAGCACTTTTTTGAAAGTTGATGCTACATTAGATTTAAAAGACTCTAACTTTGATTCTTTTTTAGATTTTTCTCCCTTTTCTTTTTTTCTTCTTTCCTTTTCAGATGATGATTTATCTAATTTTTCTTCATTTGTTAAATTATTTTGAATTTCACGAATTAATTTTTCAATTCTATCTAAAATTTCAGAATTATCACCAACAATATTTTGGGGAGTTGGTTTAATTTTAGATACTGATAATCCAAGATCCGGTTGTTGGTATTTTACAATTGCTCCAGAATCTTTTGTATTTTTACCAAAAAAAGCATCCGTAGATATTGTCTTTTTTTTAATTTTAAATTTTAAAGTGTTATCCTTACCCCTAATTCTTTTAAATTCATCTTGAATTATCATTTCCTCTTCACGAGGAAGTTTAGATTTTCCAGTAGAAATTAAAACAGATTGTTCCTTTAAAAGACTTTTATATGTTCCATAATCAATGTCAAAAGTATCTTCTAATCCAAGAATACGAAGAATTCTTTCATCAATTTTTTCTTCAACAAGATCTTCATCTTTTTTTTCAACAGTAACTAAATCTCCTTTTGGAGGTGTAGTGTTGGATGATTCTTTTGTTGCAGTTGCAACTGGCGAATTTTTGCTTTCTTCAATAAATCCCCTTGCCATTTCGGAAAGGTCATTTACCTTTCCCATAAAAATATAACCGTCTATCTGTCTTTGATCATTTTCACTTAGAGAATTATAATACTTACTAATTAAAGCAATTTGTTCATCAGAAAGTTTGTCCACCAAACTATTTCCGAGCTTAAACTCATATGCCTTTCTTAACTTTTCAGCTCGGTTAGCCATTTTGTTGTTTGAGTCTCTCTTCTTCTAAATGATTCTTTAACAGAGCAACATAAACATCCCGTTCCCAAGGAATCCAATTCTCAATCTCTGTTAATGAATATTTATGATACTGCATTAAAGCAAAATTAATTTTGTAAAAAGATTCTAAGTCAATATGACTTAGACTTACGCGAAAAAACTTGTTAACCCTTCTAAAACAACTTCACTTTCAACTTTGGTCTTTGGATTTATAACTTTGATTTTATGAGAAAGTTTAGGCATAGTCTCAAAGAATTTTTCAATTTGCTTAAACTGTGTTGTATCCATTTGATCAAGAAACTCAATCAACTCAGTTTTTGTATGATCTTCAGATGCCCAACATTCATCTTTGGAATAAATTTTATCAATGCAAGATGCAATTAATTCAAAAGAACTTTGAATGTCAGTTTTATCTGTAGTAAAATCAAAATTACTTTTAATAAATTGATCTAATGAAGGATATCTTAATTCCATCATCAAATTGTCATCCAATTTAATTTTATTAGTATGATCTGGATTTTCAGTAACTCGAATTTCATCCAATTCAATTTTTACTTTTACTGATGTTTCTTCATCATCTGGACAGATTATATTTACTTCAACTTCTTCCCCTACAGATTTACCTCGAATATTTAAAAACAAATATTCAATGTCAAATGTTGGAAGTTTTTCAACTTTAATTCCTTTTGTAATAATGCAATTATTTAATACAGTTTTAATTGCATTTGAAATTTGCTTATTGTCTTGACTTTCAAGAGCAATTACTAATACTTTTTCTTCTTTAACTAAAAATGGTCGATACTTAATTTCTTGTTTTGTTGATGGCAACTCAATATCATA
>Ga0049085_10000824_pt1 | contig 12232 bp, 6 predicted proteins | sample GreLakmeSU08MSRF_FD_66721 | JGI IMG/M metagenome (GOLD analysis project Ga0049085, IMG submission 66721) | Freshwater lentic microbial communities from great Laurentian Lakes, MI, USA - Great Lakes metaG SU08MSRF | ecosystem: Environmental > Aquatic > Freshwater > Lake | place: Great Lakes... | reverse complement strand
GTAATTTCCATCTGTAGCAGCTTTGCCAGTTGGCAATCTCAAAACACCCTGCAAATTAAAAACAGCTTGAGAAAAAACAAATGTTGTTGAAAGTAGTAATAGTAAAAATATTTTTTTCATGTTTGTTCCTTTTTTTTATTATTTAATTAAAATCATTTTTCTTGTTTGTTTAAAATTATCTGCACGGAATAGAACTAAATAAATTCCTGTAGTTTGGTTTGTTGCATTCCATTTTATTGTGTGACTTCCGGCTTTAATTTCTCCACTTACTAAACGTGCGACTTCTCTGCCAAGCATATCATAGACAGCAATTAAAACTTCGCTTTGTTTTGGTAAATCGAATTTAATTTCCGTTGAAGGGTTAAATGGATTTGGGAAGTTCTGATAAAGTGCAAACTCCTTTGGAATTACATTTTTATCATTATCCGCAAATGTTGAACCAATTACTTTAATTGAACCATTTACCGAAGAACCATATTCCGAATTATTATTAATACTGAAATTTAAAATTGAAACTGGTTTAGTTCCACCTTCGTTCGTTGCGAAAACTAAATTTATCAAAAGTCCGTCGGTTAAAGTTATGTTTTGTGATGAGGTGGCTGTTAATCGAATTCTATTTTTTGTAAGTGTTTCAATATTAAGCGACATATCTTTTAATGAAGAATTATTTTTATCAGCACGAATAAATCGAACTATTGAATCTGGATATTCAATAGTTAATGAAAGCTGTTTAACTATTTTTCCACTAACATTATTTGCATTAATTCTTAAATTCAAAGAGTCGTGCATATTAGCCGAAGATAATTCTGGCATGGTTGCAGAAATTCCTGTAGGGAAAGCAGTAACAATCATAAGTGGTAAATATTCTTTTCCCCATGTAGTTACGGTATTCATTTTTTCCCATTTATTATTATTTGTAAGATCCCAAGTTCTGCTTCCGACTGCAGTTGCTTCGTTATGTAAAATTGCAATTGCTCCCGGAGTAGTTGCGATTTCAGTAAATCGAATTACAACAAAACAGCCAATATTAACAGAAACAGGATAATGTAAATAGTGGTCTGTAAATTGTACACTATCAATAAAATATTGTGATTTAGCAGAATCCTGAAGTTTCTTTTGTGTTAATATTCTATCAAGTGAATATTTTCCCTGATACAATAAATTAATTGGACCGGTTGCTTCAGTTCCGGTATAAATTTCTAAATTATAAGCAAAGGTATTATGAGGTTTTGCAAAAGCAATTTTAACATTTGCAATATCATATTCTAAATTTCCAACAGGAACATAAACTGCTTTGGCTTTATCGCTATAACCGTTTGAACCCCAAACAACTCCATCTGTAGTTACAGCTGGTTTACTATAAGCACCGTTTGAATTTATGTGAACTACAATACTTGCTCTATCCAAAACAACAATTGAAATTGGAATTTTTACATTTGCTCGCAACGGATCGTTTGTAGCAAGATTTAATATTGTATAATAAATTCCTTTTTCAACTGAAGTGCTGTTTACAGAAATTTTCAGTAATTGTATTTTCCCGGTCAAAAGTGAATCCGTTGATGGAGAAACTGACAACCAAGATAAATTAGGTACGAACATTGCAGAATATTTTAAGTAACCAAAACCTTCATTTGTAATTCTAATATTTCCGGATTTTGATGTTCCAGCGATTACATTCAAAATAAAAGTTGAATCAACTAATTTTACTACTGGCGGAGCAGAAACGTCGAGAGTTTTAAAATGCAGATTCTCAAACTTCATTGTAAAATTATTTGTTAGAGAATTTGTTTTTGCAGCAATATGGAATTGCAAACTATCCGATTTGAAATTACTTACATCGTAAGCTTTCGATCTAAATGTTAAAGATGAAAGATGATTTGAAGATGTAATTGTTTCGAGTAGAATTTTCTCTTTTTCATTTTTAACTAAATAAACAAAAAGTGAGTCACCAGATTTTAAAGGATAACCTTTTAATATTCCTGTTGAATCTAAAGCTTGTAAAATATATTTAAAGCCAAAGATTGATCTATTATTTATTGGGAAGAAAAATGGAGTTGCAATATCAAAGTTGGGATTAAATCTGTCAATAGTTCCCCAATCAAAATATCCTACATTTTCACCATAATAAATTCCACCGGAAACATTTGTTCCATTTCCATTTCCTGAATAAAGATAAAGTGGAAGTGATCTATTGATGCTGGAATATGGAGCAGTCTTATGCGAAACAACATCGTAAGTTACTAATGGTGTTTGCGAAACATTCCAACTACTATCAGTCATGAATACAGCATAATCAACTGTTGTCCCTTGCGGAAAGCCTTGAATATAAGTGACATATTTATTATTACCGATTGGAGTCATATCTTTTGAGAAGGAAGTATTATGAGAATAGTAATATAAACTTCCATTTCGAATTCCGACATTATCAACTGCTTTTACTTCAACACGAATTGAATCGGATTTTGTAGTTGCGAAGTAATCAAAATTCCCGGTAATAACAGGGGGAATAATATCTGCTGTAAAAGTATTAATTGCGAGATTGTCAATAACCATTAAATAATTAGCACCAGATTTTAGAGCTTGTTTATCGGCATAACATTCAATGAATATGCGCATCGAATTATGTTGTATGCCAGCTGGAATATGGTTTTTAAGTTGAAGTGAAAAATTTGTAAATCCATTTTGAGATAAATTTGTAGATGAATCAATTCGGAATATTCTTTGTGGAACTTCCTGATTGAGTGAAATTTTTATAATTACTGAATCGCCAAGTAATTTGTAGCTTTCAAAATTTCTGTATTTAATACTTTGGAAAGCAAACCTTAAAAGGAATTCATTTGTAGTTTGATTTTTCAGATTAATAAAGTAAGTCGAAGCTCTTGCAGCGGTATCAGCGCCAAAAGCGTCGTAAGCTCCTGCTTTGGTTTGATTAACTCCAATATTTTTTAAAATCTCAAAACCTTCATAATTAAATACGTTTGGGGACAATCCGTCAAAAGTTTCATACCATGGAATGTTTTGACCTTCTTTGAAGTATTGTAAATTATTTTTTAATGATTTAGATTTATTTCCGCTTTTATCGGACGCTTCTACATAATATTCTACCTGAGTAAAATATGGATCACCAGGAATTGTGATACTTCCTTTCCAAGTACTTCCCGATTCAAAAGTCATTAGAAATCGAGTTTGATCTATATATGGACTCATATTGTCTTCTCTAGTTCTCCAATAAAGATATAAAGTGTCGAGACTATAATTATCTGTAGCATTTACTTTGATAATATTCCCAGACTTATTCATTGTATAATTATCAATTGGAATTAGAGATAATGTTGGAGCAATAGAATCTTTTGGATCTACATGAACAGAGATATTATCAATTCCCCAACCAAGATTTGTATTTCCTTTATCATCGTAATCAAATACAAGTCGAAAGTTTTTTTTGCCAGATAAATTAGAAGTAAAAGTAAATTTTTTCTCAACCCAACCTGTAGTTTGTGCAGATAGTTTTTCAACTAAAATTGTGTCGTTATCGAATACTGCTTTCACAGTTCCAACTGCAGTACCAATTGTTGCGAAATATTCTGCATAAGAAAGCAGTACTGAATATTTAGCACTTGAAATATCAACAACCGGACTAATTAGATTTGTAATTATTTGTTTCTTCATTCCGCGAAGTGAATCGCTGTTGATTCCGATGTATTTGGTTGTATTTCCAGGTAAGTAAAAAAGATTTGAATGAACTAAAAATGTTTGTCCTGAGTTTGAAAGATCTCTACTAATCCAACCAGATGGAATTTGTTTTAAAGTATTATTATCAAAACCAGTGGAATAAGGGACTGCAAGCAATGGCACATCTGAAACTGCTGACACTATAATAGTATCAGTCTCTTTTACTCCATTATGATTTAAAAATAAAGAAATAGAAAGTGCACCAGCAGAATTAGGTTTTAATGTTAAAGTTAATCCTGCAGTATCATTTGCATTAACAAAAATCGGCAACAATTCTGTAAAAGTAACATCTGAGCTACTTGAGTAAATGGAGTGAATTATTAATTGTGAAATTGTATTATTTCTAAGTGTTACTTTTTTCATCACACTACTATTAACAATCATAGTTCCAAGATTAATTGGACTTTGCACGGTTAATATTGGTGAAATTGTAGTACCAGTTATATTTACTGTATCTAAAAGTGTAGTACCATCGTGGGAAAAATAAAGTTGAGCAGAATTCAATCCAATTACTTTAGCTGTAAAAGTTACCGGGAATTTAATTGCTTGAAGTGGTGCTAAAATTGCTTCTTGAATGTGTGAATAAAAATATGGAGATGTACTTTTAACAGATGAAATTTTTAATGGAATTTCATTTGAAGTGTTGCTTATTAAAATAGTATCATATTTAATGTATCCAACTGCAACTGAACCAAATTGAAAGTTAGTTGTAGAGGCTGAAAATATTCCGTCTGTACTCTTTCCCGAAAGATTTAAAGTATCTGTATCTATGTTTCCATTATGTTTAAAAACAATTTTTCCAGAATAAGTTTTACGTTCAGTTGGGAGAAAGCGAATAACAAAAATATTTTTTCCCATTGTATCAATTTTTGTGGAAAGTGGAGAAATATCAAATACAGAATTGTCGGACTCAACTGATGAAATAATTAAAGGATCATATTTAGAATTATTACTTACATACAAAGTATCTGTTACTGTTTGATTTGTATGAACAACTCCGAATGAAATACTTTTTCTTGAAAGTTCTGCAATTGGATAAGGAACTTCTCCGACAAGTGAAACTGTATCAATTAAAGAATTTCCATTATGACTAAAAATTAAATTAGAATTTACAACACCACGATAAGTTGGAGCAAAATTAATGTAAAATGTTTTACTACCATTTATAGGAATTGTTGCATCGGAAGGTGAAATTAAAAATTGAATATTAGTGGCGAATGCAGATGAAATTACAAGAGGAGCTAAACTTCCAGTATTTGAAATTACAACCGAATCATTTTTTTGTTTTAATAAACTAATTTGTCCAAAATTTATAGAACGCTTTGTTATAGAAAAATTTCCATCAGCTTTACTTCCAACTACAAAAACAGTATCTATTCCTCTAATTCCGTTGTGGTAGAAAACAACTTGTGTTGAATCTTTCTTTTGTAAAGGGGAATAAGTTATATAAAATTTTTGCGTACCATTGCCAGCAATATTTGCTGAAGTGGGAGTTACTGTAAATCCATCGACATAAATTTTTACACTTGAAATTTTAAGAGTATCGGAAGACATAGTGTTTGTAATTGTAACGCTATCTTTTTTTGTAGCATTATTCCCAACATCTCCAAAATCAACTTTGGTTTTATTAGTAGAAAATTCATTTACAATTGCTTCAGCAAATAACGTAACTGTATCTCTTATCGAAGCTCCAGAATGTGTAATTATTATTTTTCCTGTATCTCTTCGCGCAACTGTTGGAGAATATTTAGCATACAATATTAATTCTTGTCCGGCGAGGATTGCTGTATCAGTTGTAATCCCTGCAAAAACCGAATTGGTTGAAGTAATCGAACTAATATAAAGTGGTGTCATTACTGCTTGGTTAGAAAGCAAAACAATACTTTCAGAAGCTGGGTTATTAACTACAGCTTTTTTTAGTGTTGCAGAATTCGTTATTAAACTTAAAATTGCCTTCTCACCACTTCCTGCTAATATAATAGAGTCGGGAGAAGTAGCTCCATCGTGAGTAAAAATTAAATAATTATTGTACAAGGTTATAGCTGTTGGTGTAAATGTAACTTTTATGTACTCACTATTTAAAGCTGTGATTGTTGCTGAGGTTGGAGCAACTGTAAAAACACTTCCGTTAGAAGTTATTGAACTTATTGTCAACGAAGCACTAGTTGATGTATTTGTAATTTTTATTGAGTCAACTTTTGAAGTATTAATTGTTCTTGTTACAAAATCAAGACGCTGAGCTGCAGGTGAAAAAGTTGGAGTTACACCAGTGCCAGTAATTCTGATACTATCTTTACTATTTAATCCATCGTGATTAAAAAATAAATATCCTGTATCAACTCCACTTGTTGTTGGTAGAAAATTTATATTAATAGTTCTTGTACCAAGTGGTGCAAGCTTAAATGAAAATCCAGAATCTGCTAATGAATATCCAAATAATACAGTTTCAAAAAATATACTTTCAACTTCAATTGAATCAGATGAACTATAATTTGTAACTATAAGTTGTTTTTGTAATTTTTTGTTGAGGTAAATATTTCCATAAGCTAAAGTTGATGGACTAAATGTAAGTCTTCCATTTCCTCTCGTAGAAAATGCAAATGATTTTTGGGTAATGGATTCTTTTTGTTTCTGTACAGGATAACTATTATCTAAATTTTCCTGTAAAATTTTCCAGAGTTGCTTATCTTCTTTTGTTAAAGTGGTATTTTTATTTTTTAACTGATTAAGTTGATCGTCAGAATTGTTTTCAATTTTATCTTCTCTTAAATTATTTTTCGAATCAAATTTACTTTCATCTAAAAATATATTTTTTGTTGATTTACGAAGTGAATCAATTTTTTGTGAATTTTTTAAACGAACAATTTGTAAAATATCTTCGTTCGATTCTTTTATTTTTTCACCAGACTTTTTATTCGAGTCTTGTGCTTGTAAGTTTTCACTGTGCAAAGCTGAATAAATAAATATTATTAAAACTAATCTTGCAACAATTTTAACAAATTCCATGACTTGCTCTCTTTCACTAATTAATTAATAAATTAATTTCTTCAATAACACAAATAAATCAGTTACAAATATTTAGTCCAAGATATAAAATTTAATTAAGCATTAACAAGTTAAAAAACAGGATAGTGTGCTGAATCACACAATAGAATACGCAATTCCACTATAAACCAATAAATTTCGCCAAAAACAGAGTTTATTGTAAAAATGTCTTTTAAATTATTGTAAATTTATTAATTAGAATGGAGTTAAAAACTAGTAGCGGGGGGCGGATTTGAACCGCCGACCTGCGGATTATGATTCCGATGCTCTAACCGGCTGAGCTACCCCGCCAAAAGTTTACAAATATACAAATTTTTCGTAAATCGTTAAATGCCAAATAGTAAAATTTTGGTTCTTTGCACTTTACCTAAACAACTTCCAACAGGGCCGGGAATTGTTGCGTTGAATATTATAAATATTCTCCGTGCTAACTTTCCATCTTTGCAATGCGTTGAATATTTCTCAAATGGTAAAATGTATTCAAGATGGACAAAATTATTTGGTTCTGCTAAAAATAAACATTCAATTCAACTTGGAATATTTTCATTTATTTGGAAGTTGTTATTTTACAGACCAAAGTTGATTCACATTTTAACATTTGAACGAGTTTGGATATTTGCAATTTTTTATAAATTATTTTTTAAATGTAATCTTATTTTTACTGTTCATGGATGTGTAATTCACGAGCATACAAATTATCGTTTTAATGTTCCCACTTTTTTATTTATTAAAGATAAATTTTGCGAGTGGTTATATTTTAAATTTGCTGATAAACTACATTTTGTTTCTAAAAATGTTTACAATATTTCAACGACTTATTATAAAATAAATAAAAGTAAAATTATAATAATCCCAAACCTAATTGAAAACAGAATTCTCAATAAACTAAAACCAAGAAATAGAAATAATATTGTTTTCGCCGGGAATTCATTTCGAGTTGAAAAGGGGTTATCTTTTTTACTAGCTTCACTTCTAAATATTAAAACTCCTGTAAATGTTTTTATCGTTGGTTCAACTGAAAGTAAATTTAAAGTAAATAAAAATGTTTCTCTTTTTTACGTACCAACAATGCAACATGAACAATTTTTAAAATTTATTTCCGATAAAGATATTTTTGTTTCTCCTTCACTAGCCGATACTTTTGGATTGATAATACCTGAAGCGTTAAATTTAAATTTGCATGTAATTGCAACTTCCAATTGTGGCGCAATAGAATTTATAAAGAATCCTAATTTACATATTATAGAATTTGGAGATGTTTTAAACTTAACCGAACTTCTGATTAAACTAATTAAGCAAAAACCAGTTATGTTTAGAAGTACGTCTGTTATTAATAAGAAAAATATTTCTGCTAAATTAATCGAACTTTATAATTCACAACTAATTATTAAATGAGAATACTTTTGCTGGCTGATAGTATTGATGTTTGTAATGGAGCAGCAAAACATATTTTGTTACTTGCTAAATATTTACAAAAACGAGGACACACTGTTTTGCTTTTAACAGGTTCTAAAGAAAATATTCCACTCGCTTTTGAGTTACAAATAATTGAGTGCAGATTCCTATCTCATAGAAAAAGATCAATTCTAAACTTTATTCGAGGAATATTTTTTATAAATAAAACTATTCGTCACTTCAAACCAGATATTATACATGCACACCATTTTTACTGCGCCAATCAAGCAAAATTTGTAACTAACAAAAGGAATCTAATTTTAACTCTTCATGGAATTATTCCAAATATTGGCTATCTCGCACATTTAGTCGGTATTAATATTATTGCCGGAACATTTGCTATTAAAAAATATATTATAAAAATCAGCAATAACTATTCAAATCTTAATTTAGCTTCAATTCCTTTTGCTGCCTCGTTTGATAATTTATTTTTAAACTCTGAAAAGAAACCAATTAAGAAATTATCTATAATAAATAAACCAAACAAAATTGTAATTGGATTTATTGGTAGACTTGTTGAAGAAAAAGGAATTAATATATTTTTAGAATCTCTTACTAAATTAAATACTAAATTAAAAATAAAAGTTTTAATTGTTGGCGAGGGAATACTTTCATCTACAATTCTAAAAATAATTAATAGAATTAAAGTTACACATATTAAAACTGTAACTTCAATTAAACCCATTTATAATTTGATCGATATTTTAATTATTCCATCTTTGGGAATTGAAGGTTTGCCATTAGTTTTATTGGAAGCTGGTTTATTAAAAAAATGCGTTATTGCAAGTAATGTTGATGGATTGTCAGATGTAATTATTCATAATCAAAATGGAATATTAATTCCTCCAGGAAATTCAGACGAATTAACAAAATGGATTAATGAATTAATAATTTCAAAATCTAAACGAATACAACTCGGAAATAATTTATATAAAACTGTTCGGCAGAATAATAATTTAAAAAAAATGATTGACCAAACAGAACAACTTTATTTTAAATTGTCCAGAAATGGATAAAGAGCCAAAAAATATTCTTTTTGTTGTAGATAATCTACTTCCGGGAGGAACAACAAAACATATTTTAAATTTACATTCTGAACTTTCCAAAAGGAATAAAAATATTTTTATCGCTGCATTTAATTCCAATTATATTTTGATTGATAAAAATAAACTAATTCAAATTCCTTTATTCAATTCAAATAGTAAAAAATCTTTATTGGGATTTTTTTGGAGTATTATAATTCTTGTTAAGTTTATTAAAAATCAAAAAATTGAAATTATACATTCTCATAAACGATACAGCGATCTGTTGTCGAGAATTGTTTCCAGAATAACTTTCATCCCACATTTATCAACTTGTCATGGTATTTTTAATAAACAATCTTTCCTTTCTCCTTTTGGTGATTTTACAATTGCAACTGGAAGTAGTTCTTCGAAAATCTTGCAGAATGTATTTAATAAAAAAAGTAATAAAGTACAGATTATTAAAAATATATTATTTGATGATGAAAATATTGTTATTAGTAAGCGAAAATTAAAATTAACAAGCAGCAATAATTTTTGTTGGATTGGATATTCTTCTCCCGATAAAAACTTGGAATTACTTTTCCAATCTCTAAATTATTTAGTCGAAAATCTCAGGATTAGAAATTTCACCTGTTATTTAAAGGTTTTAAATGCTGAAATTCAGATTGTTCAAAAACAAATTATGAAGCTCAAACTAATTAAATATATAAATTTAGTTAACGACGATACTTCCTCATTGGAATTATTTAAATCAGTTTCATTTGGAATACTGACATCAAAATCCGAAGGAGGCTCGCCGCCATATGTAATTCTTGAAGCTGCGAAATTTAAGAAACCATATATCTCAACTAACATTAATGATATCCCGGAATTTATTGTTCATAATAAAAACGGATTGCTGACTTCTTTAAATCATATTGAATTAGCTGAAAATATTAAGTTGTTACTGGATAATAATAATTTATCAATAAAACTTGGTATTGAAGCTTTTAAAACTTTTACCAAACATCAAAAAGATAATTTAATGATTGAAGAAACTTTAAAAGTTTATAATAGAATTATTAATGCCAAATAAATCAAAAACTTTTGTTATTCTCGGAGCATCTTCGTGGAAATATTATTTTAACCGTGGTGGATATTTTGCAATTGAATTAGCAAAAAAAGGATATAAAGTTTTTTTTATCGAAGAAATGCCATCTGTCGCTTCTCGGTTAAAATATCTATTTAATAATCCATTTAGAAATATTGAAACAGTTTCCCATCCAAATTTGATAATACTAACTCCACCAACTTGTTTTACTTTTTTCAGATCAAGTTACGTTCCAATAATAGATCGGTTTCAACTTAAATTATGGATGAAAAAAATAATTTTAAAGTATAATCTTGATAACTCGATATTACTTTATACTTTTCCTTATTGGCGATATTTGGGAATTACAAAAAGTTTATTTAATGCCGAAAGTACAATCTTCGATATTGCCGATGATGTTGAAATGTTTTCCAGAAATAAACTTGCTTTAAAAAGAATGGAGCTCGCAACTGAAATTCTCAGAAATGAATCTGATATTATTTTGTATTCGAGCAATGCAATGGAAAAGAAATATTCATTAACTCAAAAGAATTGTAATTTTATTAGTAATGGCGTTTCGGATAAATATTTTGAAGAGGAGCCTGTTTTTTTAAATAATAAGAATAACATTAAAGATAAAATAAAGATTGGGTTTATTGGTAATTTTGATAATCGAACTTTAGATATTCAATTAATTCATACACTTTCTAATATTAATAATTTTAAAATTGAAATCTGCGGTGCAGTAAATGTGAATCAACAAAAATTACTTCCGAATTGTTCTTTTCACGGATATTTAGAATTAAAAGAAGTAATTTTATTTTTAAAAAGTTGCGATGTTTGTATAATCCCTTTTAAAATTAATAATCTCACTTCAGTGATTAACCCATTAAAATTATACGAATATCTGAGTTTGGGAAAACCTGTAGTTGCAATGCGAACTGACGATTTAGAGTTTTATTCAACTCTTGTTTATCTTGCTAATTCAGAAAGTGAATTTATAAAAATGATTAATCAAGCGATAAATGAAGATTGCGTTGAATTACAATTAAAAAGAATTCAATTCGCCAAAAAGAATTTATGGAGCGATAAAGTTAATGAGATTGAAAAACTAATCGGTTTAAATATAAATGATTGAAGCTATACAAAAAGCTAATTTAACAAATAGCACTGAAGTTTTAGAAATAGTTAAACTTGCCAATAAAAATAAAGAGAGAGTTGAAATTTGCTATTTGAATTTTCACCATATAATCAATCCCAAATGGGATAATATTTTAAAACCGATTTTTTTAGATAATAAATATATTTTGGCTGATGGAGTTGGAATTATATTTGCAAAAAAAATATTAACCGAGAATCATATTTCTAAAATAATAGAACCGGGAACAGATATTTATTATTCAATTTTAAAATATGCAGAAATAAATAAATTGAAAGTCTTCTTCCTTGGTGGCAATGAAGAGTTAATTCATAAATTATCTTTTACGGTGCTTAATAAATTTCCTGAATTAATAAATTTTAATTTTGAGCAGGGTTATTTTAAATATGATGATCGTGATGTTCTCGATAAAATAAATAATAGTTCGTCCGACATATTATTTATTGGAATGGGTGTTCCCGTTCAGGAAGAATGGCTTTCTCAAAATGGAAATAAATTGAATGTTCCAATAATAATCACTTGCGGTGGTTTTTTTAAATTTCTTTCGGACATTACTCCGCGTGCTCCTTTTTGGATAAGAAATATTGGATTCGAATGGCTTCATAGAATGATATTCGATTTTCGTTATCTTTGGAAAAGGTACTTTTTCGGAATTCCGAAGTTTCTTTTTTTAATTGCAAAATGTTATTTCCGGAAAAAGAATTGATGTCAAGATTCAAAGTCGTTAGTTTTTTAATTTTCTTTTTT
>Ga0049085_10000822_pt1 | contig 12252 bp, 9 predicted proteins | sample GreLakmeSU08MSRF_FD_66721 | JGI IMG/M metagenome (GOLD analysis project Ga0049085, IMG submission 66721) | Freshwater lentic microbial communities from great Laurentian Lakes, MI, USA - Great Lakes metaG SU08MSRF | ecosystem: Environmental > Aquatic > Freshwater > Lake | place: Great Lakes... | reverse complement strand
TCGAGCGGCCAGCATTTGAGGATGGGAAGGTTGAGGAGGGTTGAGAGTTGAGAGTTGAGAGTTGAGAGTCCGCCCTCTCCCCGGCCCTCTCCCCCGGGAGAGGGAGAAGCATTCGCCGTCGTGGGCGAGTTCGGAGCGTTGATGCTTGGCGCAGCGGGCCACGGTTCGGTGCGCGTGGGCGGGGCGTCGAACTTGTGGATGACTTCCTTGCACGGGCCGTCCTTCACGAGCTTCGGCTTCGCGTGGCGCAGGTCCAGCGCCAGACCGAGCAACTTCATCGTCTCGCGCAACGACGTGGGCGGCTTGGCTTTCATGAGCGCGCCAAGTTCGGCGGCGGCGGCATCCACGGAGGTTGCGCCGAGCGACATCGCCATGCGCTGGTGGGAGCCGAGCGTGTTGATCGCGACGGGAAACGGCGAGACGACGCCGTTGACGGTGGGCTGCTCGATGAGCAGCGCTTTGCCGCCGCCGGGTTTCTTCATCTCGCGGTCGGCGAGCTCGGTGATTTCCAGTTCGGTGGCGACGGGCTGGGTGATGCGGAGGAGTTCGCCGGCCTGGTCGAGCCGGTTGATGAAATCGCGGAAGGAATCAAAGGCCATGGAGTCGTTGCGGGTTGAAAGTTGTCTGCGGAATTTTCACGTCTTGCGCCGCCACCGGCCCCGCCAACTTGCAGCCTGCCACCGGTCGCTGGCAACTTCATTTGCGGCCGGATGGTGTCCGAGTTTGTCAGGACCGCGGCTGTGTCCCGCGCGGCGCGGGATCAGCCGCAGCACTTTTGACCCTGCTGCGGCTGGTCGAGGACGACACAGCCGCGCTCTGAGAATTGCCGTCAGGCCGCTATTTGCTGCCGGGCTTCATGGCGGGGATGGCTGCGAGGTCGGTCGGCAGGTGGTCGGCCTGGAAGGTCTCCACCTGCATGCGGATCAGGCAGAACATGGGCACGCCCAGGTCGAGCCGGCTGGTGGACCGGTCCACGATCATGGCCACGCCGGCGACGCGCCCGCCGTGCGCGCGGACGATGTCGATGGTTTCCTGGACGCGCCCGCCCTTGGTGACAACGTCCTCGACGATCAGCATTTCCTCGCCGGGGGCGATTTTGAAACCGCGCCGCAGGACGAGTTTGTTCTCCTCCTTCTCGGCGAAAATGAAGCGGGTGCCGAGCTGGCGCGCGACTTCCTGGCCGATGACCAACCCGCCGAGCGCCGGGGCGATGACGGTGGCCACGCCGAGTGGGCGGACTTTTTCGGCGAGGGCCGCGCCGAGTTTTTCGACGACGGGCATCTGCTGGAGCGCCTGGGCGCATTGGAAAAACTGCCGGCTGTGCAGGCCGCTGCGGAGGACGAAGTGGCCTTCGAGTAGCGCGCCGGTGTCGCGGAAAATTTTCAGGGCTTCGGATTCAGTCATGCGCCGGGAATGAAAACCGACGGCGGCGGAAGTGGCAATCAATTGTTCATCGTCATCCGGAACGGCCGCGCGAAAAAAACTCGCCCGGCCGGCGGTTTCGGGAAATTCTCGGCCATGCCGAAGTGGGCCAAGACAATTGTCGCCGTGCTGCTGCTGCCGTTCTGCGTGGGCGGCGTGAAGGCGTTGCTCCGCCTGCTCGCGCAGACGGGCGACGCGCAGACGGTGTGGGTGGCGCTGCTCGGCGGCGCGGCCTGCTGGGTGCTGATCTTTCTGCTGCTGCCCAGGCCGATGTGGATTTATGTCTTCGGCCACGAACTGACGCACGTGGTCTGGACGTGGCTCTTCGGCGGGCAGGTGAAAAAATTCAAGGCCACCTCCAGCGGCGGTCATGTCATCGTCACCAAGACGAACTTCCTGATCGCGCTCGCCCCGTATTTTTTTCCGCTCTACGTGGTGCTGGTGATTGCGGTCTTCGTGATCGGCCATCTGATCTGGGGCTGGGGCCGGTACTTGGTCTGGTTCCATTTCTTGACGGGCGCAGCCTACTCGTTTCACGTCACGCTCACCTGGCACATTTTGCAGACGCGCCAGAGCGACATCACGTCGCAAGGGTGGCTGTTCTCGGCGGTGGTGATTTTCCTCGGCAACCTCGGCGTGCTGATCGTGGGCATTCCGCTGCTGACCGGGCACAGTCTGCTGGCGGCGCTGGGCGGGTGGCTGTCCGGCGCGGGCGAGACGCTGCGGATGATCGGGCGGTGGTTTTGAAACGGCCCGGTTTTAATTCCCTCTTGCTTTGCCGGGGAGGTTGAGGCGAAATGCCCCCACAAATTTTGGTTCTATGAACCTAGGCGACATTCTCAGCCCATCACAAATTGTTCCGGACTTGCAGGCCGCCGACCGCTGGCTGGCCATCGAGGAGTTGATCGACAACCTCGTCAGCACCGGCAAAATCAAACCCGAACATCGCGACGGCGTTTCCGCCGTGGTCAAGAAGCGCGAGACCTCGATGAGCACCGGCATCGGTTTTGGCATCGGCATCCCGCACGCCTCGACCGACCTGATCTACGATGTCATCGGCGCGCTCGGCCGGTCGAAGAAGGGCGTGAACTTCGACGCGCTCGACAACCAGCCGGTCAACCTCGTTGTTCTCTTCCTCGTGCCGCAGGGCCAGTTTCAAAAGCATCTTCACACCCTGGCCGAGATCGCGAAATTGCTGCACCGGAAAGAACTTCGCAAAGCCCTCGAAGACGCCCCGGACGCGGCGGCGATGTTCAAGATCATCACCGCGCAGACGGGCACCAAGCTCTAGCCAGAGCCGAGCGTCCCGCCCGCCGTCCGCCGCCATTGCCATGCTTCACCTTTTTCTTGAACAGCGTTTGCGGCAGGCCGTGGCCGCGGTGCTGCCCGAGGCGGCCACCGCCTCGGTCCTCGTCCGGCCATGCCCCGATCCGAAGTTCGGCGATTACCAGTCCAACGCGCTGATGGCGCTGGCCAAGGAGCGGAAGATGAACCCGCGCCAGCTCGCGACCGAGGTGGTCGCGAATCTCGACGTGGGCGAGTGGTGTGAAAAGGTGGAGATTGCCGGGGCGGGCTTCCTCAATTTCCGGCTGAAGACCACGGCCCTCGCGCAGACGCTCGAAGCGGCGGTGCGCGGCGAACATTTGTTTTTTCAAAAGACGACGCAGCCGCGCATGGTGGTCGTGGATTTCAGCTCGCCGAACGTGGCCAAGCCGATGCACGTCGGCCATATCCGCTCGACCATTCTCGGTGACTGTCTCGCCCGCACCTTGCGCCTGCTCGGTCATCGTGTGGTGACGGACAATCACATCGGCGACTGGGGCACGCAGTTCGGCAAGCTGCTGGTCGGATGGAAGCAGCAGCTCGACCGCGCGGCCTTGGACCGCGATCCCATCGGCGAGATGGAGCGGCTCTACAAGGCCGTCAACGCCGCCAGCGAGACGGATCCCGCCGTGCTCGAAGCCGCGCGGAGCGAGCTGGTGAAACTTCAGGGCGGCGACGAGGAAAACCTCCGCATCTGGCGCGAGATGATCGAACTCTCGCAGCACCAGTTCGACACGATTTACGGGCGGCTCGGCGTGAAGTTCGACTATGCGCTCGGCGAAAGTTTTTACAACCCGCGCCTCAAAGCCGTGGTGCAGGAACTGCGCGACCGGGGCCTCGCTCGGGAGAGCGAGGGGGCGGTCTGCGTTTTCTCCGACGGCGCGCTGCCGGCCAAACAGGATCCGTTTCTCAAGCAGCAGGACGGCGAGTGGCTGCCGCATCCCTGCCTCATCCAGAAGAGCGATGGCGCGGCCAACTACGCCACGACCGATCTCGCCACGCTCGCCCATCGCCTGGAGATGTGGCAGCCCGACGAGATTGTCTATGTGACCGACGGCCGGCAGCAGCTTCATTTCCAGCAGCTCTTCGCGGTCTTCCGCCGCTGGCATCCTGAGGCCGGCGTGAAGCTCGCGCATGTCTGGTTTGGCTCGATCCTCGGCGACGACGGCAAGCCCTTCAAAACGCGCAGCGGTGAAACGGTGAAGCTGGCCGGCCTGCTCGACGAGGCCGAGGAGCGCGCGTTTCAGACCGTCACCGAAAAAAACCCGGGCCTGCCCGAAGCGCAGCGCCGCGAAATTGCGCGCGTCATCGGGCTGGGCGCGATCAAGTACGCCGACCTGCTGCCGAACCGGCAGAGCGATTACGTTTTCAGTTGGGACAAGATGCTGGCGCTGCAGGGGAACACTGCGCCGTATTTGCTGTATGCCTACGCGCGGCTGCGGAGCATCTTTCGGAAGGCGGCGGAAACATCCAACATTCAACATTCAACATCCAACATCCAACTGGCGGCGCCGGAGGAAATTTTGCTCGCGCGGCACCTGCTCAATTTCGGTTTGGTGCTGGAGGCGGTGGCGGAGGAGCATCGCCCGAATTTTCTCTGCAATTATCTCTACGAACTGGCCGCGCACTTCTCCCGTTTCTTCGAGAACTGCCCCGTGCTCAAAGCGGACGCCCCGATCCGCGCCAGCCGTCTCGCCCTTTGCGATCTGACCGGGCGCGTCCTGCAGCAGGGCCTGGAAGTGCTCGGCATCGAGACGGTGGAGCAGATGTAGTCAGAGCGGTGGCCGGAGCAGGCGGACTTTGCCGGTCTTCACGGGGATTTGGCATCACCCCCCGGGATTCACAATTGTTTCCGCACGGCCGGTGTGCTACTTATGCCCACCTTTGCGACAAAACGCGTGAAACTATTTTCCATCCTCGCGGTGATCGGCGGGTTGGTGCTGCTGCCGGCGGCGCGCAGCCAGGCCACCAACACGATCGTGCGCTTCCAGGTCAGTGCCGGCACCAACGTCGTGGGCAACCTCGACGTGGAGTTGTTCGACCTGGACAAGCCGCAGACGGTGCAAAACTTCCTGATCTATTTCCAAAGCGGCGCCTACACCAACACCATCCTGCACCGCTCGATCCCCAACTTCGTCCTGCAGGGCGGCGGCATCCGCGTGGCGAACCCGCGCTCGCCCTTCGCCTTTCTGCAGGCCTCCCAGTTGGGCAACTACGGCACGATCACGAACGAGTTCAACGTCGGTCCGCTCCTGAGTAATGTTTTTGGCACCATCGCCATGGCCAAGGTGGACGGCGACCCCGACTCGGCCACCACTGAATGGTTTTTCAATCTCGGCGACAATTCGACGAATCTGAACGTGCAGAACGGCGGCTTCACCGTCTTTGGCCGCGTGGTCAACAGCACCAACGCGACCAGCGGCACGAACCTCCTGAACTATTTCAACACGCTCTCGACGAGCAACGGCGTGGTGAGCACCCTGGTCTTCGACGACAATTTCCAGTTGAAACGGTTCTCCGACCTGCCGGTGAACTCTCTCGGCTCCAATTCTCCCGCCTGCTCAAATCTCTTCGCCCTCCGCACCACGGTGTTGCGCGGCGGAAATGTTGACCTGGTGAAGCCCACCATCGCCATCACCACGCCCCTCCTCAATGCCCGGCTCTCGAACTCCACCTTCCTCGCCACCGGCACGGCCCGCGACAATGTCCGCGTGGCCCGCGTCCTCTCCAGCCTGAACGGCAACGAGTGGCTGGTCGCCAACGGCACGACCAACTGGACGATCAACTTGTCCGGCCTGTTCCCCGGCGGCAACACGCTCACCGTGCAAAGCCTCGACGCCGTCGGCCGCCTCTCGCCGCCCGTCAGCCGGAACTTCAACTACATCCTGCCCGCGCCGTTCAGCCTGACCCTCGACGGCAACGGCACTGTGACCGGCGCGACCAACGGCCAGTTGCTCGAAGTCAACCGCCTCTACACCGTCGTCGCCAAGCCGGGCGTGGGCCACCTGTTCGACCGTTGGACCGGCGGCGCCAGCACGGTCAACGCCGCCGTCAGTTTTTACATGCGGTCCAACTTTTCGCTCACCGCGCATTTCTATCCGATCCCCCCGCCGACGCCGCTCACCCTGCAAACCGTCGGCACCGGCACCGTCACCGGCCCCACGAACGGCCAGTTGCTGGCCTACTTGACCACCTATACGCTGGTCGCCAAGCCTGGTCCCGGCCATATTTTCGGCGGCTGGCTCGGTGATCAAGCGACGCTCAGTCCCACGATCTATCTCTACAAGCACACCAACGTTTCCCAGACGGCGACCTTCATGCCGAACCCCTTCATCCCGCTGGCCGGCACCTACCGCGGCCTCTATGGCCGCACCAATCCGCTCTCGATAAAATCCTCCGGCGCGCTCGCCTTCACCCTCGGCACGCCGGGCACCTACAGCGGCACCATCCAATACGACCTCGGCACGCCGCAAATCCGCGGCACCTTCAACGTCCGGGGCGACTCCAGCATCGCCGGCATGTTTGGCCTGGAAGGCCTGCTGCTGACGCTCAAGGCCGATGTCACCAACTTCAGCCAGACCATCACCGGCAGCCTGCTGACCGTCTCCGGCACCGCCCCGTTGGAACTGGACCGCGTCATCGTCCACACCGCCACCAACCCCGCGCCAGAAACGGGTCGCTACACCTTCGTCATTCCCGGCTTTCCTGATGCCACCAACCAGCCCGCCGGCTTCGGCTCCGGCACCGTGAACGTTGACCTCACCGGCCTCGCGAAAATCTCCGGCACCCTCGGCGACGGCACCCCCCTCGCCCAGTCCGGCGTCATCGCCGGCGAGAAAAACCGCTGGCCGCTTCACGCCGGGCTCTACGCGCTGCGCGGAAAAATCATGGGCTGGGTGAACTTCAACACCAACGCCCCCGCGAATTTCTCCGGCGACCTGAACTGGTTCAAGAACACCAAGCTCTCGGACAAAATTTACCGCGCCGGCTTCTCGAACGCGGTGACCATCACCGGCTCGCCCTACGCCCCGCCCGCCGCCGGCACCCGCGCCTTGAACTGGACCAACGGCACTGTGATTCTGACCGGTGGCAACCTCCCCGGCCCCCTCACCAACCAGGTCACCCTCGGCACGAACAATGTCTTCACCGTCACCGACGGCACCAATCAGCTCGTCCTCGCCATCACCGTGACCAACGGCTTGGTCTTCGGCAGCTTCAAACATCCGGCCATCACCTTGCCGGTTCCGCTCAAAGGGGCCGTGCTGCAAAACACCAACGCCATCTTCGGCTCCTTCGTCGGCACGAACCAGAGCGGCGCGCTCTTCATCGGCCCGGCGAACTGAAATTTTCACCTTGAGCTTGTTTGCCGCCGTGCACTCCGCCATGATACCCGGCCTGAATGTTAACGCTTTCTGAAGTCGGCAAATCCTTCGGCGGTCGCACCCTTTTCGAGGATGTCTCGCTGCAGGTGAACCGCGAGGACCGCATCGGGCTGGTCGGCCCGAACGGCGCGGGCAAGTCCACGCTCTTCAACATCATCCTCCAGACCGAATCCCCCGACGAAGGCCAGGTCAACTTTCAACGCGGCGTCTCCGTCGGTTATCTCCCGCAGGAAAGCGCGCCCGCCGGCGACGAGACGGTGCTCGAACTCGCCACCGCCATCACGCCGGAGATGGGCGAACTGCAAAAGCGGATCAAGGCCTTCAACGCCGGCCACGACCAGGACTCGGAGGATTTTCACGAGGTGCAGGCGCGCTTCGATGAACTCGGCGGCTACCGGCTCGAACCGATGGCCAAGAACATTCTCGCTGGCCTCAGTTTCCGCGAGAGCGATTTCCACCGGCCCGCCCGCGAAATGAGCGGCGGCTGGGTGATGCGCGCCTATCTCGCGCGCCTGCTCGTGCAGGAGCCGGATTTGCTGATGCTCGACGAGCCGACCAACCATCTCGATCTGGAGGCGCTCATCTGGTTTCAGGAATATCTGCGCTACTATCCCGGCGCGATTTTGATGATCTCGCATGACCGCGAGTTTCTGAACCAGCTCGTCAACACGATCCTGGAAATCCGCCAGTCGAAGGTCTTCCGCTACCGCGGCAACTACGAGGAATACCTCGTTCAGCGCGAGGCCGGCGAGGCGCAGTTGCTCGCTGCCTACAAAAATCAGCAGAAGGAAATCGCGCATCTTCAGGAGTTCGCCGACCGTTTCCGGGCCAAGGCCAGCAAGGCGAGCCAGGCGCAGAGCAAGCTCAAGCAGATCGCGCGCATGGAGAAGATCGAAGCGCCCGTCTCGGACGCGAAGAAAATCCGGTTCTCCTTTCCCCAGCCGCAGCGCAGCGGGCAGAAGGTTATCACGCTGGAAGACATTCATCACGCCTACGGTGAGCACGTCGTCTATGACGGCATGGAATTCATCGCCGAGCGCGACCAGCGCACGGTGCTGGTCGGCCCGAACGGCGCGGGCAAATCGACGTTGCTTAAAATTCTTGCGGGCGTCCTGCCCTTTCAGTCCGGCACGCGCACGCTCGGCCATAACGCCAAGGCCGGCTACTACGCGCAGTACCGCGTCGAGATGCTCCAGGCGCAGCGCACCGTCTTCGAGGAGGCGCTCGACACGCCGCAGCGCGTCACCGAGGAGTTTGTCCGCTCGGTGCTCGGCTCGTTTCTTTTTCGTGACGACGACGTGTTCAAAAAAATCAGCGTCCTGAGCGGCGGCGAAAAAAGCCGGCTCGCGCTCATCAAGCTCCTGCTTGATCCGCCCAACCTGCTGCTCATGGACGAGCCGACGACACATCTCGACATGCCGAGCATCGACGCGCTGGTCGGGGCGTTGAAGCAGTTCCAGGGCACGCTCATTTTCATCAGCCACGATGTTTATTTCATCCGCGCCCTGGCCTCGAGCGTGGTCCATGTCAACGCCGGAAAACTCACGCGCTACAGCGGGGATTATCAGTATTACCTCGACCGCACCGCCGCGACTTCGGAACGCGCCGCGCTCACCTCCGACGGCAGCGTGCGGAAGGCCGCCGCGCCCGCCGTGGAAAAGGTCGCCGGCAAATCGAAGGAACAAAAACGGCTCGAAGCCGAGCAGCGGCAGAACCGCTCCGCCGCGCACAAGGAGCTGCTCCAGGCCGTGAGCAAGCTGGAAAGGGAAGTCGCGCGGCTGGAAACGCAGCAGGCCGAGCTGGTCGTGGAACTGGAAAAGCCGGAGACCTACGGGAAGGCCGGCCAGGCCATGCACCTGAACCGCGAACTGTCCGGCGTCCAGCACGAGCTCGAGACGGCCACCGCCGAGTGGGAGAAGGCCTCCGCGAAACTGGCCGAGTTCAAGGCGTGATGAAGTTGGGGTGGCCGTCAGGGCGCGGTGCGCCCACCCGTTCCCCGGGCCGGCCCGATCGCCGGTCGGAACAATCCCCGACCTTGACCGGACCACCATCTGGCCTTTCACTTCAACCATGAATTCGATGCCTGTCGTTCTTTGGGGTTGTGTCGCCGCGCTCACGTTCATCACCGGCTGCGCCGCTTCTTCCGACACCTGCTGTGAGCGGGACAAAGGCACGGCGTTCATTGCGCTGTTTCCCAAGGAAGGCGTGCCCGCCGGCTGGCGTGTCGGCGCGTGGAACGATGTTGCCAAGCCCGGCCCGACCGGCACGGTGTGGCTCGTGAAGGGCGGCGTGCTCCAGCCCGAAGGCCCGCGCGGCTCGTGGCTGATGAGCGAGAAGGAATACGGCGACTTCATTCTTGAATACGAGTTCAAGCTCGGCGAGACGGGTAACAGCGGCCTGGCCTTGCGCGCGCCGATGAAGGGCGACCCGGCCTTCGACGGGATGGAACTTCAGATGGCGGACTTCCGCTACAACCCCAGCGCGAAGGATTCAGAACTCACCGGCGGTCTCTATCGCGCGCTCGCGCCGGCCAAACAACTCTACAAGCCGACGGAGTGGAATCGCTATCACGTCGAATTGCGCGGCCCGCGCCTCCTCGTGATTTTGAACGGCGAGAAAATACACGATGCGGACTTGAACACGCAGACGAACGCGGTGAAACGCCATGACAACACCCTGGCAGTGCCGCTCCGGGAGCGCCCGCGTCGTGGCCACCTTGGTTTTCAGGAACTGAGCCGCGGCGCGATTCCGCATGTGATGATCCGGAACGCGCGGATTCAGGAGTTGAAGTAACGGATGCGCCGGGCATCGCCCGGCGGACGGCCATGAACCACGCAGCGTCCCAAAGCAGATTTCGATTCGTGCATCCGGTGGAGATGATCGCCGTTCTTTTCGTGGCCTGCATGTTCCTCCTCGCCGCCCCGGTCCAGGCTACTGATCAGTTCGCTATCGGCGCCGGGGAATCGGTGCTTTTCCACAGCACCTTCACCAACGCTTCCGGCTGGACGTTGCGCGACATGGTCGTGACCAGCGGGGAGCCGCGCGGCGTGGTCGGCCACTATTGGATGAGCGCGTTGTATCGTTTCGCGCGGGCGTTGACGCTGGATGAAGGGGACCTGGCCGTCTATTGGAGCCTGCGCGCGGATGCGTCGCTCGGCGAGGAACGCGGCAAGGTTTTCGTTCATTTCAACATGACCGACGATCCGGCGGCGTTTGAGCAGTTCAATCTCACCATGAACGTCCGGCCTGGCGGCTGGTTCTATCTGCTCTACGCCGATCCCGGTTTCAATATTCCACACACGATCGAGGAAATCCTCGACCCGCCGGCCGGTGGATTCCCCAACGCGCAGACCTTCGAAACCTACCGGCTGCTCATCCGCAAAACCGGCACCAACGCGGCCCGGCCGGGCAGCCAGGTGCCGCTCGTGGCCACCATCAACACCCTCCTGCAGGGGCACGAGCTTTTTACTCCCTCGAAGTCCAGTTCTACGAAAGCGGGCCGGCGGTCGATGGACTGGCGGTGACGCAGCTCCCGGCGCCGGGCGGGTTGCGCGGCGCGGTCGAGGCCGGGGCCTTTCGCGTCTATTTTCAAAGCCATCTCGAACGGAACTATTACCTGGAACGGAGCGAAGACCTGCTGACGTGGACAGCGGTCACCGCCGAAGTCACCGGCACGGGGAATTTGCAGAGCCTGCTCGATGCCGCGCGCCCGGCCGTCCAGGGATTCTATCGCGTCCGTTCTTACTTCCGGTGAGAACTGTCTCCCGGACAACGGCCGGCCGTCCCCCTAAAATATTTCAAACTTTGTCCCTTGAGGGCGAAGCCGTGCCCGTTAAGCTGCCCAACGCGCATGAACGGGAACCGCATCCTGCACGTCGATGGTGACACGTTTTTTGCCAGTTGCGAAATCGCGCTGGACAACAAGCTCGCCGGGCGGCCCGTGTGGGTCGGCGGCGGGCGGCGCGGCGACGGCATCGTGATCGCGGCCAATCGCCTTGCGAAAAAATCCGGCGTCACCACCGGCATGGCCTGCTTCGAGGCCCGGCGCCTTTGTCCGTCCGGCGTGCTCTGCAAGCCGCAGTACGACGAGTACCGCCGGCTCTCCCAGGCGATGTTCCGCATCCTCGAGGAGTATTCCCCCACGCTGGTCCCGACCTCGATTGACGAGGGCTTTCTCGACCTGAGCACCATGGATCACCACGTCTGGCGCAACCGCACACCGGCGGATTACGTCGCCGAAATCCGCGCGCGCATCCTGGATGAAACCGGCCTGCCCGTCTCCGCCGGCCTCGCGAGTTCGTCGCGCCTGGCCAAGCTCGCCACCGACGCGGCCAAGCCCGGCTTTCTGGAAATCCCGCCGGGCGAAGAAAAAGAATTCCTCGCGATGCGTTCGCTGCGGGAGCTTTCCGGCATCGGCAAGAACCGCCAGCGCAGCCTGAGCGGCCTCGGCGCGACGACCTTTGGCGACGTGGCGAAGCTGCCCTCGACGATGCTGAAACAAAAGTTCGGCATCTGGGGCCAGCAGCTCTGGCTCTTTGCGAACGGCCGCTGGAACGAGCCGCTGCTGCTCGAGGTGAAGGATCGCACCACGATTTCCAGCAGCACCACGCTGCCCTACGACGAGCCGGATTACGGGGCCGCGCTCACCTTCGCGTTGAGCGAGGCGACGCGGCTGGTGGGGCAGTTGCGCCGCGAGCATTTGCAGGCGCGCGAGGTCAGCCTGACGATCCGCTTCGACGATTTCACCGAGACCGGCGGCGCGCACCGTTTCCGCGAGGCGCAGTTTCAAAACTCCGTCATCAACGTGGAGCTGGAGAAAATTTTCCGTGAGATAATGAGCCGCGAGGCGAAGCCGGTGCGGCAAATCCGCCTCGCGCTCTGGAACCTGAGCCGGCTCGACACGCAGCCGACGCTCTGGGGCAAGACCGGGGCCGAACGCTGGGGCGCGCTCGACGACGCGACGCACAAATTGAACGAGCAGTGGCAGAAGCCCGCGGTGATGACCGGCGCGCAGCTCGCGTTGCGCCAGCTCGACGACGCACACAAAACTCCCAAGGCCAAATGCCCGTTCGTGCCGCAGCGCGAGATGGTTAAAAAACTCTGGGGCACCGACGCCGCCCCGCTG
>Ga0049085_10000821_pt1 | contig 12267 bp, 10 predicted proteins | sample GreLakmeSU08MSRF_FD_66721 | JGI IMG/M metagenome (GOLD analysis project Ga0049085, IMG submission 66721) | Freshwater lentic microbial communities from great Laurentian Lakes, MI, USA - Great Lakes metaG SU08MSRF | ecosystem: Environmental > Aquatic > Freshwater > Lake | place: Great Lakes... | reverse complement strand
ACCAGAGAGCGCATCTCGGTGTTGCCCAGTTTAGTTTTCGTTTGCCCTTCAAACTGCGGGGACCGCAACTTTACCGAAATAATCGCCGTGAGTCCTTCACGAATGTCTTCTCCGACAATGTTGTCATCATTTTCTTTTAACTGACCTTTACTTTTGGCGTACTTATTGATTGCGTTAGTTAATGCTTTTTTAAAACCTTCTTCGTGCATCCCGCCTTCAGTGGTGGCGATGTTATTAGCAAACGAGTGAATTCCTTCGTGATAGCCCGTATTCCACTGCATGGCAACATCTACTTCGGAGTTGTCGGTCGTTTCGACGAACGCAACGACTTTTTTAAAGAGCGGATCTTTAGGGCCGTTTAGGTGTTTTACAAAATCAACGATCCCACCAGCAAAGAGGAAGGTTTCGGCGTGAACTGGGTCGGTTCGTTCGTCAAGAAAGCAGATCTCGAGGCCACGATTAAGAAAAGCCATTTCCCGCAAGCGCTCAATAAGAGTTTGCGCCCGAAATTCGATCTCTTCGAAAATGGTGGCGTCGGGCCAAAACGTAACCGTGGTCCCGCGCTTTTTAGACGGGCCCGCTTCCTTTATGCGGCCAATAGGGCTTCCCCCCTCTTTGAACGACAGGGTCCACTTGGATCCGTCGCGGTGAATCTCGAGGTCGAGCCGTGAAGACAAGGCGTTGACTACAGAAACCCCTACTCCATGAAGGCCGCCGGAAATTTTGTAGCCCTCGCCGCCAAACTTTCCCCCGGCGTGCAAAGTGGTTAGCACGATTTCCGCGGCCGACTTCTTAGGGTCGTCCGGGTGAGGGTCGACCGGAATTCCGCGGCCGTTGTCGCTAACCCGACACCCCCCGTCGGCCAAGAGAGTTACGTCTATTCGAGTGGCTTCTCCCGCCATGGCCTCGTCAACCGCATTGTCGACCACCTCGTAAACCAAGTGGTGCAAACCAGAAATACCCGTGGACCCGATATACATCCCCGGCCGCTCCCGCACCGGTTCAAGGCCCTTTAGGACCGTAATGTCTTTGGCTTTATAGGTTGCTGCCACTAGGGACACGCCTTTCGATAGGTCGTCAACTACAAACTTGGTTTGGATGAAACAAGCGATTACCCGCGTGCCGGTGAGCGAATTGTTGCACTAAACAACACCGTTTATTGTACCCGAGCAAAACGAGAACTTAAGGACACTTCTACTGAGGATCCACCACAATTCTTACGTGATTAATCGCATCTGAGCCAATAACCTCGGCCACACGGTGAACGATGTCGGCTTCGAGGTAGCGCAACTGTGTCGCCCAGGCTCCCGACCCAACCGAAATCGTTATTGTGTCGTCGCGTAAATTTTGCAGAGTTGCGTGCTGAGCAACTTGCGCGCCCAAGATCTCGGGCCAGTGGTCCACGAGCTGCTTCATTATTCTAGGGTCAGCCAATCCGAGTTCTTTGCTTAAATGAGCCAGTGCGTCGCCCACCACTACTGGGTCGGGCTCCTCGCCCGGAACACCCTGGTTGGACCGGCTGAATCTCATCGAACTCTCGCGGTGGCGTTAGCCACGCAAACTCGAGCCGCCACCTCTACCCCAAAAGGAAGTGGGCCCGCGGTGGAGATAAGGGTTTGGGGCGCGGCTAGGCGTTCGACGAGGGCGGCGCTGCGGTATTCGTCGAGTTCACTAAATACGTCATCAAGCACCAGCACCGGCTCTTGGCCAAAAGCGGCGGTCACCGCGCGGTGACCGGCCAGGCGTAACGCTAGGGCCAAGGTGCGCTGTTCTCCCTGCGATGCTTGCGACCGACTTTCGAGGCCGGCCAAGGTGAGCGCCCACTCGTCGCGGTGCGGGCCAACCAACGTGGTGCCGCGCTCGCGTTCGCGCCCCGCTAGGGCCGACAGGGCCGCGCGCATTGTTTTAGCCAATTCTTCTCGGGTCAAGGTTTGGGACAAACCGGTTTCGTTGGGCCCCGAGGTAGCCCAGTCGCATACGTAGTTGGCCTCGAGCGCGACGGGCTCTATTGCCAACTCGCGGTAAGCGAGTTGTACCTCGGGAAAAAGTTGATTAAGAAGTTGCAGTCTGCCTTCTAGTAGCTCGGAGCCGGTGGCGACGAGTTGTTGATTGAAAACTTCTAGGGTCGCCCCTTCATCGCTCCGCGGGTTTGCTCGGCCGCCCGCACGCAAAAGGGCGTTGCGGTGGCGCAGAACTTTTTCGTAATCGGCGCGCACGCCAGAAAATCTTGGGTTTATTGTGGTTAAAAGTTCGTCAATGAAAGTTCGTCGTCCGGTGGGACCACCTTTTATTAGCGCAAGGTCGTCGGGCGCGAAAACCGTAACTCGCAAAGCTCCGATTAAATCTCGTAACCGGGGTACGGCTTTTCCGTCCAGCAATATTTTGTTTCGTCCGGTGCGGCGCAAACCGACTTCAATTTTTCTACTGCGCTCGGGTGCACTAATAAATGTACGCACCACGGCTTCTTCTTGGCCCGCTCGCACCAGAGCTGCGTCGGGAACCCCTCGAAAAGATCGCCCCAAGGCACACCAAACTACGGCTTCAAGGATGCTGGTTTTTCCCTCGCCGTTATCGCCGGAAATAACCGTTACCCCCGAAGGTAAATCAAGGTGGATGCTTTCGTAGCAACGAAAGTCAATCAACTCGACGCGCGCGACAGATGTGCCGGGCGGGGTTTCCACGTTGGGCTTAGGTGATGCGAACCGGCATCAAAAGATAAAGAAATTCTTTTGTTCCGCCTCGCAAAACCGCGGGCTTTAGTGGGTCTACGGTTTCAATGGTCACTTGTTCGGCGCCGGCGGCCTCCACGCCGTCGAGAAGGAAGCGCGCGTTAAAGGCCATGGTTACGTCGGTCCCTGAATATTGCGCCTCGACCGGTTCAAACGATTGGCCGATGTCGGTGGCGGTGGCAGAAAGTTCTAAACCATCAGAAGTCATCGCTAACCGAATTGGAGCGGAGTCGCGGCTGGTCCCCCCCACTAAACTTACGCGCTCGACCGCCGAAGCCAAAAGGTCGCGCCCCACGGTTAGGCAGTTGGGATACTCGTCGGGGATTAGTTGCGAATAGTTAGGAAATTCACCTTCAATTAGGCGGGCGGTTAGTTCGGCGCCGGGAACCCGAAAAACTACGTAGCGGTCGCTTAAAAAAACCTCAACGTCGCTTTCGCCGATCATTTTTTGCAATTCGCCCAAACCTTTGGCCCCCACCAAAACTTTTTTGTCTCCGGTCAGTAAAGAAACCCCAGGTAAATCTCTAACTGCGAGTCGGTAGGAGTCGGTCGCTACTAGTCTTAAGCCAGTTTCGGTTGCGGCCAATAAAACCCCGGTGAGTATTGGCCGAGCGTCGTCTCGCGATGCCGCCGGCACCACTTGGCGCAAACCTTCGGCCATTGGGGGCCCAGACACAACCACCGGTTCGCCTTCGGCCTCGGGAAGTTGAGGAAAATCGCCCGCAGCCAAGGTCCGGATTTCAGAACGGAACCGTCCGGCTTCGATAATTGCTTGGTCATCACCTATTTCGACCGTGACTGTGTCGGCAGTGATTTTGGCCAGGGTGTCCACTAAAAGCCGGGCCACTAGTACTACCGACCCGGTTCCGTCTACTTCAGCCACGGTTTGCGCTCGGATTGTTAACTCGAGATCGGATCCAGTGAACTCGACTTTGCCGGGGCTGAGCGTTACCCGTAAACCCGATAAAACCGGTAGTGCGCCGGCCCGGGAAGCCACCGCTCGAGCGGCAGTGCTTACGGCCGTAGCCAAGGAATCTCGATCGCAACGAAACTTCATTTAGTCACCGTTTCTTGATGGTTGGCAAAGGGATGAGTTTTCCCCATTTTTTGGTCTTTTATTAAATATAAAGTCGTAGTAGTAGTAGGGCTGGGGATTGTGGAAAACCACCCAAAAGTGCTGGTCAGGGTAGGTTTGGCTATAGCAAGTTTTCCCCTGTCCTCCCCAGGCCCCAGAAAAACAAAGGTGTTTTTATGGGCTCGCTCCCCAGAACCGGCGGGTTCTTCCTTCTTATCCCCAACCTTATCCCCAAGGGGGTTATTTGTTGCCGATAAAGGGTTTTGCGGGGCGTTATCCCCAACAAGGAGATAAATCACGTATCGCTCCCCAGGCGGATACGAGCGATCAGCTCATTGACCTGTTCAAAGGTCGTGTGCCGCTCACCCATCTCGCGGCGGATTTTGTCAACGGCGTACATCACGGTGGTGTGGTCTCTCCCGCCGAAGGCGTCGGCGATGCGGGGGTAACTGAAGTCAGTCATCTCGCGCATGACGTACATCCCGGTTTGTCGAGCCGCGACTAGCGGTCGGCGCCGGCTGCGACCGCACAGGTCGGCCACTTCCCAGCCAAACATGAGCGCGGTTTCATCCAACACCAACGCCGCCGTTATTTCGCGCGGTTTGGTGCTCGGCAAAATATCGGCCAGCACCGACTTCGCGACCTCGGCCGACAAGGGGGATTGATTAAGGCTCCCGTAAGCCGAGATCCTAATTAATGCTCCTTCAAGCTCGCGAATGTTTTCTTTGATGTTGCTCGCGATGAAATCCATTACCTCGTCGGGAATGTGCCCGAGGTTATCTGCTTCGGCTTTTTTGCGTAAAATTGCTAAACGGGTTTCAAATTCAGGCGGCTGAACGTCGGTAATTAAACCCCACTCAAAACGCGTGCGTAAGCGGTCTTCAAGGGTAGCGATTGACTTCGGGGTGCGGTCGGACGAAATGACAATTTGTCCGCTGGCACCGTGCACGTGATTAAAAGTGTGGAAAAATTCCTCTTGTAGTTCCTGGCTGCGTTCAAGAAACTGAATGTCGTCAATTAAAAGGATGTCGAGTTCGCGAATGTTGCGCTTAAATGTCGCCATACGAGCGCGATCGCGAATAGCTTCAACAAAATCGTTCATCATTGCTTCGGTGGTTACATAGCGCACCCGTTTTTTTGGGTAGAGGTTGTGTACGTAGTGGCCAATAGCGTGCAATAGGTGGGTTTTTCCTAGTCCGGCGGGGCCGTAAATAAAGAGCGGGTTGTAGCCCGATGCAGGAGCTTCCGCGACCGACAGGGCCGCGGCGTGAGCAAAACGGTTTCCCGAACCAATAACAAACGCGTCGAAGGTATAGCGCGGGTTGAGAGTTCCGGTCGGCAACTCCGCCCCGCGCGCACTCGCGGCACTCGCGGCACTCGAAGTCTCAGGAACTGAAGGTTTTGGGTCGAAGAAATCTGGTTCGGGGTTGAGTTCGGTTATCAACTCCACCTCGACTTGTTCGCCGGCAGCGGTTGCGACGGCGTCGATCAACATCGGGCGATAGTTGGACCGGATGCGGTCAGCCGAAATGCTGTTTGGTGTTGACAAAACAAGCGTGCCGTTTTCAAACCGAACGGCTTTTACTCCTTGAAACCAAGTGTGCCAAGTGGCGTCGGCTAATTCTGCTCGCAACCTACGGGCGGATTGCTTCCAAATGCGATTGGCGATTTCGTCGCTGCTGTCACCAGCGTTTGTGCCTGCTGCTTCGGGGTTGGTCGCGGTCATCTCGGCCATCTTATGGTCTGTTTCGACCGAAGCATTCCCTGGACGCGACCCTCGCGGGTCTCGGCCCACCTTTTGTTAAACTGCATTTCAAATTCCCCCGTGATGGTTTTAGTTGTGCGAACGTCGAACAACTTTTATTTACTGACTAAATCTTTTGTTGCTGAGCCGTAGAAGTTATCGCCTAGAGGGGCTCGAGCCTCTATGGCGGGGCGGCAATTATTGAGTTTTGGGTGGTTCCGCAAGGTATCAGCGAGCCACTGCCTTCTCAACTGGCGGGATTTTGGCGCCGGCAAGAATTCTCGGCCCGACCTGGGCCCACGTTGCGGCCGAGGTCGCCACCGCCATAGACTGAGCAGAAGTTCTTGCGGACAGCCCATGCATCGGTTGCCGCCACCCCAAGGAGGCAATGCGTGAAACGGACATTTCAGCCCAATATTCGCAAGCGTAAAAAGAAGCACGGCTTTCGCAATCGGATGCGCACCAAGGCCGGACGAGCGGTTCTGCGGACTCGTCGCCAGCGCGGGCGCAAGCGCCTAAGCGCCTGATCCTGCGAATTAGAAGTCGTGCCACGTTTGGCGCCCTGGCTCGGGCGCAACGGTTTCGTTCCGGTGCTTTGGCGATTCGCTACGTCTCGGGAGAAAACCTTGAATTTGCCTACTCGGTCGGTCGCCCAGCCGGAAACGCCGTTCAGCGCAACCGCCTGCGCCGCCGCCTGCGGGGGGCGATTGCGATCGAGCTCGACCTGTTCCCGTCGGGCGCGTACCTCGTCTCGGCCGCTCCGTCCGCTCAGACCATGACCACCGGGGAATTGGGGCAAGCAGTGCGGGCGCTGGCTCACCGGGTGAATCGGTTTGTCGAAGAGGGCGCGAAATGACCGCCAAGCGACTAAATCGTTGCTGTATATGGGTTTTAGCCGCGCCAGTTCGGCTCTGGCGCCAGGCCAGCCGGCATTTACCCAATAGATGCCGATTTTATCCGTCGTGTTCGGCTTACGCCCTAGATGCTCTCGATCAGCACGGTCCTATCCGGGGCGGCTGGCTGGCGATTCGTCGAGTCGGAAGGTGCCACCCGTGGCACGAGGGTGGAGTTGACCCAGTTCCCCAAGTAACCCGGGTGCTCTGATGTCGTTCCTAAACCCAGTTTTCGAAGCCATCGGCTGGCTGCTGGCCATCTTTTATTCGGTCATTCCCAACCTGGGGGTGTCGATTATTTTGCTGACCGCCACCATCATGTTGCTCCTGTACCCCCTCACGGCCAAGCAGGCTAAATCAATGATGGCGATGCAGCGCGTGCAACCCGAAATTAAAAAACTCCAAGCGAAGTACAAGGGGGATCGCGAAAAACTTAATCAAGAAATGATGAAGTTTTATCAAGAGAACAAAATTAATCCGTTGGCCGGTTGTTTGCCGTTAGTCGTGCAGTTGCCAATATTCTTTTCGCTATTCCAAGTTTTGCGCGACTCGTATCAGTACGTCCCTAAAGACTCCGCGCTTTATTCTGCGCTGTGTGATGCACCGGCTAAATGTGCAAAAGGTATAGTAAATCCGCAGTATTTTTTAGGTTTGAATTTACAACTTTCTGCGGTCGATGCCCACGACGGCTTGCTTGATGCGGTTCCATATTTTATTTTGGTTGGCTTAGTTATTCTGACGGGATTTTTACAAACCCGACAGTCACAAAAACGCACGCCGGTCGCGAACAAACAAATGGGAACAGTAATGAAAGTTCTACCAATATTTTTCGGATTAATTTCTATTCAGTTTCCTTCGGGGCTAGTTTTGTATTTCTTCGTGAGCAACTTGTGGCGTTTGGGACAACAAGAAGTCATCTTTAGTCGTCACGGATTTACGACTTCCACCGGCGCTATCGACGCCAAGAGCCGTCGTCGTCCACCCCCGCCGGAAGTCGTCGCCCCCAAGCCGGCGCTGCCGGCCACCGACGACGCGAAACCGAAACCGCCGGGGGCATCGCTCAAATCCCCCGTACCCCCCAAAAGCCCCGAAAACCCCCCAGAGAGTGATAATTCCGGCACTAAACCTTCGGGGCTGCGAGGGGCACTAGGTTTACCGAGCGCTAAGTCTGGCCCCGCTCATACGCACCCTCAGTCGACCGAGCCTGATTTGCCGACCGAAGAGCGCTCGACCTCGGGGCAATCACCAAACCAATCGAAAAAGAAGAAACGGAGACGCTAAAGCTATGGAATGGGTTGAAACTACCGGACGAACAGTGGAACTGGCCCTTGATCTGGCCCTCGATCAGTTGGGTATTGATGAATCTGAGGCTCAGTTTGAGGTTTTGGAAGAGCCCCGCAGCGGGCTATTCGGTCGCAAGGATGCCCGACTGCGCGCCCGGGTCAAGCCCTTGTCGAGAGAGAAACCTGCCCCCGAACGACGGCGGCGAGAGCGCAAACCTGCGTCCAAATCAAGCGGAGGCGCAAAAAAATCGAGTACTAGCAACGCTAAATCGGCGACCAAGGCCGCGCCCAGCAAAGAAACTAGTCGGCCCGTCAAGAAAACCTCGGCGGCCAAAAGCCAAAGCGACCGCCGGGAGAGGACAGGAGAAATGACAATTACTGTTGATGAGCAGGCCGAACAGGCCGCGGTGTTTACTCGGGGGCTATTGGCTGCCTTTAGTTTAAGCGCCGATGTGGCTATTCGCAAAGAAGGTGACGACGTGGTGATAATTGACGTCGTCGGCGACGATTTAGGGCTATTAGTGGGCCCCAAAGGCGTTACTCTGAAGGCCATCGAGGACTTAGTGCGTAGTTCGGTGCAGCGCCGGACCGAGGGATTTGGCGCTCGAATTCATGTAGACGTTGGTGGGTATAGAGAAAAGCGCCGGGTAGCTTTATCGGATTTTGCTCGGGAAGTCGCGGCCAAAGTGCAAGAATCAGGCGACGAATACGCGCTGGAGCCGATGGCTGCGGCCGATCGCAAGGTTGTTCACGATGCGATTGCCGAAATTGACGGTCTGGAGACGCTTTCTGACGGAGAAGAACCCCGACGGCGAGTGGTCATTCGTTCCGCCTAAGAAGTTTTACCGGTAAAGGCCCATTGAGAGCCCATTTTGGGCTACTTTGGGGGTTGTGTCCGCAGTATCAATTGATCAGGTGTTGATAAAAGCCCAAGAATTAGGCTTTATTGGCCCTCGTCCGCCGCAGGAGCAACTAGATCACGCAGTAGCCTTTTCGAATTTGGTAATAAACGGGCACCCTTTGGTGGCCGAGAAGGTCAATTTTCTTGATTTAGGCTCCGGGGGAGGGCTTCCGGGGTTGGTTCTTGCGCTAATGGCCCCAAACTGGCAGGGATGCCTCCTTGATGCCCAAGAACGACGAACGCAGTTTCTTCAGGAAGCCATACTTGACCTCAATCTAGGGGAGCGACTGGTGGTGGTACGAGAAAGAGCCGAGGCGGCCGCCCGAATGGACCAATACCGGGGCCAATTCTCACTGGTAGTGGCTCGAAGCTTTGCTTCTCCCCCCGTCACGGCTGAATGTGCGGTAGGTTTTTTGACCATTGGCGGGCGATTGGTAGTCAGTGAGCCAGTTTCATCGCCCGGAGATGTTCCTCGGTGGCCCGAAAACGGTTTAAGCCTGCTGGGCTTTGGCCCAGCTGAGATAGTTTCCGGTGGGGGTGCGAGTATCGCCACAGTAAAATTGTTGAACAAAATCGCTGATCGCTGGCCTCGACGAACGGGAATTCCGGCTAAACGCCCCCTCTGGTAGCAAGCGGATAGGTTCCACGTGGAACCTATCCGTCAATTAGGAGGATTACTCGTCGCTGGGTTCCACGTGGAACCAGACCACCAATTTGGCCGGCTTTTCTTAATCTGGTTCCACGTGAAACAAGACCTCGGGATGGCAGTTTTCTATCGGCTTGGTCCACGAGGAACTGGGCGGCAAGGCCAGCCGAATCATTGGAGTTATCCCCATAGTTATCCCCAGCCTTTAGCCGGAGTCAGCTAGACGGACCACCTGGCGTCCGAGGTTTGGTGGTAACGGGGTTGAGAGACAAAAGAAAATAAAATATTGAAATAACATTGATGTAGTTCTAGTTTATGGGCTAGCCTGTTGATAAGTCTAAACCCAAACTTGAGACTTTTTAGTAGCCGCGCTACTACCTGGAGGCAATATGGCTAAGGCCAAGACTAAAGGCGACTCAGCGAAAGATTCTTCCTCGTCCAAGGCGGACGCGGTTGTTGCCGCTTTTTCGGAAGAGCCCATCCTTGACACCGGATCTTTACCCGAAGCGGGCACGGTTACTCCCGCTCCGCCCCTCACCCTGCCCCGGGTTATTGCCATTGCCAACCAAAAAGGCGGAGTTGGTAAAACCACTACCGCGGTTAATCTCGGCGCCACTCTGGCCGAGTTGGGGTTTCGTACTTTGGTTATCGACCTTGACCCCCAAGGGAACGCGACTACCGGGCTCGGAATCAATCCGCGCGACGTAACGGTTTCAGTGTACGAAGTTTTGTTACAGGAAGCGTCGTTCGATGACTGTGCTGAAGCTACCGCGATTAAGAATCTTTTTGTCGCTCCGGCCACAATCGATCTTGCTGGCGCGGATATCGAATTGGTTCCGCAAATTAGTCGAGAACTGAAATTAAAACGCGCCATTGATGCGGTGCGCGACGACTACGACATATTTTTAATCGACTGTCCGCCGTCACTGGGTTTGCTGACCGTAAACGGAATGGCTGCGGCCGACGACGTGATTGTTCCCATTCAGTGTGAATATTACGCGCTTGAAGGCTTGGGGCAATTATTAAAAAACTTATCGCTAGTTAGAGCTAACTTAAATCCGGGACTTGATGTACGAGGAATTGTTTTAACGATGTATGACGGGCGAACTAAGTTGGCCGACCAAGTTGAATCTGAAGTGCGAGCATTTTTTGGACCGAAAGTTTACAAGACAGTAGTGCCGCGTACAGTGCGACTGTCCGAAGCACCATCGTTTGGGCAACCCATAATTATTTTTGATAGCGCGTCTCGTGGCGCTAAGGCTTACCGTGATCTTGCTAAGGAGGTGAGTGATGGCGCGACAGGGCGGGCTGGGTAAAGGACTCGGTGCACTAATTCCGGCGCCGATCAGCGAAACCATCGCGGCCGAAACGGGGAACGGTTATCGAGAAATTTCGGTGACCGAGATTCGTCCTAACCCCTATCAACCCCGCTCGACTTTTGACGACGAAGCCTTGGGGGCGTTGGCAGATTCCATTAGAGAGGTTGGGATTCTCCAGCCGGTGCTGGTTCGTCCCGCCGAGGGGGGCTTTGAACTCATCGCCGGAGAGCGCCGATGGCGGGCGGCTCAGAGAGTGGGGCTTAAGACCATCCCCGCGTTGGTGCGGGAAACCGACGACACCGCGGCACTTGAACACGCCCTGGTGGAAAATCTTCAGCGCGACGATCTCAATCCACTTGAAGAGGCCGCGGCTTATCAACAACTTATTGAAGACTTCGGTCTTACTCACGAGCAAGTTGCTTCCCGGGTGGGCAAGAGTCGCGCGTCGGTTTCTAACACTTTACGACTTTTGCAGTTACCGCCTTCGATTCAGCGCGCGATTAGGGAGCGGCAACTTTCTATGGGTCACGCTCGGGCGTTGCTCGGAACCCCAGACCGTTCGTTTCAAGAGGCTCTCGCGTTGCAAATTATTAAAGACGATCTTTCTGTCCGTCATGTTGAGGGAGTCATAAAGGCGCATAACGAAGAGACCACAGGTGGCGCTCGTTCTACTCCAACGAGCAGTCGGTTGCGCCCCGCCGGTTTAGCAGAACTGGAAGAGTTGCTTAGTGATCATCTTGAAACTCGAGTGAAAGTTCGCATGGCTAGTGGTGGCAAAGGGACGGTTACGATCGATTTTGCCGATCTAGAAGATTTAGAGCGCATTTATCGCGCGATGGCTGAAAGTAAACCTTCGGCGAAGTAATAAATTTTTAACTGTTAGATTCTAAAACTTCACGCAAGGCCTTGACTATCGCGCGAGAGATTTCTCCTATTTGAGTGGCTAGTTGTTGAGTGGCCGCAGCATCACCCGGAGCGATTAGTTCACAAACGACAGTGGGCATGGATGTTTCTCGCAAGACCGCCAGCGTTTTTCCGTGCACCCCGGTGTCGCCCACAAGCAATTCGGCCAGTTGTCCGTGAATCGCTTCGGCTACCGCTCGGCCCATAACCGACTCGTGGCGGGGTGAGGCAAAGTAGGCGCAGCGATAATCGCCGGGCCGCAAAATGAGGGCGAAATCGGCCTCGAACCGATTGGCGGCCTGAGCGGTGGCGGAGTCTTCGGCGCCGATTCCGTCGAGTATTCCGGTGGCCCCCGCTTGAATCAGGCCTCGGATTACGTGATCGCCCAGATTGGTCATTTCGGGTGAGGCGGCTATGTAGAGGCGTCGACCTAAAAGACCGGGATGCTCTTGGCGTAAGCCCTCGCGCTCGCGCAGTCCCGCGGCTGACCCTGCGGCCCGGCCCCCCACTCTTGAGAGTTCGGCCCCGCTGGTGTCGCCACAAATCCCATCTACCGGCAGTCCCGCCGCCAACTGAAAGTCCAGCAAGGCGTGGTGGGTGAGGGGTCCAAAAATCCCGTCCTCGGGGCCCGCAGCAAAGCCGAGGGCGTTCATTTGGTGTTGGAGGTCGAGCACGTCATCGCCGCGCAGCAGAGGCTGATGGAGGTACAGCATTCGGTCGCCTAGAGCGAGTCCGCTTTCTACCAAAGCCGAAAAAGTTTGCCGACCGATTATG
>Ga0049085_10000818_pt1 | contig 12290 bp, 10 predicted proteins | sample GreLakmeSU08MSRF_FD_66721 | JGI IMG/M metagenome (GOLD analysis project Ga0049085, IMG submission 66721) | Freshwater lentic microbial communities from great Laurentian Lakes, MI, USA - Great Lakes metaG SU08MSRF | ecosystem: Environmental > Aquatic > Freshwater > Lake | place: Great Lakes... | reverse complement strand
CAAGATTGCAGTTGGGGCGTACTCCTTTATGCACGCCCGCCACGACATAACCACGCAAGCCAAGAAATGTGCACAATTGTACGAATATATGCCGTTGGGGTGCGTTTTGGATGTGGAACAAGACGGAATTACCGCCCCGATGGTGGATTTGTGGGTAAAAGTGTTCTTTCAGACGGTTGGTGCTTACCCGATTATCTACACTTCGCACGCAATGTGGCTGAAGTGTTACGGCAAGCAGCCCAACCCGCACGCGCAGAACTGCCCGCTCTGGGTGGCGCATTACACGCGCCCTAATCAGGAAGTCATACTCCCCAACGGCTGGCGGGAATATTTGTTTCATCAATACACAGACAAGGGGGTTACTTTGGCCTATAAAGAGCCACTGGACTTCAACAACTTCAACGGTGATGAGGGCAAGCTGAATGAGCTGATAAAGTATCGCGTCGGGCGCAAGGGCAGCCTTCCAGTAGTCACCCCAATAACCAACACCGGTGTAAAGGCAGCGGACGCGTCAAAAATACCCGTCCAGTTTGACGCACAAGAAAAAAAAAGGTAACTGACAAATTGGCTACATCTACGCCCAAATCATTCCCACGCGCCCTGAATTTCGGGTTGCACGGCTCGGCAGATTCTTCGTGGGGCAATTTACTGCTTCCGTTTGAGAGGGAAATGATTGAGAAGGGCAAGTTCAATGCTATGAAATTGCTCTCCCGCGAAAATCCGGACAGCGTAGATTGGTTGTCCGAGCACAGGGTAGGCAGAATCATTGTGCGGTTGATGTTGCAGGGCGATGCCCTGTCTACTCCAGCGTCAGCGTGGGCTGACACTCGCGAGAAAGTGCGCGGGTTCTATTTGAAGGGTGTACGCCACTTTGAGCTACACAACGAACCCAACCTGAACATCGAGGGGCTAGACCGCTATTGGGCAAACGGCACAGCGTTCGCCAAATGGTTTAGTGGTCTAGCCCTGCTTCTTAAAAGCGAACTACCCGATGCAAAAGTTGGCTGGCCGGGGTTATCTCCGGGTGGAACAATTGCCGGAACACGAATGGACTGGCGCGAGTTTATGAACGCGGCAGTCTTGACGGGCGCGTTGAAGTCAGCGGACTGGATTGGGTGTCATTGTTACTGGACGACCCGTGGCGATATAACAAGCAAGGCGGCAGGTGCGCATTGGAAGGAGTACTTGGGGTATAGTAAACCAATAAATGTAACCGAGTATTCAAACCCAGCCCCTAATTACTCAAGAGCCGACAAGGCCGTTGAGTACCTAGAGTGGTTCAATACATTAGAAGGCGTAGATGGGGCGTACTCATTTGTGTCAAGCGCATCCAGCGGGTTCGAGAATGAAACTTGGACTTCGCAGATGGCTGAAATTGTTGGTAGTCAGAGAGGAATTTAGGAAATTTGTTATGTCATTAAACCCGAAGCGCAAAGATGAAACCGTAGACTTTACAACGCAAGACAGGACTGATTTCCAAGTTCGCATGGCGGTGTTTGAAACGAAAATAGACGCGTTACTGGATGCTTTGCGCGAAATAAAAACAGAAATGCTGCGTCGCAATGATTCTATTGAGGAGCGCATAGTCGCAATTGAATCGCGGCAGACGCGAATGGAGTTGCGCATGACGCGCGGTGATGCAATCGTAACGGTTACAGCAACCCTACTGGCTTCTCTGGTTAGTTTGATAATTGCATTTATGAAGTAGGTGCAACAATGATGCACTTGCAACAAAGTTACGCAAATAATTTCAGGGGGTTCTATAGAGCACTCCGCACCAAAATTTTTAATGAAATAGAAATTTCTACAACCCTAAAACATTTACACGGGTTGCATGACGAAAAGAAACACGGACGCTGGGCGGGGCATTTCTCGGCGATTGCATCTCGCGGTGGAGCTAAAGCTTCGCTGGCATATGACAATTGGAAAAGAAGAATTGCAAACATTCGCACTTCTACTGGTAATCCTAAATGGGGAAAAAAACTTGAGCGAAGCCTAGAGAAACATCTGGGAGTAAAAGCGAGAGCTAATGCAGGATTGGATGCATTGGCAAAAGCTATAGGAATAAAACCTAAAACTGCTGCAGCTCCTACAGCTCCTACAGCGACAGCTGGAACTGCAAGTACGAAAGCTCCAAGGACAAACGCGCAAATAATGACTTCGGCACAAAAGGTAGCCGCTGGAACAAGTAAAACATCGACGGCAGTAAGATTAGCTGCGAGAAGAGTTGTAGCCGCTAAAACCGCAGCAGAACGAGAAACAGCTCGTAAAGATTTCGAGACGCTTTATCAACAATCCATAAGTAAAACAGGGCCGAAAGTCGGACGCGGGAGAGCGACAGCGGCAACAACAGAAGCTTCAGCTGCCGCAGGAATAGTGACGGGTGCTCAAAGAAAAGCAGCGGAGGAAGCTCAAATACGAACACAAATGGGAGCAACGCCCCCCAAAAAACAATCATATCTTGAAACTGGGGCGGGAAAACTATTTCTATGGGGGAACGAAAAATTTGGTGGAAGCAATCGCGTTCCATTTATAGCAGTTGCAAATGTTCTTAACCGCGAAGGAACACCGTCCTCTCCGGGAAAACCAGCCACCGGTCTACATAAACAGGTGGAGAGAATTAAAGCGGAAAGTGTAGGAACCGGGCGGGAGAAAAGAAATGAGACCCTTACTGTTGAAGGGCTAAGAAATAGGATAATGGAAGCCACTTATCACTCGGGCGGAATGGGTACTCGTAAGCCCGGAAGACTAAAAGTTGCTTACGGAGGGGGAGAGTTTACGAAAAAGGGTGGAAAAGATGCAAGAGCATCTCAAGCCGACACCGTAAAAGTAGCTAAGACAATTCTAAAGGAACCAAATACCAGCGCTGCTATAAAGATGGCTGACTCCCTCACTCCCAAAGGGGCAGCTGCTATATTGAAGGGGACTTATCAAGGAAGGCTTGTCGGCGCGGCTTTGACTAAGGCGTTATCAACTGGAAAAATTGAGGGGAGCAAAGAAGGTATAACAAAATTTGTTAATAACGCAACAAAACGCATAAAAGTAAATGGTGAGTTTGTAAGAGCCGAAGCGATTGCGCAACACTTTATAAAAACTGCGACTACGAGAGTTGCAACAAATACCGGCGGGAAAGTTAGCGCAAACCTGTTGGAGGGTTCCATTGCGAAATTACGCGTGCCTGAAGTAAAAGTAGCATTCCAGAAAGCACCAAGAAAAGCACGGAACAAAAAAGCACCCTTAGAAGACCCAGTTGCTGGAGCGGAACCTTAATACCGGAGAGTTGATGATTGTTCCGTACTTACACAGGAATCAAATTCGCAGTCCTCTTTTTTGGGTTACAACTCTAAAGCATTTACACGGGTTGCATGACGAAAAGAAGCATGGGAGATGGGCAGGGCATTTCGCAGCGATTGCAACGCGTGGAGGAAATAAGGCTGCGCTGGCATATGCTAATTGGACAAAAAGAATTGCTAGCATTCGAGCCTCTACTGGTAATCCCAAATGGGGAAAGGGGCTTGAAAAAAGCCTTGAGACACACCTAGGCTTAGGGGGAAAAAGAGCCGCAGCCTTAAAAAAGGCCGCGTATGAATCGGCGAGAGCTGAAGGCACTAAAATATTAGGCCCTAGGAAAGTTGCATCGGAAAGCACGGGAGGCGCTCCTAATATCGCTCAAGCAAACAAAGTTGCGTTTGTTTCTCCGCGCACTACTCGCGATTTAAAAACAAATCCTTTGACGGCGCGACAGGCGAATAAATTAGACAAAGTTATTGCGGAACAAAAGAGGGTTGTGGCGGCTTCAAGAGACCCAGTATTTGTAGCCAAATTACAGAGACAAATAGATAAAAACGAGCAGGCGGTAAATGCGCCTCGCTCTCGAAATGCAGACAGGCAAGAAGCGGCTAGGGTAGCTAAGGCAGCACCTAAAGCAGCACCGGCTACTCCAGCCGCCACTCCAGCCGCCACTCCAGCTGCCACTCCAGCCGCTAAGGTTAGCGGGAAACGAAATAAACGCGCATTAGTTAAAGCAGTTGAGGCAGCTAAGCCTAAGACAGAAGATGTTGCGCCCGTAAAAACAACAGCAGCGCCCGTAAAAACAACAGCAGCGCCCGTAAAAACAACAACAGCGCCTAAAAAAGAAGAAACTCCGTTTGAGCGAATAGACCGCCTAATAGCGGATAAGAAAAAGAGAGATGAAGATACTCGAGCTTTGTATCCGAATAGCGCAGCTGCCAGACAAAGTATTACAAACGCAAAACGAAATTTATTAGACGCTGGCAATGCTAGGCCAACTGCTGCGCAAATAAAACAAGAAATAAGTGCAATAGCTTCCGGTAAACCAATAGCTTCCGGCAAAAAAATTATTACGGAACCTGCAGCCGGAGGGGTTATGAGTCGGGTTGCAGCAGCTGCGGCTAAGGCTCCAGCCGCTGCCGCTCCAGTTGCTCCAGCCGCAACCACTCCAGCCACCCCAACCGCAGCTCCAGCCGCTCGCGCCAAACTTACGGCAACCCCCATAAATATTGGGGAGAGCGGGAGAGCGCCGGGATTTCTAACTAAAACAACAACTGAAAACCCAGCATTTTCTCAGCCAAGAGTTAGTCCGTTTACTAAATTGCAAGAAGGTAATATACAAAAAATAAAAGGTAACATGAACACGCAGTTGACGAAGGCTTTTGAGCAAAAACAAATTAGGGATAATCCTGCATCTACACCAGCTCAAAAGCAGGCAGCGGAAACGAAACTTCAACAAATTGGTACGGCAGTTAAGAAAAGTGCAGCAATTCTCGTTCGTGTTGACCAAATAAATAACGCAATTTCTGGTGCGCCAAAAGTTTCCGCAACACCAGCGCCAGCGCCAAGGTCAGCACCAGCACCTTCTAAACCAGCTCTTCCAGTAACCGTTAGTCCCACAGTCAATAAAATACAAAACTCTCAGGTTGGGAAATTACAAGATGTTTTGTCAAAAACAAACGGGAAAATTGATGCTCAACGAAAAATTGCAAACGACCCTAATTCTACGCCGCAACAAAAACAGGCAGCGGAAAAGAAGATAGCGCAAAACGAAACCTTTGCTAGAAAAGCCAGAGGAATTCTGACTCGCGTTGACCAAATAGAAGCAGCCAAAACACCCGCAATGAAGAAGGCGGATGAAAAAGCTGCAAAGGCTGCCGAAGCTAAATCCGCGAAAGATGCTATAAAGAAAGCGGCGGTACAGAAAGTTTTAGACGCAAAAGCAAAGGTTGAGAAGGACAAGGAGGACGCAACGGCCGCAGTTGCCAAAGGTAAAGCGGACGCGAAAGCTGCGGTAGACAAACAAAAAGCGGACGCGAAAGCGGAAGCGAAAGCGGTAGTAGACAAACAAAAGGCGGACGCGAAAGCGGAATCGGATAAAGTCAAAACTGACGCAAAGGCGGAAGTAGACAAACAAAAAGCGGACGATAAATCGCAGGCAGATAAGGGTAAGGCTGACGCAAAAGCTGCGGCAGATAAGGTTAAGGCTGACGCAAAAGTTGATGCGGCTAAAGTAAAAGCGGACGCCGCTCAAGCTAAGGTAGACGCTAAAGCCGCGCAAGCAGAAACAGCCGCAAGAAACGCCTCTTCATCTTCTCAATCAAAAGCTGGATTGGGAACACAGGCAAACCCCAGCAAAGCTGTAAACGCAGTGTTGGTAGTATTGGGAATTGCCGCATTAGGAGTGGCCGGAGCAATGGCTTTGGGTGGAGGTGGTGGAGGTGGTGGGGGTGGGGGAGAAGGCGGCGGCGAAGTGCCTTATGAAGGCCCCGGCATTACTCCTGTTGGTACAAACTCCCAGCCCAACGCGCAACAAGTAAAGTTCGCTACAACAATGTCTACTCTCCAAAATGGAGGTATTCCCGTAGCAGCAATACAAACCAAAGAGTTGAGAAAATCTAACGGTGAAGATATTTCCTACAAAGCATTTGCGTGGCAGAAGAATTCTGGTAAAAATCCCAAGGGGGGACTAAACGCTAAGGGAAGGGCTTCCGCCAAAAAGCAGGGGCACAATTTGAAGCCCCCTGTGCTAGTGGCTAAAACTTTGGGCCAAATGAAGCGTCAATACTCATTTCTCTCACGCATGTCTGGAAATCCCGGCCCCGAGTACGACGAGAAAGGAAACCCCACAAGATTATTGCTTTCCCTCAAAGTCTGGGGGGCATCAAGTAAAATAGCTGCAAAGAAAAAGGCTAAAGTTCTAAAAAGTAAAATAGAATCTAGGGAAAATGCGTCTACTAAAGAATTGCATTCGCTTGTGGAAAAACACCTTTTCCAAGCAATAAAGGTTGAGAAGTTAAAGAAACTACTTACAAATAGTCTATAATATAACGGGGAAATAATCATGACCGACTTTGAAACATACATGCAAAAGCTAAATGCAAAAACTCTAGTTGCAATTGCCGTAACCCTAAAACACTTTGATGGCCTGCACAATCAAATGCGTCACGGTTGGCGTTATGGCGCAAATATTATGCGGGCTAACGGATTGGGCGTACCGTCTAGGGAAAGGGGAATGTCCTACCTTAAAAAGGTAATGGCGCGTGATAGCCGGATTGGTATGATGAAAACTGCTGGGGACAAAAAGTTTTCCAAAATTCACGGGCTAAGAAATCAGCACGACGAATACGCACGCAGAACACGCACTGGTTCTCGCAAATACAATTATCGTAAAGACCCCAACAAGGGAAAAATGCTTACTGACTTAGACCCGCGTGGTCGCGCGATGGCGAAAACAGTTGCGCGAAATATGGACAAACAAATTAGTCGCGGAACTGGTCAAAAGTGGTCTAAAAAACCCGCGCAACTCATTGACAAAAAAGGTTCTAAAACAAACTCGGCCAACCGGAAATTCGGAAAGCGCGGAATGGCTAATCCCTACAAGAACAATATGTCAAAAGATGAGGCTCGCTCAATATCTAGGGGCTTGGTGAGACAAATGCGCGCTGGAAAATTAGTCAAAGTCAATGCATCACCAGCAAAATTCCGGCCAACCACAGACAAAATACGCGGTACTGTTGGTCGGGAAAAAATAGTTCGTGCAAGACAAGTTCCAACTCCTAAGGGCACCAAATCTCCACGGGAAGGAAAGACCGTGAGGCCAAAAGAATTTAGGAAGAAGCTGCCCGGTAATGTTCTTCGCGCCAGAGCAGATGCTAGAGTTGCAGCTCAAATAGCTAAAACGGGAAAGGAACTAAGTTTCAGCTCCAACCTAAAAAATATACTAGAGCAAAAGCTGAATGCAATTCATGAGCAATTTACCCGCGAACAGTAAAGACATGAAATTATCAACTACCCTTAAGTACAATAAAATTCACGACCCACGTACAGGGCAGTTTTCCGCAACGGGAAGTTCTGGCGGGAAAAAGGAAACACCTTCTCGAAGAAGCACAGCTGTTGATGTTACGGCTGGCACTCGTGGGCGCGAAGCTTATCCCCTGATGGGAACTACCGGCAGCGCGTCCAGCTATAAACCAGAAAGAATGCAGTTGGAGAAGTTTATCAAATCCCCGTTTATGGGAGATAAAAATGGCTTGGTAAAAAAAGCTCTAAGCGAACTAAAAATTGGAGCCAGTGTAGATGGTTGGACAAAAGTACAGGGAAAGAGCGGGGTGTATTGGAGAAAGGGTGATTCCACAACCACGGAGTTAAACCCAAGCATAGTTGGGACAGCCTTACATAAATCCATTATCAAAAATGCAGTTCTCAAGGGAAAGCTTCCTGCTGTCAAAGCTATTTCTTTGCACAAAGGCCAGTACAACAATATTGCAAATTGGCCCTCAATTATAAAAATGCTTCCAAAGAAAGCAAAGGAAAAAGAATTTTTTTTTGAGCCAATGCCCGGAGAAATGATTCCGAGCAAGGGAAGTAAACCAGACGCATCTATAAATTCCGTTTCCACAAAAGCATTTACGCCGAAAAAGAAATTGCGAAATCAAGGGAAGGGGTTTGGTGGTTCGAAGAAACTTCCGGTTCCGGAAAGCGGCGCGGCAAACAATTACTCAATGACGGGAAAGCCTGTTCCGCCTCCGCGCCTTTTTGTTATTAGCGCAGCGACCCTAAATCAAAAACTTTCTGACGCAGAAAAGGAACGAGTAAACAAAATGACCGGCAATACGGTTGTGGCAGCTGGCGCAAAATGGAAGAAGGAATCTAAAAACGGCAGCACAGTATTCCAAAGAATTATGCAAGTCTTTGATAATATGAGGGATTACTCAACCCCCGAGCGTCCCTTCTTGTCGGCAGCTAAAAAGTATACACATCGTAATCCGGTAACGAAAAAGGAAAACAAGGGATTGTGGTTTAACATCCGCGCCAAAAAAAAGCGCGGAGAAAGACCGGCTAAACGGGGCCACGAAGATTACCCAGACAAATTGTCTTTCCAAAACTCTGCAAAGACATCAAAAAAGGAGCTCGACAAGGGCGAGTACGACGAAGAAGGCGGTATGGCAAAATCTCAATTGCAAAGCATCATTCGTAATGCCAAGGCAATCTATGACGGTTTGGAAGACGACACCAATATTTCGGAGTGGGCGCAATCTAAAATTACCGTTGCGGAAGATTACATATCTACAGTTTCAAATTATATGCAGGGCGAATCCGAGAAAACCGCGAGTAAGGAATCAGCTAGAGATTACCGCAAAGAGTACGACAATTACCACGGTCGCCCAGAACAAATTAAGCGCAGAAACATGCGAAACTCCGCCAGAAAAACTATGGGCCTGAAAGTAGGTGACCCGCGCGAAATAGACCATAAAGTACCTCTGTCAAAAAACGGAACTAACGACCTGCGCAATTTGCGCGCTGTTTCTTTTCAGGAAAATCGCAGCAAAGGAACTAGAACAATAAAGGAGTTGATAAACTCATCTTTTTTTGCACGCGGAGCTGATGTCTCAATAACTTCAGTTGAAGTAGACAATTTTTTGAGGAACAGATAACATGAGTAAATATTTTGCATTTACAAAAATAGATTTTCGCGAAGCAATCACTACAAAAGCCGAGGCTCCCAAAACACCGGAGCAGATACAATCCGCCCTAGAAAGAAGCCCAGCAGTAAAGGCTTTTGCTGCACAGCATAAGCCGTCCTCAAATTTGAGGTACGAAATGCCTTTTCGTGATATGGTTGATGTAACATTTTTGTCTTATCCAAAATCGGGTCAAACCGCAGATGGATTAGACAGGGCTTGGAAGCACAACATATCTAGGTTGGGTGGTTATGTTTATATTCCCGGAAGCGTTGTTCCAATGCAAGACGGAGTAAGTGTAATGGGGGAATATAACTTGCGCCTCATAAAAAAATACGACGAAGCTGTATTCAAGAAAACCGGGATTAGACCGGAAAAAGTGGCGAAGAAATGATTTCCCTAAAAAACATAAACCCTGATAATTGGGAGCGTTTTGATGTAAGAGCTATTGAAAAACAAATTGCCGCCAATATCAAGGAGATTGAAAGGTCAACCCGTGAATCTTTGGAAAAAACGGTGCAAACTTGGAATAATAAACCGTCTTGGAATGTAGAGAAAACAAGGGAGGGTTTTAAGATGGGTACTTCCGACCCAGTTTACAATTATGTAAACTCCGGCACAAGGCCGCACTCTATTCGCCCCCAAGGTGCAAGGGCGATGCAATTCAAAACTGGGTACACAAGCAAAACTACTCCCAACTCCGGTCAATCCTCGTCTGGCGGAGGGAGCGGGGATACGCGCTACAGTAAAGCGGTAATGCATCCCGGTACAGCTGCGCGTAATTTCTATGACATTGTTCAACAATCAATGCTTGGTTATTTAGAAGCGATAGACTGGTTCGCGGTAATATAGTCCGTGGCTGGTTATTATCAAATTCGATTAAAGGAACCGACAGGTTCTCTGGTGGCAATCATTGATGATTATCGCGAGCTAAGTTTCGATAAAATAGTAAACGAAATTGGAAGTGCTGTTGTATTCATTGATGGGTACGACCCGAAAACATCCCTCTTTATGCTGGACGGTCAGTTGGAAGTGTACAGAAGGGATGTAACTTTGGGGATTGACTGGTATTTAGAATGGGAAGGATTTATTCGAGATTTCACATATGCACTAGACGCTGACGGGGATTACACGTTTACCGCGAACGGGGTAAGCTACATGCACTTGCTTCAACGGCACATTGTTGCGTACAAGGCCGGAGTTTCACAAACAATAAAATCTGACTACGCTGAAACAGTAATGAAAGAGTTTGTTTCCGAGAATTGTGGCTCAGACGCGCTCATAGTAAATGGAAGAGTACGAGACGGAGAGTTCACCGGTTTCTCAGTAGAACCTGACGGTGGACTAGGAGCTGTTTGGTCTGGGCAAAGGTCTTATACAGTAGTCTTGGAAGTCCTAAAGGAAATAGCCAAAAGCACGGGCATGGATTTTGATGTAGTTGGTATTGGGGACGGACTTTTTGAATTTAGAACTTACTTCCCTTATTTAGGAACAGACCGCTCGAATAATGGCGTTAATCAATCAACCGGACTTAATACTGCTGGTAATTCCCCTATTATATTCAACCCGTTGCTGGGGAACGTAACCGACATTGAATACTCTGTTGCCAGAAAAGACGAAGTAACTGTCAGTTTAGTGGCTGGGCAGGGCCAAGGCGAAGACCGCGTTATAGTCGTAACTGAAGCTACCACTATTGCGGACAGCCCGCTTAACGACATAGAGTTTTACGGGGACGCCCGCAATACAAATAATGACGACGATTTAATTTCTCAAGGCGAAGCTGTTCTTGCCGAAAAACAATTCAGGGAAACATTTGTATTTACTCCGTTACAAACTACTGAATACGCATATGGAAAAAATTATTATCACGGCGACTTTGTTACTGGTCAATTCTTGACACTCGGGTCTGTGGACAAGAGGATTATGCGCGTTTCCATTTCCATGAAAGATGGTAGCGAAACAATAGAACTAGAGTTAGGGGATGTAACTTGATTATGAAATGGAATTTAAACGAAAGTCAGTTTACACTAAGTGACCGCCTAAAGCTGGCGTGGTTTGTGTTCTCGGACAATCAATGGACGCAATCAAAACACACGCTCGCGTTTGAGCGCAGAATGGCAAATTTTGTCGACGCAAAGCACGCCGTGTTTGTGGCGAATGGAAGTTTGGCAAATACACTTATCGCAATGTATTTGCGCGACACGCATGTTGCTATGAAAACTGGGAACACGGTAGTGTTTCCGGCAACAACTTGGATGACATCCGTTTCTCCTTTTATCAGAGAGGGGTTCGACGAAAAATTCATAGATGTAAATATGAATGATTTTTCAATGGATTTAGACAAACTGGAAAAATATTTGGATAAATCTTCCAAACATGTAGCCTGTGTTTTTGTAACTTCTCTTCTGGGATTTAATCCAGATATGGAACGACTGCAGCAAATATCCAAGAAATATAATGTTGTTGTAATGGCCGACAACTGCGAAAACACCCTAGGCATAAGTGACGGAAAAAATATCAGCTCATTCTTTACATCAACCACTTCCACTTATTTTGGGCATCAACTGCAAAGTGTGGAGGGTGGATTTGTTTTTACAAACGACGATGCGGAATATGAGTACTTTTTGATGGCGCGTTGCCACGGACTTGTACGCGGGTTACCCCAGCACTTACAAGACACCTACCGAAATCCTAAAGTAGACCAAAGATTTGACTTCCATTTACTCGGTAACAATTTTAGAAACTCGGACATTAACGCCTTTATTGGAATGCTAGACCTAAATCGCGCTGAAACATATCGTTGTCAACGAGAGTTCCTATACACAGCTTTTCGGGACAAGCTAAACGAAAGCAGGGTTTTGGATAAATTTATAATGCCAACGCTCACATCGTATAAGTACGGCGATGGAATTTTCCCGTTCTGTATTCCAATTATCTTGTCGGAAAATAACTCGGCGATGCGCGACCGGTTGCTGCAAATTGCGCACGGAATGGGCGTGGAAACAAGGCCAATTTGCACAGGGAATATTGTGCGGCAAACTCCATTTCTAGACAATTACAAACCTAAGGATTATCCAAATGCGGAACACTTGCATAACAATGGTTTTTATATTGGGTTGCACGCAAAAGTAAAAAAGGAAGATGTAGAAGAATTAGCTAGCGTTTTCGCAACTAATATTTTTCTTTTGATTAGGGGGTAGTGGTAGCGGGGCAAAATGGCGGAGAAGGGCTTGCGTTCTGACGGCCAAGCCCTTCTCCGCAGAGGTGAAATTTATTATACAGAAAAGGTACTTATGGGTCAAACATCGGAAGGAA
>Ga0049085_10000817_pt1 | contig 12300 bp, 8 predicted proteins | sample GreLakmeSU08MSRF_FD_66721 | JGI IMG/M metagenome (GOLD analysis project Ga0049085, IMG submission 66721) | Freshwater lentic microbial communities from great Laurentian Lakes, MI, USA - Great Lakes metaG SU08MSRF | ecosystem: Environmental > Aquatic > Freshwater > Lake | place: Great Lakes... | reverse complement strand
ACGGTCCTGATTATCGTGGGCGTAGGTGAGGAAGGCCGTGCCGAGCTGGCGCATGTTGTTGATGCACTTGGTGGAGCGGGCTCGGTGCTTGGCCTTTCCTAAAGCCGGCAGCAGCATGCTGGCGAGAATGCCGATGATGGCGATGACCACCAGCAACTCAATGAGCGTGAAACCCGCGCGCGATGGGTGATTGTCACGCGCACGAGCCACGCGCGCGGAAGTGTTTTGAGCGTTTTCCAACATAAAACAGGTTGTGTGTACTGATTGCTGACTACAGGACCGCAATCTAGCAGAGACTATGCCAATAGCCGCACGCGTCAAGTCGTCGGATGCAAATCCCGCAAGCCCGTTGATGGGTCAATGCAACAGCAGGCTCCACTCCTCCAGCAGCTCGGGCGGAATCTCCCGGAGAAAACGTGAGGGCTGCTGGATCACGTCGCCGCCATAGCTGACCGCGCGCAGAAGCGGGTAGCTGAGGTAAAGCTGGTCCTTGGCGCGGGTGATGCCCACGTAGAAAAGGCGGCGCTCCTCTTCCTCGCCCTCGGCGGCGTCGAGCGAGCGGGCGCTCGGAAAAAGGCCATCACAGAGCATGATGAGAAAGACGACATCGAACTCGAGCCCCTTCGCTTGGTGGATGGTCGAGAGCTTCAGCTGCTCGTCATCCTGATTGCCGCGGCCGGACGGCTTCTGCTCCTCGGCCTCGATGTTCGTGAGCAGCGCGAGCTGGGTGAGAAAATCGGCCACGGAACTGAATTGGCGCGCGAAGACGGCGAGCTGCTCGAGATCGTCGAGGCGCGACTGATAGTTCGTGTAGGTGGCTTGCAGATGCTCCTCGTAGCCGGCATCGAGCACGAGCTGGATCATCGCCGCCGCGTCGGCCTTCGAGGACTCGATTTGCGCAATCGTCTCGGCGAATTGCGCCCACGCAATCGCAGCCTTCTTCGGCGCTTTGGCGGAACAGACTTTCAACGTCGCGCCCGGGCTGTCGCCGGCGGCTTTCAATTTCACGTCGTACTCCGCCCACAGTTTATCCGCGCCCTTGTCGCCGATGCCGGGCAAAAGCGTGGCGAGACGTTTGAATGCCACCTCGTCGCGTGGGTTGGCGACGAGCTTGAGATGGGCGGCCACGTCCTTGATGTGCGCCTGCTCGAAGAAGCGGATGCCGCTGGTGATGCTGAAAGGAATACCACGGCGCGTCAGCTCCAGCTGCAGTTCCAGAGCGTGAAAGTGCGAGCGATAAAGCACGGCCATCCGCTCCAGCGCGATGCCTTCCTCGCGTAGCTCCAGCGCGCGCTGAGCGATGAAGGCCGCTTGCTCGGCCGCTTCGCCGCAGATGACGAGCACGGGCTTCGAGCCGGAACGGCGCGCAGGCACGAGCTCCTTGTGAAACTGGCTCGTGTTCGCGGCGATGGCCGCATTCGCGACGGCGAGAATCTCCGGCACGCTGCGGTAGTTGGTCTCGATTTTATAAACCTGTGTGCCGGGATAACGCTCGGGGAACTTGAGGATGTTCGCGAAGTTCGCGCCACGCCACGCGTAGATGCTCTGCGCGTCGTCGCCCACCACCATCACGTTTTTGTGACGCGCGGCGAGCAGATCGATCACGTCCGCCTGCAGCCGGTTCGTGTCCTGATACTCATCGACGAGGACAAATTGAAACCGGCGTTGATACAGCTCCGCCACGTCCGGATTGTCCTGCAGAAGACGTAGCCAGAGAACGAGCAGATCATCGAAATCCATCGCGTTGGCAGCGCGTTTTCGCTCCACGTAACGCCGCTGCAAATCGGTAATCTGCGGCACGAGATGGCTGAAGTGGCCGTGCTGCGCCGCCACGATTTCCTCGGCGGAACGATGCGTGTTCACCGCCATCGAGAAAATGTCGCCGAGCACATCGGCCTTCGGAAAACGCGTCGCCTTCACATCAATCTTCGCGTCCGTCACGCACGCGCTGAGCAACTCCTTCGCGTCGTCGCGATCGAGAATCGTGAAGTCGCGCCCGAACCCGAGGCGGTCGGCGTGCAATCGCAGAATGCGGTTGCCGATGGAATGGAACGTCCCGCCCCACAGCTCCGGCAGATCGCGCCCGAGCAGATCACCCACCCGGCGCATCATTTCCTTCGCCGCCTTGTTCGTGAAAGTCAGAAGAAGAATACGGTCAGGCGAAATGCCCTGCTCGATAAGCCACGCCACGCGGTAAGTGAGCGTGCGCGTCTTGCCCGAACCCGCTCCGGCGATGACCAGCGCCGGCCCCGGCACAGCGGTGACGGCAGCGTGCTGCTGCTCGTTCAGCTCACCGGCATAATCAATCTGCAACTCGATCGGCGCTCGGAACGGCTGCAGATGATACTCACGCGACATGCGATGACGTTAACCCGCCGCGACGCCGCTTGGGAAAGGGAAAAGGATGCGCGGCGTCCACATCTTTGCTTTAATCGCAACCGTGCAACAGTCCCTGTTGAAATCATCACGGCCCCAGTTCTCTGCCATCTGACATGTCCGCTCATCGCCATATCTCCGCCGACAACGACCCCACGCTCAGCGCCAAAGCCCGTTCCACGTGGGAGATCGTCCGCCGCGTCGCCGTCTATCTGCGCCCATACAAGCTCATGGCCGCCGGCACCATCGTCTGCGCGCTGTTGTCGCTAGCTTGCTCCTTCGCTTACCCGCGCCTCACGCAGCACATCATCGACGATGTGATCGCGAAAAATGAGCCGTCAAAACTCGTGCCGGTGATGCTCGCTCTCATCGGCGCGTTCCTGTTGCGCGAGCTGTTCAACAGCATCCGAATCCGCATCAACAACGAGTTCGAGCAATTCGTCATCCTCGATATGCGCCGCGAAGTTTACGCGCGCCTGCAGCGACTGCCCGTCGGCTACTTCGATAATCGCGCTTCCGGTGATTTGATGACGCGCGTGATTGAGGACGTGAACAACCTCGAGCGATTGCTCATCGACGGTACTGAGCAAGGCACCGTCGCGGTGCTGAGCATCGTCGGTGTGCTCGGAATTCTCTTTTGGATGAACCCAGTGCTGGCGGGAATCGCACTCATCCCGCTCCCCTTCCTCGCTGGCGGCGCGCTTTGGTACACGCTCACGGCGCATCGCCGTTATCGCAAACAACGCCAAGCCGCGAGTGCCATGAACGCGCTGCTCATGGACAATCTGCAGGGCGTTCGCCAAATCAAAGCCTTCAACCGCGAAGCGCACGAGGACACGCGCTTCGGCGAACGCGCCGAGGAACTCCGCCAAGGCACGCTCGGCGTGATGCGCGTCTGGTCCATCTACTCGCCTGCGATGTCGTTCGCCTCCGCGCTCGGCACCGGACTCGTCCTCTGGTTCGGCGGACAGCAGGTGCTCGACGGCACGCTGAAAATCGGCGAACTCATCGGGTTTATCCTCTACCTCGCGCTTTTCTACGAGCCAGTCACGCGCCTGCACGGATTGAATCAAATGCTCCAAAGCGCCCGCGCCGCCGGCGAACGCGTGTTCGACATTCTCGACACACCGGAAGAACGCGACGCCGCGACGGCAACCGCCGCTGCCCTTCATCAGCGCGAATCCACTTCCTCCACCACACCCCTTCCCACCACCGACTGGCGCGCGCGCGGCGAGGTTGTTTATGAAAATGTTGCGTTCAGTTACGGCGACAATCGCGCCGTGTTGAAGGAGGTTTCGCTTCGCGCTCAACCCGGCCAAATGATCGCGCTCGTCGGCCCGACCGGCGCGGGCAAATCCACGCTCGTCAATCTGCTCCCCGCTTTCTACGAGGCCACCGGCGGCCGCATCACCATCGACGGCCGCGACAACCGCACTCTCGCCCTCGAGACGCTTCGCGCGCAAATCAGCGTGGTAAGTCAGGAGGCGTTTCTCTTCAACGGCACCGTGCGCGAGAACATTCTCTACGGACGTCTCGGCGCCACTGACGCCGAGCTAGACTCCGCCGCGCGCGCGGCCAACTGTCACGAATTCATCAGCCGCCTTCCCGACGGCTACGACAGCCGCGTGGGTGAGCGCGGCGTGAAGTTGAGCGTGGGCGAGAAACAGCGCGTCTCCATCGCGCGCGCGCTGCTGAAGGACGCGCCGATTCTCATCCTCGACGAAGCCACCGCCAGCGTGGACACCGCCACGGAGAAACTCATTCAGGAAGCGCTGGAACGGCTCATGTCCGGCCGCACCAGCTTCGTCATCGCCCATCGCCTCTCCACCATTCGCAAGGCCAACCAGATTCTCGTGTTGCGCCACGGCGAGATTGTCGAGCGCGGCACGCACGAGGAGCTTCTCGCCCGAGACGGCCTCTACGCGAAGCTCGCCCGCATCCAGAACACCACGTTCATCGAAGAAAGTTTTGAGAAGCTGGCGGCGGAGTAATTGTGAATACGTGTGAATACGTGTGGATAACACCCAGTTGACTGTTTGCGCATCGGCGACTTAACTCGTGCTGGTTCCGTTTCATTAAAAAACGGCAGCTGCATTCAGTGAGCGAAACAGACGAGACACAGTGGTTTTATTTGAACCCCGATCCGCACGCCGGCCCGGTACCGGAGTCGCGTCTCGTGCAAATGATTGAGTCGGGCAAACTGCCCGCGAGCACGATGATCTGGTCGCCCGGCAACCCAGTCTGGGAACCCGCCTCGAACTTTTTCCCTTTCGCCGGAAAGCCCGCCAAACCGCCGGTGAAGATTGCCACCGCGGACTCACCAGTTGAGCCAGTCGCCGTTGTTGCTGAACCAGCGATGACTGCGGTCACGCCTGCGGAAAAGAACATCAGCGCCGTGGCCGTCGCGAGCGCGGTGCTTGCCCTCGGCCTCATCGGCGTGGGCGGTTGGTGGCTCGGTTCGTGGCAGACGCAACGTCATTTTGAAAAGCTGATCGCGGCAACTTCGGCAAAGAAAAACGCCGAAGCTCCGGTTGCTGTCGCCCCGCCGAAGCAGGAGTTGCCGAAAGTTGAAATCAAGCCTCCGGCCGTGCAACCGCTCCCGGCCAACATCACGCTCTTCCGCGTGAAGCGCGCCGGCAAGTGGGGCTTCATGAACGCGCAGGGCGAAACGATCATCGCGCCGCAGTTCGATCTCGCGCTGGAGTTTCGTTCCGGACTCGCCTTCGTTTTGCAGCAAAAAGTCGACGGACCGAAGTGGGGTTACATCGACGAGCAGGGACAGATTATTTTCGAGCCGACGTGCGATTTCGCCGGCAGCTTCGCCGAGGGATTGGCGCGCGTGCGACTCGGCGCGGCGGGCATTCCGCGGTCGTGGGGCTACGTGAACACGATGGGGATGACCGCAATCGCGCGGCAGTTCGACGCGGCGCGCGACTTCTCGCAAGGGATGGCAGCCGTGCGCATGAACGGTCAGTGGGGCTTCATCGACAAACAGGGCATGATGATCATCACGCCCCAATTCGAAGCCGCCGGCGATTTTCGCGAAGGCATGGTCGCGGTGCGCCGCGACGGGCGCTGGGGCTTTGCGGACACCACAGGCGCGATGCTCGTCGAGCCCAAGTTTGATGCGGTCGGCGAATTTTCTGAAGGTCTCGCGGCCGCACAGAGCGGGCTCACGTGGGGTTATCTTGACCGTAAAGGCGAATGGGCCGTGCAGCCACAGTTCGCGTGGGCAGATAAATTTTCTGAAGGCGTCGCCGGCGTGAAACTCGGCGGTGAAGAAGCCACGCTTTGGGGCTTCATCAATTCCGCCGGCCGGCTGATGATTCCGCCGCAGTTCTCCTATGTGGGGCCGTTCTCCGAAGGTATCGCGAGAGCGCAAGTCGGCGGCCGGTTCGCCGGCAAGTGGGGTTTCGTGGACAAGTTCGGCCGGTTCACGATCGAGCCGCGCTTCGACAGTGCTGAAGATTTCCGCGGCGGCCTCGCCGGCGTGATGTTCGGCGAAGAGGAATCCGGCCGGTACGGTTACATCGACCAAGCCGGCAAATACCTCTGGGAGCCGATCAACTAGCCGCGCTCACTTCCGGCAGGCGCATCCACTCTGCAACGTGACGCGCGCATTTGCGCGGCGTGGTCGGCAGTATCGCGTGATCCGAGAAGATGAGCCGCATGTCGCGCAGGCCGGGGCAATTCCGCCGCAGCCACCACCGCACCGGTCCCCACGGTACAATCACTTCCACCAACCCCGAGAGATAATAGACGGGCATCGTGACCGCGCGTGCGATGGGCCGCGGATCATTCCGGCGGATGAGATCAACACGCCACGCCCACGCGAGCAGATCCCGCCACGTGCGACGGCGCACGAACTCACGCACCTCACCCAACCGTTCTGGTTCACGGCACAACCGCAGCGCCATCACCGCACCATACATCCACGCGAAGGGCAGGACAAAAAGCGGCGCAACCGTCCACAGCAGCGCCTCCGCGAGCCAAACACCGAGCATGAAAGGATGCCGCACAAAACCGCCGGCGAGAATGAGTCCATCCGCCTTGAAAGTTTCCTTTCCTGCGCAGCGGTCTTCCTCGATTTGCTTCAACATTGCCCAGCCGACTTGCGAACCAAACGACTCGGCCAACAGCCAGCCGCCGGTGATGCCTTTCTCGCGCAACGCGGCGAGCACGGCCCGCGCATAATCATCGAGCGACCACGCGAGCGTCCGCGGATAGGTGAATTCGACAAAGCGCACGCGTCCGCTCATCGCACGACGGAAACCTCCGACCGCGGTCCAGTCTCCGTGTAATCCGGGCAAATAAACGAGCGTGGGCAGCGAGGCGTCGCCGTGGACGCGGGTTTGCAATTCTTCAACCACACGTCCCGAAACTTCGTCGCTCACACCAGCTTTTCCAACTCGCGATGATTCACTTTGCCGGTGCCGAGCTTTGGAATCTCGCGCACCACTTTCAGCTCGCGCGGCGCGCAGAGATTGGTGAGACCTTTGGCACGGATGGCCGCGCGAATCTCCTCGAGCGTCACGCGCGGTTCGTTGGTCACGGCCACGAGCGCCTCGCCCTTATCCTCATCCGGCCGCGTGATGACCGCCACTTCGGTGCGCAGACCGAAGTGCTTGAACGCGGCAGCCAACGCATCTTCCACGGCGGTGAGGCTCACCATTTCGCCGCTGACTTTGGCAAAGCGTTTCACGCGGCCAAGAATACGCACGTAGCGCTGCTCGTTCACGCTCACGATGTCGCCGGTATCATACCAGCCGCCGAGCGCTTGAAATGCCGCGTTGGCGTCGGCGTTCAAATAACCCTGCATCACGTTCGGTCCGCGAACAAAAAGCCGTCCGCCGTCGGTCACGCCCTCGACGGGTTCGAGTCGGTATTCCATCGACGGTAGGATTCTGCCCGCCGTGCCGGCCGAGTGTTCGAGCGGCGTGTTCACGCTCACGCACGGACCGCACTCGGTCGCGCCGTAACCTTCGAGGATGCGCACACCAAAACGCTCGAACCACGCCTGCGCCGTCGCCTGCTGCACCTTCTCCGCGCCGGCGAAGAGATAGCGCAGCGTACGGAAATCATACGGATGCGCCTTGCGCACGTAGCCGTTCAGGAAAGTGTTCGTGCTGAGTAAGACTGTGCAGTCGCGGTCGTAAAAGGCCGTCGGCACGAGTTTGTATTGCAACGGCGACGGGAAGAGGAAGACGTGCATCCCGCGCACGAGCGGCAACAACGTGCCGACCGTGAGGCCGAAGCTGTGGAAAAGCGGCAGGCAGTTGAAGATGCGATCGCTCTCGCCGAGATCGGTCACCAGCAGCATCTGGCGGATGTTCGCGAGCAGGTTCGCGTGTGTGAGCGAGACCCCCTTCGGCGTGCCTTCCGAACCGCTGGTGAAAAGCACCACCGCCTCGTTGGAGAACGGTGAGTATTGCGTGGCCCACCCCGGCAGGAACCTGTGACGGAAGAGCGTGAGGAGCTTTTGCGGCAACGTGATTTCCGCGCGCAAATCTTCGAGATAAATCATCTCCACGCCGGCGTCGCAAAAAGGCTGCACATCAAGGTTCGCGCGCTCGATGAAAGCGCGCGAGGTGACGATCTGCTTCAAGCCCGCCAATCGCGAGCAGACGAGCATCGTGGCTGTGCCGGTCGAGAAGTTCAGGATGGCCGGCACCTTGCCGAGTTGCCAGAGCGCGAGCAACGCCACCGGCATTCCGTTCACATTCGGCAGTAGCAAGCCGACGCACTCCACCTCTCCTTTCACGCGCGGCCCGAGGCGTTGCGCGAAGAGATCCACGCCCGCCAGCAGTTGGCGATACGTGAGGCTCGAATACGACACATCCTCCAGCACGACGTGCTTCGGCAAGCGATGACTCGTCTCGGCGATTGCGGCGAGCACCGTGCGCGGGCCAAACGCCATCTCCACCTCAAACTGCTGCGCCACCATTCGGTCGCGAAGCCAATTCGTGAGCTGCTCGCGTGCCGCAGCCCCGCTCACTTGGTCCACCACTGGCGGCGTCAGCACTTCGCTGAAATGTGCGGTTACTTTTTGGAACAGGCATTTCTTCTCCACGTTCGGGGAACCGGGCAACCACTGCGCCCCGCGCAGATAGCAGGTGATGACCTTCGCGTGCGCCTTCTGCAGCAGCAACCCCGTGCCGTCGAAAAGCCGCATCAGCGACGTCGTGCGAGACACGCGGCCTTCGGGAAAGAGAACGAGCCGGCCGCCCTTCGCTAGAAACTCCGCCGCGTGCTTGAAGCCGTACGGCGAATCGGTGTCCACCAGAAACGTGTAACGGTTGATCATCACGAACCGATGAATCAGGCTCCGCTGCGCAGCGGAACGGGAGACCACGAAGCGCCAATCTCCGTCGAGACAGGCGCCGATGAACAGCCAGTCCAGCCACGACACGTGGTTCGGCAGTAACAGCACCGGCCCTGGCGCATTCAACACTTCGGTGTTGTAGGCGCGAAACCGGCACCACCCGCGCGCGAGCAGGCGGAGCGGGGGTTTGAGCAACGGCAGGAGGCGATTCGCCAGACACGTCACAAGCTTGTCTATCCGGGTCTCAGTGGTTGACATATCAACAATTAGTTTGATCCGTGGCGGACGGCTCGGGGATTCGCAGCCAGAGCATCACCCCACCGATCAACACGGCGAGACCGAAGAATATCTTCGACGGGCTGTAGTGGAAATGAACGCCCACGAGAATGAGCGCGGTGGCGACAAGCATCGCCGCGTTGTCCACCACGTTCTGCACCGCGATAGTTTTGCCAAGCTTCGTCGGGTCACTCTCCGCTTGCAACGCCGCGTTGAGCGGGATGAGATAAAGCCCCGCCGCGACGCCCGTGACCGCCAGCAACAGCACCACCGGCCAGATGAGCGAACCGAGCACGGGCACATTCAACCGCGCGAGACTCGCTGGCGCGAAAACCTCGACCAACCCGAGCGCCATGACTACCGCGGCCAACAACACTCCGTTGCGACGCACCGCACGAAGATCGCTCACGCGGTAAAACTGACCGGCCAGCATGCTTCCAGCCATCACGCCGAGACTGAGCCACAAGCCGAGCATCGCGATCTTCGTGTTGCTTTCCAGCCGCAACACATCGAGTCCCCACGCTTGGAAATTGACCTTCAACGTCACGCCGAAGGCCCAGAAGACGCCGATGCCAACGAGGATCCGCGCCAATCTCGGCGCACCGAACAGCCCGCGCGTGTGCGCGAAGAATTCACCGACACTCGCGCGCAACCGGATCGCTGGATTCGACGGCGTGCGGTCCATGAACAGATTAAGCAGTAGCGACAATCCGTACACGCCGATCACGATGAGGTAACAGCGCAGCGGTGATAGTTGATCCACCATCCACGCACCGGCAATCATCCCGGTGAGGATGGCGATGAGCGTGAGCATCTCGACCGAGCCGTTCGCTTTCACGAGCCGTTCGCGCGGCAGGATTTCCGGGAGGATGCCGTATTTCGCGGGCGAATAGGCGCACGAACCGATGCCGACGATGAAGTAGCCGATCGTTTCCCACGCGGGCCCGCCCGCGAGGCTAAACATCGCGATGCCCGTGCCGGCGAGCTTGATAAGGTTGCCGCCTGCGAGCCAGTGGGATTTCGCGAAGCGATCATTGAGATAACCGACGAACGGCCCGAGCAGCACGAACGGGATGTAAAGCACCGCCGTGATCAGCGCGCTCTGCAGCCGAAGCGTTTCCTCCGTGATCGCACCGCTCTGCTGTTGCAGCGTCAGTGGGCCGAGAAAAATCCAGAGGAGGGCATTGTCGCCGAACGCGCTCAGGAACTGGCTCGCGAGGAGTAGATGATAGTTACGCGCGCGCATCGTCGGTAGGAGTAATGGGAGTGGGCTTGGACGAACGGTCGGCATTCCGGCTCACCTGACTGAGATCGTCAACGATTTGGCGCACGCGTTTCTCCGGCAAATCTCCCCACATCTGCGCGGCAGCATGATGGTAATGAGGCAGGATGCGCTCGACCAATTTCCGTCCGCTCGCGGTGATCTCGACGCGATAGGCGCGACGGTCGGCGTCGTTATCGCGGCGGACAATCAATTTGCGCCGTTCGAGACGGTTCAGCAAACCCGTGACATTAGAGCGATGAACCAGCAGCGCGCGGCTCAACTCGGTTTGAGTGCAGGCCTCCGGGTGGTCATGGAGAAGTTTGAGCACATTGAACTGGCTGGGGCCAAGATTCCAGCGGACGAAGAAGACGCGGCTGGCGTTCCAGAGAGACTCCGAGGCCCGCAGCAGACCGATTAGCGCGTCATAGCGCGGATTGGATTCGGTTTTCTTGGGACGCACGCCGACAGCGTGCCATAGATTGTTTATGAGTCAACAGTTAATCTAGTCGCGAAGATGTGCGACGAACCAGAAGATTGAGCTGCCGTTACTTCACGAAGTGATACACGCCGCCATTCTCGTCGGCGATGGACTTCAACTGCGCAGCGCCGGACGGGTCTTGGAAAGCGATGGCGTTGATACGTACCGCGCGCTGCGGGTTGAACTGCCGCAGCATCGCCGTCGGGTCCGGAAACTGACCATCCGAGAGCAACCAGATGGTGTCCGGCCGTAAACCAAAGGCAAAACGAAGCGCTGTGTTGGGATCGGTACCGCCGCCGATCGCACGAGAATCTACCCATTTCACGGCATAATCGATGTTAACCGGCGTGGCTGGAAGCATCTCCGGCACTGGCATCGACTCGGCATTTGTATCAAAGAAATAAATCATGAAATGTGTCTCCGGCGGTAACGTGCGGAGCGTCTGCGTGAGCGCGGTTCGGGCGGCCTGAAAGCGCGCGCCGGACATGCTGCCTGACTTATCAATGACAAAGACCAACCGGTTACCCTTACCTTCGGCACCGAGGAACTTGACCTCTTTTTTCCCTGTACCCGGCGGCCCGTAATTATCGGTCTCCTTGGGGGGATTGAGAAAAATGAGGTTTTGCTGAGCGACCTCGTTGCCTTTTGCCGCTGCCTGCTTCCACCAACGGCCAGCTTCGGCGAGATTTTTCGGTACGTCGCGCCCCTCGAAATAGCGGTTGCCCAAATCGAGCGCTGCGTTCACATCGCCCTGCAACGCCCGCACACGCAGAGCGGTCAAATCAGCAGCCGAGGAAATGAGGAGGCTGGCAAAAAGGAAACCGAGAAGGAGAATCGCGCGGGTTGAAGGCCGACCGGACATTGAATCAACCTATCCAGAAACCCACACGGCGCAAGAGGTCGACGAAAAAGTTTGAATCACTTTCCGCCAACCGCATAGTGACCGGCAACAAACGCCGAGCACGGATGACTAAGACGAATCTAAAAGCCGACGCCCCACCGGCTCCGAAACGTTGGCAGGACCCCCTCGCACCGCTGACGGACAACCTCTCTCTGCCGGCGACGTGGGGGCTGATTTTTCTCGCGTGGCTAGTTGGTGCCGTGGCGCGGTATCGTTGGCTGCACTTCGCCAACGGGGTTGACGCCTTCAAATGGCACGGCGTGCCGCTCACCAACACGAACGACACGTACCTCTACGCCTCAATCATCCAGAAGGCGCACTTCGGGACGATGCAGGGAATTCCGGACTGCCCCGGCATCATGACCCACGGCATGATTACCGTGTTGCCCACGTTGTTGCTGAAGGTGCTTCCGGCCTCTGTTACCATTGATCATCTGATGGCTTGGCTGCCGGTGCTTCTGGGAGGGCTCATCGTCATCCCCGTCGTACTCATCGGCCGACTGTATGGCTCGACCGTGTGGGGTTTCTGCGCCGCGCTGCTCGCCGCCGTATCCAACAGCTACTTCAACCGCACGTTGGCCGGATACTACGACACCGATCTCTTCGCGGTGACCATCCCCACGCTGGCACTCTATTTCCTGCTCGCTGCACATAAGCACGAAAGCCTGCGTATGACCGGCGCC
>Ga0049085_10000816_pt1 | contig 12304 bp, 12 predicted proteins | sample GreLakmeSU08MSRF_FD_66721 | JGI IMG/M metagenome (GOLD analysis project Ga0049085, IMG submission 66721) | Freshwater lentic microbial communities from great Laurentian Lakes, MI, USA - Great Lakes metaG SU08MSRF | ecosystem: Environmental > Aquatic > Freshwater > Lake | place: Great Lakes... | reverse complement strand
GATGATGATTCCGGCAAGGTCTTCATTTATTCGAATAATGCCGACGCCATGAACCGCGCCGTGCAGGAAATCGACGCCCTTTGCGGCGGTGGTTCCCAAATCGAAATCGGCAAGATCTACACCGGTCGCGTCACTGGGGTGAAAGAATTCGGGGCGTTCGTGGAATGTATGCCCGGCAAGGAAGGCTTGGTGCATATTTCCGAACTAGCCGACTTCCGCGTGCGCCGCACCGAAGATGTCGCCAAGATGGGCGACTCCATCACGGTCAAATGCGTGGGCATCGATGAGCGTTCGGGTAAGGTCCGTCTCAGCCGCAGGGCCGCGATGGCTGATCTCGAGGCGCAAAAGCAAGCGGCCGGCGGTGGCGAAGCGGCCCCCGCGGCTGAAGCACCGGCGCCAGCCCAGTCCTAAGGTCGGGCCGGTCCTCAGGACCAAAGGCCCGCTCTTTTTCAAGCCGCGACCTCCGTCGCGGCTTTTTTCTTTCCGAAAATCGAAAGGTGCCTACGTTCCAAGACTCGTGCCGCCCGCCCATCACCAAGCTCTTCGTTCGGTTGCTTTCATCGAGGCTTTGCAGGGAATCATCGTGCTCATCGCTGGGTTTGGGCTCTTAAGTTTTCTGCACCGCGATAATGAATTATTTGCCGAGCAAATTATCCGGCAATTGCACCTCAATCCTGATCATTATTATCCGCAGATTTTTATTAATGCGATGGCGCGGCTGGAAAATTCTCAACTCTGGGCGTTCGCCGGCATGGCGGCGATTTATGCAACGGTGCGCTTGGTGGAAGCTTTTGGTCTGGGGTGCGAACGCCGCTGGGCTGAGTGGCTCGCAGCACTCAGCGGGGGCCGATCACCGCTAAAGCTGGCGATTATTTCATGAAACTCCTAGTCACCAACGACGACGGCATCGGTTCAGCCTTTCTGCATGAATTAATTTTCGCGCTTAAGGCCGCGGGTCACCAGCTCTCTGTCGTCGCCCCCGCCACGGAACAAAGCTGGTCCGGTGCTTCCAAGACGCGCAACCGACCAGTGAAATCGAGCGTCGTCGACCGCGGTTTTGGCTGCCCCACCTGGACCGTTGATGGCACGCCTTCCGATTGTGTTAATATTGCCCTAGCTCATCTCCTGCCCGAGCCAGTGGCGGGAGTGATCAGCGGTATTAACCTAGGCTTCAATTGCTCGCTCGGCTTCATTCTCGCCAGCGGCACGGTGGCGGGGGCCTGGGAAGGCGCTCTGCATGGATTACCCGCCATGGCCGTCTCTCAGGATATCGCGGAAACAGTCTATGCTCATCTCAAGGAAAAAGGCGGGGCACCTGATGCCACGCTACTGGCCACGCTAAGAGCTTCGGCGGCTCATGCCGCGAGAATGGCCCCAGAACTTTTTGCCGCCACGCCCGTCGATAGCTTCACGGTGCATAACGTAAACTTTCCTTACCCCTGCCGCCCCGACACCGCCGTGCAACGCACCGTCCCTGCTCACGTGCACGTTCCCGGTTTATTCAGCCCCCAAGCGGACGATGGCTCTCACCGCCTCCTTTGGGGAAAAATCGATGATGTCTCCCCGCCGGCCCCCTTGACCGATGTCAGCTGCCTCGCCCAAGGCTTGATCAGCCACAGCGTGCTGGATTATCGCCGGCTTGGTCATGCTTAAAAATGAGGGTTACGGGGCACGCTTAATTTGACGGTGAAATAACCCAAGCCACCCCGCACTCTACTGCCGCTAACCGCTTCTGCTACGGCCTCTCTCCCCGACCTCCTTTATGATCGAAGTTGAAAATCTCACCCGCGTCTTCCGCACTTACAAAAAAAAGCCCGGCTTCTGGGGCGGCGTGCAGGGACTGTTCCATCGCGAGTTTGAGGAAACGCGCGCCGCGGACCATATCAGCTTCTCAATCAAAGAAGGTGAGTTTGTCGGTTTTCTCGGGCCGAATGGCGCCGGCAAAACCACGACGCTCAAAATGCTCTCGGGGTTAATTTATCCGACCAGCGGCCGGGCTAGCGTCGCAGGCTTCGACCCGTCCAAGCGCGAAAATGAATACCGTCGCCTCTTCGCCATTGTCCTCGGCCAGAAAAATCAACTCTGGTGGGACCTACCGGCCATCGAATCGTTCTATCTCCTGCGCGCCATCTATGGCCTCGAGCAGAAAGCTTATCAGGCCACCCTTGATGAACTCGTCACCTTGCTCGGCGTCGGCGCAAAACTGAATGTCATGGTACGTGAATTATCCCTCGGGGAGCGCATGAAGATGGAGCTCATCGCCGCCCTCCTGCATCGCCCGCGCGTGCTTTTTCTCGATGAACCGACCATCGGTCTCGATGTGGTCTCGCAAAAGGCGGTCCGCGAATTTCTGCGCGATTATAATCGACGCTACAAAACCACGATTCTGCTCACCAGCCACTACATGGCTGACATCACCTCCTTGTGCGAGCGCGTGATCGTGATCGATCGCGGCAAAAAAATCTACGACGGGGATCTCGACCGCATCACTGGCGCCGGCGCCCAGCAGCGCATCATCAAGTTCAAGCCCCGCGAGGCGGCCTTGCCGCTCGGCTGGCAACCGGCCCACGGCACAGCCAAAGTTTGTGATGATGGCGAGATGCTACTGCATGTACCCAGTGAGCAAGTCGTCGCGGTCTGCCAGCAAATTTTAGGGCTCGGTCAGGTAGACGATCTGACGATTCAAGATGTCCCCCTTGAGGATATTATTACTGAGCTGTTTTCCCGCGGCGTAGCCGCTAAATAGCGGCAAGCTTGCGCGCGCGACGTTTCCCGCTATCACTGCCGAGATGGAAATGGTTACTGCGCTCCTCTGCCTCGCCTGCGGCGTCGCTTTAGGCTGGTTTATCGCCCAAGCGCGGGCCGCGGCCACCAATGAACGCGCCCGGCTTCTAACCCTCGACCTCGAGGCGGCCCGCCTGCGCTTGACTGACCTTGAGACGAAAAAATCGAAAATTGAAAATGATCTCTCCGCGGAGCGGGCCGCGGCCACCGAGAAAATTGGGGCGCTGACTGACGCTCACGAGCGCCTGACCAATTCCTTCAAGGCTCTCTCAGCCGATGCGCTCCGCTCCAATAACCAATCCTTTCTCGAGCTGGCCCGCGAAACTTTTGGTAAACTGCATCAGCAATCTGCCGACGATCTGGGTAAACGCCAACAGGCCATCGACTCGCTCGTCAAACCACTCAAGGAATCTCTCGAGAAGGTTGACGCCAAGATTGGCGAAATCGAAAAAGCTCGCGCCGGCGCTTACAGCGAACTTTCCACTCAGTTAAAATCACTCGGCAGCGCGCAAATCTCGCTGCAAGCCGAGGCCGCCAAACTCACCACCGCCCTGCGCTCCACCACGACCGCGGGCACATGGGGCGAACTGCAACTCCGGCGCGTGGTCGAACTCTCCGGGATGAGTTCCTACTGTGATTTTACGGAGCAACAAACTTCAGGTGGTTTTCGACCTGATCTGATTGTTCGACTCCCCGGTGGCCAGCAAGTGGTCATCGATGCCAAAGCGCCGAACGATGCCTATCGCGAAGCGGTGAATTCCTCCGATGATCAGGTTCGTTCCGCTAAATTAGCGGAGCACGCGGCCAAGGTTCGCGGCCATATTGATGCCCTCGGCGCCAAAGATTATTGGGCGCAATTTCAGCCTTCCCCAGAATTTGTCGTACTATTTCTTCCGGGCGATCAATTCCTCGCCGGCGCCCTGCAAGGTGACCCGAATCTCATCGATCGAGCGATTAGCAAAAAAGTTCTGCTGGCCACCCCGGCGACCCTCATCGCGCTCCTTAAGGCAGCGGCTTACGGTTGGCGCCAAGAAGCGGTTTCAAAAAATGCCGACGAAATCGCCGACCTTGGGCGGCAACTCTACGATCGTATTAAAGGCTTCGCTGAACATCTCGAGAAAGTAGGCCGCAGCCTCGAGACCGCCAGCAAATCGTATAATTCAGCCGTGGGGGCCTACGAAGGCACGCTCCTCCCCGGGTCACGTAAATTCTTAGAACTCGGCGCCAAAGGCGTGAAGGAGATCATCGAGCCCACCCTGATTGAAACAACTCCGCGCGAAATCACTAAGCGCAGTTGAAATAAGACCGGCCACTTGGGCCTAGTCTAAATTTTCTGATCGTGACTTTCGCGGCTTTTTTGTGGCCAATCACTCCATGCAATCACCCGAAGGCATTTGGCAACCGCTGTACGCCGAACTCGACGGCGAAGAGGCCCCCAAAATGATGCTCGATAAAATGGAGCTGGAACTAACTGGCGGAGAATATGCCGTGCGCTTTGGTGGCGTCACCGCGGATCAAGGCACCTACACGATCGAGCCGGCCGGCTTAACCTTACATGGCGTCACCGGCCCCAATGCGGGTCGAGATATTCCCGCTATTTTTAAATTTGCCGGGGGCGCGCTTTCCATCTGCTACGGGCTCAGCGGCGTCCGCCCAGAGAAATTTTCGACCGGCAAGGATCAGCAGATCTATCTCGTCAATTATCACCGCAAAGATCTTTCGGCTAACGCCTAACCTAGTGCGGCCGCGGCCGCGTCTCACGACTTATCTTTTTTTGTGTCTGTGCAGCTCTCCGCTCTTCATCTGTACCCCGTTAAGTCTTGCCGCGGACTCAGCGTGACCTCGGCGGCCATCGACGCCTTCGGCCTCGTGGGGGATCGACGCTTCATGGTGGTGAATGCCGCGGATGGTCAATTTATCACCCAGCGCACCCATCCGCGCATGGCGCTGATTGAAACGACCCTCAGCGCCGACGTCCTGATTCTTTCTTCGCCAAATCAGAGGGAGGTCAGCGTGCCCCGCTTTACGTGCGGGACGATCACCCCTCGAAAAGTTACGGTCTGGTCTCATGCCGCCATCGCCGATGACTGCGATGACGCGGCCGCCGAGTGGCTCACCCGTTTCCTCGGACAACCCGTGCGACTCGTGCGCATGGGAACGGCATTTCACCGGCCCATTAAATCCCACCGTGGACCAGCCGATGACGCCGTATCGTTTGCCGACGGCTATCCGGTGCTTATGATCAGCGAAGGCTCACTCGCTCAGCTTAATGATCGGCTCATCGCACAACAACAAGACCCCCTACCGATGAATCGCTTTCGCCCCAATTTAGTGGTGAGTGGATGCGCGGCGTTTGCCGAGGATGGCTGGCTTCGGCTGACGATCAACGATGTTGCCCTCCGCCACGCGGGCCCCTGTGCACGCTGCGCGGTTACAACCGTAGATCAGCTCACCGCCGAGCGCGGCCTTGAACCGCTCCCCACGCTCGCCGCCTATCGGCGCGATCCCACCGACTCCACGAAGATTAATTTTGGCGTTAATTTTATCAATGAAACGAAGCGGGGGATTTTACGCGTCGGTGACCGGGTAATCGTCATGCCGTAAACATGACGCCCAAAACAAAAATATTTCCGCGATGAACCAAAATCCCTGGTCCGATTTTACCACCGCGGAGAGCCTGCTGGCGATCGGCGTCGCCCTCATTATGATCGGCATTATCCTGCAGGGCTTTGTGCGCAGCAATCGCCGGGCGAGCGCGCTGCGTCACCAGCATTGGCTCCATACGCGCCAACTAGGGGAGAGCGAGCCCGCCGGTCAATCCCCCGATTGGTTGGAGCGAAGGCTGCCGCTGATAGCTAACCTCGCCGGGGTCACGGGCTGCGTGATCACGCTGATTTCATTTTTTCGGAAATAATCAACCCGCCTGAGCCAGGGCCTAATATAAGCCAGCGGCTGGTCGCCGCATTCTACTGCACTAATCCTCACCGGGCCGGCTACGGCGTGATTTTGTTTTCGCGCGATGCTTTTTTCCCTCGATCATCCGCGCCTTTTGCCCCCGAGATTTCTGCCGAAGCTGCCGCCGCACGAGTTCCCGTGAGGCTTGCGCCTGCCGCCCAGCCTTCGCCCTAAGTTCAGTTAGTTTCTCCGCTAATTCGCTCCAAGCGAGCAGCCGATTTACACTCTGGCTGCGCTCTCGCTGACACCGCACCACGACCCCCGTCGGTCGATGCTGCAGCCAGACCGTCGAGGAGGTTTTGTTGATTTTCTGCCCACCGGCCCCAGTGCCGCGAATGAATTGCTCGGTCACGTTTTCCGCCCGGACCCCCAAAGCGATCAAACGCGCCTGCACCGATGCGCTTAAGGTATCAGGAAAATTGCCCATCGAGGAGTTTAGCCACAAATCGATCGAAAAAGATACGCCAAACCTTGATCGACCCAAGTCGCCGCCTGCCGCGCAGTTCTCCGCTCAATTTACCGTGATTTTTTTATCTTTTCACTGCTATATCCTGCAACCCTGAGCCCTTTTTGCAGTCTGATCTGTTCCGTCACCCAACCGCCTGATTGCACAATAATCGCGCATCTTCACTTGTCACTTTTCCCCTCCCCCTGCTAACTCCCTTCCCATGATTAACGGTCCCGACTGGTCCCTGAAACTTCGCAACGAAATCGGCCAAGCAGTGATCGGCCAGAATGTCGTCATCGAACGCATGCTGGTCGCCCTGCTCGCCAACGGCCACGTACTGCTGGAGGGCATGCCGGGCTTAGCCAAGACGCTCCTCATCAAGTCGCTCGGCTCCGCTCTCGGGGTCCAATTCGAGCGCGTTCAATTCACCCCCGATCTGCTCCCCAGTGACGTGGTCGGCACCATGATTTTTTCGCCCAAGGATGGCGGTTTCGCCACGCATAAGGGCCCCATCTTTGCCAATTTGGTTTTGGCGGATGAAATCAACCGAGCGCCGGCTAAAGTGCAATCGGCCCTCCTCGAGGCCATGCAGGAACGGCAAGTCACTATCGGCGGCAATTCCCATAAACTCCCGCGGCCTTTCTTCGTCATGGCGACGCAGAATCCCGTCGAGCAAGAAGGCACCTATCCGCTCCCAGAAGCGCAGACCGATCGTTTTCTTTTTAAACTGCTCGTGGATTATCCCTCAGCCGCCGAGGAATCATCGATGATGCAAATGTGGGGCCAGGTCACCAAGCAACCTGAAGTGAAGGCGGTTTCGAGCGGCGAAGAGCTGCTCGAGCTCCGCACGCAAGTTGATGCGATTCACGTCTCTCCGGCCGTGCAGGCTTATATTCTCGCTCTGGTGCGGGGCTCGCGTGACCTCGCCGCCCAAGCTGAAGGCGGGAGTAGCAAACGATTACTCAATTTCGGCGCTTCCCCCCGCGCTTCGCTCGCCCTCTTCCAGGCCGGTCGCGGCCTCGCTTGGCTGCGCGGCGCTGATTACGTTTCGCCCGACCTGATTCAAGAAATCTTCCACGATGCCCTCCGCCATCGCGTGGGCCTCACGTACGAAGCCGAAGCCGAAGGTCTGAGCCCCGATAAAATTCTCGATCAGGTGCTCAATCGCACGGCGGTTCCAGCCAAGGCCTGATCTTACGCGGGGAAGACGAGTTACGCCTGACGAGCCGCGGCTCAGCAGAAAACTCGGCCTCCCGACCCAGTCCGCTCCATGTCTGTTCCCACGCCTAATCCCACCTCGCTGGTTACCTCCCAGCTCGCGCTGCTCAAGCAGCTCGAATGGCGCGTGCGTCACGCCGTCGAGAATGTACTCAGCGGCGAATATCGTTCCGCTTTTCGCGGTCGGGGCATGGAGTTTGACCAAGTGGTTAAATATACTTTCGGCGACGATATTCGCGACATCGACTGGAACGTCACCGCTCGGCTCGGGGAACCGTATCGCAAAAAATTTATCGAAGAGCGCGAAGTTTCGCTGCTCCTTGTTTTTGAAGATAGCGTCAGCCTGCAATTTGGATCTGGCGCCCAAACTAAACGCGCCGCCCTCCTCGAACTTGCTGGGCTCGTCATGATGCTGGGCGCCGTCAATCGCGACCGCGTAGGTTTCCTCTACGCCTCCCCGGCGGGCTACACTTTAAAGGAACCAGTCCGTGGCCGTGGACAAATTCTGCACGCGGCGGCCACCCTCCTGGGCCAACCCGCTCCTGCGATCGAAAATCGTGAATCACCAACTGAGAATTCCTTCCTGCCTTGGCGGCTCCTTGCTAAAGCAGCCCCCCGGCACAGTATCATGATTTGGCTCAGCGATTTTCCGCCGCGCGTCGAACCCGAGGGCTGGAGCGTCCTATCGCGGCGCTACCAGACGATGGGCTTCCGGGTCGACGACCCGTGGGAGCGCGAGCTACCCAATGACCAGGTCCTGACCACCTACGATCCCGTGGCCGGCCGAATCGTGACGCTCAACGGGGCGACGACCGCCCAACGCACCGCGCACGCGGCTTGGGGCCAACAACGCGACGCCGCCTTCCGCGCTATTTTTCCGGCACCGCTGAGTCGGCTGGTGGTCGGCACGCATGAATCGCGCCTCGACGCGCTCGTGCGCTTTTTCCACGCCCGTATGGCGGCGGGCAAGAAACGCTGAAGTTAAAAATCCACTGCAGATGATCACCCGCCCCCTTTTCACCGCACCCTTGGCCCTGTTTGAAGGCTATACTTTTCACGATCCGCTCTGGTTGCTAGCTCTGCTCTGGTTACCGTTGTTAATCTGGGTGCGCGGACGCCGTGGGGCACCAGTATTGATCGTGCCTTTTGCCGCAGCTTGGCATCGCCCTGCTTTAATTCCGACCTCCCGCTGGCCCGCCGCCCTGGCCATGCTTGGACTCGTGCTGCTCATCATCGCGCTGGCGCGACCCCAAATCGTGGAAGACAAACGGGAAGTTAAACAGCAAGGCTACGACCTCATGCTAGCCATCGATCTTTCGGGCTCAATGTTAGCGGAAGATTACGAGCGCGATGGCGATCGGCTGAATCGCCTGCAAGCGATCAAGCCGGTGATTCAGGCATTTATTTCTCAGCGCGCGAGCGATCGCATCGGCCTCGTCGTTTTTTCTGGCCGAGCCTACACCCTGGCTCCGCTGACCTTTGATCATGACTGGCTCGCTCGCCAAATCGAACGCCTCAAAATTGGTCTGATTGAGGACGGGACCGCCATCGGTGACGGTCTCGGCGTGGCGTTAACCCGCCTCGAACAAGCAGGCCGCGAGGACGGCACTAAACGCAAAGGGGCTTTCGTGGTGCTGCTCACGGACGGGGCCAATAATCGCGGGCTCCTAACGCCGGAACAGGCGACCAACATCGCGCAGTCGCGGGGGGTGCCGGTCTACACGGTCGGGGCGGGCCGCGATGGCCTCGTGCCCATGCCGGTTTTTGACGACAGCGGTAAAAAAATCGGTTATCGTCGGGCCATATCTGATCTCGATGAAAATCAGTTGCGCACCATTGCCGAATCGACGGGGGCAAAATTTTTCCGCGCGGCGGATTCTGATACGGTTGAAAAAGCGTTTGCCGCCATCGATCGCGCCCAAAAAATTGAATTTACCGCTAAGTCCTACCTGCTCACCACGGAACTCTTTCATTGGTTTGCCATGCCCGGCGCCGCGCTGCTTTTTCTCGGGGCGCTCTTGGCCTTGCCCCCCGCCTGGCCCTTCCACCGGAAATCACCCGCCAACGGAGTCACCGCTTGAGCTTTCATTCGCCCCATCTCCTCTGGCTGCTCGCCCCCTTGCTCCTGCTTTTTTCGTGGGAACTCGCCCGCCATACGGCGCGCGCTGCCACAAATTGGCCCAACATCGCGCGCGCTTGGGCCGGAGCCTTTGAAGTTTCTCTCGGGGCCAAACACACCACCGCCGAAACTCGCCCCCGCCTCTGGCTCTGGTTTGGTTTGGCTCTTTGCCTCATTGCCTTGGCCCGACCGCAATGGGGCCTAATCGAGGAACAAGTCTTTGATCAATCGCGAGAAGTCTTGATTGCGGTCGACCTCTCTCGGTCGATGCTCGCCGCCGATGTTAAGCCTTCCCGTCTCGAGCGGAGCAAATTGCTCATTCAATCGCTGCTCGACGGCCTCAAGGGAGAGCGCGTGGGCCTCGTGCTTTTTGCCGGCACCGCGTTTTTGCAAAGTCCGCTGAGCTCCGACTATGAAATTTTGCGGGAATTCCTGCCGGCGATGAATCCAGATTATTTGCCGGAAGGGGGCTCGAACTATAAAGCGATGCTGGAAACTTCCATGCAGGCCTTCGGTACTTCTACCGCTGATCGCTATCTGATCATCTTGAGCGATGGCGAAAGTACGGACGAAGATTGGAAAAGTTTAACCGATCCATTGAAACAAAAAGGTATTCGCGTCATCGGCTTGGGCGTCGGCACCACCGCCGGATCCTTCATCACCGACGCGGGGGGAAGTTTTATCAAAGATGAACGAGGCGCCGTCGTGCTCTCGCGCTTGAACAGTGCCACGTTGCAAGAATTGGCCCAAGTAACCGGTGGCGCCTACACGGATGCCAGCGCGTGGGTTGATCTCACGAGCTTACTGAAGAAAACGGTGGAAGCGGGTCGCCGAGGCGAGTTCTCGGAGAAAAATGCCGCGCGCCTCAGCGAACGCTACCAGTGGTTTCTCGCCCCCGGTGTGCTCTTGCTCCTTATCAGTTTTTGGGCGGAATTCCCCGTGCGCCCCCGAGAACGCGCCTTACCGCTCGGCTCCAGCCGCGGCCGACCGATCACGCCAGTAGCGGCGGCTTTGTTCCTGATTTTTCTAGTCACGACAACTTCGCCCTCGGCCAACGCCGCTGAAGGCGGTCAGGACACCCTCGCCCAGCCGCTCGTCACGGCCGTCGCGCGTTTAGCTGAAAATAATACTTTAACGGCGAGTGATTGCGCCGAGCTAGCGCAGACCACCATCACCTACGGCCAACGGGTAAAAACTGCGCAACAACATCCGCCAGAAAATGTCGTGCGGGATGCGCTGCAAGCGGTGGCCCTCGGGGAAAAACTCGCCGAGAAGGCGGCCGACTGGCCCCACTTACGGCAGGAGTTAGAGGCGTTGCTTAAAAAAGAGGAGCCGCCGCCGGAAGATAAAAAGCCACCAGATCAGGATAAGAAGAAACAGGATCAGCAATCCAAGCAGGAGCAAAAAAAGGACCAGCCATCGCCCCAGGATCAGCAAAAATCTGACCAGGAAAAATCGGATCAACCACCCCCAGCCGAGCCGCCGCCACCCCAAGACAAGGACGCTTTCGGCGATATGCAGGAGCCGAAAAATCAGCCGCCAGAAAAAAAACCAGCCCCGCCGCCGCCCCCACCGGGGACGCAAAAAGTCGGCGGCCAACAGGATAAAAAGCCTGACGACCAGCTTCAAAATCCGGAGCTCGCCATGCCCCTCCAGAAACTCGAGCAGGTGCGCAACCAAGATTCTCCCGCCAAGTTACAACAACTCATGCAAGGCCAACCGCAAAAACCCAAAACCAAGGGCAAGGATTGGTAATTACCATGCGCCGTATCATCGCCCACTTTATCGCTTCCTTCGTCGCCAGCTGCTCACCGGCGATCACCGCATCGCCGTCACGTCAGCTGACGTCCGTCGGCTTGCTCATACTGCTCGCCGTCTCCAGCAACGCGCGCGCGCAATCCGTGCGCTGGGATCCGCCGGGTGGACAACTCGGCTTTAATCAGGTTTCGCAAGTCGCCCTGACCTTTGAAGACTGCGAGCCCGACGGCGACCCCCGCCTGCCTAAGGTTGATGGTCTCGCTTTTGGCCAGCCCTCCCAGAGCTCGGAAACCAGCGTGGTTAATTTTCATGTCACGAGTCGCTTCTCCCTAACCTATCCCGTTCGCCCCACCAAGCGCGCGAATATCGTCATTCCTGCTTTTGAAATTAAGACCGACAAAGGAAATCTCCGCGTAGCCGCCGCCTCGTTCAACGTCGGCGACGCCACCGTGGGTAATGCGGGCACCGGCCCGGCGCTCGATGAAGTGGCTTCGGCCAAATTGACGACGATAAAAAATAATTTCTGGGCCGGCGAAGTTTTTCCCATCACTTATAATCTCAACGTTGTTCGTCGTTACTTCCATTCTCTCGCGACCAATGTTGAATGGCCCGCAACGCCTCTGGTGGCCGAGGATTGGAGCAAGCCCGATCCGAGCGAGATGCTCATCCGCGGCGAACGGCGCGTAGTTTCCACCCAAACGACGCGCGCATATGCCAAACAAGCCGGCCGCAGTACGCTCAAGCCTGCTACGCAAATGGTTAATCTGATGGTGGGCACCACCGGCTTCGGTCTTTTCTCGCAAGCCACGGTCGAACAACGCGCCCTTCAATCCAGTCCCCAGGATATTACGATCCAAGCGCTGCCGCCGAGCCCCGCCAATTTTTCCGGCGCGGTGGGCCAATTTACCTTTACCGCTAAAGTTGTGCCGACCTCCGCCGCGATCGGTGAACCCGTTACCTGGACGATCGAATTGGCCGGAACCGGCAACTGGCCCGATATTACCGGCCTGCCCTCGCGAGAG
>Ga0049085_10000815_pt1 | contig 12318 bp, 7 predicted proteins | sample GreLakmeSU08MSRF_FD_66721 | JGI IMG/M metagenome (GOLD analysis project Ga0049085, IMG submission 66721) | Freshwater lentic microbial communities from great Laurentian Lakes, MI, USA - Great Lakes metaG SU08MSRF | ecosystem: Environmental > Aquatic > Freshwater > Lake | place: Great Lakes... | reverse complement strand
TTCCGCGGTTGCCTTGACATAAGTGCCAATGCCCCCATTCCAAAGCAGGTCAGCCTCACTGCGCAGCAAATGCCTGATCAACTCATTCGGGGTCAATGCATCAGCGGTGATGGCAAACAGTCGCTTCATCTCCGGACTGATCTTTACAATTTTCGCACTGCGCTCGAACACACCTCCGCCGCGGGAAATCAACTTCTGGTCGTAGTCTGCCCAAGTCGAGCGCGGCAATCGAAACAGCCGATCGCGTTCCTTCAAACTTGGAGCGGATGCAGGGTCCGGGTCGATAAATATATGCATGTGATTGAACGCTGCCACAAGACAGATTTGAGGCGAGAGCAACATGCCGTTGCCAAATACGTCGCCGGACATATCGCCGATGCCAACAACGGTGAAATCCTGTTGCTGCACGTTAATATTGAGTTCGCGAAAATGCCGCTGCACCGAGATCCAGGCACCCTTTGCCGTAATCCCCATTGCCTTGTGGTCATAGCCGTTACTGCCACCCGAGGCGAAACCATCGCCCAGCCAGAAGCCGTACTCGGCAGAAATCCTGTTGGCAATATCCGAAAAAGTCGCCGTTCCTTTGTCCGCCGCCACTACCAGATAGGGATCATCTGCATCGCGCCGAATAACCGAGGGCGGCGGTACCACCTCGGTGCCACGCAGATTGTCGGTAATATCCAGCAAGCCACTGACGAAGGTCTGATAACAGCGCACCCCCAATGCCATAAACTCGTCCCGCGGCATACCGGCAGTCGCGCCTTTGATTACAAACCCGCCTTTCGCGCCCACTGGCACAATCACCGAGTTCTTGACTTGCTGCGCCTTCACCAGACCCAGCACTTCGGTGCGGTAGTCTTCGGTGCGATCAGACCAGCGCAATCCACCCCGTGCAACCTTGCCAGCGCGCAGGTGCACACCCTCCATTTGCCGCGAGAACACGAAGATCTCGAACTTGGGTCGGGGTAATGGCACACCATCTATTTGTTCCGGATTGAACTTGAAGGAAAAATAATCCTTCGGTTGACCAGCTGCATCTTTCTGGAAAAAATTGGTACGCAAGGTACTGTCCATCAAATTCAGGAAGGCGCGCAAAACGCTGTCCTCGGACAGGTTCACGACAGCGTCGATAGCCAAAGCAATTTTCTCGCGCACTTTCTTCGACCCAGCAGAGGCGCCATGTTGGGCCAAAGGATCAAACAGCGCATGAAAATACTCTATAAGGAGACGACTGACGTGTTGATGCCGCGACAATGTTTCGGAGATGAAGCCTATGCCGTATCCAAACTGAATTTGCTTCAGATATGCAGCATACGCACGCAGCAACGCTGCATCGCGCCACGATACGTCGGCATTGGTGACGAGCGCGTTGAACGTGTCATCATTGATGCGCCCGCTCCATACTGCACGGAAAGCCTCTTCGAAATTCTGCCGCAGATTGGCGCTGGCCTCTCCATCACTGTGTTTGCGGTACAAGCTGAACTCATGCAACCACACCGGATCATCAGTATTCGGTTGTAATCGAAAAGATTTTTCACTGACGATGTTGAGCCCAAGATTTTCCAATATCGGGTCAACATCGGATAAAAACAGCTGGTGCTTGCGGCTGAATATTTTAAAGCTCAGTTCCGCGCCTGCTTCCGCAGAACAGCTGGCGAGTTTAAGTGAGAGCTCACTGGTGCGGACGACCCGCTCTATGTGTTCAACATCGTCCGCTGCTGCCTGAGCGCCATAGCTCTCCTTGTAGGATGAAGAGAAGCAGCTGGCGTACCAGTCATAATACTCTGTAGCCTGCTGCTCTCTGTAGCGTGCCAATAATGCTTCCTGAAAATAATCTTCCCATGGCTTGACCAATGCTATGAGCTCGCGCTCGAGATCAGGCAGCTGGTAGTTCACCAGATGGATGGCTGGTACCCGCAGTGTGAAGTGGACACGCACCAGTATCGATTCAGACATGTTGGTGTTGAAATCAATCTCCTCAGCCTGCAATCTTTGCTTGAGGAAATCCTGTATTCGCAGGCGCACACTGGTGTTGAATATATCCCTCGGCACATAGACCAGGCAGGAGAAAAACTTGCCATAGGAGTCGCGCCGGATAAATAACCTGCTGGTGCGGGTTTCCTGTATTTTGGCAATTTCGATGGCAGTGCTGGCGAGCTGCTTGTGGCTGATCTGAAACAATTCATCACGGGGAAACACGTTGATAACCTGCAACAATTCCTTGATGCTGTGACCATTAGGGGCAAATCCGGAGCGCTCGAGTACGCGCGTTACTTTCTTGCGAACCAGCGGAATTTCCAAAGCCTCTTGGTAATAGACCGCTGAAGAGTACAGCCCGATAAAGCGATGCTCGATCGCAACCTTGCCATTCTTGTCAAACTCTCTCAGCAACACATAATCCTGATACACATGACGATGCACTCTGGAGCGAATGCCAGACTTGGCGAAGCCGCAAATCTTTTTCTTCAGGATCAAATCACCGGTACCGGGATGCAGACTGGAGATTTTCGCCCGCGCTTTCAATGACGTCTTGAAACGAGCGACACCCAGCATTGAGCCTTGCTGCAGTTCTACATAACGCTCCTGCTTGGATCTCTTTATTCGATACTCTTCGTAACCAAGAAAAGTGAAATGGTTATCCACCAACCACGCAATAAATTCCAGAGACTCATCGATTTCCGCGGCGGGCAGCGGAATCTGGCCAGCTTTCTCCCGGAGCGAGTCCCGAATATCGAGTGCGCGTTTGCACATTGCCGGATAATCAGTCACCGCGGCGGTAACATGCTGCAGGGTTTCCACTATCTCGGCTTCAATTGCCTGGCAACGCGACGCGTCGAAGTGCAGACAGTTGATTCGGCATATTGCCTCTGCCTGATAGCCTGCTTGAGTGCCACCAGCAAGATCCTGCAATACTTCAGATTCTGCCGCGGCTCGCGCCTTGCTTTTGGCGGCACCTGGTGACGAACTTTTGGCCGCAGTACGCCGCGCGTAAATTACCGCATTGTTAACCCGTTTGACTGTGACACCGGCGCGATTCAAACCCTGTCTGATGGATTCCACGATAAACGGCATATCATCAAGCAAGAGGTAGATACTTGTGATTGGCTTGCGCTCTTCACCAAGTTTCACATCCTGTTGAATGAATGCTATTTTCGGCGCACCCCGCTTGCGCTCAGCAATGAACTTCCAGGCCTCGAGGATTTGCCGATACAACTCCGCTTCAGGTATTTGCCGCAGATCAGATTTGGAAGTGCTGGCAAAAAATTGCCGCGCAAACAATTTGAGAGCCAATGCTTTTTTACCGGAGAATGCGCCGTCGATTTTCCGATTAACAGGGGCCAGCAAGATATTTTCAGTAATGGCTGTGTCGCTCATATTTTGCTCTCAATCACTGTCCGATCAACACAAGCCTTCCGGGATATTGATCGGATTCGTGCAGTTTTAGTTAACCAAGCTGCACACCAACTGGATATTTTCTTCACATATTTGCAATGCAGCAGCAGAGCTACAATGTCTGCCTAGACATCCACCATAAAACGTTTACAATCCCTGACTTTGCCTTACGCACGCCGCCTACACGAGAATTCTTCATATGAGCCAGCACGGAATAATAACAGAACTTAAAAATTGGTTATCGCATCAAATCATAGGACAAGAACGCTTACTAGACAGATTACTGATTGCACTGCTGGCTGATGGTCATTTACTGGTAGAAGGCGCTCCGGGTCTGGCAAAAACCAAGGCGATTAAAGATCTGTCCCGCGCTATCGAAGGCGATTTCCACCGCATCCAGTTTACCCCCGACCTCTTACCCAGCGACATCACCGGCACCGAAGTATTCCGACCAGAAGATGGTTCGTTTCGCTTTCAGCAGGGTCCGATATTTCACAATCTGGTACTGGCCGATGAAATCAACCGGGCACCTGCGAAAGTGCAATCCGCTTTATTGGAAGCGATGGGTGAACGACAAGTGAGCGTGGGTCGTGAATCTTTCGCCCTGCCGCCCCTGTTTTTGGTGATGGCTACCCAGAACCCGATTGAGCAGGAAGGCACCTATCCTTTGCCGGAAGCACAACTCGACCGTTTCCTGATGCACGTTACGATTGGCTATCCTGCGGTCGAAGCCGAGCGGCAAATTCTGCAACTGGTGCGCAACGAAGCCCAGAATAAGGTGTCAGCTCCACCTACTGAAGTATCACAAGTTAATTTGTTCGCTGCCCGTCAGGAAGTTCTGGCAATGCATATGGCGCCCGCAGTCGAGGAATACATAATTCAATTGATCATGGCTACCCGCCAACCCAAGCTCTACGGTGCCGATGTTGACGGCTGGCTGGAATATGGCGCAAGCCCGCGGGGTACTATCTCACTGGATCGTTGCGCCCGCGCTCACGCCTGGTTGCAAGGCCGCGATTTCGTCAGTCCGGATGATGTCCAGGAAATCATGTTTGACGTACTGCGCCACCGTATCCTCTTAAGCTTTGAGGCAGAAGCGAGCGGCATTACGCCTGACAAGGTGCTGGAGACAATTCGCGAACGCGTGCCATCAGCCTAGATTGTTAGGGGCGACGCCGCATGTCCACCAAGTTTATCCAAATTGATCCTCTGCACGAGCGCTACCAGAGCAAGGGTGCATTGATTACCCTGCAGCAGTTGCTGGTGCAGCGCTATGCAGCCAAAACCCTTGAATATCTTGCCCATACTCGTTCAATTGCTGGCACTTCTGGCTTGCATTTGTCCAAGATGCGCGGCCGCGGTATCGATTTCGAAGAATTTCGCCCCTATCAAGCTGGCGACGATATCCGTTTGATCGACTGGCGCGTCACCGCACGCCATGGCAAACCCTTTACCAAGGTGTTCCGTGAAGAGCGCGAACGCCCGGTAATCATCGCCGTCGATCAGACCCATAACATGTTTTTTGGCAGCAAGACTGCCTTCAAATCCGTAATCGCCGCGCAAGCCGCTGCTGTTTTCTGCTGGTTGGCGATCGACAACGGCGACCGCGTCGGCGGCCTCGTATTTTCAGACCTTGAGTCCAGTCTGGTCCGACCCAAGCGCAGCCGCCGTTCGGCGCTGCACTTGCTAAATCAGGTCTATCTCTATAACCAGCGCCTGCAACATGCGCCAGACCCGGTGACCCAGACTGCCACTGAGCCTGGCTTCGAGCCTGGTCTGGCCCACGCTCTGGGCCAGATTCGGCGTATCACCAAGCCCGGCAGTACACTGTATGTCATCTCCGATTTCTCCACCTTGGACGACAAGGCCTTGCAGTACCTGAATCAACTCTCGCGCCACAACAATGTGGTCTGTTGCTTCATTTATGATGCACTGGAAGAAACCCTGCCGGTACCGGGCATCTACAGCATTACCGACGGTAACCGTAAAGGTGCCATCAATACCCATAGCAACAAGGCGCGCCAACGTTATCGTGAACAATTTCAGGAGCGCATGGAAAAAATTGTGTCAGAGCTCGATCGGCTCCAGATTCGCCTGATCAAGATACGTACCAATCAACTCGTTGTAGAGCAGATCCGCGAATGGATAGCGAAGAACTACTAAGCCAACTAGCCGACATTCACCTGCCGCAGGCGGTTGGACTGTGGCCGCCCGCCCCTGGCTGGTGGATACTCGCCCTGGTGCTGCTGATTCTGGCATTGTTCGCCGCGCGCAGGTATCTGCGCTACTCGCGCTTGCACAAGATCTGCAATCACGCCTTGTCGGAACTGGATCGCTGCTACGCGCAAGTTGCCGTCGCTGCCGATGACGCCGCCGACAGCTCCAGATTGCGCTATATAAATGAAGTGAATAGCGTCCTCCGACGGGTTGCTCTGGTCCATTTCCCGCAGTCAGCCAGTGCCAGCCTGGACGGCGCCGCCTGGGTTGATTTTATAAAGGAAAAGGGTGAATCTTCCGCCATGACGGCAGAGATCGCGGCGGCACTGAGTTTTGGCCGTTTCCAAAAACAGTGCCAGGTCGACGTAGATGCACTGCATGGCTTCGGTCGCCGCTGGGTAAGCAGTTTGTATCTAAGTCCGCCAAAACCGGCCGCACCCCAAGGATTGAGTCACTGATGCTCGAATTCACCTGGCCATATGTATTTCTGATGCTGCCCCTGCCCCTGCTCATCTATAAATTGATGCCAAGGGCACCGCGTCAGGATGCGGCTCTGTATGTGCCGTTTTTCAGTGCCCTCAGCCGTCTCCAGTCGGAGCATGAAAACCTGACCAGCGGGCGCCTGCTCAATCTGATTTGTTGCAGCCTGATCTGGCTGCTGCTGGTATTGGCGGCCAGCCGGCCACAGTGGCTTGGCGAGCCAGTGCAACTGCCTTCAACCGGACGTGACCTCATGCTCTCGGTGGATATCTCCGGCAGTATGGAGGCACAGGACATGGTGGTGGGCAATCGTCAGGTATCCCGTATTGAGGTAGTAAAGGCAGTGGTGGGAGATTTCGTCGAGCGCCGCCATGGCGACCGCCTCGGCCTGATTCTGTTCGCCGCACACGCCTATGTTCAGGCTCCCTTGACCTTTGACCGCGAGACTGTCGGCAAACTGCTGGCTGAAGCTGACATCGGCATCATCGAGGAATCCGCCACCGCCATTGGCGATGCCCTTGGCCTTGCTGTGATCCACCTGCGTACCCGGCCAGAAAACAGCCGCGTATTGATTCTGCTCACTGATGGTGTCAACAACGCTGGCGCCGTATCTCCCGAGCAAGCTGGGCAACTGGCGCGCACAGAAAATATCAAGGTTTATACCATCGGCATCGGCGCTGACCAGGTAGTACAACGCACGTTTTTTGGTGCGCGCGCAATCAATCCGTCGGCAGAACTCGACGAAGCCGTACTCACGCAAATTGCCGAATCCACCGGTGGTCGCTATTTTCGCGCACGTGACGTGAGTGATCTGGTGGGCATTTATGAAGAACTTGATCGACTGGAAACCATCGAACAGGATCCGCAAACCTATCGACCCACGCGCGTGTTGTTCTACTGGCCACTCGGCGCAGCCATAATTATCAGCTTTATCCTCGCGCTATTTTCCATTCCCTGGATGTCACTGGCGGGCAAGGCGCGCATAGATGATCTCGCTGGTGATGATGACGCTGAATCTGATGTTTCGAATTTGCCTGAGGGTGGTAAAGCCTGATGGAACTCCTGATTCCAGCAAACCTGATTGAGAATTTCCATTTCCTGCGCCCGGTGTGGTTGCTGGGCTTGCTGCCAGCCCTGGTATTTATATTTTCGTTATGGCGCGTGAACTCCGTTGTCACTGCCTGGGACCGTGCCATCGATAAGGCGCTGCTACCCTACCTGCTGGATCGCAGCAAGAACGCCTCACAACGCACACCTTTATTGTTGCTGATCGCGGCCTGGCTACTGTCCACCTTCGCCCTGGCTGGACCGGTATGGGAACAATTGCCACAGCCAGTGCAGAAACGGGAAGATGCCCTCGTAATCGTGCTCGATCTGTCCCTGTCGATGTTTGCCGCCGATCATGTCCCCAATCGCCTCGACCTGGCGAAGCGCAAGTTACGCGACATACTCACTCTGCGCGCAGAAGGCCAGACAGCTCTCGTGGTATACGCCGGCGATGCTCACACCGTAACTCCGCTGACTGATGACGTGGTTACCATTGCAGCGCTGGTGCCTTCACTCTCGCCTAACATCATGCCTCTGTTTGGCAGTAACCCGATGAGTGGCATCGATCTTGCCATAAGTTTGCTCAGCGATACCGGCACTACCAATGGCAAGATCCTGCTCATGACCGACGGCATCAGTGGTTTCGATCAGGAATTGCTGATCTCGCAGCAGCTAGAGCCCACCAACTTTACTTTGCTGGTCATGGGCATAGGTACTGAAGAAGGGGCACCAATTCGGACTAATGACGGCAGCTTGCTGACCGATGAAAGCGGCGCCATGGTCATTCCGACCTTGAATCGCAATGTTCTGCAATCGCTGGCCAATCGCGTCGGCGGTCGCTATCACGACATTCAATTGGCTGATTCCGATCTGGAGTACTTGTTGACTGAATTCGCCCTGCTTGAAGAACCGGAATTGAGTGACGTCGAAGAAGAGTTTGACATCTGGTATGAGACCGGACCGTGGCTGCTGCTGCTCGTGCTACCACTGGCAGCGATGACATTCCGGCGCGGCTGGTTGTTCGGCTGCAGCCTGATTCTGGGTGGCGGTTTGCTGTTGCCGGCACCACCGGCACAGGCATTGGAATGGCGGGATCTGTGGCTTACCAAGAATCAGCAAGCCGCAGAAGCCTTTGCCGCAGATGAGCATGCTACCGCCGCGGCCCTGTTCCAGCTCCCTGACTGGCAAGGCGCAGCCAGTTACCGTGCGACTGACTACGAGGCGGCAATCGCCGGATTCAGCGCCTTCAACACTCCGGATGGACACTACAATCGCGGCAATTCCCTGGCATTACTCGGCAATTATGCTGAAGCCATCGCTGCCTATGAGCTGACGCTCAGTATGGATCCGAACCATGCTGACGCCATCCACAACAAAGAGATCGTAGAGAAATTGTTAGAGCAAGAAGAGTCCGAGGAAGGCGAAAATCAGGACGGTGACAGCCAGGAACAACAGTCAAAACAAAACTCACAGAATGAATCTGATGAGCAGCAAGAAAGCAGTCAGCAGCAAGATCAGGAAAGCCAGGAAGGCAATGAAGAGCAGCAACAGGAGCAGCAACAAAACGAGGCTCCTGAAGAACAGGAAAGTTCCGAATCAAATAGCGAACAGAATACCCCCAGCGATACCAGCAACGAGGAATTCGAGGAACAACAGGCACTGGAACAGTGGCTGCGACGCATCGAGGATGATCCCGGCGAACTGCTGCGGCGCAAATTTCGTTTCCAGTATCGCCAGCGACAGTTAAATGGCACCGCTAACAGCATTCAGAATGGAGGCCAGATCTGGTGAGCACCCGGCTGCGCAACGTCCTCTCACGCTGGTTTCTCTGCGTACTGCTGTGCGCCAGTAGCGCTGCCGTCGCGCAGCAAGTGGAGCTGACAGTAGACCGCAACGAAGTCGCCCGCGGTGAAACCTTGACACTGACAATTCGGGTATACGACCAACGCCAGGGCATGCAATTAGACCTGACGCCGCTCACCACCGCATTTGATGTACTCGGCACTCGCACTTCCAGCCAGATTCGCAGCATCAATGGCGCCGTAGAATCCTGGACTGATTACATCATCACCTTGTTCCCGCTTGAGGAAGGTGAGCTCACCATTCCTGCCCTGACTATCAGTAACCAGACCACTGCGCCAATCGCAATTACTGTAGTCAATGAAGGTCCCCGCTCCAACCAGTCCAATGATGAACTCTATCTGGAGATTGAAACCAACAAAGACTCGCTCTATGTGCAGGAACAACTCCTGTTCACGGTACGTCTCTATTACACGATTAACGGCATCCGTAATCCGCAATTCACCGAGTTGGAAATGGAGAACTCGGTGATCCAGCTGATTGGTTCGCCAAATCAGTACGAGAAACTGCTCGATGGCGTACGTTTTGGCGTGTATGAAAAACGCTACGTTATTTTTCCCCAGCGCAGCGGCCCGCTGGAAATACCAGACATCCTGTTTCGCGGCGAAGTGACTGATGGTTCCAGCAACTTCGTATTCCGCAATCTCAACACACGCCGGGTAACTGCGTTTATCGAGGGCATTACCATCGATGTGATGGAGCGTCACGCCAGCGTGCAGACCGATGGATTCTGGTTACCAGTAACCAACCTCACTCTCGAAGAGCAGTGGAACCCACCCCTCGCCGAATTAAAGGTGGGTGATACGATATCCCGCACTGTAACCATGGTGGCAGACGGGCTCGATGGCGCTGTGTTGCCGCCCTTCAGTGACATGACCCTGACCGGCGCCAACGTATACCCCGATCCTCCAACTATCGAACGCACTTTCGTCGATGGCAATATTGTCGGCACACGCACCGAGACCGTGTCCATCGTAGCCACCGAAAGCGGCTTTATTGAAATACCACAGATCTCCGTTCCATGGTGGAACGTGAATACAGATGCCGCCGAAGCGGCTGTCGTACCTGCCACGCGCATTACCGTGGCAGCGATCGCTGGCGCTGCACCTGCTGAACAGGCCATTGCCAGCAGTGGCGACCTGGAAACATTGTTAGCCGCAGTTCCAGTGGTCGATCAGGCGATGATCGATGCCCAGAACGCCGCCGAAGTTATCGCAGTGGATTCTTTCTGGCTCAATCTCGCGATAGGGCTTTCATTCCTGATCGTGGCAATCAGCGTTTACCGGTTGGTGCTGGTGCAAAATCGCAAGGCAATCAATAACTACATTCGCCGTCAGCGCACTCGCATTGCGGATTACTATAGCCCCGGAAATAACGAGCGCGTGGCGTTCCGGCAATTAAGTGCTGCCTGTCGCGGCAGCGACGTTAATCAGGTACGCCTCACATTGATTCAATGGTGCGAACACTTCATCACCATGCGCGCTGTACGCAGCATGGAAGATATTCTGCAGCAAACCGAAGCCAAAGAATTACACGAACCCGCACGCATGATTCAGTCAGCTTTGTATAACCCGGATACCAATGCAGCCAACGCATTCAATGGTCGCGAACTCATCACGCTGATTGGATCCCTCCGCCGCAACCGTCTGCAGAAGCACAAGCAGCAGCTCCAGCAACAACTTTACGCCCTGCCTCCACTGTATAAAACCTGAAATCCCCTCAGCGAATAGCCCCATGAACAATTCGCGCCTCGTGTATTCGACGACTGGCAATAACACCTGCCCTCACTGTCGCAAGCCACGCAAGAATTGTACTTGTCAGGGCCAGACAAAATCGGGCGCGCCACAAGATGGAGTCGTGCGGATCAGTCGCGAGACGAAGGGACGCAAAGGCAAAGGCGTAACACTCGTTAGCGGCGTTGCCCTGTCCGAACCGGATCTGAAGGTGCTCGCGAAAGAACTGAAAACCCTGTGCGGGTCAGGCGGCAGCATCAAAGACGGGGTTATTGAATTGCAGGGAGACCATCGCACCCAGGTGCAAACATTCCTCGAGCAGCGTTTGCAGCAAAAAATCAAACTGGCGGGCGGTTGACTCTGCTTCAGGCCCGATTATTTTTTGCGCAGATGAGCAAGCGGCAGCAACTTGAAACGCAGCTGCAGGTAAATCGCTTTTATCAGCTTCAGTTGCTGCCGCGTCTCGTCCGCACTCCATACCCTGCCCTGATAGTTCAACTCCAGATAAAGCCTGGTAAGTTCATGCATTAATTCACCGAGTTCCGGCCGTGCCGCGCTGACCCGTGCGCAATAATCCAGCGGCCCCTCACCTTGGTGCCGGCCCATACCGATGCGCTCCAGCTCAACACTCACGCGCCGGTAGAGTGTGTTAACCGGCGCACGTCTGGAGCGGGGCGCGAAACGAAACACTGTAAGTGCGATGCCAAGGACGACGATGCCGGCCAGCGTAAACAGCAGGAGTAACACCTTGCGCTCTGTCACCTCACCAAACAGGCGCTGGAATAATTTGAATTGGACATCCTCGTCGTAATTCACCACGCGTCGGTTCCATTCATATTCAATTGCATCCCAGCGCAGACGCAGGGCATTTATCCAACTGAAGTTGCCGCGTGTAACCCGTGACAACAATGACTCCTGCAGGAATGACGGATCATCTCGCAGCGCCTCTTCCACACCGAGTTCAATCCGCTCTGGAGACACCGCTCCGGTTGGATCAAACCGCACCCAGCCCTCACCTTCCAGCCACACTTCATTCCAGGCATGGGCGTTGTATTGATACACCATCAGGTAGTCTTCGAAACGATTGTATTCCGCTCCCTGATAGCCGATGACGACACGTGCCGGAATGCCCGCGGCTCGCATCAGGAATGCAAAACTGCTGGCGAAGTGCTCACAGAATCCGGATTGCGTATTGAACAGAAAATCATCGACACGATCAGCCCCGAGCAGCGGTGGATTGAGTGTGTAAAAAAACGGATTCTGTTGAAAATGCGCGAGCACGGCGTATACATAATCGCGGTCACTGCTAACCGAAGCGCGCAACGCACCGGCAAATTCCCGGCTACGATCATTGCCGTCTGCAGGCAAATCAAGACTGCGATTGCGCGCACTATCGAGCAGAATCACATCGGTCTGGTGGTCGCGAAAGGAGCGCAGGTCATAACTCAGGCGCTGGGTGATAAGGCCATTGTTGAACAACTCGAAATTGCGACTCTGAAACAGATTGCCGGACACAGGCTCGGCGAGGTGCAAGCCAAAGATCCAGGGTTGCTGGGTGGGCTCCAGAATAATGTTGTAATGGATTGGC
>Ga0049085_10000814_pt1 | contig 12320 bp, 10 predicted proteins | sample GreLakmeSU08MSRF_FD_66721 | JGI IMG/M metagenome (GOLD analysis project Ga0049085, IMG submission 66721) | Freshwater lentic microbial communities from great Laurentian Lakes, MI, USA - Great Lakes metaG SU08MSRF | ecosystem: Environmental > Aquatic > Freshwater > Lake | place: Great Lakes... | reverse complement strand
CTCCTCGTGTCCGTCACGCTCGCGCCAACGACTCCGCCGCAGGTGCAGTTTCTCGAGGTCAGACCGGCGCCGACCACTGGCATGGTGTCGCGAGCACCGCTCTGCCCAGGCAACTGAACGGTGTGAGGCATCGCGCAGTGCTGACCGACCGCAACGGCCGACCATTCACTGAAGACGAGGCAGGTGCCATGCAGCCAACCGAGCGTACGACGTCCGCAGAAGATCTCTGCTTTCGCCCCGCAACCGAACTGGTGGCGATGATCAAGGCGAAGCAGCTCTCCGCGCGCGAGCTGCTCCAGGCACACCTGACGCAGATCGAACGCGTGAACCCGAAGGTGAATGCCATCATCACGCTCGTCGCCGAAGAGGCGATGGCCGCGGCGGCTCTGGCAGATGAAGCCACGACCCGCGGCGACCGGCTGGGTGCGTTGCATGGACTGCCCATCGCCCACAAGGACCTCCTCGACACCGCCGGCATTCGTACCGTGAAGGGGTCGCCGTTGTATCGCGACAATGTGCCGACGAGAGACGCGCTGATCGTGCAGCGCGGCCGCGCGGCCGGCGCGATCACCATCGGCAAGACCAACACGCCGGAGTTTGGTGCGGGGTCGCAGACGTTCAACCCCGTCTTTGGCGCGACGCTCAACCCGTACGACCTATCCAAGACCTGCGGTGGCAGCAGCGGTGGCGCTGCCGTTTCGCTCGCCTGCGGCATGCTGCCGATCGCCGACGGCACCGACACCGGCGGATCGCTGCGCAACCCGGCGGCGTTCTGCAACGTGGTCGGATTTCGCCCGTCGCCGGGACGGGTGCCGAACGAACCGCACAGCTGGTCACCCCTGTCGACATCGGGACCGATGGCGCGAAACGTTGCCGACGTGGCGTTGTTTCTGAGCGCGATCGCCGGCCCGCACCCACACGAGCCGCTGGCCATCGACGAAGACCCCGCCCAATTCGCACGTCCGCTTGGCCGCGACTACAAGGGTGTGCGCGTGGCGTGGTGGAAGGGGCTCGGCGGGATTCCATTCGAACCGGAAGTCAGCCGCGTTATCAACGAGAACCGCGCGGTGTTCGAGTCGCTGGGTTGCGTGGTGGAGGAAGCCGAGCCCGACTTTACCGGCGTTGACGATGCCTTCCTTGCGCTGCGGCACCTCAGCTTTCACACCAGCTACGCTGCGCTCGTCCGCCAGCATCCAGACCTCGTGAAGGAGACGATCCAATGGGAAGTGGCCGAAGCCGAGCGACAAACGGCGGCCGAGGTCGCCAAGGCCACCGAACGCCAATCGCAGCTGTTCAACCAGGCCACCGAGTTGTTCCAGCGCTATGAGTATTTCGTACTCCCGGTGACGCAGGTCGCTCCATTCGACGTGACGATACCGTATCCGACGGAGATCGCCGGCACGCCGATGAAGACGTACATCGACTGGATGCGATCGTGCTGGTACGTGAGCTTCATGACCAATCCCGCGATTTCAGTACCGGCAGGGTTCACGAATGCGGGACTGCCCGTTGGCATCCAGATTGTGGGCCGCGCGCGTCACGAGTGGAGCGTCCTGCAGATGGCGCACGCGTTCGAGCAGGCGACCATGCACGGCACAAAGCGGCCCGCCATCGCCGGCTGATCATTTGCGAGGATTCTCATGAACATTCAGAACATTCCGTTTGAGACCACCGACTGGAGCCAGGTAGCCTCAGTCGATCATCCGGGTGCGACCGGCGTGGCGACCTGGCGTACACGCCAACTCGGCGCGATCCGCGTGCGCATGGTGGAGTATTCAGCGGACTACCTCGCTGACCATTGGTGCGAGAAGGGACATATTCTGCTCTGCGTCGCGGGTGTGCTGCACACCGAACTCGCAGATGGCCGCACGGTCACGCTGACGCCGGGCATGAGCTATCAGGTGGCCGACGGGGCGCAACCGCACCGCTCGTCCACGATATCGGGCGCACGACTCTTCATCGTGGACTGACGGCCCGGCAGTGGGCCGATCCCGCACACTGCACCTTTGGCCTGTTCTACCGGGCGCCCAGTGACCCGCGCCTGCTCGTCCCATTGCGGAACACCAACATCGGCTGGATGCCAAACCTGAGCAGGCCGCGCGCCGTGGCGGTGGGAGTAGTCGTGCGGAGTGGCGTGGAGTGACGGAGGCACTCCGCTGAGACGACTCACCAGAGGAACAGATGGGCCAATTCCACCCAGTTTCGTCAGCTTAAAGGGGCAAACTTGGTGTATCTTGCTCTATGCCTCCGCGCCCCGTAGAACCCGAAGGACCCGCCGCGAGGTTTGCTTCGCTCCAGCTCGACCCGCGTTTACTTGCCGCGCTCGCGGCGCTGGGCTACGAAGAGCCGACCCCGATCCAAAGCGCTGCGATCCCGCTCTTGCTTGCCGGCCGCGATGTACTTGCGCAGGCCGCGACCGGAACCGGCAAGACCGCCGCCTTCGCACTCCCGATCTTGCAGCGCATCACCCCCAACGCAGCGCCGCGCGAGCGCACCTCGACTCTCGTGCTGGTTCCCACCCGTGAGCTCGCAATGCAGGTGGCCGAGGCGATCTATCGCTACGGCAAGACGCTTGGCGCAGTCGCGGTGCCGATTTACGGCGGCGCGTCGATGGAATCGCAGATCCGTTCGCTCAAGCGCGGCGTAGACGTCGTGATCGCGACGCCAGGGCGCGCCCTCGATCATATCCGCCGCAAGACGGTCCATCTCGCCAGCGTGAAGACCGTGGTACTCGACGAAGCCGACGAAATGCTCGACATGGGCTTCGCCGACGACCTCGAGGCGATCCTCGCCGCCACGCCAAAAGAAAAGCAGGTCGCCCTCTTTTCTGCCACGCTGCCACCGCGCATCTCCGCGATCGCGAAATCGCACCTTCGCAATCCAGAAGTCATTCGGATTGACAACGCGAAGGTCGCTGCCGGCCAGACGGCCCAGGTGCGCCAGGTCGCCTACGTCGTCGCACGCGCGCACAAGATGGCCGCGCTGGGTCGCATCCTCGACGCCGAAGCCCCCAAGAGCGCGATCGTCTTCTGCCGGACGCGCACCGAAGTGGACGGGCTCACCGAAACATTGAATGCGCGCGGCTACCACGCCGAGGCGCTGCACGGCGGACTGTCGCAGGAACAGCGCGACCGCGTCATGAAGAAGTTCCGCGCGCATACGTCGGACCTCCTCATCGCGACCGACGTCGCCGCGCGCGGGCTCGACGTGCAGCACGTATCGCACGTGGTGAACTACGACGTACCCTCGGCGGCCGAAGCCTATGTGCACCGCATTGGACGCACGGGACGCGCGGGACGTACGGGCACGGCTATCACGCTCGCCGAGCCGCGTGAGCATCGGATGCTGCGCAACATTGAGCGGGTGACCGGCGCGCCCATTGAACTCCTCGATGTGCCCACCGTCGCCGACCTCAAGGCGCGACGCATGGAAGTCGCGAAAGCGGCGTTGCGCGACGTGATCCTCACGGGCGAACTGGATCCGTGGCGCGAGTTCGTCGAGTCGATGTCGAAGGAATTCAAGATGACCGACATCGCCGCGGCAGCCGTGAAGCAGTCGATGATGAAGGACGGTCAGGATGAGGAGGTCGAGATTCCGGTCGCACCGCCGCAGCGTGAGCGTCATCCCGCGCGAGCACGCGAAGCCGACCGCGCAGCACGGCGTGGGCCAACGGTCGGCGGTGCAGCGGCCGGCGCAACGTCCGGCCCCAAACGGCCCAAGAAAAGCACATCGGCCGCGACGACCAAGCTCTACGTCGGTGGCGGCCGCAAGGTGAAGATCCGTCCCGGCGATCTCGTGGGCGCGATCACCGGTGAGCTGGGAATTGACTCTGGCTCCATCGGCGCGATCACCATTTTCGACCGGCACTCGATCGTCGAAGTGCCCGAGGATATGGCGGACGACATCATCGGCGCGCTTTCCGCGAGTTCGATCAAGGGCAAGAAGCTCCTGATCCGACGCGACCGAGCGGGCTGAGCACCGCCTCGCAGCGCCTCGCAGCGTCTGAATCTCGCGGGGGGAGTTCATGACTGATCCCGCGCGCGGGCGGCGGCGCATCGTGGTCATCGGCGCGGGGGCGGCGGGCACGATGGCGGCGATTTTCGCCGCGACGGCCGGCGCCGAGGTCACGCTGATCGAGCGCACGAAAGACGGCGGCCGAAAAATCCTCATCAGCGGCGGCGGACGGTGCAACATCCTGCCGATGGTCGTGGATGAATCGCGTTTCGTGACCGATTCATCCGTGAATACGCTGCGGCGGATCGTGCGTTCGTGGCCACTCGCCGAACAGCGACAGTTTTTCGAGCGCGACCTCGGGATTCCGCTGGTCGACGAGCCAGAGGCGCTCAAAGTATTCCCGGCCTCGCACAAGGCGCGCGACGTGCGCGACGGGCTGCTCGCATACGCCACCGGCGCAGGTGTACAGGTCCGGATGAACACGCATGTGCGTGATATCGCACCGACCCGGAACGGATGGCAGGTCACGCTGACCGATGCGCCGCCACTCGCCGCCGATGCGGTGATCATCGCCTGTGGCGGCCTGTCGGTTCCCAATACCGGCAGCGAAGGCAAGGGACTCGACCTCGCGCGAGCGTTGGGCCACACGATGCATCCGACCTACGCCGCGCTCACCCCGCTCACCGATGGCTCGGGCGCGTTCGCGAGCCTGGCCGGCATCGCACTCACCGTTACGCTCACCGCGAAGGCCGGTCACCGGACCGCGCAGGCCACTGGTGGATTCCTCTTCACGCACCATGGATACAGCGGACCGTCGGTACTGGACGTGTCCCACGTGCTCGTGCGCGCCCGCGCCGAAGGCGATGCGACGGCGCGACTCCAGGTGAAATGGACCGCGCTTGACGACGCGCAGTGGGAGTTAGCGCTCAGGCCACATGGCGCACGCACGGTCACCGGAGCCGTGCGCGCCGAAATGCCCGAACGGCTCGCCGACGCGCTGCTTGGTGTCGCCAACGTCGATCCCACGCGCTCGTTGGCGGATCTGCGCCGCGAGGAACGGCTGCGCCTGATTGACACGCTCGTTCGCGGCGTGCTGCCCTGCACCGGCGACGAAGGTTACAAAAAAGCGGAAGTCACCGGTGGCGGCGTGAGTCTCGCCGAGGTCAATCCGCGCACGATGGAGAGCCGCCGGCATCCCGGATTGTTCTTCTGCGGTGAAGTGCTCGACGCCTTCGGACCGATCGGCGGCTACAACTTTTTTTGGGCCTGGGCAACCGGCCGCGCGGCCGGAATCGCGGCCGGATCAGCGGCCGCGGAGTCGTTGCCTCCGGGGCCGCCCGAGTCGGCGTGACCCAACGGTCGCCCTTACGGGATGTACGCGATGCAGTCGATCTCGACGCGCAGACCTTCGCCGGGAAGTCCGGCCGCCTGGACCGTTGTGCGCGCGGGACGATGATCACCGAACATGCGCTGGTACGCCAGGTTCATCTGCGCGAACTCCTTCATGTCGATCAGGAATACGCCGCAGCGCAACACATGCTGCAGGTCGCTGCCGGCGGCCTTGAGGATCGCTTCGACATTCTTGAGACACTGTTCCGTCTGCGCGGCGGGGTCAGCGCTCAGAATCTTGCCGGTACCTGGATCGGTCGCGCCTTGGCCGGAGACGAACACCAGGCGCTCGAAGCCCATGCCTGGCGAGTAGGGACCAACAGGCTTGGGGAGGTTGGCGGCGTGAACGGGACGGTGCGTCATCGGAGGCTCGGTTGCGGGTGGAGTGGGAAACTGGGTGAGTATCACCCAGCGCAACCTGTAGCCGCAAGACAGCGCTGACCACTTGATTCGGTCGTCCGCACGGTTGAACCACCCAGACGCCACTGAGCAAAAACGGGCCGGACGCTTTCGCGCCCGGCCCGTTTTTGCGATCGACCGCACTGCCGTTACGGAATGATGACGTTCTGCAGGTCAACAACCGCCTTCTTGAGCAGACCGACCTTCGGCCCGTCGCAGGAGTTGCGGGCGTCGCCATCGAGGGCCGACGCCAGGGTGGACAGTGCGTTCGTACGTGACGCGCCGGATCCGGCTTCCGCCGTCGCGAGCGACTGGCGGACCTCGGCGATGCGCGCCGCAGACAGGCACTTCTTGCGCTCGAGCTGGTCGACAAAAGACTTGGCCAGCGAGAAGGTCGGTGGCCAGTTGATCGCCGGCTGACCCTGCGCATTCAGGAAATCCCAGCGCACGGTCTTGGCCGCGTCGATCTCGTTCTGGGAGATGTGCTCGGTCGGGATGAGGTCGGCCACGTCCAAACCGCGCGCAATCTCGGAGCTCACGATCGCGCCGTTGTACCAGTACACCGACCACGACCCCCCCATCTGCATGCGGGTCGAGTCCACCGGTCCGCGATCGAAGAAGGCGATTTCCTGCGGGTTCTTGGCGTCCGTCCAGTCGAAGACCGAGATGCCACCCTGGTACCAGGCCTGCACCATCACGTCACGGCCCGGAATCGGAATGAGCGAGCCGTTGTGCGCGACGCAGTTTTCGTTCGCGGTCTGCGCCGCGGGAAGCTTGTAGTAGCTCTGGAACTTGAGCTTTTTGTTTTCGACCGTGAAGATCGCGTCCGAACCCCATTCCTTGGGGTCCGTGCTGCGGCAACGTGGGCCGCTGCCGCCGCCCCATTCGTCCGAGAAGAGCAGCTTCGTGCCGTCATTGTTAAACGTGGCCGAGTGCCAGTAGGCGAAGTTCGAGTCGGCCACGGCATCGAGACGAACTGGGTTGATCGGATCGCTGATGTCGAGCAGGAATCCATGTCCTTCGCACGCGCCGCCAGCGATTCCCTTGGCCGGGTACACCGTGATGTCGTGGCACTGCCGTCCAGAGCTATTCGGCGTGACGCCAGGCGTCGGCGCCGCAGCCTGCTGGCCGAACGCGCGATTGATGAAGCCCTGCACGAGCGGACGGAGCGCCGTCGTGTCGGCCGACGTGGCCGCCGCAAGGCCAGCCCCACCGCGCGCCTTCACGATGCTGTCGAGCAGCGGACGCAGCGAGGCCACGTTCACCACCATCTCGGCGCCGGTGCTCGGGTTGTTCGCCACGAAACCACCCGTTGTCTTCGCTGTCGCCAGCGCCTTCGCGGCGGCGGCGAGGTCATCGGGCGCGCCGCCATGCGCGGCCGGCGTCGTGAGACCGGTGAAGACATTCGCGCGACTCACCACAGCTGCCGCTGCCGGATTGGCGAGCGGCACCTTGATGATCTCGATCTTCATCAGGCTCGAGTTTTCGTTTTGCGCCGGATTGGCGTTCACGCAGCCCGGCAGCTCGGTGGACGAACGGATCGGCGCTGAACCCGACACGTAGATGTAGACGTTCAGCTTGTCTTTCGGGTCCTCAAGCACCGTGTGCGTGTGCGAGCCGCGGCAGGTCTGCACATTCGCCACGAGCTTGGGCGTCTTGATGTCGCTGATGTCAAAGACGCGGACGCCGCGGAAGCGCGCGGCGCTGACCGAGTCGGCGCCCATTGGCGCGCTGCCTGTGCCGCCCGTGCCGCAGTCGAGCCGTCCGTTGAAGGCTTCGGCCGAGATGAACATCAGGTTCTTGTAGACCGAGACGTCGTTCTGCGAGGCCGGGCAGGTGTACGCGGTGACCATCACCGGATTGCTGGGATTGGAGATGTCCCAGACCACCGGGCCGTTGTAGTTGCCCTGAATCGCGTACTTGCCGGTGAAGGCGAGGTCGGAGTTCGTGATACCGAGAAATCCCGGCGGCGAGACGGCCTTGGCCGTGACCTTCATGCCGGAGAGCGCTTCGCCGGCGTTATTCAGACCGGCCTTAAGGCCAACGCGCGGATCGGGCTTGGCGGCCGGCGCCGGCGCCGGTGGCGTCGCGTACGCGCACGCGATGCCGACGACGAGCACGCCGGCCAGGGTAATCCGACGGAACAGTTCCTTCATTGACTGCCTCCTCATTGGGAAATCGGGGGTTGATACACTCATGGTGCCGCGCGCGTCAGCCCGGGGGCATCGGCGGCGTGAAGCCCATCTCGAGCATCATCGTGATCATGCGTGCGACTTCGGTACTCTGGTCGATGTGGACGTCGGCCGAAAACTTGAAGATGGTCTCGTCCTGCGCGTTGGTGCGATGCTCGTGGAGCGCACTCACCATCGTCACGGCGCCACGATGGTGCTGAATCATATAGGTGAGGAAGAGCCGGTCGAACTCCTTGCCGCGCGCCCCATTCAGCTCCTGCATCTGCGCGTCGGTGAGCATGCCCGGCATCAACATGGTGTGCGTCATCCCGCCCATCTGCATCGTCTGGCCGGCGGGATTGGCGTCGGGCACCGGCTGGTTGCGGTCGAGCAGCCAGGTACGCATCAGCTGGATCTCATCGGTCTGCGCCGTGATGATGCGGCCGGCGAGGCGGTGAATGGCAGGATCCGCGTCATGGGTTGGAACCCACTGAGCCATGACGATCGCCTGCGCGTGATGATGCAACATCGTCGCCATGAAGTCGGCGTCGGCCGCGGTCCAGGGCCAGCGCGCGCTGTCGCGCTGCGCGCGGATGGTCGCGCCCTGCTGACCCATCACGCCAATTCCATCCAGGCGTGCGCGACTCACTGCCGTTGAGCAGGCGCCGGTCAGGGCGACCGTCACGATGAACGCAACCAGACGAATCGCGTGAGAGGTTCTTGGGGTCATTCGAGTGAGTGGCGTGTGGGCCCAGGCGGGACACGGGGCGAGCCGTAATTATATCGACCTTGCGGGCCCAGCCGCGGCTGGCCTCAACTGGTCAGCGTTTCTTGCCGAGTATCGTCCGCCTGCAACTCGTTGTGCCGCAATGGCATGGGAACCGCCGCTTGGCGGCTGGCCTGTGCGGTTCGTCGAGAATGTAGGCGTAATCGTAGGCCAACTCCTCCCCCCGCCGGACCGGCCGGATCGTCTCGATCCAGATTCGTCGGTCGTCCACCACGGCGTCGCAATTGGGATCACAACTGTGATTGATCCACTTGGCGACGTAGTCGTCCACGGCCGCGTCGATGACCAGGTCATCGTCGATCGCGAAGAGGAAGGTGTGGTGTCGCTCGCCATCCAGATCGGGATAGCGTGCCTCGGCCTGGGCCGGCGTCAGTCGCTCGCCACCGTACTCAACGAGCCGCACGCCGACCGGGATGGCGCGCGTCGCGAACACGCCCTGCCCCTGCATCGGAGATGAGCGCACCTCAAATGGACGGGTGGACTTTGGCGCGCGTGCAAGCATCGGGCCTTCCGACCTACGGCAGCGCGAAGGCGACGTAGCTCCCACCGCTCGGCGCATCGTTCTTGCCGCCACCGCAGGCGATCACGATGTACTGCTTGCCGTTGACCATATAGGTGGAGGGCGTTGTGTTGCCCGCGGCGGGCAGCTGCCCTTCCCAGAGCAACTTGCCGTTCGACTTGTCGAAAGCGCGGATCTTGTTGTCGTACGTCGTGGCGGCGATGATGAGCAGCCCATTCTCGGTGACGATCGCGCCGCCGTAGTTGTCGCTACCGGTATCCTTGAGGCCCTGTGCGGCCAGCTTCGGGTACTCGCCGAACGGGATCGACCACTTGGTCTCGCCGGAGTTGAGATCGATCGCGTTGAGGGTGCCCCAGGGCGGCTTGATGCCCGGGTAGCCCTCGTGGTCGAGGAAGATGTCGAACACGGTGTTGCGATATTTCAAAAAGGTTGGCACCGACTTCGGCGTGCGCGTTGGCGGCTTGCCGCTCATCAGGAACTCGGCGAGTTCGGCGATCGAAGAGTCACCGAGCGCGGTGGCGAACGCCGGCATGCGACCCGTACCGCCGCGAATCGCAGCGACGATCTGCTCGCGGTTGAGTCGCTTGCTCACTCCCGTGAGCGTGGGCCCAATCGGCGTGGACTTCGGACCGTGGCACTCGGCGCAGTAGGCGCCGAAGAGCGACTTCTCCTCACGCGGCACGATCTTGAGCACCCAACCCATCTCATTCGAGTTCACGTAGAGGAGGCCCGTCTTCGGGTCGAACGCCGGTCCACCGTACTCGCCGCCGCCATCCACGCCGGGGAAGATGATGATTCCCTTTTCATTCGGCGGCGTCCACGGATGCGGGGTCGGATTCTCTCGGAAAATCTTCAATGCGGCCGCGTGCGCCTCGGGTGTGCGGTCGGTGAGCAACGCTTCGGTGAGCTGCTGCCTCGCGAACGGCTTCGGCAGCGTCGGGAAGCGCTGCGAGTCGGCGGTCACCTCGCCGTCGAGGATCGCTTTGGGCATCTGCTTCCACTCGCTCGGGAAGAGCTCCGTTCCCGTCATCCGGTCGAGCAGCCAGACATGCCCTGTCTTCGTGATCTGGGCGACGGCGTCCACCAGCTTGCCGTCGCGTTGCACCGTCACGAGCGTCGGTGCGGCGGGAAAGTCACGGTCCCAGAGGTCGTGCTTGAGGCCCTGAAAGTGCCAGATGCGCTTGCCGGTGTTGGCATCGAGCGCAACAATCGAGTTCGCGAAGAGGTTGTCGCCCACGCGATTGGCGCCGTAGAAGTCGAACGACGCCGAACCGGTCGCGAAGAACACCATGCCGCGCTGCTGGTCGATTGTGACACCCGACCAGGCGTTCGTGCCGCCCGCGACCTTCCACGCATCGGGCGGCCAGGTTTCGTAGCCAAACTCACCCGGATGCGGAATCGTGTGGAAGGTCCAGCGCATCGCGCCCGTCTTCAGGTCGAAGGCGCGGATGTCACCTGGCGCGGAAGGCAACGCCTCGGGTACCGACGTGCCGACAATGAGTAGATCCTTGTACACGGCACCCGGCGTGCTCGCACTCACCGAGAGGCCGGCCACGGGGCGATCGAGCCCTTCGCGGAGATCAACCCAGCCGCTGTCGTTGCCCCAGCCAGCTGACGGCTTGCCCGTCTTCGCGTCGAGCGAATAGAGCCGATAGCGATAGTTGAAATAGAAGCGCCCGTCGTGCACCACTACACCGCGGTAGCGGATGCGCGGGCCGGTGAACTTTCCGTTCGTCGGGTCGAAGCTCCACAGTTCCTTGCCCGTCGCCGCGTCGAGCGCAAAGGCGCGCTGTTTGGGCGACATCGCGTAGAGCACCCCGTCGATCACGACGGCGTTGGACTGCATCTCGGACCCCTTGAAGGCGTCCTTTGTGTCGTAGGTCCAAGCGACCTGCAGCTGCGACACGTTCTCCGGCGAGATCTGCGCGAGCGTCGTGTAGTGCGTCTTGTCGTCGCTGCCCTGATAGACGGGCCAGTCCACGGTGCCGTTTGTGCACGACCCGAGAGCGGTGAAGAGCAGGACGAGCGATGCAATCAGGCGAAGGCGCATGGCAGGGAGCGCGGCTAGGGATCGGGAGACAAAGCGAGTCGCCTCTATGATACCATCACCGCGCTCGCGTCGCCTAGCGCTTCTTCGCCTCGGCGGCACGGAGACGCACGACATGCCGCCGCCGCCAAGCTCACGCTCGATGGCATAGTCGGCATCCATCTGGTCATGGAACTCTGAGGTAGATATCTTAGTCGTCACTTCCGTTGGGTTCCACAATCGCTAGCCCCGAGGGCTTCCCATGCGCCGTTCCGCCGTCGTTGCCGCACTCATGCTCACCCTCGCCGCCTCCGCCCAAGCCCAGTCCGACACGGCCAAGACGAAGCCAGCAAGCGATCCTGTAAAGCTGGCGGCAGGTGCGGCGGCCTTTCTGGGCAATTGGACCGGCTCGATCGACTCGCCGAATGGCCAGATGCCGGTCAACGCCGAACTCAAGCAGCAAGGGTCGGGCTTGGCCGGCATGATCTCCGGCTTCGAGGGGATGGTGGCGTTTCGCGAAATCACGATCGCTGGCGACACAGTCACCGCCGCCACGACGATGGCCGCCCAAGGGATGAGCATTGAAGTGTGGTACACCTTCATCCGGAAGGACGACACGCTGAACGGGTCGGCCTCGGCGAGCTTCAACGGCCAGAGCATGTCGTTCCCGTTGACGCTGACGCGCGTCAAGCCGCACTAGTTCCCGATGCCGGGACTCACCCGGGTCACCGGCAGTCGCACACTCAGCACGCTTACGACGCAGGCCGTCACGATCGGCGGCACGCTCGCAACATTCTGGGCCGCGTTCGCCGCAAACCTCGTCACCGGCGGCGCGCTCATCCAGTACGGAGTCATCCCGCGGACGACCACCGGTCTCCGCGGGATTCTCTTTGCCCCATTCATCCACGGCAGCCTGAATCACCTCGTCGCGAACAGCGTGCCATTCCTCGTGTTGGGATGGCTCGTGATGTTGCGCAACGCGCGCCATTTCATTCCCGTCACGCTGCTGTCGATGCTCGGGGCGGGACTGATGGCCTGGCTCTTCGGCGCACCGGCTTCCGTACACGTCGGCGC
>Ga0049085_10000810_pt1 | contig 12343 bp, 8 predicted proteins | sample GreLakmeSU08MSRF_FD_66721 | JGI IMG/M metagenome (GOLD analysis project Ga0049085, IMG submission 66721) | Freshwater lentic microbial communities from great Laurentian Lakes, MI, USA - Great Lakes metaG SU08MSRF | ecosystem: Environmental > Aquatic > Freshwater > Lake | place: Great Lakes... | reverse complement strand
GAGGGGGATTTTTGGGCAGGTTGTTTTTAACCACGGATGGACACGGATGAACACGGATACGAACGATGGATTGGATTCGGCGGGAAATGATTCGGAGTTTGTTTTGACGCGATTGGGGCGGCGGGGTGGAGTCGCGGCATGAGTCAAATCCGCGGGGACTACAAATCGGTGTGGACAGCACTGTCGGGGAGCAAAGAAGACGCCTACATGGTCGTATCCGGATACACGGACGAAGAGAAGTTCCACGCGGACGCGGAGGACACGCTCTACATTTTGCGGGAGACCACGGGCATCCAGCCGACGGATACGTTTTTGGAGATTGGGTGTGGGGTGGCGCGGGTGGGGCGGGTGTTGTCGCCGTTTGTGCAGGAGTGGATCGGGTGCGATGTATCGCCGAACATGATCAAGCTCGCGAATCGCCGATTGCTCGGGCTGACGAATACGCGGCTGCAGGAAATTTCCGGCTACGATTTGCAGCCGATTCCGGACAACTCGGTCGATGTGGTTTACACGACGGTGGTGTTCATGCACCTCGAAGAATGGGATCGTTACACCTATGTGCTCGAGGCGATGCGGGTGCTGAAGCCGGGTGGGCGTTTTTATTGTGACAATGCGAACATCGCGTCGCCGGAAGGGTGGGCGATGTTTGAGGCGAGCCGCACGCAGTTTCCGCCGCAGAAACGGCCGGCGCAGATTTCAAAATGTTCCTCGGTGCCGGAGTTCGAGGCGTTTTTCACGCACGCGGGCTTTGTCGACTGGCAGGTGAAAACCCGACCGATGTGGGTGTATGGGTGGGGGACGAAGCCGGCGGCGAAGTGAGGTTTGCGACGGGTGTGCGCGGCTACACGGCGAGAAGCCCTGGCGACGGGTTACGATCAATGGGGTCGCCGGGCTGCGGGTCGTATGTGATCGCGGCTACTTGAGAAATCAAAGGGTAGATTTTCTGGGTATGAGAGCTTCGGGAATTAAAAAAAAGGGCGGAGACGAAAGTCTCCGCCCTTGGGAACACCTAAGTTCGGTGATGTGCTTAGAATTTAACTGAAGTGGTTAACAACCAGTTTCGCGCGGGAGACTGCACGAAGGAACCTTCGGAGTACTTCTCGTCCGTGACGTTATAGACGCCGAGGGAGCAATTGAGGCGATACCCCAGGACTTCCAAAGGATAGCCGATGGTGGCGTCGAAGACAACGTAGTCGCCGCCCTGATAACCGCCGGCGAGAGGATTCCAATCCACGCTCCGAGAAATGACGGTGCGGGAGGAGAACCGCATACCGCCGCCGAAGGAGACGCCGCGGCCGAAACCGGCAACGACGTCCTCGGTGAGCGTGTACTTACCGAAAGCGTTGAAGCGAAACTCCGGGACGTTTTCGAGGCGGGCGGTGTAGTAAATATCCGAAGCGATTTTGGCCGCGGGAGCGGCGGCAGCGTAAGCGGCAGAACCGGGTTGGGCGCGAGTCTTGTCGTAAACCGTTTTTGCGGTGTAGAGCCAAGAACCGTTGATGACGGCCTGCAAGTTTCGGCGGGGAGTCCAGACGATTTCCGCCTCGGTGCCCTCGATCCGGTTCTTCAGGTCGGTGGTGCGCCAGCGGAAGTTACGGGTATTATAGCCGTAGGTGCCGGGGGCGAAGAGGACGGTGCTGTAGTTAAACGGCTCCTCGAGGTTCGCCTGCTTGGCGCCGTCGTCGAGCTTCTGATTGGAGCGTTCGCCGCGGAAGAACGAGATCGTGCCGACTATTTTGTTATCGGCGGTCGAAATCTTGGCTCCGACTTCGATATTGGAGCCCGACTCGTTTTGGATTTGGTTGTAAGCGCCCTTGGATTGCATGACCTGCTTGGCTTGGGCCACGGAGCTGATCTTTTGGCCTTGGTAGACAAATGATCCAGGCTGGAGGATCGGCTTGTTGGCGGAGTCGAGGCCTTGGAATCCGTAATCGAGAGCACTTTGGTAAACACCGAGTTCGTCGCCCGTGCCGGGCCCGGGGAAGAAGCCGCCGACATTTCCGGAGTTGAATTTGAACAACTTGGAAGCCGAGGTGTAGATATTGATCGATTTGGTGAGTGCGAAGGAGGCCCCGGCCATCGACGAGCGACCCTTCTGGTCGAGCGGGATAGTTGCCTGGTAGGATCTGGAATTACCCCAAACGTTCTCCGGGTAAGCGGACGGATTGGTAATCATATCTGCGGTGTAGATGTACCAAGGGAAGTTGTTGGATTGATCCTGCCAGCGTTCCCAGCGCTTTTCCTCGCGGTAGCCGGCGAGAACGGTGAGGCGATCATTGAAGAAGGAGCCTTGATAATTTACATATTGGCTCTGGTTGGTGGGGCGATAGCCGTCGAGGGCGTTGCGGTCGTCCTGCCAGTAGACGCTGATGTCGGGGCTGATCTCGGCGCCAGGATCCCAATTCGTATAAATCTGGCGGACGGGTTTGATCGAGCCATCGCGCTGGTTGATGACTTGATTTACGGGCACACCGCCGAAGGCATAGACCTTCGGGTTAACGGCGTAGTCAGGGTTCGCGGTGAGGTTGGTAGCGCCCGGCAAGAAGGCAAGATTGGCGTCGCTGGCGGCAGCTTTGCCCAGGTAGAGTTGTCGCCAGTCGGATTTTTGACCGCCGAGGACCTTATTTTTGATACCCCAGAAGTCTTTCTTGAAGACCAAGTCGACGAGGGCGGTCTTGGTTTCACGGTAGTAGCCGGAGCCGCCGCCGCTGAGACCGACGTTCCAGTGAACGCCATCGGCGTAAGGCGTGGTAATAGCGCTGTTGCCGGAATTATTAAAATTGGAGACGTCGCGAACCCAAGCGGCGCGGCCGCTGAGCCAGTCGACGGGAGAGAAGTCGATAGCAGCGGTCATAACCTTGACCTCGTTATCGCTCCACGAGCCGCGGCTGGTGTAGTTGAACGCCTCGTCGAAGATCGTCTTGTTATTTTTGTCGATGTAGTAGCCGCCGCGCTTGATCTTGGTGTAGGCAGGCAGGCTGAGATCACCTGTGGCGATACGCTTGTTATTGATGTAGGTGGCGTAGGCGACGGTGGGCGTGGTGGTGGCTTGGACGATGCTCACGCCGCCGGCTCCGGCGACCGTATTAGAAAGGGTCGCGGTGGAGGTGTTATATTGACCGGTGCGGGCAGCGGTCTGCCAGCCGGCGAAGTCGCTATAAATCCAGTCGTAGTCGTTGTAGTTGAAGCGCTCCTTGAGGTACTCGAAGTCAACGTTGACGCGAACCTTCCCGCTTTGGAACGGAACGACGGAAATGGAAGGGGTGATATTGAAGCCCTTTTTGAACTCAAAGCGCCTGTCGCCGGTGGTATCCTCGTAGCCGCCGACGACACGGAAGGCCGTGGTTTTGGACAATACGGCGTTGTGGTCGTACTTGATCTTGTCGCCGCCGTTGCTGTCGATCGCGTAAGAGAAGGCGGTGGGGACTGGCGTGAACGAAGCGCGCTTGGTGATGTAGTTGATGACGCCTCCAGGGTAGCCTTGTCCGAAGAACACGGAGGCAGGGCCTTTGACGACCTCAACGCGGTCCGTGTTATCGAGGCTGTAGGCGGTGTAGCGAAAGATACCGTCGCGCATCAGTGTATTGACGGAGAAGCCGCGCATCGTGAAGGCGCCCTGAGGGGTGGCTTCGTTGGAGGGCACGCGCATCGCGAAACGGGTATCGCCTGAGGCGGCGGCAGTGTATCGGAAGAGATCCATCAGCGACTTGGCGTTGGTGTCGTCGAGGAACTCGCGGGAGATCACCGAAATATTTAGCGGCACTTGCTGAATCTGCATGCCGATCTTAGTCGCGGTGGCGGCGTTGGTTTTTAGGTAGCCATAATCGCGGTCGGATTTGACCTCGAAAGGCGTGAGGGCCGTGACGCCCTCATCGGTACCGAGCGGTTGGGCGGCGGCCGGTCGTGGGGCGGTGGCCGAAGATGGGGCGGCGGCTGCGCTGGTGGGAGCGGCGCCCTTGCCTTGGATTTCGGCGAGTTGTTTGCGCAGGGCGGCGTTTTCTTCCTGGAGGCGACGCATGGAGTCGGCCGTGGGGGCTTGAGCGAAGCCCGTGCTGGCGGCGATGGACGCCGCGAGGCACAGGCTCACGAGTTTTTTGGCTCGGTCGAGTGAGCTCGACGGATTTGTTGTTGGTATCATGGTTTTGTGGTGGGGATTTCGGGTTTCCACCGGCGGAGGCCGGCGGAGGTTAGACCTGAAAAGTACTGGAAAATGGGTTGTCGTTAAAAAGCGGGCAGGTGAAGCGGACCGAAAAATGAGTCGTTCGCGGATCAGGACCCGTTCGTGGGTTTGGGCTCGATCAGAGTGGGGGATATCGTGACGCCCACGCGGCCGGTGGCACCGGGGTTTTCAATGCGCCACATGAGGTGGTCGACGACTTTGCGCACGAGGGTGGGTAAATTGATATCGATCGTGGCGGGGAGGTGATCGAGGTTGTGGTAAATGACGGGATTAAAGTTTCCGAGGACGGCATCGAAGTCGCGGCCGGCTTGTTGACCGGCTTCGCGCAGGGCGCGAAAGAAGGAGCCGCAGAAATGATCAACGGGGATGTAGAGTCCGCTGGGGCGCGGTTTGGCAGCGAGGAAACGGCGGACCAGCGTGTCACTTTCGGCGTTGGCGTTGGTCTGGTCGAGGTAACTCACACCGGGATTCGATTGGCCCAAGATCGTGTGGACGTGGAGGCCGATTTCACCGGCGTGTTGCACGAAGGCCCGGACGCGGCGGGTGATGGCGCTGTAGTCGGGGTCGGTCGAAATGACGGCGACGGATTTGTGGCCGCGACGCTTGAGATACTCGGCGGCGATCTGGCCGTTTTCCTCGTTGTTGGGTTCGACGAAATCTCCGGGAAACGTGGTCGAGCGGCGCGTCATGAACCACACGTGAGGGAGGCTGCCGAGGCGGGCGAGGCAGGCGGCGGAGGGCTCCATACCCTGGATAATGATCCCGTCGAGCTTGGCCTCGGCGAGGCGGCCGGGGAGCTCGTTGGGCGTATTCGAAAAGAGGACGCTGAGATCGACGCGATATCGGGGATTACCGGACTGGATTTGGAGGAGCTGGTCTTGAAACCAATTGAGGCTGGGATTGTTGGCTTTGGCCCCGACGAACCAGACGCCGACCCTGCGCAGGTCGGGCTTGCGGGATTTGGGGCCGCGGCGGCGATCAAGCGGAGTGGGGCTGTAGTTGTACTGCCGCATCACGGCCTGAATCCGGGCCAGACTCTCGGGGGCCACGATGGCAGGTTGATTGATGGCACGGGAGACCGTGGCCGGGGAGACCTTCGCTTTTTTGGCGATCTCAGCAATCAACATGGGGTGGGGCAGGGCGACAGAATGAAACTTTCAGAACGAAGGGTGAAAAGGGATGAAAAGGGATGAAAGGCGTCAAGCGTTTTGACGGCTGGGCGGAGCGATTGTGGGGGGTGTGCAGGATTGCGGAGCGGGAGCCCTACGGCGGTTGGGAAACGGCCGCTCGGTTGCGCGGGTCAAGCGCGGCGACAGGAGTGTCGCCGGTCCGTTGGGGTCAGCGGAGAAGGGCGCGTTGCCAGGCTCCGAGGAGTTCGGTGCGGGCGCGGACGGCGTCGGGCCAGGCGTGGGGATCGGTGCTGACGTGGTAGCCGTGGCTCATGCCGAGTTCAGGGCAGACCCAGAGTGCGTTGCCGGGGCGCGGGCCGGCCAGCCAGCAGGCGAAGAGATCCTCGGCGAACACGAGGTAATCGCGGAACTCCGGGGTGAGCGTGCCGCGACCGTTCGTGACGGGGACTTGGCAGTGTTGGCTGTTGAAAGGGCGCAGGTGGAACATCTGCGAGTGCTGGATGAGCTCCGGCCAGACGAGCAGGCGAGCGGAATAGTCGGCCGGCAGCATGTGCTTTGAAACGGCGAAATGGGAGTGATCCCAGGTGACGGGTAGGAGCTCGCCGGTGGCGCGACGGTAGCGGCGGGCGATTTCGTCGAATTTCTCCGGGGTCTCGGTCGACGTGTCGCGGTGGGTCTCGATGTGGACGGAGACGCCGAGCTTGCGGGACTCGCGGATGAGTTGAACCGCGACGCGGGCGGCGGTGGTGGGAGGGGTGTCGTGGTTGAGGAGCTGGATGTTGATGAAACGCACGCCGAGATCGCGCTGGGCGATGAGGCGGGGGACGGCATCGGCGACGCTCTTGGCGTCGAAGCCGCTCATGAGGCGCAGGCCGAGGCGATCGGCGACGAGCTTCATCTCCGGGGTGATGAAAGCGCACACGCCGTCGAAGCCGGCGGCCTTAATGGCGCGGAGTTGGTGGGCGACGGACCACGCGCGCTGTGGGGTGGGCCAGCCGATCAGCGACCACGTAGTCGCGCACATGACGAGCGAGGGGGTGGGGGCTTTGGTTTTCATGAATGGACTGAAAAAACATGAAAACGGTTATTGAATTTCATGACAGCGCCAGCTTATTCCCGAGCGCGCGTCGTTCGGCAGTGTTGTCGGTGTGGTGCGCCCTGAGTATGTCTGACTCCCCCTTCACCCAACGAGCCTCGTGGATTTGGTCCGCGGAGGCGACCCATGCCACGCCGGCTCCGGATGCGGCCACGCCCTCGCACTACCAAGTGCGGATGTTTCGAAGGACGTTTGCAGTCGTGGACGCGAAGGCGGCGCGGCTGGAGGTGCATGTGTCGGGGGACAGCCGGTATCTGTTTTTCTGCAACGGGGAATTGGTCGGACGCGGTCCGGCAAAAGGTGATGTGAACCATCATTTCTACGAAAGCTTTGATCTGACGTCGCGACTGCGGGTCGGGCGCAACGTGCTGGCCGCGCTCGTGCTCGACATGTCGCGAGTGGCGCATCGGCCGACGCAGCTTGGGGCTCCATGCTCGGTGATAACGTATGCGGGCGGTTTTGTGTTGGATGGGGTGTTGCGGGGCGCGGGTGCGGCGGGTGGTGGGGGAGGTGGCGCCGCCGTGGTCGGCGATGACGTGTCGACGGATGAGCAATGGAAAGTCGCGGTGGACACCGCGCATCGATTTCAAAATGAGGGCACGACCTTCGAAGGGTATCAGGGGTATTTTGAGCACCGCGTGTCGAAATTGATTCCGGAGGGGTGGACGACCTCGGAGTTCGACGACTCCGGGTGGTCGGCGGCGACGGTGCTCTATCGGGCGGAGTTGCTGGTGAATCGGCGCGATCCGACGAGCCCGTATGGGCTGGTGCCGCGCATGATTCCGGCACTCGAGGAGAGTGCGGTGGGCGCGGCGTTTAAAGACGTGTTTTTGCCGGGTGGCGGCGAGCCGCCGGTGGCGTGGAGGAATGGGGTTGCGCGAGGGAAGACCGTGACGGTGACCCCGCGCACGACGGTGGAGGTGATCGTCGATGTGGGTGAGTTGACGACGGGGTTTCCGCAAATCGAGACGGCGGGTGGGGCGGGGAGTACGGTGCTCCTCACGTATGCGGAGGCGCTCAGGCTGCCCTGGAGTACGCCGGGGGCGAAATTGCTGGGGCGGCAGCAACCGCTGGCGAATCTGGCGTCGCATTTTGCGGACGAGAGCACGGGCTGGACGTTTGACCGGCGCGGGAAGATTTCCGGTTGGCGCGACCGCTGGGAGCCGGCGGGGAATCAGGCGGACGGGGTGGGCGTGGTGAGCGCAAGGGCAACGGGCGAGGTGTTCGAGCCGCTGCATTGGCGGGCGTTTCGGTATATCGGGATTACGGTTACGACGGGTCACGAGCCGCTCACGATTTGTGGGCTGCGGTATCGGTTCACGGCGTATCCGTACCAGGTGGCGGCGGAGTTTGCGTGCTCGGACCCGCGCCTGGAGAAAATTTGGCGGGCGGCGCTGCGCACGATGCGGCTGTGTTCGCACGAGACGTTTGAGGACTGTCCCTATTACGAGCAGATGCAGTATGCGGGCGACACGATGATCACGTCGAAGATCGCGATGCTCACGACGGGCGACTATCGGCTCACGAAGCAGGCGCTGTATCACTTCGACTGGTCGCGGTTGTCGGATGGGCTCACGCAGAGCCGGTTTCCGTCGCGGCTGGTGCAGGTCATCCCCTCGTGGTCGTTGCATTGGATCACGTGTGTGCGCGACTACGTGGCCTGCTCGGGGGATGTCGCGGTGTTGCGGGATTTGTTGCCGGGGTTTCGGGCGGTGCTGGATTGGTTTCGCCGGCACGGTGACGGCGATGGGTTGCCGGAAAAATTGCCGTATTGGAATATCACGGACTGGTGTCCCTGGTGGCCGCGTGGCGTGGTGCCGGGCTCCGCGACGGGGCCGACGTGCATTATTTCGGCGCAGTATATCGTGGCGCTCGACGAGACGGCGGGGCTGTGCCGGTTGGTCGGACGGGAGCGGGAGGCGGGGGAGCTGACTGCGGAAGCGGACGCGCTACGCGGGAAACTTCACGCGCGGTTTTGGTCGGAGGCGGCAGGGCTCTATTTTGACCGGCCGGGCGGACCGGAGATCAGCCAATATGGGAATGCGTGGGCGGTGGTGTGTGGCGCGGCGGGAGCGCGGGAGCGCGAGATTTTGCTGCGCCGCTTTCCGCACGACGAGAAATTAGCGCCGGGGTCGTTCTTTTGGTGGCACATCGGGTTCCGCGCGCTGGCGATGGCAGGCGACTACGACCGGATGCCGGAATGTCTCGGACCGTGGCACGAGTCGGTCGAGGCGGGGCTCGATACGTTTGTGGAGGAGAACAGTTATTGGCGGTCGTTGTGCCATGCGTGGAGCGCGCATCCGGCGTTGGAATTCTTGACGCGCGTGCTCGGAGTGACGCCGGCGGCGCCGGGGTTTTCGGAAATCGCGATCGAGCCGCGGATGTGCGGCCTGACGCACGCGAATGGAAAATTGTGCACGCCGCGCGGGCCGATCACGGTGGCGTGGCGCCGGGAGGGCGGACGGTTGTTCGTGGAGATTGATGCGCCGCGGGAAACGCCGGTGCACGTTACCTTCCCCGACGGCACGAAACGTGAATTCGCTGGTGGGCGGTGGGCGGAAAGCCGGTTGCTGCCATGAGCACGGAGCCACGACTCGAACACGAAGGCGCGGGGGTGGTGCGCGTGCTGCGGGCGGATGGCGGGCTGCTGTGGCGTTATGTGTTTGGCGGCGGCACGCCGGCGAACGAGTCGCCGCGGCCGTATGCCCATCCGGTGTGTTCGCTCGCGGGCGACGTCTTGACGAATTTTCGCCCGCACGACCACCCGTGGCATCACGGGCTCAGCCTGACGATCACGAGCGTGGGTGGGACCAATTTCTGGGGAGGGCCGTCGCACCGGGTGGCGGACGGTTATCAATGGCGGGATGATCACGGCGTGCAGATTCACCGTGCGTGGAAAGTCTGTACAGCGGAGCGATTGGAGCACGCGGTGGACTGGTGTGAACCGCGGTCCGGGCGTGAGCTGCTGCACGAGCGCCGCACCCTGCTGACGAGCGTAGGGCAGGCGGAGTGGTCGTTGCGCTGGACGAGCGAACTGGCCAATGCGTCGGGGCATGATCTGGCGCTCGACCATTACGAATCGCGGGGCGGTCTGGCGGGTTCGCACTATTCGGGGCTGCAATTTCGCGGGGCGCGCGACCTGCTCGACGAGCATGGTGATGGGCGCATCGGGATCACGGCGGACGGTGGACTGGTCGGTGAGGCGGCGGTGCAGGGAGCGGAGACCGCCGGGATGGAGTGGAATTGTCAGCACGACGCCACGCTGCGGCGCACGCGGATCCGGTTTGAAAATCTGGATGGACCGATCCCGTGGTTTGTGCGCGCGAAAAATCCGTTGGCGGCGTTTTCGTTTTCCCGGGGCACCCGCGTGCTGTCCGCTGGTGCGACCTTGCGCCTCGATCATCGTTTGGTTTTCTCTCACGCATGAACCTCGATCGGAAAACGTTTTTGCGGCGGTTGAGTGCGGGTGTGGTGGGCTTGGCGGCGGTGGGGTCGGTGCGGGGAGAGCAACGCGCCACGCTGGTGTTGCCGGGGTATTCCGAACGCGACCCCGAACCCTTTTGGGCGGCGATCCGCGCGCAGTATCTGCTCACGCCGGGCTTTGCCTACCTCAACACGGGGGGACTCGGGCCGGCGGCGGGGCCGGTGCTGGATGTTTTCGAAAAGACGTCGCGGCGGTTGCAGGAAAAGTCGGAGACGGGCCACGCCTTGTTTGCGGAGGCCAGGAAGGTGCTCGCCCGGTTTCTTGGCGCGGAACCCACGGAAATTTCCTTTGTGCGCAATGCCACCGAGGGCAACGGAATCATCGCGGCGGGGTTGGCGCTGAAGGCGGGCGACGAAGTGATTTTTGACGATCACGCGCATCCGGGCGGCGCGTTTCCTTGGATCAACCAAGCCAAACAGCGCGGAGTGGTGGTGCGCATGTTCGAGCCGAGCGTGGCCGCTGCGGCGGAAAATTTGGCGCGTATTGTGGCCCTCATTACGCCGCGCACGCGCGTCGTGCAGGTGTCGCACGTGACGGCACCGACCGGCATTGTGCTGCCCGTGGTGGCGATCGCGAAGCTCTGCCGGGAGCGGGGGATTTGGTTTCACATCGACGGGGCGCAGTCGGCGGGGATGTTTCCGTTTGAGCTGCGCGCGATCGGCTGCGATTCGTTTGCCACGAGCGGACACAAGTGGATCGGGGGACCGCATGAGACGGGCGTACTGTTTATCCGGCGTGAAAAATTGGACGAGGTCGCCCCGACGATGGTGGGAGCTTATTCGAGTGACCAACCGGATCTATCGATGGCGATGGCCTTCGTGGCCGGCACGCAGCGGCACGAGTATGGCACGCGTAACGCGGCGGCGGTCGTTGCGCTGGCGGCGGCGGCGGAGACGCAGGAGCGGATAGGGCGCGAACGGATCGCGGCGCGGGGACGGGCGATGGTGGCGCGGGTGCGTGCGGGCATCGCGGCGCTGCCCGACGTCGACATTCTCACGCCGGCTAATCCCGAGCTCAGCGCGTCGATGATTTCGTTTCGCACGCCGCGGATCGCCTACGACAAATTGTTCGGGCGGTTGCTCGGTGAGCATCGCTTGCGGTGCCGACCGGTGTCGGAGCAAAAGCTGGACGCGGTGCGCGTGTCGACGCACCTGTGCAACGGACTGGACGAGTGCGACCGCCTCGTCGCGGCCATGACCGCGATTCTGAAAACAACGTGATGCGCGCGTTATTGGACTTCCACGATCATCTCGATCTCGACTACGGCGCCGCGGGGGAGCGAGGCCATGCCGAGGGCGGCGCGGGCGTGTTTACCGCGGTCGCCGAAGACCGCGACGAGCAGGTCGGAGCAACCGTTCATGACGGCAGGCTGCGCCTTGAAGTCATCGGTGCCGTTGACGAAGCCGGAGACCTTGACGATGCGCTTCACCTTCGAGAGGTCGCCGATTTCTTTTTTCAGCGAGGCGAGCAGAGCGAGGGCGGTGGTGCGGGCGGCGGCGTTGGCGGTCTTTTCGTCGGTGTCTTTGCCGACTTTGCCGGCGATGACCTTGCCCTCGGCGTCGTAAGGCAAGTGGCCGGAAAGGAAGACGAGATTACCGGCGCGCACGGCGGGCACGTAGTTGGCGATGGGCGAATTCGTCACGGGCAGGGTGAGACCGAGGGCGGCGAGTTTCGCCTCGGGAGTGGTGGACGTTTCGGCGGCGCCGAGCGACGCGAGCGAGACGAGGGAGAGGCACAGGGTGGTGATGAGGAGACGGCGCATGGTGGTGGCAGGTTGAATTTATGATCATCGCACGACGACTATTTTTTTTCGCGCTGACACTTTTGAGTGCGAGGTTGGGCGCGGCCGAGTGGAGGCATGACCTCTATGTGTGCGTGAATCTGAGCGGGCAAGGGAGCGTGATGGGGCGGAGTGGACCGTTGTTGAGCGGCCTCTATCGCTCGACCGACCGCGAAAACTTTGAACACCTCGGGCCGCACCACATTCGCACGTTTTCGCTGGCGCACGATCCGAGCGATCCGGCGCGGCTGTATGTGGCGCTGCTGGACGGCGTGCTGCGCACGCCGGACCGCGGGAAGACGTTCCGAATCGTCACGAGCTGGGACATGACGGAAGCCAAGTCGATCTCCGTGGACCGCAACCGTCCCGAGCACGTCTACGCGGCGATTCCCGATGGCATCGCGGTCTCGCATGATCGCGGGCAAACGTGGCAACGGATGAACGCAGGTATTCGCCGCGCCTATACCGAGGCGATCCTCGTCGATCGCACGGCGGCGGGCCGCGTGCTCGCGGGCACTGAGAAAGGTCTCTACCTCACCGAGGATGGCGCGCGCACGTGGCGGCGCGTACACGGGACCGAAAAAGTCACCCATAGCCTGCGGCAATCACCGCACGACCCGACGGTATTTTTTGCCGCAACCGGTGGCGATGGGGCGCTGTGGTCGTCGGACCG
>Ga0049085_10000809_pt1 | contig 12351 bp, 10 predicted proteins | sample GreLakmeSU08MSRF_FD_66721 | JGI IMG/M metagenome (GOLD analysis project Ga0049085, IMG submission 66721) | Freshwater lentic microbial communities from great Laurentian Lakes, MI, USA - Great Lakes metaG SU08MSRF | ecosystem: Environmental > Aquatic > Freshwater > Lake | place: Great Lakes... | reverse complement strand
CCAGGCCGCCGACTTTGACGTAAAAAAGGCTGAGGCCGGAATTGTTTATATCGATGAAATCGACAAGGTTGCCCGTAAATCAGAGAACCCCAGCATCACGCGAGATGTATCAGGAGAAGGTGTGCAGCAAGCGTTGCTAAAAATCCTCGAAGGAACAGTTGCTTCTGTGCCACCCCAAGGAGGCCGAAAGCACCCCCATCAAGAGTTCATTCAAATCGATACGACGAATGTCTTGTTTATCTGCGGCGGAGCGTTTGCTGGCCTCGAACAAATTATCGAGCAGCGAATCGGTCACAAAGGTGTCGGTTTTCACGGAACAGTGAAATCCAAAGCAGAAAAAGATCCAGGTGATCTGTTTGCGCAAGTTCTTCCAGAAGACCTTTTGAAGTTTGGCATGATTCCAGAATTCGTTGGTCGATTGCCGATGGTGGGGGCTGTCAACGCTCTAGACCGTTCGTCTCTGATTCAAATCCTGACCGAGCCAAAGAACTCGCTTGTGAAGCAGTACCAGAAGCTTTTTGAGTTTGAAGATGTCGAACTCGAATTCACCACTGCTGCGCTGGGAGCAATTGCAGATTTGGCACTGAAGCGAGGCACTGGTGCTCGAGGACTGCGTTCAATTTTAGAAGAAATACTGCTTGACACGATGTATGAACTGCCAAGCCGCACAGATATCGCCAAAGTCATTATGGACGTCGAGAACGTGCTTCAAAAAACGAAGCCCGAACTAGTTCCACGAGCGCCGAATCGCGTTGCGCGTCCGCGGCGTGCTGCTTCGTAGCTGTGACTTTTGCTGACGCGCTGCGTTATCTGGATGAGCACGCATCGTATGACAAGACGGGTCGAATTGAGTCACCATCTCTTGACAAAACGATACGTTTATTATCTGTTCTAGATGATCCGCAGAATTTGTTTAGGGTCGTTCATGTCACGGGCACAAATGGCAAAGGGTCGACCAGTCAGATAATTACGCAATTATTAATCGCTCATGGTCTGCGTGTCGGAACGTACTCAAGTCCACATCTTGAAAAAATTAATGAACGTCTCATGATCGATGGCGAACCAATATCTGATGAAGAATTTGGGATTGCGATTGCGGCGGTAGCCGACGCCGAGGTTTTGGCTGGCGTGCGGCCTAGTTATTTCGAGATTGTCACTGCCGCGGCTTTTCGTTGGTTTGCTGATAATTCTGTAGATGTCGCTGTTGTTGAAGTTGGCATGCTCGGTAGGTGGGATGCCACAAACGTAGTGAACGCCGATGTCGCAGTTATTACCAATATTGCTCTTGACCACACTGAGTTTGCTGGTCCTGAATTATCTGATATTGCTCGCGAGAAGGCAGGAATTATTAAGGGCAATTCATCCGTGGTTGTTGGCGAGACTCGACCACACCTTGTTGAAATTTTTCGATCTGAACCGAGCGACCAAGTAGCCCTCAAGGGTGAAGATTTTAGCGTTGTCGATAATCAATTGGCGTTAGGCGGCCGACTGCTGCATCTCCGCACTCCGCGTGGTGATTTTGCAGAATTGTATTTGCCTTTACACGGCGCCCATCAGGGCGAAAATGCTGTGGTGGCACTGATGGCAGTAGAGGAGTTTTTTCGTGCTCCACTTTATTTTGACACCGTAGAAGAAGCATTTGGCAATGTAAAAATGCCAGGTCGTTTTGAGATTGTGGGATATCAGCCACTTATTATTCTTGACGGTGCGCACAACCCTGCTGGCGCTGACGTCTGCGCGCAAGTATTTTTTGAAGATTTTGATCCGCCCGGACGACGAATTTTGACAGTCGGTGCACTGCAGGGCAGAGACGTGCACGACACATTGTCAGCGCTTCGTGCTGATGAGTTTGATCTTGTCATTTGTTGTACGGCTCCCTCGCCAAGAGCACGAAGCAGCCAAGAAATCGCTGAAGCGGCGCAGAAACTCGGCTGCACCGAAGTAGTGGCTTTACGTTCGGTAGAAGAAGCATGCGATCGGGCAGTGCAGAATGCGTCGTCCGACGATGCCATTTTGATTGCAGGTTCGCTCTATGTCGTCGGTGCGGCACGACCGTATCTGCGTCGAATCCTTCCCTGAGGCTGTCAAAAATACGATATTTTCCAATAGCCTGTGACTCATGTCGAACCGCACACTTGTATTGCTCAAACCCGATGCTGTCGAGCGTGGTCTCGTCGGAGACATCGTTAGCCGTTTTGAAAAAAAAGGTCTTGCGATTGTTGCGATGGAATTGCGAGTTCTTGACGGGGCGATCTTGGGACGCCATTACGAAGAACATCAGGGAAAAGGTTTCTATGCCGATCTTGTGGCATTTATGTCCAGAGGGCCTGTTGTGGCGATGGCGCTTCAGGGCCCCGATGACACATGGGAGATCGTGCGCCAAATGATGGGAGCAACAAATCCTCGCGGTGCGGCATCTGGCACAATTCGAGGCGATCTCGGCACGGAATTTACGGAAAACCTTGTCCACGGTAGCGATTCAGCCGACTCTGCGGCTCGAGAACTGGGCATCTTCTTCCCTCACCTCTAGTTGGTTCGTCACTACACTGAGAGGTATCTCGAGCGAGTAAAGACCCGGACTCGAGCTCACTCCTTATGACCCGCAAAAATCCCTTATCCATTGGTCGAGATATCGCCATAGATCTCGGTACCGCCAACACCCTGGTCTACGTACGCGGGCAAGGGATAGTGCTTAATGAGCCTTCAGTCGTGGCGATAGATATTCGCGACGGCAGGCCCGTCGCCGTGGGATTCGAGGCGAAGCGGATGTTGGGGAGAACTCCCGCAAATATCAAAGTCGTGAGGCCTTTAAAAGATGGCGTGATCTCTGACTTTGATATCTGTGAAAAAATGCTGAGATATTTCATTCAGCAAGTCTCAAATAGTCGTTGGAGCAAACCACGAATGATTATTTGTGTGCCCTCCGGCATTACGGGCGTCGAGCAACGAGCAGTCCAGGATGCGGCTGAGTATGCAGGGGCACGAAAGCCGGTCTACATCATTGAAGAGCCAATGGCGGCGGCGATCGGGGCGGACCTTCCGGTGCATGAACCCAGCGGAAACATGATTGTTGATATTGGTGGCGGAACCACAGAGGTGGCTGTCGTGTCACTGGGCGGCATCGTGGTGTCGCAAAGCGTTCGGGTTGCGGGTGATGAGATTGATGCGGCGATCGTGTCCTATGTGCGTCGCGAGTTTTCGCTAGACATTGGTGAGAACACTGCTGAAGAAATAAAGATTCAAATGGGTTCTGCAACTCTCATGGCACAAGAAATCTCTGCTGACATTGGCGGCAGAAATACCGTGTCTGGATTACCTCAGACAATCGAAATTTCATCAGAGAATGTGCGCGAAGCAATTGCCGAGCAAGTATCAGCGATCGTTGACGTTATAAAAGCAACCCTGGATCGCACGCCGCCAGAACTTTCCGCCGACATCATGGATCGCGGAATCTATTTGTCAGGGGGAGGCGCTCTGCTCGCAGGACTCACTGACCGGGTAACAACAGAAACTGGAATGCCATGTTATGTCGCAACGAATCCCTTGTATGCCGTGGTAATTGGTTCGGGTAGGGCGCTCGAAAACATTGAGGCAATGAGTAGCACGATGTCCTCTCCGAGCCTTGAGTATTAGGCAAGACCATTCTGATGGGTGGATTAACGCGAAGACGAGTCATTGCAATACTTGCCTTGACGTCGATATTGCTTATCACGATGGATCTTCGCAACAGTTCTTCGGTCTCAAGCGCACGGCGATTGTTTGGGGCGATTTTCCATCCAATTGAAGGAGTGACGCGCGTTGTGACAACTCCAATCAACAACATTTGGCATGGAATCACGGATTATGGAGATGTTTCTCAGGACAACAAACGACTGAAGGATTTGATTGCTCGTCAAGAAGGGGCAACGATCGCCAATATCGCAGGTGTGCGCGAAGCTCAAGAATTACTCGCGCTTAATGGACTTCCCACACTTGCGGGGATTGACTCATGCACCGGCCAGGTGGTGGGCCAATCCCCGTCGAATTTTTCGCAGACAGTAGAAATCAATAGAGGTCGACGTTGCGGAATTCGAGTTGGCATGCCTGTCCTAAATGCAGCAGGACTCATCGGCAAGGTGACAGAGTCGCTCGATGATCGTGCTGTTGTCATGCTCATTACTGATCCGGCGTATTCATTATCGGTCAAGATTGTCAATCAACCACCGCCTAAAGTGACGGTGCCGAACAAAGTTCCCGAGTCTCCGGAAAACCAAACGACAACAACGACGTCTACCACTACGACTACAACGACAACAATTGCTCCGAAAAGTACGATCCCTGGTTTTACGCCTGGTGTCACGATTGCGACTCTGCCGAATGCATCGCCAAATGCTCCGTCATCTGAAAGCACTATTGCGGGCGACATTCGACCTGGACAAGGAAACGTTTCTCAAATCACAGTTCCACCAGGAGCGAATTTACCGTTACGCGAAACCGGAGCTCTTGAGGGTCGCGGATTGTCACGAGCCCCAATCGTACGTTTTATCGAGAATCAGCCACGCTTTGGCGTGGTCTACATTGGTTCTCCGATCGTGTCGTCTGGTGGAGCCACATCGCTTGCCCCTCCAGACATTGTTGTCGGAACTGTCTCACGCATCATCTCGCGAACCGGAACACTTGGCCCGCTTCTTGAAGTCAAAGTGGCTGCCAATCTTGAATCGCTGAACTTTGTTCGAGTTTTGTTGTATCAGCCAACGACTGAACGGCCAAGTGCACCATGAACAGAATTCTTACGATTGCCCAACAGCCCTTAACGCGGTTGTTTCTTGTCGCATTGATTGTGCTGTCGTTTCAGACGACCATTTTTAATACCATGCGCCCCTTTGGCGTGTGCTTGCAGGTCATGTTGCTACTCTCAACGAGCAGTGGTTTAGCGCGCGGTTCAGAAATTGGAGCGATTGCTGGATTCATTGTCGGGATGATGTACGACCTCGTGCTCAGCACTCCGCTCGGGCTTGGTGCAGTGGTTTTTGCACTTGTTGGTTACTTGGCCGGAATGACTAATTCCTTCGTCCATCAACCCACATGGTGGACCAAGATGTTGCTGGCAGGTGCGGCATCTGGGTTGGGAATGCTCTTCATGCCTTTGGCGCTCACGATTGTGGGTCGCGAAGGGGTAATGAATCGACATATTTTGGTTGTAGCGCTTGTTGTGGGTGTCACTAATGCGGCCGCCACGGTTCCGGCTGAACGTTTGTGTGGTTGGGTGCTGTCTGAACCAAGTGAGGTTCGATAGTGGCAGACAGGCCTCAGCGTTCACGGTTGGCCGTGCTCGGATCTGTGTCACTTATTTTGATTGGTCTTCTGACGGTCCGATTGTGGTTTTTGCAGACTGTCGACGCACAGGGAATTCAAGAACGCGTGCGAGAAGTTCGGTCGCGCATTGTGAAACTCACTCCTGAGCGAGGCCGAATCACCGATGTGCGAGGTCGAATTGTTGCCGACAATCAACGAATCTTGACAATTACGATCGATCGCCTAGTTATCGCACGCGATCTGCCCCGACAACAAATGTGGGACAGATTGTCAGGTGTTCTCAATATGACGGCACAAGATCTTGAAGATAATTTTCAGAGTAAACGCTACGACCCACTTCAGCCAGTTCCGCTCAAAGAAGATGTCGCAGAAGACATAGGGATTTTTTTACGAGAACGATCTGAAGATTTTCCAGGTGTTGATGTTCGCGAAGATTGGCGTCGAGAATATCCGTACGCTCCAATGGCAAGTCATATCATCGGGTTTTTGGGAGCCATCAAAGAAAACGAAGTCTCAATGTATAAAAATTTAGGGTATGACCCGAATGCGCGAGTTGGGCAGTTCGGGGTTGAGCAGACCTATGAGGGGGCACTTCGCGGAATTCCTGGCTTTGTGAAGTACGAAGTTGACTCACTTGGCAATGTATTGCGAGAACTTGATCGCAGAGAGCCAGTTCCGGGAAACGATGTCCAACTCAGTATTGACCTTGATATTCAACAATTCACTGAGCAGGCATTACAGACTGAAATATCGGTTCGGCGTCGAACCGAGGCGGCCACCGTAATGCTGGATGGCGTACCTGACCCCAAGTATCCAGCAGTGACGTACTACAAGGCTCCTGCTGGATCAGCAGTTGTCTTGAATCATGACACTGGAGCGGTGGTGGCGATGGCGAGCTATCCAAATTTTGATAATAGGTGGTTTAATTCTGGGATTACCGCAGAAAAATTTGGACAAATTTTTCCCGTGACTGATGATCCCGACCAATCAATATTAGTGAACCGAGCAATTTCTGGCAGATACAACTTGGGATCATCTTTTAAACCATTTGTTGCCTATGCGGCTTTGCATTCTGGACAATTAGTAGGTGGGACTAAATATTATCTTAAAGACGATGGTTACTACCAGTTAACGAGCATTCCTAAAGAGCGGTGTCAATTAAACGTTAAGTGTATTTTCAAAAATGCAACGTGCGGAAATGGCGCCCCATGTCGTTATGGCCGAGTGAATGTGGTCGACGCGTTAGCGGTGTCATCGGACGTGTTTTTTTATAAAATTGGAGAAGAGATTTTTTCTGAACGCGGAAACCGACCTGTACTCGAAGAAGAAGTTCGTCAATTTGGGTTTGGTGCACCAACCGAAATTGACCTGCCGTACGAATTCGTCGGAACAGTCCCCGGCAAAGACCTTAAAAAGCGTCTAGCCGCAGCGGGTGCAATTACTGCAGATGAAGGACGCAGTTATTACGTTGGCGACAACGTACAGTTTTCAATTGGACAAGGCTTGATGTCTGCAACACCCTTGCAAATGGCCGTTGCTTATAGCGCGTTGGCTAATGGCGGTTTAGTTTTGCGCCCCAAGGTAGTTCGCGCAACCTGGACGCCCGGAACTCCAACAACAAAATCTGGGCGACTCAATTTTGCTGCAGGAGTACTGAGTAAAGATTTATCTGATGCAGTTGTTACACGGGACATGAACATGCCAGCCGAAATTCGAGATCCGATTGTCGAAGGATTGACTCGAGTCATTAATGGTCCCGGTGTTCGTTCGGATATCTATCACTCAACAACAGGGGAGCGACTATTTAAGAGTTATCCCAAGAACGTGCTTCCGATCGCAGGCAAAACAGGCACTGCACAAGGTTTTGGAAACCTCCCGTGGAATGACTCATCCGCGTTCGGTGCATTCAGTAAAAATCCCGAAAAACCATATACGGTCTATGCCTATTTAGAAAAGAGCGGCTACGGCTCGCGGGCTGCTGCACCCGTCGTAAAATGTATTTTCACAGCACTTGCGGAACGCACACGAGTAGACCCTGCTGTGCCCGCAGACCCACTCGATCGCAGCAGTGTTGCTCCTGCAACATCACAATCACTGACCAATCCACTTTGTCTTGTCGGCAGTGGCTCAACGGTGCGTGACTAATGGCCTTTGCACTTTTTGAACGTTCGCCTAGCTCGGGTCTTGGCAATATTCGCCGCAGTTATGGCGAGCCCAGTCGCAATATCGATTGGGTGCTAATGGTAGCGGTCGCTGTTCAAACCACGATTGGAGCTGTGATCGTGTATTCAGCGACGCGCCCCCGCCTTTTGAACAGAGGGGCAGATCCGTTTTATTTTCTACAACGCCAGATTATTTTCATTATTTTTGCAGCGGCAATTTTGGCTTTCATTATGTTGCTTGACTACGGAGGACAATTACGTGGTAACGCAGGTCTGCTCTATGTTGGGACAATCATCTTGCTTGTCCTCGTGCTTGTTGCGGGAGCCGCGACAGGAGGAGCCCGGCTTTCATTCAATTTGGGACCAGTTTCATTGCAGCCATCTGAGTTTGCCAAGGTGGCGACCTTGCTTTTGCTGGCAGGGTTCTTGGCAGATGACGACTCGGACTCGGTGTCGTATGAGCGATTTATTCAAGGACTGATGTTGGTTGGTCTTCCAGCGGCGCTTATTACGGTCGAGCCCGACTTGGGTTCAGCATCTGTATTAGTTGCATGTGCGATGGGAGTAATGCTGGTTGCAGGAGCGCGAATGCGCAATATTGTTTTTGTAACGAGCCTTGCAATCGTGTCGGTAACAGGAGCAGTTGCTGCTGGCGTGGTGAGCAATTACCAATTGCGCCGAATTACTGCTTTTTTTAATCAGAACTCGGACGAGACGCGATTGCAATCAATTGTGTATCAAGTTCGATTTGCTAAACGAGCCGTCGCCAACGGAGGATTGTTTGGGAAGGGATATCTCAAGGGTCCACTCACTAACGGAGCGTTTATTCCGGTGCAGTCCACAGACTTTGTCTTTTCGGCGGTCGGGGAGCAATTTGGACTAGTGGGGTGTCTCAGCGTGCTCATAATCCTCGGGGTGATTTTGTGGCGAGTTTTTCGGATTGCCCAAATGGCAAAAGATCGATTCGGCCGATTTCTGTGTGCCGGGGTCTTCACGATGATTCTGTGGCAATCCTTTCAAAATATTGGGATGACGATGGGACTTATGCCCGTAACGGGGGTTCCGCTGCCATTCGTCAGTTATGGCGGTTCTCACACGGTGGCCTTTGCAATCATGGTCGGAATCGTCCAGAACGTGCATATGCGCCGTTTTCGGTAGCAATCTCAGGTAAACTTCATCCACAGGACAAATAGGTCCTCACGATCGTTCGGGTGATGGCGCCGCAATGGCTGCCATCGGCCCAGCATGGCGCGCTGTTCGGCGCGACGTGGGAAGGGATTTTTCATGGACACCGGAAGCGGTGCTACACCAGCACAGAAGCGTCGTCGCGGATCACGCGGCGGCAAAAATCGCAATAAGAGACCAGCCATTGATGGCCTCGTGACTCACGATGATGAAGTTTCCGACGAGACAGATGTGATCTCGAACGAGACTGTTAACCCAACCGAATTGCCTGATCCTCCTCAAGAAGGTCGTGTCCGCGACCCGGAGGTGGCGCAACAGGCTCTCGTTCGTCGGCCTCAAATTGGAGACACTAGGCCTGCACCACGGGTGGCCGTTGCTCAGTCCACGCAGCCCCAGAGCGGCGCTGCGCAGGGCAACTCAGGTGCCACTTCCGAAAATGCGCAGACAAATTCGGCAAAGAAACGAAATCGCAGGGGCGGACGAAATCGAAACCGCAGTGATTCTGGGCCAGCGCCCAAGAGGACGGCTGTTGAGACCGATGCCAGCATCATCGAAAGACGTCGTGGCCGAGAGCGCAATGGCCGTCCCGTTGGTAGATATTTCATGTGCGTGCAGGTGCGCGGCGGCATTACTCAAGTTGCAGTTCTTGAAGGACGAAGCCTGATTGAGCACTATGTCAGTCGACCAGCCGACGATGTTGCCCAGATTCATGGAAACATTTATCTTGGACGCGTACAAAATGTATTGCCAGGAATGGAAGCAGCATTTGTTGACATTGCGACACCTAAGAACGCAGTGTTGTATCGCGGAGACGTGCAGTTTGAGCATGAAGACGTCGAGGGTGCTCCTGAAGCACGAATCGAACAGATCCTGCGTTCGAGTCAGATGATTTTGTGTCAGGTCACAAAAAATCCAATCGCTGCAAAAGGTGCTCGACTAACACAAGAAGTCTCCTTGCCTGGTCGGTTTGTCGTTTTAATTCCTAATAGCAAGGCGTATGGCATTTCAAAGCGTCTTCCTGATGCAGAGCGTCGCCGGTTGCGATCGATTCTTGATCGCGTCAAGCCCCAAGAGCATGGTGTTATTTTGCGTACTGCAGCAGAATTTGCGACGGAGCAAGAACTAACCGCCGACATGACTCGTCTTGTTGAGCAGTGGAAAATTATTGAAGACAAAGCCAAGAGTGCTAAGGGTCCAACATTGTTGTATCGCGAGCCTGAACTTGCAGTGCGAGTCATACGCGAGGAGTTCACGGCTGAGCATCGTGGTGTCATCATTGATGATCATCGGTTGTATGAAGACGTCAAAGACTACGTCAGCGCATTTAATCCAGAACTTGCGGACCGTATTGAGTATTACGATGCCGAGGCAGAAACACTGTCGCTGTTTGAGACACATCATGTTCACGAACAATTACACAAGGCTCTTGACCCCAAAGTGTGGCTGCCATCAGGTGGCTCACTAATTATCGAGCACACTGAGGCATTGACTGTCATTGACGTCAACACAGGTAAAAACGTTGGCACAACAAGTCTCGAAGAAACCGTGTTTCGCAATAACCTAGAAGCAGCCGAAGAGGTGGCTCACCAATTGCGCCTCCGAGATATTGGCGGAATCATTGTCATTGACTTCATCGACATGGAGATCAAGGACAACCGCAAGAAGGTTCTTGAGTCATTCCGTGCTGCCTTGAGTAGGGATAAGACTCGGACGCAAGTCTTTGATATTTCCGAACTTGGCCTTGTCGAAATGACCCGCAAACGCATTGGAGAGGGTCTGCTGAATTCGTTTACCGAGACCTGCCCTGACTGCGAAGGGCGCGGAGTCAAGGTCGATTTTGAGCTTCTGAACTAGTTCTGAACCCCAAGATCGTCAAGAAAATACCCAAATCCAGTGAGATGGCGATTGTCATTTCATCAATGAGAGAGATAGAGTCAATGACTGTTATGTACGCAGTAATCGCATCAGGTGGCAAGCAAGAAAAAGTGGCCCAAGGACAACACGTCCAGGTTGAACTTCTGCATGTCGAGGACGGGACAGAGGTGTCACTCCGACCAATCATGCTCGTCGACGGCGATGCGATCTTGGCAACACCAGATCAACTCAAAGGCGCATCGGTAACTGGGCGTGTGATCGGCACCGCAAAGGGCCCCAAAATTGACGGCTTCACATACAAGCGACGCACGAATCATCACCGTCGTTACGGACATCGTCAACAATATTCTGTCGTCGAAATTACTTCGATTCTGAAAGGCTGACACCAGATGTCAAAGACCAAAGGCGGCGGCTCTACGCGAAACGGACGTGACTCGAATGCTCAGCGTTTGGGAGTCAAAGTTTTTGATGGCACCAGCATTAACGCCGGGACAATCCTTGTGCGTCAGCGCGGAACAACCGTGCATCCCGGAAAAAATGTTGGCAAAGGTAAAGACGACACACTGTTCGCTCTCGTTGCTGGCAATGTGAAGTGGGGCGAACGTCGTGGCCGCAAAGTGGTCGACGTGCTCCCAAGTGCCTAAGTATTTACTGACTCCTCAGACCTGAGGTGAGTGATTACCGCTAGATAGACGTATCGATGCCTTGTGGCAGTTTGGATATGTCGTACTGAAGCAAAGTAATTGCCTGCCGGCATGCAAAACGATCAGTCATTCCGCCGACATACGTGACTGCGTTGCGAACTGCAAGAGTGCTACCTGGGTCTGCAGGTGCGAAGTCAGATACGAGTGGCAAGTCGCGTGGGTGCGATGCAAAGTGATCAACCAAAGAACGTAGCAAGTCAATGACCGCTTGCGCTTGCGCTTGTGACTCTGCTCGCAAATAGACCTGGTCATAATTGAATTGTCGAAACGCCGCGAGTGCGTCAGCGATGTCAGGGACCATGCCGATGCGACCTGTCGCGGCACTTGCTTGAATCATTGAGTGGATAAAGGTGCGCAGTTGTTGGGCGCGACTAACGCCGCAACGGGTGCGCACAAGATCGGGGAGTTGTTGTGGGGTGACGACTCCGGCAGCAACGGCGTCTTCAAAGTCGTGGCAGACGTACGCAATGCGGTCTGCCCAACTGACGACTTCGCCTTCGGGTGTGCTTGGTGCTGGCCGCGACCAACTGTGATTGCGGATTCCGTCCAGTGTCTGTGTGCACAGATTGAGCGACACCAACACAACATCAGAACCCCAAACGGCATGGTCGTAACCACCGTCGATATAGGGCGATAATGCATCTTCGCTGGCGTGCCCACCTGGTCCGTGTCCGCAATCGTGCCCAAGTGCAATGGCCTCCGTGAGAGCAACATTGAGTCGCAAAGCGCGAGCCACCGACACCGCGACTTGAGCAACCTCAAGCGCGTGGGTAAGTCGGGTGCGTTGATGGTCGTGAGGGAAGACAAATACTTGAGTTTTTCCGGAGAGACGACGAAAGGCAGATGCATGCAAAATGCGGTCGCGGTCGCGTTCGAAACAGGTGCGATACTCGTCGGGCTGTTCGTCTATCGCACGCGTCCCAGAACCGGTGGCGTGTGTTGCAAGTGGGGCAAGAATTCCCGCATCGGCGTCCTCTCGGGCAAAGCGATCTGCGATCTCGGTCGTTCCTGGACCAGCCCACGAGTCGGCATGCGCTAAACGAATATCAGATGTAAGGTGACCTGCCATTGTGGCTGCCCAATCGCGAGAGCGCTTGGAGTGATCGAACTGTGCGGAATCTTCATCAGCC
>Ga0049085_10000804_pt1 | contig 12394 bp, 11 predicted proteins | sample GreLakmeSU08MSRF_FD_66721 | JGI IMG/M metagenome (GOLD analysis project Ga0049085, IMG submission 66721) | Freshwater lentic microbial communities from great Laurentian Lakes, MI, USA - Great Lakes metaG SU08MSRF | ecosystem: Environmental > Aquatic > Freshwater > Lake | place: Great Lakes... | reverse complement strand
TTAAAGAAGTTTACCGTTCTAAGAGCTTGGATAAAAGCGGCGAAGACCTTGGAACAGAATATATAATTGATTTACTAAATAAATTTGAACTAACTGTTGAACAACAAAAAAAATTATCTGAATACTGTAGATCAAAGGGAATATTATATATGTGCACTCCATGGGATAAGACGAGTGTTGATATTTTAGAAAGTTTTGATGTTCCTGCTTATAAAGTAGCTTCTGCTGATTTAACAAATCTTCCTTTACTTGATAAATTAGCAAAAACCAAAAAACCACTTATACTTTCTACAGGTATGAGCACTACTGAAGAGATTAAATTAACAGTCGATTTTCTGAATAAGCGAAATGTAAAGTTTGTACTTCTTCATTGTAATAGTACTTATCCAGCTCCTTTACATGACATCAATCTTAATTGGATATCGAAATTAAATGATATACACCCCTTGATTGGTTATTCTGGTCATGAGAGAGGTATTAATGTTTCACTTGGGGCAGTAGCTTTAGGAGCAAAAGTTATAGAAAGACATTTTACCCTAGACAGAAAAATGGAAGGACCAGATCATGCCGCTAGTTTGGAATTTGAAGAATTTAAGTCTATGATAATTGGCTGTAGAGAAATTGAAACAGCTCTAGGTGATCCAGAACATTTAAATAGAAAATTCAGTCAAGGTGAAATGATAAATAGGGAAAATCTTGGTAAAAGCTTAGTTGCATCTAGGCCGATGAAAAAGGGAACAATTTTAAAAGAAGATGATATAAAGGTACTTAGTCCTGGTCAAGGTTTGTCCCCACAATACTATGAATCCTTAATTGGATTAGAATTAAATAGAGATATTGAAATCGAAGACTACTTTTTTAAATCAGATTTAACAAAGAATCAGGAGGTCATTAAGGAATATAAGTTTAAGCATTCTTGGGGTGTACCTGTAAGATATCATGATTTTAATAAATATTTAGATGTTATTAAACCAGATATGTTCGAATTCCATTTGTCTTATTCTGATATGGAATTAGATATTGATAAATATTTAACAGGCACATACGATTTCGGATTTGTTGTACACGCACCTGAATTATTCAAAGGGAGCCATTTAATGGACCTGGCTACTCCAGACAACGAGTATAGAGTTATTTCAATGACTGAAACACAAAAAGTTATAAATATCACTAGAAAGTTAAAAAAGTATTTCCCCAAAGAAATTAAACCACAAATTGTCGCAAATATTGGCGGATTTAGCATGGATGCCCCTTTCCCTGAGGAAATAAAAAAATCATACTATGAACAGTTTTTCAAAAGTTTAAAAGATTTGGATACGGAGGGAGTTGAGATTATACCTCAAACAATGGCGCCATTCCCATGGCACTTTGGAGGGCAGAGATATCAAAATATTTTTGTTCATGTAGATGAAATTGTAAAATATTGTAAAGAGTATGGAATTAGAACGTGTTTTGATGTTTCTCATACAATGTTAACATGTAATCATTATAAACAAGATTTTTATGATTTTGCTTCAAAAATAGCGCCCTTTACAGCACATATTCACATGGGGGATGCTAAAGGTGTAAATGGGGAAGGTTTGCAAATTGGTGAGGGAGAAATAGATTTTGTAAAACTCGGTAAAATTTTAAATGATAGCTGTCCAAATGCAAGTTTTATTCCGGAAATTTGGCAAGGACATAAAAATAATGGCGAAGGATTTTGGGTCGCATTACAGAAACTTGAAAATGTACTTTAAATGAAAGAATTAATAATAAATGAAATTGAGAAATCAATCGAAGTGAAAACTAATGTTTTAAATGATAATAAAATAATTGAACAACTAAGTTCGTTAGTAAATAATTGTATTCAATCGTTGAATTCTGGAGGAAAAATTATTTTTTGTGGCAATGGAGGAAGTTTTGCTGATTCACAGCATTTAGCCGCTGAATTTATTTCAAGATTAAGATTTGATAGAGCACCATTGGCATCAATTGCTCTAGGAACAAATAGTTCAAATATGAGTGCAATTGGAAATGATTATGGATATGATCAGGTGTTTAAAAGGGAAATTCTTGCTTTAGGTAATTCTAATGATATATTTATTCCTATAAGTACTAGTGGGAATAGTGGTAATGTCATAGATGCCATTAATTCAGCTAAGATGAAAAACATTAATACGGTAGCATTTACAGGAGGAACAGGTGGCAAAATGTCAAATATTTGTGAATGTATAATTGTACCAAGTTCTAGTACTGAAAAAATACAAGAAGTACATATTATGCTAGGGCATATATTATGTTTTTTAATCGAAGAAAATTTTTTTAAAAAAAATGATTAAAAATATCGGGATAATGCAGGGTAGATTATTACCCAAATTTATGAATAGGTACCAGGCTCATCCAATGGGATATTGGGAGCAGGAATTTACAATAGCAAAGGAAATAGGTATAAGTTATATTGAGTTTATACTAGATCATAATGATTATGAAGTAAATCCTCTAATGTCAGATTTAGGAATCATTGAAATTGAAAAAATTATTCAAAAAACCGGCGTAGGTGTAAGGTCAGTTTGTGCAGATATATTCATGGAGGCGCCTCTACACTCTGAAAATAATTCTATATCAAATACTAGTAAAGAAATTCTTCTTAAATTAATCGAAAATTCTGCTAAACTAGGAATAACAGATATTGTTATTCCGTGCGTTGATCAATCCACACTAAAGGGCGAAGATGATCAAACTCGACTAATTGAAAACTTAACAGAGCCCATTAAGTTCGCAACTAAAAAAAAAATAAATCTTGCATTAGAGACCGATTTAGCTCCAATCCCATTTCTAGATTTATTAAATAAATTAGATTCTGATATAGTAAAAGTGAATTATGATATTGGTAATAGTGCTTCATTAGGTTTTGATATATTCGAAGAGTTTAAGTTATATGGAAACAGAATTAGTGATATTCATATAAAAGATCGAGAGTTAGGAGGAGGTTCTGTAGTCCTAGGTGCTGGTAATGCAAATTTTAAATCATTTTTTGAAGTATTTTCAACTCTTGATTTTAAAGGGCCAATAGTAATGCAGGTTTATAGAGATGACGAAGGGGTTGAAATATTTAAAAAACAGTTTGATTGGTTTAAATTAAAAATAAAAAATAAGTATGATTGCAATTATACCAGCTAGATCTGGATCAAAAGGAGTTCCTGGAAAAAATATAAAATTATTAGGTGGAATTCCCTTATTTGCATTTAGTATTATTGCTGCTAAAATGATGCCAAGTGTTTCTCGAGTAATTGTTTCAACTGATTCAGAAGAATATGCTCAAATTGCAATAGAATATGGAGCTGAAGTTCCTTTTTTAAGGCCAAATGAAATTTCAGGTGATAAATCTACAGATTTCGATTTGTTTTTACATGCCTTGAATTGGTTTAAAGAAAATGAAAATTTAATACCTGAGTATATATTGCACTTAAGGCCAACCACTCCATTACGTAATCCCCAAATCATGGATGAGGCTGTAAAATTATTTTTCGAGAATAAAAATTTAGCTTCCTCTTTACGTTCGGGGCATTCAGCACCAGAATCTCCCTACAAATGGTTCTTAAAAGATGATAATAACTATTTTAAAGGATTGAGGGATGATTTAACTCCAGAAAAAGTAAATTTACCAAGACAATCTTTCCCTTCGGTATATATTCCAGATGGCTATATTGATATTTTAAAAAGTTCGGTTATATTAGATTCCGGAACGCTACATGGAGATAAAATGTTGGTTTTCGAATCACCTTTCTGTGTTGAAGTAGATACAAAAGATGATTTCGAATACCTAGAATTTCAAATAGAGAAAGAAGGCTCATCGATTATAAATTTTCATAATAATAAAAAATAAATTTTATGTCAGGATTAGGATTTTCTCATGTACCCAAAGAAGTAAAAAGAATAAAAACAAAATATAGATCAATTGTTACCAAAATCCCTGTCCCAGAAAGTTTGCCAATTTTAGAGAGGGTTTATGAAACTGAATCTCACTCAATGCATGGACAATTACCTATAATTTGGGATAGAGCAGAAGGTGTTCAGGTTTATGATGCTTGGGGTAACAAGTGGTTAGACTTTTCAAGTACAATTTTCGTTACAAATGCTGGACATGGAAATAAAAGAATCTTAGAAGCCTTGAATAAAGTAATAAATAAACCACTATTACATACATATACATTTACATCTCCAGAAAGGTTTGAGTATTTAAACTATTTAATAGCTAATACTCCTAAGCAATTCGAAAAAGCATTTTTGTTATCAGCAGGCACAGAAGCAACTGAAGCAACTTTAAAATTGATGAGATTAAATGGAATTAAACTTGGAAAAAAGAAAGGAGGAATTCTTTGTTTTGAAGGTAATTGGCATGGAAGAACGTTAGGAGCTCAAATGATGGGCTGGAATCCATCTCAAAAAGAATGGATTGGTTATTTAGATCCAAATATCTACCATTTACCCTTTCCTTACCCATGGAAATCAGAAGCAATTCAAAATCCAAGAAAGTTTTTTAGGGATAGTATAAGAGAATTAATTGAAAGTAAAAATATTAATCCTAAAACTGATTTGTGTGGAATTATGATGGAAACATTTCAGGGCTGGGGCGCAGTTTTTTACCCTAAAGAATTTGTTCAAGAAGTTTCATTGTTTGCAAAAGAAAATGATTTGCTTTTAACTTTTGATGAAATGCAAGCTGGTTTTGGAAGAACAGGTGAATTATTTGGATATATGAATTATGGAGTAGAACCAGATTTACTTGCATGTGGTAAAGGTGCTAGTTCAAGTTTACCTTTAGCACTTGTATTAGGTAGTAAGGAAATTATGGATTTGCCGGGAATTGGATCTATGAGTTCAACACATTCTGCAAATCCATTAGTTTGTGCTGCAGGATTAGCAAATATGCAAGCATTAATTGAGGATGGTATGATTGAAAATTCAAAAAAACTTGGAGTAGTGTTTCATGAACAATTAAGTTTATTGCAAAAGAAGTACTCAAACTATGTATCCTCAGTTCAAGGTATTGGTTTATTAGCGGCAGTTATCTTTACTGATTCACATAAAAAACCATTAAGTGAACTTTGCGATTTAATTAGTGAAAAATGTTTGCAAACTGGACTTCTTGTAGTTCATACTGGAAGGGAATCAATTAAGCTTGCTCCCCCATTGGTTATAAATGAAGAAGAATTATTGGAAGGTTTAGAGGCATTTTCAAATGCAGTCGAAGAAAGTATAAATGAATTATATGCTTCTTAATACTAGGCATACGGGATTTGTAGTATTGAATTTAGAAAGGGCTATAAATTTTTACCAAGGTTTTGGGTTAAAATTAATATCTAGAATGATCGAAGAGGGTGATTATATAGATAAGCTAGTGGGTTTGAATAATGTTAAACTTGAATGGGCAAAACTTTCTTTACCAGACGGTTCATTAATTGAATTACTTCAATACCATACTCACATTGATTCATCACATATAAATGGGGAAGTTCAATTATCCTATAGATTAGGATGCTCACATATTGCATTGACTGTAAGGGATATTGAAGAAGCAATTGAATATATTTGTTTATCAGGTGGATCTGTTAAAAACAAATATCAAATCTCTCCAGATGATAAAGTAAAAGTTGCATATTGTTATGATATGGAGGGTAATATTTTAGAAATTGTTCAAGAATTAAAATTATAAATAATGGCAGACTATTTAAAAGTTGTGTATGACACAAAGTCGCATCCACAGACAACATATCCAGGTAAATTATGTTCGTATTTGTTCCACACATTTCAAATGCAGAAAGGTCAAAAATTTCTAGAACCTGGTTGTGGTAGAGGAGAATTTTTAGATGAATTCAATAAATTAGGACTGGATTGTTATGGAATAGATCTAAGTGAGTATTCTGGATCAATGTGTTCTGATGTTGAAGTAAAAAAGAAAGTTGATTTAGAAAATGATACATGGCCATTTCCTGACAATAATTTCGATATAATTTATAATAAATCATTAATGGAGCACCTAAGAAATCCTGACAAATTTTTGCTAGAAGCAAGAAGGGTTCTAAAACCAGGCGGTAAAATTATTTGTTTAATACCTGATTGGGAGTCTAATTATAAAACATATTTTGATGATTTTACGCATAGGACTCCATTTACAAGTATATCATTGTCAGATATTTTAAAGATAACTGATTACAGCAACATCAAAGTCTATAAGTTTAGACAACTTCCAATTGTTTGGAGATATCCAATTATCAATGTGTTTTGTAAGTTAATTTCCCCATTTATACCCGTAAGAACAAAAAATAAATTTTTTAGATGGTCTAGAGAATTAATGTTAATTGGGTATGCAGAAAAATAAATCATTATGAATCTAGAATTAACTGATTCACAAGTCGTAGTAATCGGAGGTACCAATGGAATTGGGTTGTCAATTGCTAAAAATTTTCTTTTAGAAGGAGCCGTTGTTCATATAATTTCTAGAAATATAAATAATAATTTAAAAATAGAATTAGAAGATAAGTATCCTTCAAATGTATTCTTTTATCAATCAGATGTTACCATTGAAGAATTACTGCTTTTTACATATTCCAAAATTTTGCAAAATTCAAATAATAAAATTGATATATTGATTTCAAATGTTGGAAACGGAAATGGTGTATCAGATGCTGTCCCGAAAAAAGAGGATTGGAATTTATCTTGGGATACAAATTTTATTAGTGCATTGAATTCAACAAGAGTTTTTTTTAAAAAAATTTCCGAATCTAATGGATCAATTACATTTATTTCTTCAATAGCAGGCATAGAATATTTAGGTGCTCCAATTAGTTATTCAACTGCAAAGTCAGCATTAATTGCTTTTGCTAAATCACTTTCTCATAAACTAGCGCCAAACGTAAGAGTGAATGTGGTAGCCCCAGGGAATATATGGGTCGAAAATGGTGTCTGGGATAATAAAATGAAAAAAAATCCAGAGTTAGTAAATCAAATGTTAAATGAAAAAGTTCCTTTAAGACGTTTTGGATTACCTAATGAGATCAGTGATTTCGTTTTATTTTTAAGTTCATTTAGAGCATCATTTATCACAGGATCGTGTTTTGTTATAGATGGGGGACAAACTACAAATTTTTAATTTATGGAATTATTTTCATTGAAAGGGAAAATTATAATAATAACTGGAGCCTCTGGTTTATTGGGTCGACAGCATGCAGAAGCTGTAGCTATGGCTGGAGGTATACCCATTTTGTTAGATTTAAATCAAAAAGAATTAGATGAACAAGCCTCTTCAATTATAGAGAAATATGGAGTATTATCACATGGTTACTCTGTTAATATCACAAATGAAGAAGCTGTCTCGGAAAATTGTAAGCTATTAATCAAGTTATTCGGCAAAATTGATGGACTTGTAAATAACGCAGCGAATAATCCCAAAGTCGAAGACTCAAAGGATAAAAATTTTTCTCGGCTAGAATATTTTTCTTCTGAACTTTGGGATAAAGACCTTGCTGTTGGGTTAAAGGGTGCATTCTATTGTGTTAAATATTATGGTCACGAAATTTCTAAAAATATAAATGGCGGAAGTATTGTAAATATTTCCTCAGATTTAGGATTAATATCGCCAGATCAGAGACTTTATAAAGTTGAAGGTTTAAATGAGGAAAAACAGCCAGTTAAACCCGTGACTTACTCAATTATTAAAACTGGCTTAATTGGGTTGACTAGATATGTAGCAACTTATTGGGGGGATAAAAATGTTAGATGTAATGCAGTTTGCCCTGGTGGAGTTGAAAATAATCAAGACATTAAATTTGTTAATGAATTAATTAAAAGAATTCCAATGAATAGAATGGCATTAAAAAATGAATATCAAGGAATTCTAATATTTTTACTTTCTAACGCTTCAAGTTATGTTAATGGCGCTATAATTTCTGCAGATGGCGGTAGAACAACATGGTAGTCCATTCAAATTTTATTTTTTGATTTTATAATAATGGCAGTATTAATTACAGGGGTTACAGGCTTCTTAGGAAGTCATATAGCAGAAAAAATTTGTGAAACAGGAGAGACTGTAATTGGTTTAAAAAGAGCGAATAGTGACTTAGCCAGAATAAAAAATTTAGCAAATAAAATTATTCTATATACTGTTGATTCTACTAACATTTCAAAAATATTCTTTGAACATAAAATAGACTTTGTAATACATGCGGCAACTAGTTATGGTGATATAAATAAAAAAAACGAAATAATTGCTTCGAATTTCGACTTACCAAAATTATTGTTAGATCAATGTGTTTTACAAAATAATGCTATAAAATTTATAAATATAAGCACTTTTTTTTGTAAAAAGGTTGATATATTCTCACTCGAACTACCAGAGAAGCATTCAACATACACATACACAAAAAAGCTGTTCGAATATTATGGTCTTATAAAATCAACTAATGAATGTATTTCATTCCTAGATATTAAATTGGAACATATTTATGGTCCATACGATAATGTTAATAATAAGTTTATACCTCGTATGATCAAAGGAATGCTAACAAATCAAAGCGAGATAAAGCTTACTAATTGTTTACAAAAAAGAGATTTTGTTTATGTTAAAGATGTAGTGGATTGTATCCATAAAATATACTTGAAAAAAAATGAAATCAAAAAAGGTTTTTCTCAAATTGAAATAGGAACGGGGAATTCCATAACTGTAAAGGAAGTCTTAGAAAAAATAAAGTTACTAACAAAATCAAATACGATTTTACAATACAATTCTTTAGATTTATGTAAATATGAAGTTTTAGATTCTTTTGCAAATTTGGAATTGCTTCATTGGTTAGATTGGACACCACAATATACACTAGAGAATGGGTTGATCAATACTATTCAACAAATCTCTACTTTAATTAAAATCAAATCTTAATGGTGAAATATAGTATAATAATACCAACCCTTAATGGCAAACAAAGTCTTGAACTAACAATTAAATACATACTCTCGATAAATCGAGAAGATTTTGAAATTATTGTAAGTGATAACCATTCCGTAGATGGTACTTTTAAATTATTGCAATCTTTTAATGATCCGAGGCTTAAAATATTTCAACCACCTAATAAGCTTCCTCATTCTGAACATTTAAATTTTGCTTATACGAAAGCTACTGGTTTGTGGATTAATCACATTGGTGATGATGATTTGATTTTTAATGACAGGTTTGAAATGTTAGATGAATTAATTAAAATAGGTGAAAAACAGGATTGTGAAATTTTTATTGGGAAAAGTGTTAGATACATATGGCCCGATAATATATTTGAAAAATCAAACACTATTAATCTAGATAATTTCTTTGGCGACACTAATAAGTATGATGTCAAGGATGGTAAAAAGTATTATGAAGAATTAATTAATACGTTAGCTGTTCCGGGCGGAGGCGAATTTGTTTTAAAAAGAAATGTATATGAGAAAGTTGTTAATCAATTAGGTTTTTTCTGTCCTAGTAATCCGCATGTCGAATTTTTCGGATTAAGGGCAGCTGCTTTTTTTGCAAAAAATATATTGCAAGTTGATACACCTTTTTATATTAACGGGAGAATGTCGAAAAGTATTGGCAATGCATTAGCATCAAATTCGAATTCATTTGACTGGAAATTTGAAAATCCTCATGGAATTTGGAAATTTTGTCCAATCGAAACTTATGCATACAATACAATCTCATTAGATGCTTCTCTTGCTGTCGAACAAGCGCTAGGAACAAAGTATTTTAATAAGTATTTTTGGGGTAAAACTAGTGCTATATATTCAATTACTTCTTCTCGAGGCACTGATATAAACAATAAAATTCGATCAAAAAGGTATATTTTATTAAAACTACTAAAAAACTTTCCTATAACATCTATAATTAGTGGTTTATTTTATCAAATTAAGGATAGAGGACTTAATGCTTTCTACTCTTTTATTTTCAATCGAATTCCGAATAATTATTACAGTAAGCATCCTTTTAGTAAAAAGGCAATGAGTGGCGATGTGATAAGTGTAAATAAAATTACCGATTTAGCAGACTATTATCCATTATTTAAGCTGCGATTTAAAAAACATAATCATTAATTAAATGGTTTGTCTGGTAACTACTTCTATTGAAAGCACGTTTTGCTTAAATTCTGATATACTATTTCTAGGCAAATGGTGTCTTAGATATAGTAATGCAAGTAATAGTAGTTTAAAAAATAGCAGGCTTGTAAAAAATAATATAAATGATGAAGAAGAGCGTAAAACATCACTTTTTCATGCAATTGAAATAAAAAAAAAGTTAATAAAAAAAGTAACATTTTTTTTAAATGATTATCATAAAATAAATCTTGGGGAACGAGAATGGAATATTATTTTAGGGCATTGGCTTCAAAAATATGTAGATACTCTATATAATAGGTTTGATACTATCAGCAAGCTTTTAGAAGACTATAATTTTGATTACACGATTGTATTATCAAAAAAAAAGTTTAATTTTTTTGTTGATAATAGTGCTGATTTTACTAATGCCACAAATGATGAATTTTGGAATCATTTTTTATTTTACGAAATTTTACACTATAATAATTTTAATAAAATCGAATTTTTGGAGAGTGGCGAAGAGTTTCGTCATAAAAATATCGTACATCCAAAAAGAAAAATTCGTTCTGTTACAAAAAGTATTTTTAGTAATGTTTCATTATTTTTTGCAAAAAGAAATAAAATATTCATTTCAAATACATATTTGCCAATTAAGTATGAGTATTTATTAAATTTATCTTTTCTTCAAGTTTTTGGTTATTTCTTGACTCCGCCTATTATTTATAAAAAGAATATAGACTATCAGAGCAGATCAATTTCTTTGTCAAACGGGAATAATAAAAATGTAGAAGAGTTTATTTTTAAAAATATTTTACAATTTATTCCAAAAACATTTTTAGAAGATTTTGACTTAAACTTCAAGTTAGCTAGTAAATTATTTTGGCCCAAAAATCCTAAAACAATTTTTATTTCAAATAATTTTGATACCAATGATATTTTTAAATTTTATATTGTTAATAAGATTATAAAATGTAATACAAGATATGTTGTAGGACAACATGGTGCACACTACGGAACGACTTTGCAGTATGAATATTATCCTGAATATGAATCAGCAGATAATTTTATTACCTGGGGTTGGAAAAATAGAGAGTCAGATATAATTGGGTTTAATTTGAAAACAGTTGGCTTTTTTAATTCATATAAGAAAAAAAGCCAAACAAAATACTTAATCCTTTCTATGCCAATTTTGCATAGAAACGTATTGTGGGATGTTTTTGAATTTCAAGATAGATATCAAGAAGATCAATTCAAATTTATTTCAAATTTGATCAATGGAATAAGAGCTGATTTAGAAATAAAATTACATCCTGAACACACTAAAAAAATATGGTACGAGAAGGAAAGGTTTCTTGATTTCGATAACTTACTAAAATTTGATTTAGAAAATAATTGCGTCCTTCAGAAATTTTTAGAATCAAAAATAGTAATTCACACCTATGATTCAACAGGAATATTAGAATGTTTAGCTATGAATGTACCTATGATTGCATTCTGGACTCAAGATATTTATTTGTTAAATGAAGAAGCTAAATTGGCTTATGACATGATGATTCAAGCTAAGGTCTTTTTCAAGGAACCAACTGAGGCTTCATTCTTCCTGAATACTATTAAAGATAATGAGTTTGAGTGGTGGAATAGTTTAACTGTTCAAAAAGCCAGATTACTATTTTGTGATCAATATTGTAAAATTGAAAATAATCCTATATTTTCTTTGAAATCAAAATTAAATTTTGAATAAATCATATTTAACTAATTATATAAAGATATACTTAACTCAAGCACTTCAGTTAGTACTCGGATTTGTCTCTATATTTATTGTGGCTCCGTATTTAACCAACGATCGTTCAACATACGGAATTTATATTGTTTGTACTTCTCTTTCAATATTTTTATCCTATGCTGATCTTGGTTTTTTAAATGCTGGACAAAAGTTCTCGGCTATTTATGTCTCAAGAAATGATTTAACAAATGAAACTCGAATACAGGGATTCACAATATTTATTTTGTCATTATTTCTTTTTATTTTAACATTAACATTTTTGGTTTTTTCATTATGGCCTACTTTAATAATATCTAAGCTTGATAAGAGTCAATACGAAATTGCCTCTAAATTATTTTTTATATTAGCTATTTCGACTCCAATCACGCTTATACAAAGATTGCTGCAACTCATTTATGGTGCAAGATTAAAAGAATACATAATCCAATGGTCTAATATCATTGGAAATATAATTAAGATTTCATCTGTATTTTTCTTTTTTATAAATGGTAAATATAATATTCTTGGATA
>Ga0049085_10000802_pt1 | contig 12396 bp, 8 predicted proteins | sample GreLakmeSU08MSRF_FD_66721 | JGI IMG/M metagenome (GOLD analysis project Ga0049085, IMG submission 66721) | Freshwater lentic microbial communities from great Laurentian Lakes, MI, USA - Great Lakes metaG SU08MSRF | ecosystem: Environmental > Aquatic > Freshwater > Lake | place: Great Lakes... | reverse complement strand
TGGGTGTTTCATTTAAGCATAGATTCAATAAATGGGGATTGCTAAAGAGTGAACTTTATAGGAAGGTTAGCTAATACTAGCGTGAATGGTTTTTGGAATAATTTCATCTCCAATCTTGAAATTATTTTTCCCTTTTCCAAAAAACAAAACCGTTTTTTGAACCTATTTTTTTAAGATTAGGGTAGCTTTTACTTACCTCTGCTTCAAACCAATTTTTAGAAATAAAAAATGAGGGCTTATCAGTTACGCCAGTTAACATCCATTCCCGTTGAATGTTTATTTCATTTTCTGAATTGGAGAGTAAGGGGTTTGTTAATCTTTGCCCGTTTATTTTTTTGAAGTCAATGTAGTTTGAATTTTTGCTAATAGTTGGCTGCGCGTTTCCATAAAAATATTGTGCGTAACTTTTATAGCCAATGGTTTCACAGTAAAAACTCGCACCACTATGGTCTTTCCAAAACTCAATTGCTGCACCTTGTGAAAACTCTTCCACCCGTGGAGCCAAGAGTACAGTAGCTAAGGTTGTAGTGAGGAGCACTGTTCCGAATAGAATTGGTATAGAACGACTAAAATTGTTTTTTAGTAAAAAATAAATTGCAGTAAAAATCCCAACTATGAAAATCAATCCTACCATCCATTCAAATCCTGACCAGTTTGCATTTGCTTGTAAATTAGCAATGGCAAAAGTATCTTTAAAGAATCCTGCGTTTATTAATTCTTTTTTGAAATACGGTAGGAATGGAAGCAAAGTAAATACAGCACTAAAAATACCTCCAATTGCCAATACGAATAAGGTCATCCATCTTTTCCAAACGAATGAACCATTTATTAGTTTATAGCATGTGTAAGCTGCCAAATAAGTGATTGGGAAATAACAGAGCGATGAGTAGTGAATTATTTTAGTTTTGACAATTGAAAATAAAATTAATACTACCCAAAAAAGAATTCGCATGAATTTAAGCAGGTGCACTTCAAATGGTGTGTCATCCGCTTTTTTAACAAGAGAAAGCATGGCAAGAATAGAGGCAGGGAAACAGCCCAATAATAGAATAACCCAATGGTAAAAAAAACTTCCACCATGACCTGCATCTTCTGTAGAAAATAAGCGAATTTGGTAAGCAATAAATTCCTGGACTAAATAACCTTTTCCTTGAGCAACCAATGTTAAGAACCATACTGAAGGTAAAATAAGCGCAATTCCAATAAACAGAAAAAAATGTTTCCAACTCATGATGGCTTTTCTTTTCCATAATCTCCAAATGCAAAAACAAATCCCAAAGAGAAGCACTGCTACAGGGCCTTTTGTTAATACAGCAAGTGCAATAAAAATAGCAGCTAAAACGATACTTCGATTAAAGAAATGTTGTGATGAAAGCGAAGAATAGTTGTTTGTGTAAATTGCAAAATGATAAATTCCAAGAAAAATAAAAAGATTAAACCAGGGATCAATCAGTCCCGTGTGAAAATAAAACTGAGGCAGTAAGGAGCCAGCAAAAGCTAAAACCCAAAGTCGAGCAAATTTTTCATCGTATATTTTTTTTCCGATAAAATAAACTGTCAACAATGTTACTACACCACAAATGGCATTTGGTAAGCGAGCTGCAAATGCAGAAACACCGAAAATTTTCATGGCAATGGCTTGCAACCAAATAAATAGTGGTGGTTTTTCCCAAAAAGGAAGGAAATCAATTTGCACGCTCGAATATTGATTTGTTAAAACCATCTCTCGTGCACATTCCGCAAAATTTATTTCATCCCAATCGAAAAGATGTGCAAAACCAAGGAATGGTACAAAAAGAACCAGCGAACAAATCGCAATCACAATTGGTGTTTTGTATTGACTGTACTTCATTTATATTTTTCCAGTACTAAGTGTTAGCCAACCTTTGTGCATTACATAGGTCATGACCACTAAAGTTGTGGAAGTACCAATTAGAGAGCCAAAGAAAACGTCTCCGAGAAAATGTTGTGAAAGGTATATTCTCGAAAAACCTATTAGCAATGCAGTCGTGAAAAGGAGTAATTGTAATACTTTATTTTTTACTATGATTGCTAAGCTAAAAAAAAATGCGAATGCAAGCGTTGCGTGACCAGAAGGAAAAGTATTGTATAAATAATTTTCTACGCCAGGTACAAATCGGAGCGGGGAGGAGGGAGAAAAAAATAATTTTGGACGAACTTCTTCAAAATAAATTGTGTGTTTCAATAATTGTGTAATGCCAGAAGCAAGTAGACAGGAAATTCCAGTAAATAAGCCAAATCTCCTATTTAATACACACAACAATAATACTGCAATGGATACGATAATACCGTCGCCACCAAGTGTAATCCAAGGCATCGCTCGATCTGCAAATGCATTGTAATACTTGTTTATACAAATGTGAATATCTTCCTTACCATTTAGAAACAAAATGAGACCTACAGAAAGCAGAAATATTCCGTAGGGTAAAAGAAAATAAATTGTATTTTTTAAATTAGCTAAAAGGGTTCGCATAAGGAGGTGCTATGCTTACGACTGGTAAATTACAACTCACAATCTTTAATAAGTCCCCAAAGCTTTTATCAATCGTTGGATTTGAGACTCCCACAAGCGCTTGGAGGTCACTATATCATCTTCGTTATCTCCAAAATCTGTTATAATAAGTGAAACCTCACTTGTTAATTCATCTTGGTTCAATCGAAATTCAAAGTAAGAACCTTCAGCTTTATCAGTCCAACGCAGGCGAATATGAGTATCTATTTTGGCAGAAAGAATTTTAGCAGTTTGCTTTTGCCCGTCCCAGTCAAAACTATATATATCATCTTTCAGATCAACGCCATCTGCAAACCATTCAGCAAGACCATTTGGAGTGGTTAGGAAATCGTAAAGTAAGGTTACAGGCGTATGAATAATAAACTCTAATTCATATTTCCCTTTTGGCTCCGGTTTGTATTTTTTATCAGTTTCTGTAAGCGGAACTTCACTTATGATGTGATGGGTAATGACGTTTGTTTTAAAAATACGCTTTTCACCCGGAGGTAATTTCCCTTTCTGCTTTTTAAGCACAAATCCTTTAGGAAGTTTAGGTAGGTTGCTTGGTGGTGGAAGTGGGGCGACTATTTCTTTTTTAGATTTTAGAGCCGGAACTTTTACTGGTTTTGCTTTGATTTCCTTAGGTACGATAACCTTTGCAATAGGTGTTTTAATTGAAGTAACTGGCTTTAATAGCTTGTTTTTGAGAACAATAATCTTTTTAACAATAACTTTTTTTACTGCCTTTTTAGCAACTGTTTTTTTCTTTGCAGGACTTGTCTTCTTAGTTATATAAACTTTAACCTTCTTTTTAGGAATGCTCTTTTTAATTGGCTTTGACTTTGAACTGATTTTAGTCTTTTGGGCCACTTTTTTAGCACTAGCAAGCTTTTTAGCTGGCTTTTTAATATTTTTTTTTACTTTTTTCTGTGCCATTATAGGGATTACTAATTCAAATTGGTCTTAAATATGATTCAGGGATGAAAAGTATAAAAAAATCTGTAACTAAAAGCTATCTTTAAAATCCTTTATGATATTTTTGTAAACCATTAAGAACAAAATTAAAGAAACATTGAAAATGTTATCTTTGCCCTCCGTTTTTGGCGAGGTAGCTCAGTTGGTTAGAGCGCAGCACTCATAATGCTGAGGTCGGGAGTTCGACCCTCCCCCTCGCTACTTTTAGAATTTCCCGTCTAAAAGACGTTTTTTTGCTTAATTCGAAGCGTGTGTAAGCAAAGTATGAAGCCACACAACTATTTCAATTTCATTCGTCATAGCATTGGGAAAGAATCCTTCTCCTCAATAACTATTATATTTGATTTTTGTTAGAATATGGCTAAACGGTTATTTTTCATATCTTTTTTTATTTTTTATTTAATAACTACCTGCCTTTCTCAAAATGTAGGTAAAAACATACCTTTTCGGATGAATTTCCATATGAGCGTGTCTGTTCCTCACGGTGTTTCGAATAAGGCTTTTCGGTCGAGTTTTACAGGTATTTATGATATTGCCATGAATGTAAATGCTCAAGTATTTAAAGGATTTATGGCAGGAATTCAATTTCGAACGAATGACTGGAAGACAGCAGACAATAAAATACCAGGTATTAATACCCATGCCAAAGCACATAACGGTGGACTTAGAATTAGTTATGAGTTTGTTCGTTCAGAACAGTCAACTGCTTTTGTGGGTATTACTGCAGAGCGGAGTATGATTAAGTATTCTGGCCTATCCATTAATTCTGGAACAGATCTTATGCTTTTGAAGGATAAAGATTTTTATAATTCTGTTGTTTTGGATGCAGGCATGTTTTTTTATACCGAAGGAAATTTTGCAATTGGATTTAATTTGTCAACAGTTTTAACGAATTATAATTTTGATCCTTATGCACTTTATTTAAATCAGCACCATGCATATATCGCTTCAGATCTAAATGGTACATGGACGCATTTTAACCTCGGATTTAATCTTGTATATAGTTTTTTGAATAAGATTGGTAAAACATAAAAGTAAAATCCCCTTAGTGAAGCTAAAGGGATTTTACTTTTAAAAGAAGAATATACCTATTCTTTTTTATCTGATTTTTTATCTTTTTTGGGTTTTGGTTTTGAAGCAGTAATTACAATTTCCTTTTTTATATCGTCAAAACCTATTGTTACCAAATCCCCTTCAACAACTCCAGCTTTTATTATTTCTTCCGCTAATGGATCTTCAACATATTTTTGAATTGCCCGTTTTAAATGACGAGCACCATAGCTAGGGTCAAAACCTTTATCGACTATAAAGTCTTTAGCTGGTTGGGTAATTTCTACTGTGTAACCCATTTGCACAATCCGACTTTGCAGTTTTTCTAATTCAATATCAATAATTTTGTGAATGTCTTCCTTGTTGAGAGAATTAAAAATAACAACATCGTCAATTCGGTTTAAAAACTCAGGGGCGAATGCTTTTTTCAAAGCACCTTCAATTACTCCTTTTGAATGTTCATCAAGATTATCATTTTTAGTTCCTGTAGAAAAACCAACGCCAGTTCCGAAATCTTTCAATTGTCGGGAACCAATGTTTGATGTCATGATGATAATAGAATTTTTAAAATCTACTTTTCGTCCCAGCGAATCTGTTAATTGACCGTCATCGAGAACTTGTAATAATAAATTAAAAACATCTGGATGAGCTTTTTCAATTTCGTCTAACAACACAACTGAATAAGGTTTCCGACGAACTTTTTCGGTTAATTGACCACCTTCCTCATATCCAACATATCCTGGAGGTGCACCTACAAGTCTTGAAACAGCAAATTTCTCCATGTATTCACTCATATCAATTCGGATTAGCGCTTCATGGTTATCGAAAAGATAACGAGCAAGAACTTTTGCTAATTGTGTTTTTCCAACTCCTGTCGGTCCGAGAAAAACAAAAGAGCCAATTGGTTTATTTGGATCTTTCAATCCTGCGCGATTTCGTTGTATCGCTTTTACAACTTTCTTAATTGCATCATCTTGTCCAATTACCTTTCCCTTTAATTCTTCAAACATGATTGCGAGTTTCGAACTTTCGTTTTGAGAAACACGCTGAACAGGAATGCCAGTCATCATAGAAACAACCTCAGCTACATTATCTTCACTTACTACTTCGCGGTGCGAACGACTTTCTTCTTCCCACGCTTTTTTTTCTGCCTCTAATGATTCCTGTAATTGTCGCTCTCTATCTCGCAAACGTGCAGCTTCCTCATAGCGCTGACTTCGCACAACTTGGTTCTTCTCTTCTTTTACTTTTTCAATTTCAGTTTCAACTTCAAGAATTTTTTTAGGAACCTTGATGTTTGTGATGTGCACACGAGATCCTGACTCATCAAGTGCATCTATCGCCTTATCGGGTAAATGTCGATCGGTAATATAACGCGAGGTAAGTGTTACACATGCTTTAATTGCATCATCTGTGTAAGTTACATTGTGATGGTCTTCGTATTTAGATTTAATATTATTTAGAATTTGAATTGTTTCCTCAACACTAGTTGGTTCAACAATTACTTTTTGAAAGCGACGTTCGAGTGCACCATCTTTCTCTATGTACTGACGGTATTCATCAAGTGTAGTTGCTCCAATACATTGTATTTCACCTCTTGCTAATGCTGGCTTAAACATATTGGATGCATCTAGCGAGCCAGAAGCTCCACCGGCTCCAACTATAGTATGAATTTCATCAATAAAAAGTATTACATCTGGCGATTTTTCCAATTCATTCATTACGGCCTTCATTCTTTCTTCAAATTGACCGCGATATTTTGTTCCTGCTACCAATGCAGCAAGGTCTAATGCAACAACACGCTTATTAAAAAGAACTCGTGAAACTTTCTTCTGTGTAATTCGAAGTGCCAATCCTTCAGCAATAGCTGATTTCCCAACTCCTGGTTCACCTATTAGAATTGGATTGTTTTTTTTACGTCGAGAAAGAATTTGTGAAACACGTTCAATTTCTTTTTCACGACCAACAATAGGATCTAGTTTTCCGTCTTCCGCTGATTTAGTAAGATCACGACCGAAATTATCTAACACAGGTGTCTTTGATTTAGAGTCAGTGATTTTTTTCTGACTGGCTCCGAAAGCGCCATCTTCTTCCCCTTCCTCTTCCGGATTGCTTGGGAATTCTGCGCGAGGTTTTGAACTACTTTCATCAGAACTAGCAGAGCCTCCATTTTCAATTTCGTTTTTGATGGTATCGTAATCGATATTGAATTTTTGAAGTGCTTTTGTAGCAACACTGTCCTCATCTTTTAAAATAGAGAGAAGTAAATGCTCCGTTCCAATAATAGCGCTTTTAAAACTTTTTGCCTCTAAATAAGTTATTTTCAATGCCCGCTCGGCCTGCTTTACAAGTGGTATGTTTACTAAGTTATTATTTGTTTTTTTTGCAACGCCTGCAGTTAACATCTCCACTTCTTTTCGAAGATCATTTGGTAATACGTTTAATGTTTTCAATAATTTTATAGCACTTCCTTCACCTTCTCTTATAATACCTAGAAGTAAATGTTCCGTTCCAATATAGTCGTGCCCCAATCGCAAAGCCTCTTCTTTACTATATGTAATTACATCTTTTACTCTAGGCGAAAATTTAGCTTCCATATATTTGGGGTCTTTATTTTGCTGCTATTGCAGACTTTAAATTTGTATAAAATTAATCATTTTTGACAGCATATTCAAAAGTAGAAATAATCATTGTTTTTAATGATTTATTTTTCCGTTTTTATACACGATATAATGTTCATAATTAAGGTGTAAATGTATCTACAAATTGAGCAAATTATAGGTAATTTCGAAATCTTAAAAAATAGTAATATTTAATGCTATTTTATCAATAAGTGTGCTAAACTAAAAACAGTGATATAAATACAATGGCTGAAGGCGAAAAAATTATTCCGATTAATATTGAAGATGAAATGAAAACAGCTTACATCGATTATTCGATGTCTGTAATTGTTTCTCGTGCACTTCCTGATGTGAGAGATGGTTTCAAACCGGTTCATCGCCGTGTGCTTTTCGGAATGCTTGACTTAGGTGTTCTTTCCAATCGCCCTTATAAAAAATCAGCTCGTATTGTAGGTGAGGTTTTAGGAAAATATCATCCACATGGAGATAGTTCTGTATACGATACTATGGTTCGTATGGCACAACATTGGAGTTTGCGTTACCCACTTGTAGATGGACAAGGTAATTATGGTTCGGTAGATGGTGATCCACCTGCAGCAATGCGATATACTGAAGCACGTCTTCGAAAAATAGCAGAGGAGATGCTTGCCGATATTGATAAGAACACAGTGGATTTCCGTCCAAACTTTGATGATTCTTTAGAAGAGCCGAGTGTTCTTCCAGCAAAAATCCCAAATCTTTTAATTAACGGAGCTTCAGGTATTGCAGTAGGAATGGCTACAAATATGCCTCCACATAACCTTACTGAAATAATTGAGGCAACTGTAGCTTACATTGAAAATAAAGAAATAACCATTCCAGAATTAATGAAAATGGTTACGGCTCCTGATTTCCCAACTGGTGGCTCAATTTACGGCTACTCTGGGGTTAGAGAAGCTTTTGAAACTGGAAGAGGGCGTATTGTTTTAAGAGCTAAAGCCAATATAGAAACTTTAGATTCCGGAAAAGAAAGAATTATTGTTACTGAAATTCCATACCAGGTCAATAAATGGCAGATGATTAAAGCAACTGCTGACTTAATCAATGAAAAGAAAATAGAAGGAATTTCCGATATTCGAGATGAGTCCGATCGCGATGGTATGCGTATTGTGTATGAACTTAAGCGTGATGCAATTGCGAATGTTGTTTTAAATAATTTATACAAGTATACTTCTCTTCAAACTTCATTCAGTGTGAATAACATTGCGTTAGTAGGAGGGAGACCTTATCTTCTAAATCTGAAGCAGTTGATCGGCCACTTTGTTGATTTCCGTCATGAAGTAGTTGTTCGTCGCGCTAAGTATGATTTAGACCAGGCCGAGAAGCGTGCACATATTTTGCAAGGATATCTTATTGCCTTGGATCATATGGACGAGGTAATTAAAATAATACGTGCATCTGCAACACCAAATGAAGCCAAAACACAATTGATGGCTAGCTTTGGACTGAGTGATATTCAATCTGCTGCCATTCTCGAGCTTCGTCTTCGTGTTTTAACTGGCATGGAGCGCGACAAGATTCGCGAAGAATTCGATGATTTGATGAAGCTGATAGCATTCCTAAAAGAAATTCTTGGCGATGAAAGTTTACGAATGGAAATAATCAAAGAAGAACTTCGTGAAATAAAAGAGAAGTATGGCGATGCTCGTCGCACTGAAATTATTTATGCCGCTGATGATCAGCGAATGGAAGATTTAATAGCTGATGAAGATGTGGTTATTACCATTTCACACATGGGTTATGTAAAACGAACATTACTTGCAGAATACCGAGCACAAAATAGGGGAGGGCGTGGTTCTCGCGGATCAGCTACCCGTGAGGAAGATTTTGTAGAGCATTTATTTGTTGCCAATACACACGGCTTCTTATTGTTCTTTACGGAACAAGGTCGTTGTTTCTGGCTTCGCGCTTACGAAATTCCTGAAGGAACAAAAACTTCAAAAGGTAGAGCAATACAAAATCTTGTAAATCTTCCTCCAAGCGATAAGGTTCGTGCATTTATTAATGTAAAGAATTTATCAGAAGAAGAATATTTAAATGACCATTACATCGTAATGTGTACCAAAAAAGGTGTCATCAAAAAAACAATATTAGAAGCCTATTCTCGACCACGTGCAAATGGAATAAATGCAATTACTGTTCGTGATGGGGATATGCTATTGGAAGCAGTTCTTGTAAACCGTGAAGATGAATTAATGGTTGCTTCTAAAATGGGAAAGGTTGTTCGATTCTCACAATACATTGTAAAAGGTGATGAAAAAGTAGATACCCTTCGTGCAATGGGACGCAACGCATCTGGTGTAAGAGGTCAAACATTACAAGGAGAAAAAGATGAAGTGATTGGAATGATTGTGATGCCAAAAGTTAATCCACCGCAAGTACTAGTTGTTTCTGAAAAAGGTTATGGAAAACGATCTGATGTGGAAGATTACCGCCAAACAAGACGAGGAGGAAAAGGTGTTAAAACAATCAACATTACAGAAAAGACCGGCAACTTAGTTGCAATTAAAGCTGTAACCGATGAAAACGATTTGTTGATTATAACTACTAATGGAATTGTTATTCGATTATCTGTTGCTGACCTTCGTGTAATGGGTCGTGCAACACAAGGCGTTCGATTAATTAATCTTGGAGGCTCTGATGAAATTGGGGCTGTTACAACTGTTGAATCTGATCCTGAAGAGGAGCATGTTAAAGTGGATGGTTCCGTTGATACTTCTATGGAAGATGCGGCAGATGAAACCGAACCGATAGATGAAACAGATGCTGGTGACGATGCAGATGATGCTGGCACGGATGTTGAAACAAATGATAGAGTAGATTAATTTATAGATTCAATACTAACGGTTTTAAAAATTTATATATGAAACGAATTCTAGCAGTACTAATTTCAATTGCTTTGGGCACTTCAGCTTTTGCGCAAAAGAATGAACTTACGAATGCCTATTTGGGATTGGTGCATTACCAAAAAGAAAAAGATGTTGAAGAACTAGCACGTGCAAAAGTTGCCATTGATAAAGCGGCTTTAAATGCTTCAACGATGCAAGATGCAAAGACCTGGTCTTATAAAGGACAAATTTATTTGGCTTTGTATCAAAAAGAATTTTCAACAACATTGGCTTTACACAAAGACATAGCAAATATTGATAAACGAAATTCAATAGCCTATTCTGAAACGCCTGATTTGTTTTTAATAGAAGCTACCAATTCGTTTTTGAAATCAAAACAAATGGATGCCTATAAGGTCTATTTAGACAATAACAATAGAGGATTGGGAGATTGTTATTCGTTCGTGCAAAATGTGGGTGTTAGTAGATATAATCAAAAACAATTTGCAACCGCCTTACCGATGTTTGAGTTAGCTTCTGCCGTTTTCGCGGGTGATGGTAAATTGGATACGCTTAATATTTCAAATTCGGCATCGTGTGCTTACAGTGCTAAAAGCTATGTGTCTGCTATTGGGAATTATAAAAAATTAGCTGATATTGGCTATGGGAAAGCAAATACTTGGCTCATGTTAGCACGAGTTTTTTCGGAAAGTGGTGATAGCGTTAACTACTTTTCTACAATTGAAGCAGGATTAAAAAAATATCCTACTGACGCAGATTTGTTGACAGAAGATGTAAATATTAAAATGAAAAGTGGAAAAGCGCTTCAAGCAATTGAGCAACTAACTACACTTGTTGAACAACGGCCAAATGACGCTCAGTTAAATGCTGTAGTAGGTAATGTGTACGACCGCATGGCGAATCCAATTGGAGCTGATGGAAAGCCAGGACCAAAGCCTGCAAATTATGAAGCTTTATTAGAAAAGGCCATTTTGTATTACACCAAAGCTATTGAGTTGAATCCTCAAAATTTTGAAGCACATTATAACATTGGAGCACTTTACTATAACCAATCGGTTAGCTATTATGAGATGTCGCAATCCACTTTAAGTAATGCCGCTAAGTACAAAACGCTTTGGGAGAAACCTTTACCAAATGCGGCTAAGTTTTTAGAGGCGGCTTCTTTGTTAATGCCAAAAGATTTAAATACACTTAATGCTTTAAAGGCATGCTATAGCCAGATGGGTGATAACGATAATTATCTTCGAATTAAAAATGAAATAAAAAAATTACAAGCTGGGGGATAATGTCAATCAGAAAATAGTTAATTTAAATAATCATTTTAGTGTATTTTTATTTTTTTTATAACTTTACGAAATTATTAATTTAACTAAATAAGAAATAACATGAAAACAAAATTAATGACACTAGTAATGGTTTTTGGTTTGGCTATTTTCACAAATGCACAATCAAATCAAAATTCTATTCCTGAACAAAAAGTCGGTCAAGTGACTGTTCAAGTTAATAATTCAGCTGGCGAGGTAAAATCGTTTAATGGTCAAAATAAATCGACACAAACCTCAGCATCAGCAACAGAAAGTACCCAAAAGAAGAAGAAAAAGAAATTAAAGACATGGCAGTACATTGTTGGTGGAGTACTAATTTATGTAATAGTTTTTACTACAGTTTTTATTATTGTGTCATCTGACGGGAGCAGTTCGAGTAGTTGGATATAATTTAGGATAATATAAATTGGAGAATCTCAGGTGTTTTTGGGCACTTGGTTTTAGATGGTTAAAAAGAATGTCATGGTTAATTCCTTGGCATTCTTTTTTTAAATCAATTGGGGGCTAATGAAATAGAGATATCTGTCAAATCCTATTTAACATAATGTTAATTATAAGCCGAACAGAAATCGTTTAAATAAACTGATTTAAAGTTTTAAAAAATGCTCGTACTCATTTTTAGCTTTTTGATACTCATTTGCAATTATTTCAATATTTGCTTTGTTGTGAGTTCTGTATTTAAGAATTTGTATTTTAATAATGTTTAATTCTTCAAATCCTGATTTTAAAGTATTTTCCAGCTTTATTTTTTTAAAATTAAATCTGTGTATCAACTTATTTATTTCTTCTTTATCAATTCCTTTATTTGAATCAAATTTAAATCCTATAGCCATTTTATTTCTCCAAGAAACTAAATGTCCGACAAGATGAATTCCGAAACCTTGAATATTTAATAGAACATTAGAATTGACATCTGCCGCTGTATAAATGCCCCATGAAGCTAAAGTCGCTTTTCTAGTCGGTCCAATATCCTGAATATCATAGTTTTTTATATAGAAATAAGTTAAATAAGCATTTAATTGAAA
>Ga0049085_10000800_pt1 | contig 12416 bp, 6 predicted proteins | sample GreLakmeSU08MSRF_FD_66721 | JGI IMG/M metagenome (GOLD analysis project Ga0049085, IMG submission 66721) | Freshwater lentic microbial communities from great Laurentian Lakes, MI, USA - Great Lakes metaG SU08MSRF | ecosystem: Environmental > Aquatic > Freshwater > Lake | place: Great Lakes... | reverse complement strand
TTGCGAAAGATCGCGGCGCTTCCCGCCCCAGTGGGGAAAATAATCACGGAATGGACCCAACCCAACGGCTTACGATTTTCTAAGGTACGCGTGCCGCTGGGTGTCATCGGCTTCATTTATGAATCGCGCCCCAATGTCACGGCCGACGCCGCTGGGCTTTGCCTCAAAAGCGGCAATGCCGTCATTTTGCGCGGTGGCTCCGAAGCGCTGCACTCCAATCTGGCCATCGCCGCCGCTCTTGGGCGCGGCTTACTCCGAGCGGGATTGCCGGCCACGGCGGTCCAACTGATTCCGGTGACTGATCGCGAATCCGTGCGCTTACTCAGCCAAGCAGTCGGTGTGATTGATTTGCTGATTCCCCGCGGCGGTCGCGGTCTAATCGAGGCCGTGACGGCGCAGGCCCGCGTTCCGGTCATCAAACATTACGATGGAATTTGCGCACTCTACGTGGACCGCGCCGCCGATCTAGCAATGGCGGCCAACATTACCGTGAATGCCAAATGCTCCCGCCCGGGGGTTTGCAATGCCCTGGAAACGCTCTTGGTGCACCGCGAGATCGCTGATGAATTTTTAGCGCGTGCGGGGCAACTCTTGACGGCCCGTGGCGTTCAACTGCGCGCCGAGCCCCGCGCCCGCGCGATTCTCGCTGAAAACAATTTCCCTGTTCAGCCCGCCACGCCTGAAGATTTTCGCACCGAATTTCTCGATCTCATTCTCGCCGTCAAAATTGTCGATGATTGCTCGGCGGCGATCGCGCATATTGAGGGGCATGGCTCTCACCATACAGACACCATTGTGACAGCGGACCGCGCGACTGCAGAAAAATTCCTCGCCGGCGTTGATAGTGCCGTCGTGCTCTGGAATGCCTCGACCCGTTTTAATGACGGCCACGAATTTGGCTTCGGCGCAGAGATCGGCATCAGCACGGATCGACTCCATGCCCGCGGTCCGATGGGCTTGGAAGAATTGACCACTTATAAATATCTGGTGCGCGGCACGGGCCAAGTCAGGGAGTAGGACTAGCGCACTTGCTCGTCAGCGCAGGGTGGACTTTACAACCGCAGAATCCTGCGTTGTTATTATCTACCTCTCCACTCACCTCGGGCCACACAGCCCTCTGGTCAGCTTGCCCTTTTCCCCATGAAAATTACCGGCACTCTGTTTATCTTCGCGCTCACGCTCGCTTCCGCTTTACGGGCGGAACTTAAACTCCCCGCTATTATAGGCGATCACATGGTGCTGCAGCAAAAGCAGTCCAATCCCCTGTGGGGCTGGGATACGCCGGGCACAAAAATCACCGTCACCTTCGCCGGCGATAAACAAACTGCCATCGCTGGGACCGATGGCAAATGGTCCGTTAAGCTGGCCGCCTTGCCCGCGAATGCGGCCCCCCGAACCATCACGATCAAAGGCACAACCACGCGAATTATTCAAGACGTGCTCGTGGGTGAAGTCTGGATGTGCTCCGGCCAGTCTAACATGCAGTTTAAGCTCAGCAAAGACTGGAACGGTGATCTCGAGGCAGCGAACGCCAACCATTCACAAATTCGTCTCATTTCGGTCCCGATGGTCGGCACCCAAGAACCGCAGAATGATTTTAAAGGAGCCTGGCAGACAGCTACTCCAGCGAAAGCGAGTAAATTTAGCGCCATCGGCTTTTTATACGGCCGCTATCTTCATGAAGTTCTTGGCGTGCCCGTAGGTTTGATCGATAATTCCTGGGGCGGTTCTGCCGCCGAGGCGTGGATGCGCCGGTCTACCATTGAAAAAGATGGCCGCTTTCAAGTGTTGCTAGGCTTCACCACCGAAAAGGAAAAAGCCCTGCTTTCCAGCCAAGTGCAGACTGACCACGAGCTAGCCATGGCTCAATGGAAAGCAGCCAACGCTCAGGCCCAACCGCCCCTTAAACCCGCTCCCCAAGATCCCCGCAATTGGCTCACCGGCAATGGTCGGCCGGGCAATATTTTTAACGGCATGGTGCACCCCACCCTCGGCTACGGGCTTAAGGGAGTAATTTGGTATCAGGGGGAGAACAATGCTGGTCGCGCCTACGAATACGCCGATTTATTCCCGCTGCTCATCGAGCAGTGGCGCGCTGAATGGCAACAGCCGGATCTCGCTTTTTACTGGGTCCAACTCGCCGATTTCAAAGACGAACAAGCTATCCCTGGCGAAAGCGCTTGGGCGGAACTGCGCGAAAGCCAGACGAAAGCGCTGCGCCTGCCCCACACTGGGCAAGCGGTCATCATCGATCTCGGCGAGGGCAAAGACATTCACCCACGCAATAAACGCGATATCGCCTCCCGCCTCGTGCGCTGGGCCCTCGTCCAAGATTATGGTCTGAAATTCCCCTACCGCAGCCCTGAATTTAAAAACCTCCAAATCGTCGGAAATAAAGCCACCCTCACGATCGACTGTTTTGGTAGCACGCTGCGCGCTTTTGATGTGCAGGAAGCTCGAGGATTCGCCATCTGCGGGGCCGACCATGTCTGGCATGGGGCGAGTGGAAAAATTATTGCCCCCGACCAAGTCGAGGTCTGGAGCGACGCAGTGCCGGCCCCACTCGCGGTGCGCTATGCCTGGGCAGACAACCCCGTCTGTAATCTTTTCTCCAATGATGGCCTGCCCGTCACTCCCTTCCGCACAGATAATTTTGCGCTGACCACTAAACCCCAGTCGGCCGCCCTGCGGCCTTGAGCTTTACCCACATGCCGCGCTATTTTTCGTCTGATAATCCTGACAGTCTTTAATGAAATGAATCCGTCTCCCTATCGATGGGCGGTTACGAGCGCGCTCCTAACCGCCTCGGCCCTCTCGCTCAATGCCCAGCGCGCTCCAACCAAAGCGGAGCCAACCGTGCAGCTTGAGCGCTTTGTGGTCACGCCCAGCCATTTTGATCTGTCGGACGCTGGCGCTGGCTCGCCCTCAACCTTGAGCCAACGCGATCTGGAAAGCCTGCCGCAAGCGGGCGAAGATTTATTCCGCTCCATCGCGCGGTTGCCCGGAGTTACGGCTGATGATTTCACCGCTAAGTTCTGGGTGCGCGGCGCGCCGCAAAGACAACTGCTCGTTCGCCTCGACGGAGCTGATTTGCTGGAGCCATTTCACCTCAAAGATGTCGATGGCGCTCTTTCGATCATCGACCTTCACGCGATCCGTCAACTTGACCTCATGACCGGCGGTTTTAATGCCGACTACGGTAATCGTGCCGCTGGGGTGCTCACGATGGAAACGCTCAGTGCCAACGGGCAAAAGCTCAAGGCCTCTCTCGGACTAAGCCTCACCAGCATGCGCGCGGGCGCCGCCGGCACTTTCCCGGACGGATCGGGCCGGTGGTTCGGCAGCATCCGGCGCGGCTATCCCGATATTGCGCTGCGCGCCCAAGGCCGTGCCGACGATATTTTCCCGCGTTACTGGGATGCCTACACCAAGGCCGAGTTTGATCTCGCCCCCGGCCATACCGTATCACTGCACGCGCTCCACTCCGGCGACACCTTGCGCGTGCTGGACGATAACGGACCTGAACTACGCAGCGCCTACAACAGCGACTACCTCTGGGGGCGCTGGCGCGCGCAATTTGATCATAATGTGTCCGCCGAAACCGTCGCCACCGCTTCGTGGCTTACGTGGCACCGCGACGGCAGCGGACTTTACGGCAATCGTTACCAAATCAACCTCCGCGACCGTCGCTCATTGGCCACTTACGATCTGCGCCAAGACTGGAGCTACGGGGCCAGCTCCACTTTTTATCTCCGCGGCGGCTGGGAATTTGCCCAATCGGGCGCCGATTATTCCTACCACCTTTTCCGCGAAGATCCCGTAGTCAGCGGCGGGGTCCTCAGCGGAGTGCCGCGCACAATTACACTCGCACCGTCGCCCAGAGATACGACGACCGCCCTGTTCCTCGCGCCACGCCTCGCCGTTACTCCCGCCTTAACGCTCGAACCGGGCCTGCGCTTTGACCGCCACACGGCGTCGCAGGATGCGGATACCAGCCCACGATTGAACGCCGCACTTACCCTCAGTTCGCGCACCACCTTGCGGGCGGCGTGGGGAGTTTATGCGCAAGCCCAAGGGTTGCACGAGTTGCCCGTACAATTTGGCGACCCCACCTTCCAACGCTCGGAGCAAGCCCAACACCGCGTGTTGAGCCTCGATCACCGTTTTGCGTCGGGCCTCAACCTTCGCGTCGAAGCCTACCAGCGCCTGACTGCTCATCCGCGCCCGCACTGGCTCAACCGTTACGATACGTACAATGTTTTTCCCGAAGCCCAAACCGATCGCCTCTTGCTCGCACCGAGTTCGGCCGAAGCCCAAGGCGTGGAGTTACTCGCGCAGCGCCGTGGTCAGGGGAAATTTGACTGGACGATCAGTTACGCCCTCTCGCAGGCCCGCGAAAAAATTGGCCTCGTCACTCTGCCCGGACTGCGCGATCAGCGCCATGCTTTCTATGCTGATCTCACTTACAGCCCGAACGCCCAATGGCGCTTCAGCGCTGCGTGGCAATATCACACGGGCTGGCCCATCACGTTGGTAAACTATTCGCTCGCCACCTTGAGCACCGGCTCACGAGTCACCGTCCGCAGCTTTGGCGCAACCCTAGGAGCGCAATTGGCCGCTTATCATCGGCTTGATTTACGAGCTTCGCGCACGATTGCCCTGCGCCACGGGGAACTGAAGGTCTTCGTTGATATTTTTAACGCCTATGATCAGAGCAACGCGATCGCCTACGACTACGACACGAGCGTCAGCGGCGGCGTCCTCACCGTGAAGCGGAAGCCCCGCGAGATGTTACCCCTGCTCCCCACGGCAGGCGTGAGTTGGGATTTATAAAAATCTCGAACTGACTGAGCAGCGCACACCGCGCTTTACGGCAGATCCGTCGTGCCCATCAGGTAACGATCGCATTCGCGGGCCGCGCCGCGACCTTCGTTGATCGCCCAGACGACTAAACTTTGCCCGCGCCGACAATCGCCGGCGGCAAAAACGCTCTTGAGGCTCGTCGTATACTTTTCGTGTTCAGCCTTAATGTTAGAGCGCGCGTCGGTTTCGACGTTAATCTCTTTTAATAAAGCCTGCTCGGGCCCGAGAAAACCCATCGCCAATAATACAAGTTGAGCCGGCCGTGTTTTCTCGGTGCCAGACTGCTCCTGAGGCACAAACTGGCCCTTGTCATTTTTCTCCCATTTAATTTCTACCGTCACGAGTTCCTTTAACTTGCCTTGGGCATCGCCGATAAATTTTTTTACGGTCGTCTGATAGATTCGAGGATCTGCGCCGAATTTAGCGGCCGCTTCTTCTTGGCCGTAATCCATTTTATAGGTCTTCGGCCACTCCGGCCACGGATTGTCCGCGGCACGCTCCAGCGGCGGCTTCGGGAGGATTTCGATTTGCAATAGACTTTTGCATCCATGGCGCATGGACGTACCGACGCAGTCAGTACCGGTATCGCCACCACCAATCACGACGATATCCTTCCCCGTACCCAGAATAGGACTAGGCTCTTTTTGACCGAGCACGGCCTTGGTATTCGCCGTGAGAAACTCCATGGCGAAATGAACCCCGGTCAAATTCCGGCCCTCGATGGGCAAGTCGCGCGGCAGCGTGGCGCCCGTGCAGATCACGGTGGCATCGTATTCTTTTAGGAAAACCTGCGGCTCAACATTTTCTCCGACGTTGGCATTACAAATAAATTTAATCCCTTCGCGCTCCATGTGCTGGATGCGCCGCAGAACGACCGCCTGCTTATCGAGTTTCATGTTGGGAATACCATACATGAGGAGGCCACCGGGACGATCAGCGCGTTCAAAGACCGTGACGGTATGACCAGCTAAATTGAGTTGCGCGGCGGCCGAAAGTCCAGCCGGACCCGAGCCAATAATGGCGACTTTTTTGCCCGTGCGCACCGCGGGAGCCGTTGGAATTACCCAGCCCTCATCCCAGCCGCGATCCGTGATCGCCGCTTCAATATTCTTAATTGTGACGGCCGGCTCGTTGATGCCGAGCACACACGATCCCTCGCAAGGGGCGGGACAAACGCGGCCGGTAAACTCGGGAAAATTATTTGTTTTATGCAGCCGATTGAGGGCTTCTTTCCACTGACTACGGTAGACGAGATCATTCCACTCGGGGATCAGATTATTGATCGGACAACCGGCCGCCATGCCACTGATAAGCTTACCCGTATGGCAGAACGGTACGCCGCAATTCATGCAACGCGCGCCTTGGTTACGGAGCTTCTTCTCCTCCATGTGATGGTGAAATTCTTTGTAATCGTGCACGCGCTCCAGCGGCGCACGGTCGACGGGAATCTCGCGGAGGTATTCGATGAAGCCGGTAGGTTTGCCCATGGCGGAAAGGTCTAAGGGGTGGGTGAGAGTTTTAAGCCACGGCGACTTAGTTGCCGCCGACCCGCGAGGTGTCGCGAGCATTTTCCTCAAAGGCCGCCATGATGGCTTCGTCACCGGTTAAGCCCTGCGCCTGCGCCTTATCAATGCAGGCCAGCATGCGCTTGTAATCCTTAGGCAGCACCTTGACGAATTTCGGTACCGCGGCAGCCCAGTTGCTCAAAATTTGCTGCGCGCATGGACTCTTCGTATAATTATAATGCTGCTCAATGAGCAGGCGGAGTGCGGCGATTTCAGCTTTTGTCTCAAGCTTTTCCAGCCCCACCATCTGCACATTAGCGCGCGAGGCGAAGTCGCCCGCCTCGTCGAACACATAGGCGGTACCGCCCGACATGCCGGCCGCAAAATTGCGACCCGTGAGACCGAGGACGACGACCCGCCCCCCCGTCATGTATTCGCACGCATGGTCACCGACCCCTTCCACCACCGCATCGACGCCGGAGTTGCGCACCGCAAAACGTTCGCCCGCGCGACCGCGGAGATAAAGCTCGCCGCCCGTCGCGCCATAGAGCGCCACATTGCCGATGATAATATTGTCCTCGGACTTAAACGTCGCATCCCGCGGCGGATAAATAATAATTTTCCCACCTGACAGGCCTTTACCGACATAATCGTTCGCATCGCCCTCGATCGAAAAGGTCAGGCCCTTCGTCATGAAGGCGCCAAAACTTTGCCCCGCGGAACCCTTGAAAAGAATGCGAATGGTATCCTCCGGCAGGCCCGCGGCACCATGTTTCTTGGTGACTTCATAGCTTGTGATGGTTCCGACAACGCGGTTGACGTTGCGAATTGGCAGCTCGGCGACAACTTTTTCGCGGCGCTCAATGGCGGGGGCGCACAGCTCGAGCAGCGTGGTGATATCAAGCGATTGAGCGATCCCATGATCTTGCTTGATCGAGCAAAAACGACCGACCTCCGGCCCCACATCAGGTTGGTAAAGGATTTTTGAGAAATCCAGTCCCTTGGCCTTCCAGTGAGTGATCGCCTTTCTGGGCTCGAGACGATCGGTGCGTCCCACCATTTCCTCGATCGTGCGGAAGCCCATTTGCGCCATGAGCTCACGCAGCTCCTGAGCAATAAACGTCATGAAATTCACCACCTGCTCTGGCTTACCGGTATACTTAGCGCGCAGCCGCGGATCTTGCGTGGCGATGCCAGCGGGGCAGGTATTCAGGTGGCAAACCCGCATCATAATGCAACCGGTCGCGACGAGCGGCCCAGTCGCAAAACCAAATTCTTCTGCGCCCAGCAATGCGGCGATCATCACATCGCGCCCGGTCTTGAGTTGACCATCCGTCTCCACCGCGATGCGCGAGCGGAGATTATTCAGCACAAGCGTTTGGTGCGTTTCCGCTAAGCCCAATTCCCAGGGCAGGCCGGCATGTTGAATCGAAGTTTGGGGCGAAGCGCCGGTGCCGCCGTCGTAGCCAGAGATTAAAACCACATCGGCATGAGCCTTCGCCACGCCGGCCGCGATGGTGCCGACGCCGACTTCAGAAACGAGCTTTACGCTGATCCGCGCGTGCCGATTGCCATTTTTTAAATCATGAATCAGCTCCGCCAGATCTTCGATCGAGTAAATATCATGATGCGGTGGAGGCGAAATGAGCCCGACGCCGGCCGTCGTGTGACGAGTCTTGGCCACCCAAGGATACACTTTACTTCCCGGCAATTGACCGCCCTCACCGGGCTTGGCTCCTTGGGCCATTTTAATCTGCAATTCTTGGGCCGCCACAAGGTATTCACTCGTGACGCCGAAACGACCGGAGGCCACTTGCTTGATGGCGGAGTTTTTAGAATCGCCGTTGGCCATCGGCTTAAAGCGATCGGCATCCTCGCCGCCTTCGCCCGTATTGGATTTACCGCCGATCCGATTCATCGCGATGGCGAGAGTTTCATGCGCTTCACTCGAAATGGAGCCGTAAGACATCGCCCCCGTTTTGAAGCGCTTCATGATGGCTTCGATCGGCTCCACTTCTTCGAGCGGCACCGGAATACTCGTCTTGAAATCAAGTAAACTACGCAAAGTGCAAAGCTGGCGGGCCTGCTCGTTAACTAATTTGGAGTATTGGCGGAACACGGCGAGATTGCCGGTGCGGACTGATTTCTGTAGGGCGTGAATCGATTCGGGCGTGAAGAGATGGCCCTCCCCGTCGTTGCGCCATTGATAAAGTCCGCCCGAGGGCAACACATGGCCATCCACCCGGCGATCGGGGTAAGCCGCATGATGCCGCATCAACACTTCCTGCGCGATCACATCTAGTCCGATGCCACCCACCCGTGAAGAGGTCCAAGTAAAATAGTGATCGATCACATCCTGGCGGATACCCAGCGCCTCGAAGACTTGCGCGCCCCGATAACTCTGAATCGCCGAGATCCCCATCTTGGACATGACCTTAATCACACCCTTCGAGCCCGCTTTAACGAAATTCTTACAGGCGGTCTTGTGGTCAATGCCCGTTAGCACGCCTTCGCGAATCATATCATCAATGGTCTCAAAGGCCACGTAAGGATTGATCGCGCTCGCTCCGTAACCGATGAGCAGAGCAAAGTGGTGCACCTCACGCGCCTCACCCGTTTCGATAATCAGCGACACCCGCGTGCGCAGACCCTCGCGAATCAGATAATGGTGCAGACCAGCCACTGCGATCAGCGCGGGGATCGGCGCAAAATCACGAGTAACACCTCGATCGCTGAGGATGAGCACGTTGACCTCATCTTCCTCGATCATGCGCCGCGACATGATGAATAGTTCTTCCATCGACTTCGCCAAGCCCTTTTCGCCGCGCGCTGTGCGGAAAAGAATCGGGAGGACGCCCATTTTTAAGCCGGGCAAATCGGTCCGGCGAATCTTTGCAAATTCTTCATTCGCCAGAATCGGCCACTTCAACTCCACCCGCCGGCAAGCGGTTGGCTGTGGATTGAGGAGATTGCCCTCAGAGCCCAAGCGAGTCTCAGCCGAGGTGATAATTTCTTCACGGATACAATCGATCGGTGGATTGGTGACCTGCGCGAAAAGTTGCTTAAAATAATCGTACAGGAGTCGCGGTTTATTGGAGAGCACCGCGAGCGCCGAATCATTGCCCATGGAACCGATGGCCTCGATGCCATCTTTGGCCATCGGCGCGATGATGATGCGCTCATCCTCATTCGTATAACCGAAAGCAATTTGCCGCTGCAGCAGCGTCTCGTGGTCCGGTTGCTCCACGGTCGGGGCCTCCGGTAAATCACTGAGATGGACCAGATGCGCATCGAGCCACTGACGGTAGGGGCGTGCATTGCAGATCTCATTTTTAATCTCTTCGTCCTCAATAATCCGCCCTTGCTCCGTATCGACGAGAAACATGCGACCCGGTTGAATGCGGCCTTTTTGCACGATATCAGCCGCGGGAAAATCAAGCACGCCCGCTTCTGAAGCGACCACCACGAGACCGTCCTTGGTCACATAGAAACGCGAAGGCCGCAGCCCATTGCGGTCCAAGATGGCGCCGATCTGTTTGCCATCGGTGAAAGCGATCGCCGCGGGCCCATCCCATGGCTCCATGAGGCAAGAGTGGTATTGATAAAAAGCCCGACGATCATCGGCCATGGTCTCATGGTTGGACCAAGGCTCCGGAATCATCATCATCATCGCATGCGCCAACGGCCGCCCCGCGAGCACGAGTAGCTCGAGCGTGTTGTCGAACATCGACGAATCGCTGCCATGCGGATTAATGATCGGCAGGATTTTTTTGATATCATCCCCGAACGCCTCGCACTCGAAGAGCGCTTGGCGAGCGTGCATCCAATTAATATTACCGCGCAGCGTATTGATTTCGCCGTTGTGTGCGATGTAGCGATAAGGATGCGCCCGCTCCCAGCTCGGAAAAGTGTTCGTACTGAAGCGCGAGTGGACGATGGCGAGGGCCGTCTCCATCGCCGGATTGGCGAGGTCAGGAAAATAATCCGCCAACTGTGTCGTGAGCAACATCCCCTTATAGATGAGGGTCTTCATCGACAGGCTGGCGATATACCACAGCTCTGAGCCCGCCGCCGTGGAGGTGCGAATATCGGAATAAGCCCGCTTGCGGATAATGTAGAGTTTACGCTCGAAAGTTAAATCATCCGTCACCCCCGCGCCGCGCCCGATAAATACTTGGCGCATGAACGGCTCGCACGCTAACGCGGTATCACCCAACGCGGCGCTACTGGTGGGCACCGTACGCCAGCCCAAGAAAATTTGGCCTTCGGATTGCACGACTTGTTCGAACTTTTCCTCGAGCTTCCGCCGGACCGCCGGATTACGCGGCAGATAGACGAGCCCGCAGCCGTACTCGCCAGCGGCCGGCAAAGTGATGCGGGTCAATTTACAAGCTTCGGCCAAGAAACGATGCGGCATCTGCAACAAAACACCGGCGCCGTCACCCGTATTGATCTCGCTGCCACTCGCCCCGCGATGATCGAGATTGATCAATACCTGCAACGCATGGCGCAACGTCTGGTGGGTTTTGCGGCCCTTCATATCGACCACAAAACCTACCCCACAAGCATCATGCTCAAACCACGGATCGTACAGGCCCTGTTTAACAGGCGCCACGGCCGCCACAGCTTCCGGCGCAGGGGCGGGGGCAAGAGGACGAACTGGACTGAAAGAATTGTTCACCGTGGGTTTAACGTAGGATGAGTTGGTTTAGCTAGGATTGTGCCACCCGTGGAACTGATTTTGACCAGCTCATTCCCTCGCGTAGGATGCCGATTAACGCGCCGGTTATTCCATGCTGGCAACCCTGTTTTTGGCTCAGCCCAAAAAATAATTAACGGCGACCAAAACATTAGAGTGAATCGGGCCACTTCGGCGCGGCCGACAAATTCTGTCATAAGCCTACGCCGCGCCTAACGATCGCGGCGGGACGATTAATTTTGATCCCACGCAACCGCACCTAAGCGATAAAATCTACGCGCCCCCATAGCTCTCCGCGGTCTGCGGAGGGGATCCAATGGTCGGGGCGGCGAGATTCGAACTCGCGACCTCTTGCTCCCGAAGCAAGCGCTCTACCAGGCTAAGCTACGCCCCGATGATTGGCTCCGGCCTTCCGGAAATGGACGGTCAAGACACCGCATCCACCAAGGGGTAGCAAACAAAATATTCCTGCCGCACCCGTGCGAATGGCCGGGCCATTGCCACCCCCATCGTGGGCTTAATTTTCCAGGCTTCACTTCGTCCTCTCCTTGCCCAATAGCATGCGCCATGCACACGCCGGTGGACATTCAACTAATCGGTTCAGAAGTCGCTATCCGCTGGGTGGATGGCGCCGAAAGCTTTATTTCCATGGCCACGCTACGCGCGAACTCCCCCAGCGCGCAAACCCGCGGCGAACGCGATATCTTCGGCCATCACTATGGCGGCGAAGCTCCCCAAAACTATGTCGGCGTTGAAGCCACGGATTGGGAACGCATCGGCAATTACGCGATCCGCTTCGAATTCAGCGATGGTCATCGCACCGGACTTTACAGCTACGATCTCCTCCGCCAACTAGGCGCCGCCACGGCTTAAGCTTAACCCCTCGAGGGGAACACCGAGGGGTTAGTTGTCAGGCTTAAACTCGAACCCCTTCGCGGCACTTCGTGTCCTTCGCGGTTGATCAGCCTTGGCCCGATCCAGTTTTTTTGCTGCCACTACTACGGCGCAATTAAGGTTAAGCTCGCGCGAGCAAACGCCGGCGGACCGCCAATCTCAGCCGAGCTCTGACTCCGCGCCCCCTCGCGAATTTATTTACCGGAGATAAATCCGCGATCACTGCGATTGGCGAAAGTGATAAAAATCCTGAACTCCTCCGTTTCACTTAATTTATGTTCGCGCAAGAGAGTCAAGGCCTGTGCGCGATTATAACCGCTGCGATAGACGAGCCGGAAAATCTGCTTAATACTCTCGAGCTGGCTGGGCGTAAATCCGTTGCGCTCTAGCCCGACCTTATTGATTGAGCGCGCGACCGCAGGATTGCCATCCGCGATGACGAATGGCGGTACATC
>Ga0049085_10000799_pt1 | contig 12417 bp, 12 predicted proteins | sample GreLakmeSU08MSRF_FD_66721 | JGI IMG/M metagenome (GOLD analysis project Ga0049085, IMG submission 66721) | Freshwater lentic microbial communities from great Laurentian Lakes, MI, USA - Great Lakes metaG SU08MSRF | ecosystem: Environmental > Aquatic > Freshwater > Lake | place: Great Lakes... | reverse complement strand
TCACGGGGTGTACCAGGGCGTGGGGCTAGAGATGTCTCCGTGGCCTGCCAGTGCGTCTCGACGCTAAGGGGTCGCCTTCGTACCGATTAGATTGCAGTCATGAGCGACGCTGACAATCTGTATTCCATTCTTTCCACAACCCGATCTATTCGACGCATCAGCGATAAGCCTGTTGATGATGAAACCCTCGAAAGAATTTTGCAAGCTGCAATTTGGGCACCAAGCGGCGGCAACAGACAACCATGGCGCATAATTGCAGTACGTGACCGTGCATTAAAACAGCGGCTCGGAGAGATTTACGCAGCCGAGTGGGCAACATATGTTGAATTCAACATGAAGCGCGTGGAAGGCATGCCAGAAAACATCGTGGAAGCGACACGCACCGGTCTTGCAGTCGGCACACGTCTCGCCGAGTCTCTAGCCGATGTTCCTGTTGTCGTTATGTTCATTCATGATCCTCGTGAGGTGTACGTCACCGATGGAAACTTGGGACGCACACCTGTTGTCGGCGGAGCATCGTTATACCCCGCCGTTCAGAACTTGCTGCTTGCTGCTCGCGCAGAAGGTTTAGGCGGAGTTCTCACCACCCTGATTTCGGCAAGCGAAGTCAAAGTTCGTGAACTGCTTGAGATACCAGAGCCGTGGGGTGTGTACGCCATGGTTCCACTTGGTCACCCCATGGGTAAACATGGTCCGTTACGTCGTGCACCGCTGAGTCAGATGGTCAAATATGACCGCTGGTCTGATTAAGACTCAGTACGCCACTCAACATTGGTAGGCCACCGGCCAATACCGCCACCTTCAACAAGTAGACCAGTCAGGGTTCTATTCGCATGTTCCATGCGCCACGTCAACATGGCGCGTGCATTTTCTGAAATCACTTCTGCCTCAGTAGTCAGTGTCCGCCATGTACTGTCGGCTTCCAAATCGAAACATAAGAAATCACCGTCGCCGAATTGAACATACGCATGAGTATCACTGCGTCGCACTGAAAGATTCAGTTGTTCAAGACGTCGACGCCATGGCCACACATACCTGTCAGCTGGAATAAGCGCGAATCGCCAGTCGTATTCCCAATGAGCAGCATCACGCCACCACGGTGGCTCTGTGCCATTGATGAAATGGGTCAACGGCAGACCATCACATTGGGCCGGAATCGGAATCTCCATCACTTCGCACAGCGTGGGCATGATGTCAATATTTTCCGTGAATTTGTCAACCACCGTTCCGTGAACACTTGTATGACGTGGGTCAGCAACGATTCCGATGATGTGTTGACTGGTTTCCCAATAACCCACTTTTTCACGCAACCCATGATCACCCAACATCTCTGCGTGATCGGCAGTGACAACAATGACCGTGTTATCCCATTCGCCTGATTCGACTAATGAATCGAAAAGCCGCCCAAGTTGGTAATCAACTTCGCTGATCATGCCAAAATATTGGGTACGCATATGTGCCATCTCGTCAGAATCTGTCGGCGCTCTAGTTCCATCAAGCATCAACAGCACTTCATGGAACGGGTGTACTTCTTCTGCTCGTTGAATCGGTTGACCAACAGAATCCGGGGCATACATCACTGAAAATTCACCAGCTGCAGAATACGGAGGATGTGGACGCAGATAACTCGCGTGTGCAAACCAACCAGAATCTTGTGCCCCGATCCATTCAATAAGCCGATTCGTCAGGAAGTTACTGACGCTGACGTCAACTGGTCGTTCATGTTCGGTTGATAACAATTGCAAAATTCCTGGCGAAGTGTCGTAACCCTTTTCAGAGAGAAGTTCTCGCCATGGAGTCATGCGTCGGGTCAGGTCGAGTGCGCAATCAAAGCCTGGCAATATTCCTTCATATGTTTGAAGGCGGGGGTCACTAGCACCTGTCGTAACTCGAGGGTCAATCGATTGGTCTGTGTATCCGAACAGAGTTGGCGTGTATCCGGCGCGTCGTGCCGCAAGCGCTATGTTGTCAAATCCATCATCAAGCGGTGTTCCGTTAGCAACAACACGATGATTCATTTGGTACATGCCGGTGTACAACGAAGCTCGACCTGGTGCACACGGCGACGCTTGGCTGTAGTGCCGCGACAACCGAAGGCCACGTTCACAGAGACGGTCGAGGTTGGGGGTCTTCACGAATGGGTGTCCAGCAATCGATAAACAATCGCCGCGAAATTGATCAAGCGTGATCAGAAGAACATTCATTGCCATGTCGACCTACTTATTGCCTGGACGAACACCAGTTGAGAGGAACGTTCGGATTTCACGAATTGCAGTGGGATCTTGGGCTACAAACATGTGGCCACCTTCATACAGAGACAGTGTTGCATCAGAAATGCGCTCGATAATGGCCTCTGAGTTAACAGGCGGTGCAATTCCGTCAAATTTTCCTGCAGTAACGAATGTTGGACACGGAATCACGTGCAAACGATTCACAACATCGTGACCTGCTCGAGCAGCGAGCTGCAATCGTTCACCACGGATGACATCAGCGGACTTTGTAATTGCCGCTTGTTCATTTCGCAAACCCATCATCTGTGCATCAGATGGATGCGATGCAAGCCATTCAGGAGTAAAACGAGTATCACTTAACGTCGGCATTTTTGTGGCTCGCTCTTCAGCAGACAAAGCGCCCAGTTCATGCAATGGGTACGACGAACCACCGGCCCCACCTGTTGATGTGCACAACAGTGCCAATCTCTCAACATGCGTCGGAAAGGTCACAGCAAACTCTTGCGCAACCATTCCACCAAAACTGATACCGACGACAGAGCATGTCTTCCACCCCACATGATCAAGAAGTGCTGCAGCGTCTGCTGCATATTGCGCCATGGTGTACGGGCCATCAGGAATTGAAGTAAGGCCAAGACCGCGTTGGTCGTGCGCAAGCACTTCGCACTCTTTCGACAACGAACGAATGAGAAGTTCAGTGGACTGCAATGTTGCGCCAGACCCATTGAAGAACAACACTCGGGGACCATCACCTGAGATCTGATAATTGATCGAGATGTCGTGCGAAGCAAACATTGGCATGTGTCAAGTCTCGCATTCGTGGGGGTATCCACCATTCTCGGGCCATTTCACACCAACATGAAGATTCGTGCATACGTTTGTAGATGGGGTGAGACGATCACTCGCCGAACACCCCGAATCTCTGACATGGCGTCGCGTCACGATGCCTGGCCTTGATGTTGCATGGGTTGGCATGAATGTTCCCGTCATTGATACAGGTGGTCGTCCGTGGGTATGGGAAGTGGTGACCCCTACTCAATACAACGCATCATCTCGTTTGCAAGACGACCTAATGGTGCTGCCAGTCGCTCATGACACCGTGGTTGCCGAGGTAAATCATCGTGACCATTCCGGGCCCATTATGCGGATGCAGGTCCCCATCACTCACGCCCCCGACGCCATCAGCCTTCCCGACGAGCCGGCAGGACCATGGTCTGTCCATCTGGAAACGGGCTGGACTATTCAGGCACTTGGCTCGGCCGCCCAATGCTGGATTGACCGCGAATCGCCCGGGACAGCCCGCCTCGAGACCCCTGAACCGCCACTTCCGGCCCATCAGCGCTACCAGTTGCACCCTGCTATTGACTTCGAGTCTTCTGCCTTTGACCGTTTGCTTACACTCGATCCTGATGATGCAGCCACAGTTACTTCTCTCTTGTCGCTCGTTCACGATGCGCTCACCCCGTACCGCTAGTTCTCTTTGTAGCAATTCGAGTCGTCGATGATTACGACGTACGCCCTCTCACTTGCCACGCGTGACTGCGGTCATTCACAACGTATGGCCCTCATTGATGTGGTTGATGATTGGCTCGTCGCGAACTACCCCATCGATTCATATGGCCCTGGCACAACAGTGCGTACGCGTCACTCATCTGATGATCCAGTCTTTCGTCTCACTATTACCGAAAGTGCTCCTGGCAGTACGCACGTTGAAACTCTGACTATCAGTGTTGTGCTGTTGGAAACTGTGTTGACCTTCGACGTACGTATTGTGTCAACTCCCAGCACAGCAAAAGTTGTGCCGTACACCCCACCACTGTTGCCACCACGTGTTGTGCAATTAGTCCGAACAGCACTGCGTACGGTGCCCTCAGAAGATGCAAACAGATACATCACCGATGCAGCCTCCTTGGTCGACACTGAATTAGGGGGACAAGAAGTTGCAGCATTTATTCTTGCACCCGGTCGTCGACTTCCCGCGATTGTTGAAATCATCGACTATGAACGACGCACTCAACCTCTCGTTGCAATTGGAGCTGGACCACTTGTCGGATTAGCTCATGTTTTTCAAATAACAAGTGCTGCAGCACTCAAGGGTTTCACAGAACTAGCCGGCTATTCGCTCATCGGACCTGGTTGCATCATTGTCCAGTGGGCGGGAAATTCTGAACCAGATATAACACGACGTCGCGAATTGCCCGCAGCATACGAAATGCGTGAACAACACCGAATCATTCGATTAGTCATAGATACAGCAGCACGTTCAGTTGCGCCACCACGTGTACCACCCCCACCACGACGAGACTTCGAAATTATTGATCTTCCTGTGCGCGAACAACCAGATGATGAAACAGAAAATGAAGAACAGGCGCTTCATATCGAACAGCTTGAAGCATCGGTTGACGAACTTGAAGCTGCGCTTGCAGATGCAGACCGATTGTTATCGGAACAACGCACCCAGTTGGAAAGAAAAGGTGGCCAACTCGATGAACTAATTCTTCGCAATGTTTCGCTAGAAACCCAAGCAGGAAATACAGCGCAAGTTCGTGCCGTGCCGTCAATGACCGAGGCGTTGCGGCTCGCGCGTTTGCATTGCCCATTCCTGGTGTTTCACGACAGGGCCATTGAATCGGGAGAAGGTCTTGAAGGGCCAGAGCCAGTCAGCGTGTTACAAGACTTAGTGCGCCTAAATGAGGTAGCGCGAGCATGGATGTCAGGTGAAATCACCGGTACCAGTATCAAATTGGCATGCCGCCAAATGGGACTCGACTTCGTGTCAGCCATTTCAGTAACAGCGCGCCAGAAATACGAAGAGGATTACCTCATCGACTGGCGAGGCCACACCGTTCGTGCAGAAGCGCACCTTCGTCGAGGCCGTAAAACACATTTAGTTCGCATCCACCTATATTTCGATAACGAAACTCAGCAGGTAGTTGTCGCTTATATCGGTAGACATTTGCGAGATAAAGGCAGTGCTTCCTAGGTAATGCGCATAGCCTCTATTCGCATGACACGCCGCTTATTTCTTCGTGTTATTGGCGGCCTTGTTGCGGCGTTCTTGTTAGTTGTTGCTTTTTCCGTCACGCAGTATGTTCGTGCTCACCCCCGAGATCCGTTGCAACAAAACATTGCATCGTGGGCACGCGAGAACAAGATGGGCGCGGTTGTTGACAAATTGGAAGCATGGCTTCACAATGACCCACCATCTGTGGCACCAGCAGACTCGCTCGCTCTTGCAATCACGCCCGATACTGACGCACCGACACAAACTTCGACAACATTGATACCAGTGCCAGATCAGCCGTCAACATCTACATCTGTTCCTGACATCATCACGCCGCTAATAATTCGACCAACTGTCGCAACTGCGTCGTGCCCAATTGATTCCACCACCGCGACAGTGGTCACCTCAACTACTACAACCACGTCCACTACTACAACTGTCCCCATTCCTGGGACAACAACGTCAACAACGTCAACAACTATTCCAGCCAAACCAGATGACATACCGTCACAACTTCTTCCTGCATTAATGGGAGAAGGCACATGGCAAGCCGTCATGCGTGTTCGCACAAAACCACTTGTATATGCCACTTCAATTCGGCCACTGTGGTGCTTTGGTTCCGTTGTTGCCACAATGGCCACCTTTGACCCAACCCGCGTTCACACCGCGATGTTTAACGGCACAGAGATGCCAGGTGGCAAAGGTTGGAAGAACAGTTCAAAGATTCGCGGTACGGCATTGCAATCATTGATCGCCAGTTTTAATGGCGGATTCCGATTTGAACATCAACCTGGCGGGTATATCACCGAAGGAAAGACAGTGCGTAAGATGCGCAAAGGGTATGCCACGCTTGCAATTTCTCAAGACGGAACAAGCACGGTTGGCGTATGGGGAGACACAATTACCGATGAAGGTTCTTGGGCGTCATTGCGACAAAACTTGCCACCACTCGTACATAACGGAAAATCTGTCTATGCCAACTACCCGAAAGTTGATTGGGGTAACGATTTTGGTAACAAGGTCTACAACTTTCGTTCAGCCATTTGTCTTCGTACAGATGGCCTCATGATGTTTGTCGCAGTTGGCAAAGTAAACATCGGCATGTTGGCAGACACGCTTGTCGTACTCGGCTGCAAGACCGGTATGGAACTAGACATCAATGGTCAGTGGCCATATTTTGCTGTGTACAGCGACTTCGGCAAGGCAACTCGTTGGGGCAAAATCATTGACAATCGAATGGGCGACCCAAATCGTCACCTCAATGGTTCCACTAAGGAATTCTTTGCACTTTTTGACCCTGATACATTGCCAGTAGGCGCTGTCAAGTAGCCATTCGGTAAGTGAATACAGTGTGAAGTAACCACGAAGGACAACTCACATGATTGACGATGACAAATCCGAACTAGAAATTGATCAAGGCGTTGGTCTTGGCACTATTGCCGCCATCATCGGTGCTCTCATCATTGTTGCTCTCATTGCTGCAAATACCACACGCATCAATATCAACTTTGTGGTGTATAAAGCTCACAGTGTTCCTCTGTGGTGGTACACCCTTCTAATCGTTGGTTTCACCATCATCACTGATCGCGTATTGCGATTCGTTATGCGTCGCCGCAAGGCACGCAAGAATAAAAAACGAGCACTAGCCGACTAGATGATACGAGCCTAGTAGTCGCGGTTCTCCACCATCATCCGTAGCGACCACACCGTCATCGACCAATTTGCGTAGATGAGACCACACACTGCGTCGTGCAGGCCGATGTAGTTTTTTGTCAATCGCTGCGTACAACACTTTGACAATGCCCGGAATGTTATTATTGCCGTTTGCAATCTGCACAACTATTTGTCGTTCCCGTTCTAAGCGATGTTCATGATATGCGATAAGAAACGGCTGTGGATCTGTGACTGGTCCGCCATGCGTCGGCCACAAAATACGGTCGTCGCGCGCAATGACCTTGCGCATTGAATCCATATATTGGCGCATGTCTCCGTCGGGTGGCGACACGATGGTGGTTGACCAACCCATCACATGATCGCCTGTGAACAAGGCACCTTCCGTATCCATAGAAACGCATAAATGATTTGATGTGTGACCTGGAGTAGCAACCGCAGTAAGCGCAAACTCTTTAGTCGCCATAAATTTCTCGCCGTCAACAACTGCTACGTCGGGAGAAAAAGCAAGGTCGGTTGTTTCCTTCTCTTCATCAGATGTAACAGCATCTGCTGGGTCGTCTTCAGATGCATCGTGATCATCTTCTTCGACGAAGCCTTCATACACACGATGTGGTCCAATGGCGTAGCGCGTAGCGCCTGTTTCGCCATGAAGCCATTCAGTTAATGGTGAATGGTCTGAATGACAATGCGTTACAACAATGCCAACAACATTTCTTCCATCAAGTGCTGCACGTAGTGCATCGCGATGACTATCAAGCTTCGGACCTGGGTCAATTACGACAACATTGTTGGTGCCCAGAATATACGTACCGGTTCCGTGATAACTGAACTTTGAAGGATTCTTTGCAATCACTCGCTGAATCAGGGGTGACACCTGAGTGATCTCTGCGTATGGTGCATCATCAATGCGAGGGACAAACGGAATAGCCATGTTCAGTCAAACCCAATTGCTCGTACTGAACCGACAGGTTTCCCATGTCCCCGCACAATTTCGACGATGCTGTTATCAATACGCGTGATATCAACTCCAAGTTTTTGCAATGCTGCAAGAAGAACTGTTGGCGTTCCACGCCCATACCCGTCAGATAATTTCAAGGCAACAGCGCGACCATCTGGCAATGCAGCTGCGTACACAGCATCTGCACCATCTTTTGCAAACAAACCATTAATGCCCGACACAATAGTCGTCACATCACGACCTTTGCCGCCCACCATGTAGGGAAATTGTGACATCGCCGTATAGACCTGAGTGCCAGATTCTCCGGCGTCACCTATTGCCATTGCGCGCATAGCGCGAGCAAGCCCGACCAGTTCAACAACATGGGCTGGCGCGCCACAGCCATCAATTCCAATAGCAAAAGCGTCGTGACCAGTTACCTCGGCAACAGTGCGGGAAATTGCTTGTTGCAATGGGTGGTCTTGTTCAAGGTAATTCTCTATAGACCACCCGTTGATAACGCACGTTGCCACCATGCCTGAATGCTTTCCACTGCATCCCATCTGCAATGCAGATTTTGGAAGTCCCGCGCGAATCGCATCATGAGCAGAATGTGCGTGCATGGGGTAATCGTGCGTATTGCTAAGTGCAGTCTCATCAAGTCCGAACTCGGCCAAAATTGCAAGTGCAGTCTGTTGGTGAATGGGTTCGCCATTGTGACTGGAACACACCAAGGCAAGTTTTTCTGCTGGAAGTGATAACCCGGCACGCACCATGGCAAGAGCCTGCATTGGTTTCGTAGATGAACGAGGGAATATCTGCGCGTGCGGATCCCCCAGTGAAAACTCAATGTCACCGCTTCGGTTCAAGCACACCACTGCACCAAAATGAACACTCTCATCGACTCCGCTGCGCGATACAACTGCAACTGGCACAAACTGTAGTGGCGAAACACCCGTCACGTTGATGAAGGCTTTCGAAAACGTCGCTTAGCACGAGGTGGTTTTGAAGCTTGTAAGAAAGTCAACGGATCATCAATCACTTCATGACGTGTGCCCCATGACGATGCAAGCGCCTGGCCCATTGCAACGGCAGGTAAAGCAAGAATGGCACCAACTGGCCCGAGAACAGCGCCACCAACGAGTGCGCCACCAAATGCCAGCGCAGGGTGTAATTCCAATGTTCGTGCAGTCACCTTCGGTGCGAACAAGTAATTCTCTAGTTGTTGATACACCGCAATGAATCCGATAACGACCAAGGCTTTTATTGGCGACTCAACAAAGGTCAAGACCAAAGGCAATACGCCAGCAATATAGGTACCAATGACGGGCAAGAACTGCGAAACGAATCCGACCCACAAAGCCATCGCGATTGGCGCTGGGATTCCAATGGCTTGGAATGCAATCCAGTGGAAGAAAGAAGAGATAACTGCCAGTAATGCGCGCGAGTACAGATACCCACCAGTTTTTGTAATCGCAAGCTCCCACGCATTCAAAACTTGTCGTTGCTTATCAGGCCGCAATCGAGAACAAATCGATCGGCGCAATCGTGGCCCATCAGCAACCAAGTAATACGAGAACAGCAACACGGTAAACATTTGAAAAAGAGCGCCAAGTGCTTGCACCGAAAGATTAAATACTTTGTCTTGTTGAGAATTAATGAAATTTTGAACTGGTCCGGTCGGATTACTAATTCTCTCGTTCACCGAGGCCGCATCAATTTGAGAACCAAATGTGTCATTCAAAATTTTTACAGTGTCGTTCACATATTGTTCACTGTTCGACAAGACATCAGCAACTTGCTGCCCGACAATGGTGCCCACCGCCCCCACAAACGTAAACACAATGACGAGCAGTCCCAACAACAGCATTCCTGTCGATGCACGTCGTCCCCTGCCTCTGGCAACAAGTTTGTTTACGGCTGGCTCGAGCGCCAATGCAATGAACAAGGAGACCAACATAAGAATGAGGAAGTTGTTCAAGCGATGAAACGTGAATCGCAGAACAAGAGTGCCAATGAACCCCATCCAAAAGATCACTACTGCGCGCGGCACCCATCGTGGCATCCGTGAAGATTGGCTCGCTGGGACTGGTGCATCGGTCACGTGGGAAAGCGTATAGGTACCCCATCCTGTGACGCATTCGCCGTGCAATTCCCCCCTGTGGATGGCACGATAGAGACATGCCCACAGTCCCCACAGCAGTCTCAGACCGAGTCGAGTCCGTTCGCCTGGCAATTGCGGCCGCTCTTCGGGACCGCGTGATTGGTGACAACGCAGAAGAAAAGCGTGATGCCATCATGAATGCGCAAGGTCCTCGATGGTTTTCTGAGTCGTCTCCCCTCTACACCGTCCATTCAGACTCATCCATGTTCATCGGTGGCATGCGAGCTCTTTTGTTTCAATCTCTTCACCCGTTAGCAATGGCCGGTGTTGCTCAACATTCCGATTATCGCGGAGACCCATGGGGTCGTCTGCAGCGCACAGCAGACTTTGTGGCTGCAACATCATTCGCACCAGCTGACGTTGCACAACGTGCAGTCGACATCGTGGTGAATGTACACAAGCGAGTCAAAGGAACGGCAAGCGATGGTCGTGAGTACTCTGCATCAGACCCACACCTTTTGCGTTGGGTGCATGTTGCCGAAGTTGACAGTTTTATGCGCGCACACCAGGCATATGGCGCCACACCGTTGGATACTGCGGGGTACGACGCATACATTGCAGACATGGCTGTCATCGCGCGCAAATTGGGAGTGCCAGCACCGCCAACTTCAGTGCAAGGACTAAAAGATCAGATTGCACAGTTTCGCCCAGAACTAAGAGGCACTACAGAATCACGCGATGCCGCAAAGTACCTATTGCTCACACCACCACTTGATCTCGTGGCACGTGTTCCGTATTCACTTATTGCAGCTGCTGCAATTGCCATTCTTCCTACATGGGCGCGCTCTGATTTGCGACTGCCCTACTTACCAATCACAGAACAGCTTGTTGTCAAACCAATCGGACAAATTATCTCATCCACTATTCGGTGGGCTACTTCTGGCGATTTTGTTTCGCCAGCGGTGTAGTCAAGTCACCATTCGTACCAATTCGTACGCAATCTAGTCCTAGCCACGTTGCCATCTCGCGTAATTCACTCATTAGTTCGGCTGCAACATGTTTAATGTCGACACCGTCTTCACTAAACGCTCCTGGCACCACTAACTCACCTGCCTGCCGATCAGCTTTTAGGTCCACTCGCGCAACAATGCGGTCACCGAGTACAAACGGCAACACGTAATACCCGTACACGCGCTTTGGTGCGGGTACATAAATTTCAATGCGATAGTGAAAATCAAATAATCGTTCGATACGTGGTCGACACCACACCAATGAGTCAAACGGTGAGACAAGCGCACGCACATCAATACTGCGTGGCCGCAAGGTCCCGGGCAACATGTATGCAGGGTCACGCCATCTCTCTACACGCACCTGTTCAATAAGCCCCGCTTCGACAAGTTCAGCCAAATAAGGCCGTGCTTGTTGAGGTTTTTGCCTGTGATAGTCAAATAAGTCGGCAGCAGTACCAACTCCTACACTGTGCGCGGCCAATAACAGCAGATCTCGTCGTGCCTCACCCTGCGATGGTGTCGGCATGTTCAAAATTTCTTTGGACAGTACTTCTTGTGGCGCGTAGTACACACGTGCGAAATCATTGAGCCGCCGTTGGGCAGTTATCTCTCCAGTCCAAAACAAGTATTCAAGAATTGCTTTCCCTTCGTCCCAGTCCCACCAAGAACCTTTAGGGCCAACGCGTGTGCGAACATCACCAGCAACAATTGGGCCGTCATTAAATATTCGATCTCTAATTTCTTTGAGGAGTTTGGGTTTTTCTTTTGCAACACGACGCAACCCTGGCCACATCGAACCATTACGTGCCTCTTCCATTCGCCAACGCATCAACGGATGCATGGACACGGGAAGGTGAGAAGCTTCGTGACACCAGTACTCAAATAGTTCTCCATCAGCTGTTGCATCGGGAATCAACGTGCGCGGATGGTTACCGAGACGCGAGAAAAGTGGCATCTCTTGACTGCGCACCAATACATTGACGCTGTCAATTTGAATTAGTCCGACTGAATCAAGGACACGTCGAAGATGACGTCTATCTATTCGCCCCGTGGGACGAGGTGTTGCAAAACCCTGAGCGGCTAACGCAATGCGTCTAGCCGAATCACGACTTATTTCAGTCTGCGACGGTGACCGTGACACTCTTGATTACAACATCGACCAGCGGCTTGTCACTGCGATCTGTTTCAACGTTCTGCATTGCTTCGACAACTTCAAGTCCTTTGACAACTTGACCAAACAATGCGTACGACGGAGGCAACTGCACACCACTTGCACCGCTGATGAGAAAGAACTGTGAACCGTTTGTGTTCGGCCCGGCATTCGCCATTGCTAATGAACCAATTTGGTATTGCCCAGCTTTTGGTAATTCATCTGCGTACTGGTAACCAGGACCACCGCGTCCAGTTCCTGTTGGGTCTCCGCCTTGGCATACGAAACCCTTGATGATGCGGTGAAA